>Ga0209233_1000322_pt1 | contig 51917 bp, 45 predicted proteins | sample AraplaCL_Cvi_mCL_FD_184269 | JGI IMG/M metagenome (GOLD analysis project Ga0209233, IMG submission 184269) | Arabidopsis root microbial communities from the University of North Carolina, USA - plate scrape CL_Cvi_mCL (SPAdes) (version 2) | ecosystem: Host-associated > Plants > Roots > Endosphere...
TCCCGCGGTCGCTAAGGCAGGCGTCGATATTCGTATACCCGCCGGCTCCTCAACGGAGAAAATTGAGGCTGAGATTGCCCACCGGCTGGGTGCCATCGATGGCATCAAATGGCAGATCCGCCGGCGCGTCGAGCCCACTGTTACACCACCCGACGAGGCGATCGTCCAAACGGTGGCGTCCGCTGTCTGCGATGTGACCGGGCGGCAGCCTGCCATCAATATGCGGGTCGGTGGCTCAGACGCGCGGGTCTTCCGCCGAGAAGGCATTCCAACCGTCGTCTACGGTCCGACACCGTTCAATATGGGCGGAGCTGACGAGAACGTCTTGATCGAGGAATTGGGCATCGTCTCACGCGTCCACGCACTAGCCTCATTTAATTTCCTGACCTAGGGGCTTTCCGGATCGCCGAAACGCAAAGAGGGCTGCAAAGCGCAGCCCCCTTACCAAGCTAAACGGTTCTATAGGAGACTGAGGCCCCCTCAGGCTGCTCGAATACCTGCCACGAAAGTATCCACTCGATCCTTTAGAACGCTCGCTTGCTCATTAAGCTCATCGGCAGACGTCAACACCTGGCCAGCCGCTGCGCCGGTCTTATCCGCGGCACGAGTGACGCCTCCGATATGATCTGAAACAACGCTTGTTCCTCGCGCTGCTTCTTGGACATTTCGAGCAATCTCTTGAGTAGCAGAGCCCTGCTCTTCCACCGCCGAGGCGATAGCAGTCGTGATCTCATTTATCGTGCGAATAGTTCCGCCAATGCCCTCAATGGCCTGAACCGCCTCCATCGTCGCGTTCTGCATTGCGGCAACTTGCGCGGAGATGTCCTCGGTAGCCTTAGCCGTCTGACTGGCCAATGATTTGACCTCGCTTGCAACCACTGCAAACCCTCTGCCAGCTTCCCCGGCTCGAGCAGCCTCGATTGTCGCGTTCAGCGCCAACAGATTAGTTTGGCTTGCGATATCGCTGATCAAATTGATCACGTCGCCGATTTTCTGAGCTGCTTCAGACAGTCCCTGGACCGTAACGTTTGTTCGATTAGCCTGTTCGACAGCGCGGCCAGCCACCATCGTTGACTGCGCGACCTGACGTCCGATCTCGGAAACGGATGAAGCCAGCTCCTCGGTCGCTGCGGCCACCGCCTGTACGTTCTCCGATGCTTGTTGGGCCACCGTTGCTACCGTTGCGGCTTGTTGGCTAGCGGCTCCAGCGGTCGAAGACATCCCGGTGGAAGTCGTGCGCAACTCTGTCGCGGCTCCAGCGAGAACTCCGATCGAGCCGGAAATGCTTCTCTCAAAGTCGTTTGCCATATTCCCGAGGAGAACTCGTTTGTCATCTTCGGCTTGCTTCTTCATGGCGTCCTGCTCCCCTCTCAGCCGGGACGCCTCGATCATGTTGTCCTTAAAGATCTGTACCGACTGCGCCATTGCGCCCACTTCGTCTCGACGCTGCTGGGCAGGGATGATCGTCGCGGTGTCACCGGCTGCGAGCTTGCGCATTGCGGTTGTCATGCCCTTAATGGGTGTGACGATGGTGCGCCCGATCAGTATCGACATTCCAATTATGAGGATTAGCGCTAAACCGACCATAGAGCCAATCTTTGAGGCTTGCTGCCAAAAAATCCGGTCAATGTCGTCCACATAGATGCCGCCGCCAATCGTCCAACCATAGGGCGAGAATTGAGTGGCATAGGATATCTTGGGCAGCGGCTCGGTACCTCCGGCACGTTGAAATCGGTAAGAAACGAAACCACCGCCCTTCGCAGCAATCTCGATCTGCTGGCGCGTAAAGTACACGCCGTCAGAATCGGGCGAGTTATAAAGATTCTTGCCTTCGACCGTTGTGCTTGGATGCGACTGCACGACCCCCTGCGAACTGAACGAATAAAAATAGTCATCCTCGCCGAATCGCAACTTGCGCAGCAAGGCTCTTCCTCGCTCAAGAGCATCCGGCTCCGACAGTCCCGCATTTTTGGCTGCCTTGTAATCCAGGTCGATCGCTTGCTTGGCCAGCAGAACCACGTCTTGGAGCTTGGCCTTTCTGTCCTCGAGCAAATTGCTTCTCAAGGCGGAAAGACCAACCAACGCGACTGTTACCGTTCCGAGTACTGATAGCCCGACAATAATCAGTAGCTTTGAGGAGATGCGCAGTCCGGCGAGCATTAGGTCACCTTTTCGTACGGAGTAAAAAACGGCTACAGAGGCGAGTTGATTGTTGAGACGTTAATCCGAATTGATGAAGTGGCTCCTAACGGATCACATTTTCGATATTGGAAATGCCGATACCAATAACGCGTTTTACAAATTATGGACCGGCCATGCTTTCACGTAAGACTCGGGGCGCGCTGATGATGGTCGGAGTTCCCAGGTCAGAGCGAAACGCTAATGTAGTGCGGCGAGACACGACGTATGGCTAGTGAAATTGAAATAGCTAGTCTGATCGGGTTCGAGGCGTCGGAAGATGGCGCTGCCGTCAAGCTGCATTTCGAAGATGACAAAGGGCGCGCTGTTGGCCTGATCATCCCCCGCGGCGTATTGCCAGCTCTTGTTGTGACCTTGCCGTCTATGGCGTCGAAGGCGGTGCAGCGGGCGTCAGGTGATCCGAGCACGCGCATAACATATCCTCTGAGGGAGTGTCAGATCGAGGCGACTGACGATGATCTCCGAATTTTGACGATTGGCACACCGGACGCTTTCACGGTGTCTTTCAGCTTGACGGAAGAGTTGTCGCAAGAGCTCGGGGAAGCTCTGAAGAGCGGGGCCGGCGCCCGCGCAAAAGTAAATTGAATTAGGAGCCCGTCCCTCGTGCCGGCCTCTGGGTATCCATCGATGGATCTGCGACCTAGCTTAAAAGTCTACGAGGGAATCATTGCCGTCGTGCTGGACGCCGCATGCGGAACGTGCGCGGACAACGAACACGTATTCGTTGCGCGCAATTTTTAACTTCCACTTAAATAGATCGATCGAATTCTTTCGTGCGCTGCAACCTGAAGCAGCTAGAGGATTTGGTGCTGGAATGTCTCTGTTAAATCATCTGCGGATCGCGACGAAGATCAGTCTCATCGTCGCGATGCTGGCCTTGTTTACGTTAGCAATCGTCGGCTTCTCGATCAAGAATATGCGAGATATGGACGAGGCCAGTTCGTACGCAATCGGTCATGTTGCGAGGAGCGCAACCATTTCCGCTCGCGCGTCCCGGGTTGCCGAGAGCTATGTGGCAGGTGCCTTTCAACTGCTAGAGGAAACTAGTGAGGCTGGTAACAGGCAACTCCTTGAGCAAACCCAAATGAGTCGCGAAGAGTTCCGAGCCGCGATGGATCAGATCACCAAGCTTATTCCGGAGAAGAAAGTAGATATTGTTGCGGTTTTGGGCAAATTCAACGAAGCGTTTTCTTCGTGCGATCCAATAGTCCAGCAGGCCGCCGCCTCCACTACGCTCGAAGCGAATCGGCAGGCCGCGGGACGCTTGAAGGAAGTGTGTGTTCCCCGGATCAATGAAGGGATCAAAGTGCAAAGTCTGCTGGCCAAGCAGCTGAGTGCGGAGTCCGTAAAGCGGTCAGAAGAACTTAGCTCTGAAGACGAAGCCACGATAAAGCTGGTAGTCGCGTTCGCGGCCGTGAGCTTGGTCGTTAGCTTCGCATTTGCGATGTTGGTGGGGATAGTTGGTCTGTCGCGCCCTATCGCCCGCTTAAAAGCAGTGATGGAAGCATTGACCCGGAATGATCTAGCCCAAGATGTCGCGGGAACCGAGCGGGGAGACGAACTCGGTGAGATGGCGAGAGCGGTCGCGGTGTTTAAGGCAAATGCCATCGAAGTGAGGAGCCTAAAGGAAGCCCAAGCGAAGAACGAGCAGCGAGCGGCCGAGCAGCACAAAACGGACAGGGCCAAGCTTGCTGAACGATTTGATGCGGCGATCGGAGAGATCGTCGACACCGTCTCATCGGCGTCAACGGAGCTTGAAGCGTCCGCCGGAACACTCAGCACTGCCGCCAGCCGAGGATCCGAGTTGGCAAACGTTTTAGCGAACGCATCTGCCGAAGCATCAGCTAACGTTCAGTCGGTTGCAGCCGCGACGGAGGAGCTGTCGTCATCTGTGAACGAAATTGGGCGTCAAGTGCAGGAAGCCGCCAGGGTAGCTTCCGACGCGGTGGGTCAAGCTCGAGGCACAACAGAACGAATTAGCGATCTTTCACGTGCTGCAACGCGTATCGGTGACGTAATCGAGCTCATTAATACAATCGCCGGACAAACCAATCTTCTCGCCTTGAACGCAACGATTGAAGCTGCGAGGGCAGGTGAAGCGGGACGCGGCTTTGCGGTAGTCGCTTCAGAAGTCAAAGCGCTTGCGGAGCAGACCGCGAGAGCGACGGGTGAGATCGGTCAACAGATTAACGGAATTCAATCAGCGACGCTCGAGTCGGTCGGCTCTATCAGAAGCATCAGCACAACAATCGAACGGCTGTCTGAGATCTCGTCGACAATCGCCGCGGCGGTCGAGGAGCAGAGCGCCGCAACCAGCGAGATTGCACGGAATGTCCAGGAAGCGGCGCGTGGTACAGACCAGGTCAATGGTAGTGTGAGTGACGTGGAGCATGGGGCCAACGAGACTGGCGCTGCATCTTCTCAGGTATTGTCCGCGGCAAGGTCACTCGGGGGCGACGCTGCGCGGCTTAAGCTCGAAGTCGGAAAGTTTCTGGAAACGATCCGCGCTGCCTGATCGCTGCATCATCCAGAGGACGCTTGCTTCGGAAGCTTCGGAGCAAAAGCGCAAGGCATCGGAGACTTAGATGAACGTAATATACCTGCACCGGGAAACTCGGAACCCCAACGGCGAAGATAGGAAAATAGATATCGCGGGCATGACAGGGGTACTTGAGGCGCTTTATGAGCAGTCAATCCAGGCAGTTTCGTCTACGTCAACGTGGGCATCCGAAATAGACGGGGTAGTCGGTCGCGTGACCGAGCCAGAAGCTATCACCGCAGACCTGCATGCGGCTCTAGGTGATGCACGCAAGAAGCTGGCCGGGCTCCGTGTCGCCATCGACCGCATAAAATCACCGGCATCTGGGAGGACGGTTAGGTAGCCCGAGGGCGCATCGTAGGATTTCTCAGGTCCAAAAATCGGGCGCGGACCGCTGCTCTTGTTCAGAAGAACAGCTTCCACTGTCGTCAGTCGACGACCGATAGCCCACTGAATACCTTGTTGTTGAAGAACGGGGTCAAGTTCACCGGGCCGTATGGAGCTAAGCTGCAAGTGCCTGCCGTGTCGTCAGAGCAGATTTGAGCCTGGCCATCATGGCGAGCGACTACACTGCGATGAACGCTCTCATTGATGGTCGCCACCGGCTGGCCGTTCTCATCGAGCGCCTGATAGAGGCTCTCGTTGAGTTTAACCGTTACTTTCTTCATCCCGATCTCCCGAATTGTGGGATGATAGCGATCGAGCGCAAAAAGACCGGATGACGAATCGTGAGACGGTGCGGTGGTATCGAGCATTGTCGGATCGGGTAGGCACTTCCAGTCAAGAGCGAGGCCGGCGGCTTCAGCCTGCCTTGCCATCCAAACAAGGGGAATGTCAGCTAGACTTCGAGTTTTGTACCCTCCACCGACGTCCGAGTGTGCTCCCGCGAACCAAGTCTGCTGGATTGTTGCGCCGGGCGGGCACGGGCCCGTCCAAAATGTTGGGATGAAGTCGTGCCTATGTTCATCTATTGCCAAGGCATGTGCAGCTCGCTTTACGAGTGGTGAAGGGCTCGTGTCGTGAAAGGCGAACTTCTCCTTGTTGCTTGCGCTAAGCATGCTGCCCGGAATGCCGAGGCTGCCCACAGTATCCCAAACTCCAAGAAAGGTGATGACGGCCTCCAAGTGGCACTCCACCCCGGTCTGTTTGGCGAACATGGCCGGGGAGTGAGGTTTGGGAGTACGATAGTAATCCCAGGCAGCTGGGATTGCCCCTAGAGATTGGCGGAAGAGGATGCCGCAAGCGGTGACCAACCCGGCTAGACTGCGGACCGTGAATGCTCCGCGAGAGAAGCCAAAGAGATAGAGTTCGTCGCCGGGAATATAGTTCTGACAGATAAATTGGTAAGCGGATCGGATGTTGTCGTCCACCCCGACGCCGGTGGCTCCCTCGATCCAGCTTTCCAGCTTCAATCCGGACGTGCCGACCCCCCTCAAATACAAAACTATCTGGAGTATCCCGTCTGTCTGTTGAGACCCGTGAACAGACCTCGCTATCAACGCGACGTTTGTATCGTCCGTTTGGGAGTCGGCCGCATTCCAGGTGCCATCGCAGCAAATGACAATTCGCTTCACGGCGTCTTCCTCCAAGGCTTGAAGACACGTCCTCTAGGTTCGCCGGGCAGTGAGCCGACGGCGAGATGTGAGCTAAATGGCTGGCCCGCAATGCTAGCAATCGCACCCAATGACGCCGCGGTCGTCTCGGGGAAGAGTATTAAGGTGCGAGCTGAAGTCCCGCACCGTTGTAGCGGGGAGCTTCGCGATGACCGCCCCCAGGTCTTTCGGTAATTCCCGGACGGCCGCAGCCCTACTGGGAGCATCGGCCATGGTGGTAAGGCCCTTCATCAGTGTGCCCTTATCGAGGTGCTTCTTTAGGACGCCCATGTCTTTAGTCGATAAATGCGGGGCTAATAGGTGACCCTGCACGTCTCCCTGCTGGATGGCCGTGTGCAATTTCTTCAGAGCAGATTTCGACTGCTTCGTCATAATATTTTGCCCCTAGCGCCTAGGTTGTAAAGGCGCTAATATTTCCCGTCTTGCATCCGGGCGCAAGTTGATTTTGTGCAAGTTATTTTCAGGGGCCGGCAGTCATGAAGGCGCTACGTGCGAGCCTATTGGTCTTGCTTTTCATCAGTCTCGTTGGATGTTCTGCAACAGATCTGCAGCTGGAGCCGAGAGCGGGGACAATTAATCAAGAAACCGACTTCGCGCGAAACAACGAGATTCTCTTGAACATCGTCCGCGCGAGTCGGTCTCAACCGCTCAATTTTGTGCCTATCTCAAAGGCGTCAGGCACGCAAACAACAGACCTCAAAATTGGACTGCCGACGGCGACCATCGGTCCCGAACAAACGGCGATGCAGCGTCAGGTAGCCTTTGGTGGTAACAGTTGGGATAACTCCGCATCTAGCAGCTTCGATAGCGCTCCCCTCGCGACGCACGACTTCTATTCCAACATGCTGTCGCCGATCGATCTACAAACCGCAAACGCCCTTATACGGCAAGGATTCTCGAGAGAACTGGTCTTTTATTCGGTGATCGGGTCGATCCGCTTAAGGGAACAGAGCGGGCGGGTAATCGAGGTCATTAACGACCCTTTGTTGGATTCCGCAGAGGCATGTACGCCGGCGGGTGATTTCTATGGGCCAGGCGCAGATCGTCGTGTGAACCGTAGCCCTTACGCTCCGGAGGCATTCTCGAACAGCAATGAGCTCGTTCGATGTTCATTCCACGTGTTTGAGTTTTTGCTTCAAGCGATGATGAAGTGGGGGGTCAATATTGAAACCAGCTCCGAGCCAAATCCAGCCTATACGCCGGATGCGGTGAAGCAAGCCAAAGCTGCCGGAAAAGACCCTCCGGCAAAGACAATCACGACATCTCATTTTTGCTTTGATCCCGCATTTGCAGATAGTTCACAGAAAGCGCGTGTGGCCGCTCTGCCGGATGCTTGTGGGTCGAAGAAGGCCTGGAGCAAGGGAGGCGAAGGACAGGATCTCGCCGTCTTTTTCACTGTCGACGGCCGTCGGTCCCCCACTTACACCTTCACGGTTATTCCTCGCTCGCCATTTGCCATGTTTAGGTACTTTGGCCGGGTACTGCGAGCCGAGGAAGCGGTCCCTGTGAAGCTCTATTGGCATGACGGCGGGCTAACTCCAGCAGATGATCGCATACTTAGTGTGTCTCGCTCGGTTATGCCGTCCTGTTTCGCCAAAGCCTTTTATTTTGGTCAGTATTACTGCGTGCCATATGAGGGCAGCGACGCAACAAAGCAGGTTTTTGCGATGCTAAATCAAGTGGTCGCACTAAATACGACCACCGGCTCTCTGCCGACTACGCTTGAAGTGCGACTTCAGTAAATGTGCTCCAACCAGATGCTGTCCGAGGTGACTAGCTTCGCGAAGCGACCCGGCGACCGCTGATAGACAAAGCGGCGTCGCTCAGAGCGGAATGCGTCCATGGCAACCGATCCCCCTGATGACAAACAGCCCATCGATGATGACGAAGACGATACCGCAGGCGGCAACGGTATTGCTGAAGTGCATGCGGGCGTGGAGGGTGGTCGCGAAAAAGCCAAAGGTAAGCGAAAGGGGAAGAAGGGTGCGGCGAAAGCCGAAGACGAAGAGAAAGGTTTCTTCGAGCGTATCCTTCCTGCCCTCCTCACGTTTGTCGGTGTTTTAATTACCGCTTACGTAACGCTTACCAGCGTCGCGCTGAAGCAAAGCCAGACCCCTACAGCAAGAATTTCGGTCGGGCTCGGTGGCGGAACAATCGTGTCTGTCGAAAGCGGTACCATTTCTAAGGACGTATATGTTGTTCCGGTCGGTCAAGAATTGAGCCTGTCGAGCGCCGGATCGGTGGATCCCGATGGCGATTTTTCTGATGCGGACGTCGAGTGGACCATCAACCAAACGTATCCCCTTGCAACAAAGGTCCATTCAGAAGGATTCGTCAATCAAGGTAGGATAAAGCGCGAAAGCGGCGACAAGACAATTACAAGCGATTTGAAGGATCAAATCGTTTGGAAGGTGCCTGGACAGGGCGGCTATCAGATCATCCTGAGCGTTTTGACCAGAAGAGCCTGTTGGTTCTTCTTGGAGTGCGCACCGAAGAAGGTGTCGGCGGTGCTTCACCTGGAGGCGCGCGAAAAAGCCAAGCCGCAGCTTCGGATCAAAGATACGCCACCCGGTGGAACGAGCCCCCTTTCAATACAGGTGGACGCCTCAGGCTCAGAAAGCTTTGATCGCGAAGAAATAGGAGCGATGCATTTCGACTGGTTGCTGGACGATAAGCCACTTTCGAAGTTGTCCGCCTTCAACTTCACCTTGGAGCTGGCTCCCAACGGGCCTGACTCTCGCCAATTTTCATTGAGAGGAACTGTCACCGACAGATGGGGATCGATCAGCGAACCTCTGCAACGGAATTTTGTCGTGACTCGACCGAACACAAAAATCCAGACCGTTGATAGCAAGCCTGCCTCGGCGGATCATGGCTCCGTTGAACCTGCAGTCGCCCGCGTTCCGGCTGAGCTAACTCAGACGACCAAAATTGGGGACGCGAATACGAACGTCGAAATTCGTGGTCGGGTAAACACACATGGGCATCAGCTCGTTATCATTGCAAAGACTCTCACATCTCTTGCAGGCGAGATTGTCTCCGGTCCAACCGTTCTGCCGCCGGCTCCGAGCGGCGCCCCGGGGCCCGATGGTCTTCCGGCATCTTCGCCGGGTGCCGACGGATTGCCGGGCGGTCCTGGGCAGTCCGGCGCACAGGGAACGCCTGGATTGAACACCGAAAACATCGACATAACCGCTGATGTCTTCACGGGCGTTCTTTTGATCAATAACTCGGGCGGTAGAGGCCAGGACGGAGCCGCCGGCGGCGTAGGTGGTCGAGGCGGGGCTGGTGCGCCGGGAGAACCGGCGAGATCGAGCCTAATTGGATGCTCTGCTGGTCCCGGTCGCGGCGGCAATGGGGGGGCCGGAGGACGCGGAGGGGGAGGAGGCGCAGCAGGTGCGGGCGGTACAGCGGGACAGGTCTCGCTGAAATTCGACGTAATATCTGTCGGTAGCCAAATCCACGTGGACGCCTTAGGAGGTGCTCCCGGTAGCTCAGGCACCGGCGGCTTGGGCGGCGCAGGCGGAGCTGGCGGACCAGAGGGCGAAACCAACACCTTCTGTACAAGCGCGGGACGCCGTGGCTCGCCCGGTCCGGCAGGCCCACAAGGCCCGCCCGGCGCAACGACCTCGCCCGGAAGGGCGGCTAACGTGACGCTGACACTGCACGAAAAGGTTCAAACAGCGACTGGTTCGGCCCAATTCGAGGATACACAGTGAGGTCGCTTACATTTTCGTTGATCCGAGACGGGCCAGTTGACCGCACGCAACAGCCCTTATCACTAGCCCCTAATCGTCGTTTGATGTCGTGGGATCTATCAGCCCAAGAAGAACCCCGGGCTCTGCCTGCCCGCGGCGCCTCGCGATCGCAATTTTACCCGATTGTTGGCGCCTTAAACCACGAAGAGGGCTGCACATTTGCCGCCCAAATTTGACTCCCCGGGATCAGAAATCCTGTCCTAACCTTCCGCCGCGGTTGGATCCGATCGCTGCGATTGCTGCACGTGCCGTCTGATCCTCAAGTTGAAGACGTGCCGGGTCGCTCAACGCGCGCTGCTCCGCCAGGCGTTGAACCTCGACGCGTGAACGAATGCTCGCTTCCGGTCGACCATCCGCGCTTATAAAGCGAACCGGCGTTTGATTGCGTGGGTCGAATGCTAGAGAGAGCAGGTCAGGTCGCGCGCTGTGGCCAACCGGATCGATGCCGCGCTTGGCCAAGAGAATCTCAGAAAGATCGATCTGGGCGTATAGAATACCCTCCTTGTCTTCGGCCAGAGGCTTAGTCAGCTCGGCTCCGTCCGGCCCGTAGATGCGGGCCCATCCGCCTCCAAGGGGAAGGTTCTCACGCTGCTCGTCCGTCTCGCAATACGCCATTCTTGCGCTTTCGCCGATCACCTGGGTCGCGCACAGCACGTAGCACTGACCCTCGATCGCGTAAGACCGCGTCACACAGGCGTTCACGTCCACGGAGTTCTGCACGATCTCTTGCCCGAAGGCGAACATGGCCGGCCAAGAGGCCACATGAATCTGCTCACCCAGGCTGTACATCATATATTTGCTGAGCGGCTGGAAGTGTTCCCAGCAGTTCAAACCGCCGACGCGCCCAACGGAGGTGAAGTCGTGTGTCAAAAAGTCGGCTCCAGTGCCTTCGCCGAACATGAGTCGCTCGGCAGCAGTCGGCTTTACCTTGCGCCGGTTGGCGACAATCTCACCATTCTCATCAATGAATACCTGCGCGAGGTAGCGGCTTCCGCCGACGCGTTCGGAGTAGCCCATCACGACTGCGATTTTGTTGCGGCGGGCGGCCAGTTGGAGCCGTCGCATACGATGGTCACCCAACTCCAAGGAATTCTCGTGGAAAGGGATCAGAAATTTAGTTTGCCACTTCATGTGACCCAGCCAAATGAACCACGGGTACCCCGGGATGTGCCCCTCAGGGAATCCAATGAGTCGGGCTCCATTTCGAGACGCCTCCTCGATGAGACCAATCGACTTGTCGATTGTCGCGTCTACGTTCATCCAGACGGGCTCCGATTGCACGGCAGCGGCGACGAACTTTCCTTCGTAGGAGATCATGACGGGTGACCCTCTTAAGTTGAAGTATGGGTGGCCGCCCGAACAATTCACTCGCGGGTAGCCGACATCGTGGTCGATATCTCAGTCAAAGCGAGTATAGGCAGCAAGCGAACGCAATCTTGTCTGAAGGCGGCTTTCGACTTGCCGTTTTCGAACCTTGAAGCTGGATATTGATGTCAAGGAAGGCACGTTGCCCAAGACTCGAGCGTCCGCGACGCGCTGGAAGCGTCGGGGAAGCAACTCGCCAAACCTCCCAATGACGTCGCGGTTATCTCAAGATGTTCGCGGTCGCAACCTAGATGCTGCTTAGGCTAAACTCGCAGGCAGCTGATCGGTCATTCAACGTCGCTACCGACCGGAAGCACGTCTGCTTAGATGCGTTGCAAGCTGCCCAAAGGCGAGGCTTTTTAGGCGGCATTGCGAACATCGCACCAAGAATATGGGCGCCCCTAGTCAAGAGCTGCAGGCTTGCAGCCGATACTGTTGCAAGGCCCGGACATGAAGAGGTGTTCGCGCACATGTTGCGTATTGACGTGTTGAGGTCTGGACCTTGTGCTGCAGTCCGATGGCATGCTCCACCGGCTCACAACTGATAAACGTAAATAGTAATGCGCATCGCCGCGCATTCAACTCTCAACGGGAGGTATCCTTGACACTTACGATGCCGCAGCGAGCAGCAAAGGGCAAGACGATCAGTCCTAACTTCTACGATCTACGTGCGACGGTCGACACGGTGCATTGGGGTTATTTTGACGCGGCCTTGGCTCCGGCCTTGAAGGTGAAGAGCGGCGATATCATCAGGGCGGAGGCCATCACACACCACGCGGGCGATGCGCCGGAGCTCCTGATGGATGATGCGATTCATTCGATCTTTCGGGGAATTCCGGAGGATGATCGCAGTCCTGGGGTCCATATTATGACCGGGCCAATCTTTGTCGAAGGCGCGAAGGCCGGAGACGTCCTGGAGGTTCGTTATCTCCAAATGATTCCGCGAGTGAATTATGGCTGCAACCTCGCGGCAAACTGGGGCTATCTATATAAAGAGTTCAATGAGACCGAACGCGTAACTATCTACAAACTCGATCCAAACACGAACAACGCGCACGCACTTTTCGCATATGATGTGAAAGAGAAGTATTTGAAGCCTGGACGTATCACTCCAGCTAAGGACTGCTGCCGCGAACCCGCGCTCAATGGCGTTCGAATCCCTGTCAGGCCGCATCTGGGTACAGCTGGGGTCGCTCCTGACGCAAAGGGCAGGGTCAGCACCATCCCTCCGGGCCTCCATGGAGGCAACATCGATAACTGGAGAATTGGAGCCGGCGCGACGATGTACTATCCGATTGCCGTCGATGGTGCCCTCTTCTCGATCGGAGATCCCCACATCTCCCAGGGAGACGGCGAACTCAGCGGGACTGCGATCGAGGCCTCGCTCAATGTTGTATTTCAAGTCTTTCTTCGAAAGGACATGAAGGTCGCCTCGCCCTTGTTGGAGACGCAGAACGAGTGGATTTGCCACGGATTCGACGATGACCTTAACATCGCGATGAGGAAGGCCTCGCTTGAAATGCTTGATCTTCTGACTAACAGCCAAAATCTCTCAAGAAATGATGCGTACTCGTTGATGAGTGTCGCCGCTGATTTCGGCGTAACGCAGGTCGTAGATGGCAAGCAGGGTGTGCATGTACGGATCGGGAGAGGAATATTTCCATCCTGCGAGGAGATTAAGTAAGACTCGGCGCACGCATCAAATTGAAGGCCCAAATACGCCGTCCACTCGACGGCGTATTTGCTTTTGGCGGCAAGTTTGCCTGATGAAGCCTACTGGTGCCGCGCTTCACCACTAAGCAGTTTGCAGCAAAAAAGAATTGCACGATGCCCTTCCGATAATCAGGAGAGGGGTGGCAGCGCGCAATGAACAAAATCTCGGGCGCATCGGATCAAGACGGATCGGGCGACTTCTTGCACTGTCACTCTGCATCGACATCGACATTTCGAGAGGTTCATATGCCCTATACAAAGCGTCAATTCCTGAAGGCTGCCACAGCGGTTGGAGCCGCAGGTCTTTTGCCGACGATTGCGGGTTCACGCGTCGCAAGAGCCGACGAGCCAATTAACGTAGGGATCCTCCACTCACTTACCGGGAGCATCGCGATCGCGGAAATCGGTGTAACGGAGGCAGAGCGCCTCGCGATCGAAGAAATAAACGCATCCGGCGGAGTGCTGGGAAAGCAAATCCGGGTCGTGATGGAAGATGGTGCCAGCGATAATCCAATCTTTGCGGAGAAAGCGCAAAAGCTGCTCGCCAGCGACAAATGTGCGGCTGTCTTCGGCTGCTATACGTCGGCGTCACGAAAAGCCGTCCTGCCTGTCTTCGAGCGGTACAAGGGGTTGCTGTACTACCCGACGCATGATGAAGGGCTCGAGTTTTCGAAGAACATCATCTACACCGGAGCCGACGGCGTGCAGTGCGCGTTTCCGGCCATCGATTGGTTGATGCAGAACAAGGGAAAGAAGTTCTATCTGATCGGATCAGACTTCATTTTCCCTCGTACGATCAACAGGATTTCGCGCGCCAAGATCAAGAAAGACGGCGGTGAAGTTGTCGGCGAGGATTACGAGCCGTTAGGTGCAACCGACTTCCAGTCGTTCATTGCGAAGATTAAGGCAGCCAAACCGGATGCGATCCTATCAACGATTGTCGGGGACTCCAACGTGTCGTTCTACAAGCAGCTAAACGCTGCGGGTCTCTCGGACATCGCGCAGTCAATCGTAGCCCTTGCGGTCGGCGAGGAGGAGGCGCGGGGAATTGGGCCCGAAAACCTGGTCGGTGTAAATTCTTGCATGGGGTATTTCCAAAGCGTGGATACGCCCGAGAGCAAGAAGTTCGCCACCGCGTTCAAGAAGCGCTATGGCGAGAATCGCGTCGTCGGCGACGTGATGGAGTGTGGCTACATCTCCGTCTATCTTTGGAAGCTCGCTGTCGAGAAGGCAGGAACCTTCGACGTTGAGAAGGTCGTCGCGGCATCCTCCGATCTGCCGTTTGATGCACCTGAAGGCAAGGTCAAAATCCACGCGACAAATCATCGCCTCTGGAAGCACGCCAGGATTGGAAAATTCAGGGCCGACGGGCAGCTCGATATCGTACACGAAACGCCGCTCATTGAGCCGGTGCCGTTTCCCAAACTCTGATCAAATCGCAAGGCGACTGGCGTTCCCGGGCGCGTCCGGGAACGCATTTATGCCCCGAATGTGGAGAAGAGACTTATGACGACCGGCGTCTTGATTTCACAGATATTCAATGGCCTCTCGTTGTTCACCATTCTCGCCTTGATGGGCATTGGATTGGCGGTCGTGTTTGGCCTCATGGGCGTAATCAATATGGCCCACGGTGAACTGATGGCATTCGGGGCGTTCTCGACCTACTTGACGTCCCTCTTCTTTCTAAAATATGCGCCACGCCTGATGGACATCTATTTTCCGATTGGGCTTATCGCCGCATTTTGTTCTACGGCTTTGGTGGGGCTCGTGCTTGAGCGCACAATGATCCGCTATCTGTACAAGCGGCCGTTGGACACATTGCTCGCGACTTGGGGTCTATCGCTAATTCTGCAGCAGGCATTTCGCAATCTGTTCGGTCCAATCAATGTCAGCGTTCCCACTGTCAGCTGGCTTCGTGGGGCTTGGAATCTGACTCCGCAAATTGGCATTCCGATATCACGCGTTTTCATTATCGGGCTAACGCTGTTTGTCGCCGCGGGCGTGTATCTCTTCTTTTACCGCAGTCGGTGGGGGGTGCGCATTCGAGCCGTGATGCAACACCGGGAGATGGCCGGCGCCGCTGGGATAAATACGCAACGGGTCGATGCGGTAACGTTTGCCGTGGGATGCGGCCTGGCAGGTATCGCCGGGAGTGCTCTTACGATGATCGCTTCGACGGGGCCATCGACTGGTCAGCAATATATCATCGACGCATTCATCGTGGTCGTATTTGGCGGCATCGAGAGCTTTGTCGGCACCTTCCTGTCGGCGTTTGCGATCGGGCAGATGCAGTCAATGTTCGAGCTGTTTTTGAGCGGATCGATGGCGAAAGCTCTCGTGCTCATTCTTGTGATCATCGCCCTTTATTTCAGGCCAAACGGCCTGTTCTCGATCAAGGTGAGAAAGTGATGATGGACGACATTGCCATCCCAACCGTGGGCGATAACGCCGAAGCGGCCTTAACTCCAGCGCAGCCGACATCGGCGGCCCGCGCTGTTGTCGCCTTTTGTGATCGATACTCCGTTCTGATCTTAGCTCTTCTGTTGCTGGGTGTCATTCCGGCGGCTACTGAACCGTTTCGCCTGGCACTTTTTGGGAAGTATCTGACCTTCGCGTTCTGTGCTGTCGGACTGGTCCTCGCATGGGGATATGGAGGCATTTTGAGCCTAGGCCAAGGCATCTTCTTTGGTCTTGGCAGTTACCTGATCGCGATGACCATGAAACTGGAAGCGACTTCGGCAGACCCAGCTGCTGCGGTGTTCAATCCGGATGGGCCACCAGTTCCCGACTTCATGACTTGGAACAGCATTGACGTGCTGCCATGGTGGTGGGCGCCGTTCGAGCATCTGTGGTTCGCATTGGCAGCAGCGATAGTTTTGCCTGCGGGGATCGCCTTCGTTTTGGGGTACGCGAACTTCCGAAAGCGCGTCAGCGGCGTCTACTTTTCAATCGTCACGCTGTGTTTGGCCGCGATGGCATCGATCGTCATTGTCGGCCAACAGGGTTATACAGGTGGCATAAATGGAATTACCAACCTGACGACATTTGCTGGATATGATATCCGTTCGGATGTTTCGGTCTACGTGATCTACTTTGCTACGGCAGCGTTGCTGCTCGTATGTGTCTTGCTGGGCAAGTTCATCCTGAAGAGCCGACTTGGGAAGGTGTTGATCGCCGTTCGCGATCGGGAGGATCGGATTAGGTTCTCCGGCTACGATCCCGCGATGTTTAAGGCCGTAATATTCGCCTTTGCGGCGTTTTTCTCGGCTTGTGGAGGCGCGCTCTTCACGCTTCAGGTCGGGTTCGCGTCACCGTCAGTGAGCGGCATCGTGCCCTCCATCGAGATGGTGATCTATGCGGCCGTTGGAGGCCGCCTTTCACTCGTCGGGGCGGTGTATGGTACGCTCATCATATCGCTGGCGAAAAGCTTGCTGTCCGAACAATTCCCGAGCCTTTGGATGTATTTCATGGGCGTCGTGTTCATTGTCGTCACCATGATGTTTCCCAAAGGGCTGTCGGGTGCTCTTGACCGATTCCGCACTGGCCACGAGGTGCGTTGATGTCAACGACCATTCTCGAAATTAATGATCTGAGTGTCTCGTTCGATGGTTTCAAAGCCGTAGACGGCTTGAATTTTTACGTGGATCGAAACGAATTGCATGTTGTGATTGGTCCTAATGGAGCGGGTAAGACAACGCTTCTAGACATGATTTGCGGTAAGACGAAACCGACCGCGGGAACCATCGAGTTTAAGGGGCTCCATCTGGAAAAGATGATGGAATATCAGATCACTCGTAGTGGTGTTGGTCGAAAATTCCAGAATCCGATGGTGTACGAAGATCTCACAGTCGCAGAGAACCTCGAGATCTCATATCCAAAGAAGCGCAATCCAATAGGCTGCTTGTTTTTCAAGCGCGACGAGCTTGTGGAGCAGGAGATAGCCCGCATCGCAGATCTCATTTTCCTGCAAGACCAGTTGCAGCGGAAGGCCGCCCATCTGTCACACGGGCAGAAGCAGTGGCTCGAAATTGGAATGCTGCTCATGCAAGACCCAGAGCTACTGTTGCTTGATGAGCCTGTTGCCGGAATGAGCCCGCGCGAAAGAGAACTCACTGGTGCGCTCTTGCGCAAGATAGCAAACGGCCGATCCGTGGTTGTCATTGAGCATGACATGGAGTTCGTTCGGTCTATCGCTCACAAAGTGACCGTATTGCATCAAGGAAAGACGATTGCCGAGGGCGACATGGCGGCGGTCCAAAATGATCCGCGCGTAATCGAAGTCTATTTGGGGCATTGACATGCTTGCGGTCGAGAAGCTGAACGTCTTCTATGGCGAAAGCCACATCCTTCGGGACCTAGAGTTCGAACTGGCCGACGGCGAAAGTGTTGCGATCATGGGCCGCAACGGCATGGGGAAAACGACCCTGTTCAAGTCACTGATCGGAATGGTTCCCGTACGAACCGGTACTATAACCTTGGGAGGCAGGGAGCTAACTAAGGCGCAGAGCTACGACCGCGTCCAGGCCGGATTCGGATATGTACCTCAGGGCAGGCTCATTTTTCCCTACCTGACGGTCGAGGAAAACATTCTGACCGGAATGGATCGATGTCCGAGGCCGGTCATACCAGACTATATCTATCAGGCGTTTCCGGTGCTCGCCGAAATGAAGAAGAGGCGGGGTGGAAACTTGTCGGGGGGGCAGCAGCAGCAACTGGCCATCGCACGTGCGCTGGTGTCGAATCCCAAAGTGCTTATTCTAGATGAGCCGACCGATGGTATTCAGCCATCGATCATCAAGGAAATTGCGCGAACGCTGAATAAGCTCCGCGCTGAGCGGAAGTTCGCACTCATCGTTTCGGAGCAGGTACTTTCCTTCGCCATGGATATCGCAGATCGTTTCATTATCTTGGAACGAGGTCGGTTCGTCCATACTGAGCGCCGGGAGACAATCGATGAGGCGCGGATTCATCGCTACCTTACGATTTAGCGTTCGCTGTTACGGACTGGGCGTCGCCGCTTATCGAATAGTTCTTTCCGAAGAATAGCATGAACGCCCCAGTTTCCGTTGACGACTTGTGTCACTCCGAAATCAACCGCTACAGACATGAGGGAAATGGCTTCGTCTTCTGACAGCCGATGCGTCATCATGAGAAACCGGCGCATTTTTCGAAACGCATCTTTCAAAGCCAAATCTAGAGATGATTTCTCGTAGACGTTGCTTTGAGCTTTCTCACCAAGCTCGGCCAAATAATTAGGATGGCTAAAGCCAAGTAAGACCCATTCTTCCGGCGTCTCGATGAGAGGGTAAGTCAAATCGGCGTAAGGTTCTCCGTCGAGATCGGCTCTCTTATGAAGAATGACCTGGAAGACACCGGTAAGGGAGCATTCGATTGCAGTTCCGCAGATCTCCGAGTCTCCCTGAGAGGCATGCGGATCTCCAATGGAAAGGAGAGCATCTGGAACGGCCACGGGAAGATAGATAGTTGATCCTTTTCCAACTCGCCAATTGTCGATGTTCCCGCCTGAATAGGAAGGAGGTACCGAGTCGACGAGATCGCTTTCGCGTGGAGCTACGCCAATGACCCCAAAGTGCGGCCGGAGAGGTATGGTGATGTCTCTGAGAACCTCGACGTTTTTCTCGATCGTACTCGGATCGACAGGCACACCAGGATAGTCCATCTTCGAATGAACAACCCCAAAGGGGTCGGTCTGAGGGGTCCATCGGTAGTTATAGATCGCTCGCGCCGTTGGACGGTTCAAACCAAGATCAAATTCGTAGATGGTAATGACCTCTCTTGGCTTTGGCTCCGTGAGCAGGTCATCGTAATGAAATCCCCACCAGGTCGCGGCATTGCTTCCGAAGCAGCAGCCGCTGAATTTGGGATTTGCGCTTGGTCGCGGAAGCACGTCTAAAATGCGGACCTCAAGCACATCCCCTGGCTTGGCGTCTTTTATGGCAATCGGCCCGGTCAAAATGTGGACACCGAACCCTTCGCCGGAGCCGCGACCGTAAATGGATGCATCCACGGGACCGGCACCTCGCCGATCGACGTTCTTTGACGCCGAAGTCCAATGATAAATCCGCTCCATGCCTTCGTCGCCTTCGATCATTCGCTCATGGTCGTCGTTGCCATGTTGGGTAACGGCTTCGACGGTAACCGTGTCTCCCGAGCTGATCTGCAAAACGGGCGGCAGCGCTTTGCTAAAGTAACCCCAATGGACCGTGTTTTCATTGGCCTTCAGGTGATAGTGCTTCGAACTTTTATCGAACAGTGAATTTAAGTCGTTCAGCTCCTCTCCAAGCTCAGCATCCGGGAAGATCGCCGGTCTCTGACGCTTATGAACAATAGCCTCTTGCGGCCAACCTCGGTTTACGTGATGCGGTTCAAATTCTTCATATGGATGCTGCGATCCTTCCTGGCGGAGCTCGCGTGGCGTCACGCCGAACTGGTCTTTGAATGCGCGACTGAAATGACCCGCGTCATTAAATCCCCAGCGAAACGCGACGTCCGAGATCGAGAGATTGGAAAGTTGGGGATTTTGCAGATCAATTCGGCATCGCTCAAGTCGCCGCGTTCGAATGTATCCAGTGAAGTTGTCACCGCTCGATTGAAAGAGTTTCTGCAGATAGCGGGGTGACAGCCCCTCCTCGTCGGCAATCTGGGCGAGCGACAAGTCCGGATCCGACAAGCGAAATTCTAGCTTCTGGCAGAGGCGATGCAACATAGCGGTCTGCATGCTGGTAGGACTGTTGCCATCCGCCCGGACAGGAGCGTCGGCGATGCTAGCCATCAGTAGGCTAGACAATGACGTTTCAACCGAGCGAAGCTCGTTTTCGTCGAGCGCGCCTAGAGTCCCAACCACAGACTCAAGAAATCTGGAGATGATCACGCCGATGCCCTTGCGGCCTGACAAATGCAAGACTTTTGCAGAATGCAGCGAGAGGAGGCGTGTATTCACAACGACCCGCGGGACGCGAACCACGACCTGTCGGAAAGAGGTGGTGAAATCCAGAGTGAAGATTCCATTTCCGCTCGCGATAATCATGTCGCCCGAACTATGTGGGATGGTCCTAGCGTCGTCTTTGAAGGTCGCAACGCCGTCGATGTGCTGGACGATGAAGACATCGTCGTCGCCTCGGATAGGCCGTCGGACAAATTGCTGAGCGCCGGACGCCAATTCGGCGAATACGACACCTAAGGGGGACGTGTGACAATTTATTGTGCCGGTCAGTCCAACTTCGAAGTCCAGAAGGGTCGAGGTAAGGCCTAGACGACTGACGGCCTCCCGCCATGCCGCTATGCGGTTGGCGTCAGGAAGCGCCTCGCTACCGAAGCGCCAATGGCTGCTTGTCACGTCGTTTGTGATGCCCATCGACCGTTGTGCCCTAGGTCCAAACTAGTGAGTTTCTACGACTACCAAAGGAGGATATGGCTTGCATGCCCAGAAAGTAGTCGACTTTTGACGCGATCTGCACAATGAAGCGGCGAAACGCCAGCCAGCAGCGGCTCCAAGAACTAATGGCGGCCGTTGATGATGGGCTGCTCCGACGAAGTCCGCGGTGGGCTGCCGCAACCTGCAGTGATGCCTGACGGCTGCTGATCGGCTTCTAGTCAGATTTTAGGTCTTCGCCCCTCAACACCAAACCTGTAGCACCAGCACCATTGGCGCGAGCAATCCGGCGAACCAGGCCAACAGACCATTGTGCTATTGGGTCGCGGCAAGCTCGACGTGCATTACCCCAAGCCAAGCGCGTCTCACGCATTAATCGCGAAATCCAATAACCGTCATCGACATTACTCATTATGGAACGGCTCACCCGATAGCTAGTCTCACAAACACTTGATGCCGAACCGACTGGTGGCAATCGAAGGGTTTAGGGGTTCGCCGACGCTTATGTCTTCACTCAGATTATCGTCTTTCTATCCTGAGTGATCGCAGACTCGAAGACAAGCCCAGCACTCACCCCGACGATAGCGCAAGGCGGTTGCGTGAATAGGGACGCGTTGAATCTTGATGTGGATCGTCGGCCTCCTCGTAATCGCCGCCATTGTGATCGCGGTTTTGTTCCTCAACCGCTTTTACGTCAAGGCGACCCGGGAGATTGCCATTATCCGCACTGGTCTCGGTGGCCAGCGCGTGGTCCTCGACGGCGGCACAATAAGTCTTCCCATCTTGCACAAGGTGTCTGAGATCAACATGCGCACCGTGCGGCTCGAAATCGAGCGATCCGGTGAACGCTCGATCATCACTCAGGATCGACTACGTATCGATGCGACAGCTGAGTTCTATGTACGGGTTGAACCAACCGCGGAGGGCGTCGCAACGGCGGCGCAGGCGTTGGGCAGCAAAGCGTTCCGGGCCGACGATCTTGCCGATCTGCTTGAAGGAAAGCTGGTCGACGCGCTTCTGAGCGTAGCAGCTCAATACACGATGGATGCACTTCAGGATAACCGTGGAACTTATGTTGCCGAGGTCGCAGATGCCTTGCGGGATCGTGTCAAACAAAATGGACTGGTCCTCGAAGCGGTTTCTCTGACCCGGCTTGATCAAACGCCGTTCAATGCCTTGGATCAGAACAATGCATTCAATGCCGTGGGCATGCGGCGTCTGGCCGAAGTTATCGCGAGTAATAAGCGACAACGTGCCGAGATTGAGAATAGCGCTGATATAGCGGTTCGGCAGAGCCATCTTGAAGCCGCCAAACGGAGGCTACAGATCGAGCAAGAGGAAGAAGAGGCGCAGCTAGCGCAACAGCATGCTGTTGAAATCTACCGGGCGAAGACTCTCGCTGAGACCTCCGAGGCGCAAGCGACAGCTGAAGGGCGTCGGGAGCTCGCGCGCATCAATCGGGACACCAACGTGAAATCGGAACAGATAACTCGCGAACGGTCCATTCGTGAGCTTGAAATCCAATCCGATCTCACGGTGAAGGCCGCGCGGCACGGCGTCGAAATCAAAATCGCGGCGATGAAGGCCGAGGAGGCCGTCGCGGAGGCTGCCACCCAGGCTAGTCTTGCCAAAGAGGCGGCCGCACGCGAGACCGTAGCGACCGCACGCGAGACGGCTATTGCCGAGCGCACCAAGGCGCTTGCCCTTATCCGAGCGCAGGAGGACGCCGCTGTTGACGATACGAAAGTCGAGTCCCAGGCTGGGACGGTACGCGCAATGGCCGCGGCAGAGTCCGAAGCGAGCGAACTGAAGGCACGTGGCATTCGATCTGAATTGCTCGCCAAGGCGGAAGGCGAGGCTGCGATCGTGGCCGCGCTGAATGGGCAATCGAGTGCTGTAGTCGACATGAAAGTCGAGCTCGCCAAGATAGAGGCGCTGCCGACCATCGTGCGCGAAATGGTCAAGCCCGCTGAAAAGATCGAGTCGATCCGCATCAACCACATTACCGGCTTTGGATCCCTAGCAAGGGGCGCTTCCGACGGCGCTGGAACGCCGGTCACCAATCAGGTGGTTGACGGCATCCTGTCGATGGCATTGCAACTGCCCGCTGTCCAAAAGCTTGGGGAGGAAATTGGCATCAATATCAGCCAGGGAATCGCGAAAACTACAGGTTCAGTTTACAGGACTGGTCCAGCGGACACCTCGCCTTCTCAACCCTCAACGAAGCAAGACTAGTGTTTACAGAGCCAGCGCCGGCTCCGGCTCGCAATTGGAGAAAAGCAATGATTAGCCGTAGAACCCTTCTCAAGTCCGCTAGCGTGCCGGCCCTCAGTTTTGCTGCGCCAGCATTCCTGCGCAGCGCAAGTGCCGCGACCCCGATCAAAATGGCAGCTCTACTCGACCAATCAGGTGGCCTTGAGCTGCTTGGCACGCCGATGCTCGAAGCGACAAAACTTGCGGTCAAGGAAATCAACGCAAGCGGCGGGCTCCTTGGCCGCCAGATTGACTTGATCAGCTATGATCCCCAGACCACCATTCAATTCTATACGCAGTTTGCGACCCAAGCGGCGGCCGGTGACCATGTCGACGTAGTCCAGGGCGGCATCACGTCTGCATCGCGAGAGGCGATACGCCCTGTGCTCGACCGCTTCAACACCCTCTACTTCTATAACACGTTCTATGAGGGTGGGGTCTGCGACGCCAATACGTTCTGCACGGGGTCGACGCCCGCCCAAACGGTTGAGAAGCTTGTGCCTTACGCCATGAAGAAGTGGGGTAAGAAAGTCTACGTCGTGGCCGCAGATTACAACTACGGCCAGATCACGTCCCAATGGGTTAAGAAATATGTCAAGGACAATGGCGGTGAAACCGTTGCCGTCGAGTTCTTCCCGCTCGACGTGACGAACTTCGGTCCTACCATTAAAAAGATCGAAGCCGCCAAACCAGATTTTGTTATGTCCGCACTTGTAGGGGCGGCCCATATCTCCTTCTACAAACAATATGCATCGGTGGGGTTGAATAAGTCGATCCCCCTCGCTTCAACCGTGTTTACCGTAGGTGGCGAACACACGCTTGTAGCGCCCGAAGAATCCGAAGGGATGCTCGTCTCGTTCGCCTACTTTGAAGAGGTCGATACGCCTGCGAACAAGAAATTCATTGCCGACCTTCGCGCTAATGCAAGCAAGAAGATCAACTATGTCTCCGAAGTCACCGCCCGCTCGTACGAGGGCGTATATCTCTGGGCCGAGGCAGTGAAAAAGGCCGGAACGACGGATCGTGCGGCTGTGACGAAGGCGCTTCGCGCGCCGGCAAGCATTGATGGGCCGAGCGGCAAGCTTACGGTCGAAGCGAAGACCAACCATCTTTTGCAGAATATCTATCTTGCCGAAGTCAAAAACCAGAAACTGCAAATCGTGGAGTCCTTCCCGCAGCAGCCCCCGTCGGACACGCTGTTGGTATGCGATTTGGTCGCGAAGCCGGATCAGGCGACCTTCTACTTCGAGAACGGTCTGGAAGCCGCGGGTATCAAGTAAAGAGAGCTCTCAAATCGACCCGAGCGAGGATTGATCACTCTTGGATTTTCTGGCTGCTCTTATTCTGCAATTTGCATATGGGATAGCGAACTTGGCCCTGGTTGGGCTTGGGCTCGCTATCATTTTCGGCATGATGCGGGTGATAAATCTAGCTCATGGCGAATTCCTCATGCTTGGTGGCTACACCGTCGTTGTAGCTACCAATCTTGGCATCAACATATGGATAGCGATGCTGATATTGGCGCCGCTTGTTGTCGGCGCCATTGGTGTCGTTGTCGAGCGAGTGCTTATTCGCTTCCTTTACGGTCGTGTAGTCGACACGTTGCTTGCGACTTGGGGCTTAAGCCTTTTTCTGATCGGGGCTGTCACGGCTATCTTCGGTCCGCAAACCGCTACCACTATCTCGGCACCGATAGGGCCGATTGCCGTCGGCGACTACGGAACTAGCGGATACGAGCTGTTTCTGATCGTGCTGACCGTAGCGCTCTTTAGCGGCGTGTTCGCCATTCTTCGCTATACCAAACTCGGTCTGCTAGCTCGGGGGACCATGCAGCGCTCCGACATGGCGGCCGTTCTGGGAGTTTCTACGAGCCAAGTGTATATGGCGACGTTCGGCCTTGGCTCGGCGATCGCAGGACTGGCGGGGGGCGTACTGGCGCCGATAACCGGCGTTGTGCCGACGATCGGAGCAACCTACATCGCCAAAGCCTTCATTACGGTGATCAGCGGCGGCACGGCGATCCTCGCTGGAACTGCGTCGGCCGCCGGCCTCCTGGGCGCGATGAATAGCATCGTAACGTATTTGACCGGGCCGACCTTGGGTGAGGTCGCTCTCCTTGGCGCGGCAATCGTCCTGCTTCGCGTGATGCCAAGCGGAATTACCGGGCGCTTCTTCCGAAAGAGCCTATGAAACTGAAGAGAGACATCGTCGGCCTCGTTGTGATCGCGATCATTGGCTTGGTCGTGATGTTCGGCGCGCCGCATGTGTTGCAGTTGTTCACGATCATAAACCTGACGACGGCCATCGGTCTTGCCCTACTTGCGCTCAGCCTCGGCCTTGTCTGGGGCTACGGCGGCATTCTTTGCTTTGGCCAGACGGCGTTTTTCGGGATGGGGGCTTATGCCTACGCTATCTGCGCGCAAAACTTTGGTCAGACCAGTGGGGCGGTCATCATCGCTATCGGTGCAGGGGCCACCTTCGCTGCGATGCTCGGCTATTTCATGTTCTTTGGGCGTATCAGTGAAGTGTACCTGGGTGTTATCACACTCACGGTTACTCTGATCTTGTTCAATCTGCTCCGGCGAACCTCGGGTCCGGAATACAAGATTGGCAGTGCGCTCCTCGGAGGGTTTAACGGCACCAATGCGCCGCCTCTGCAGGTGCCGTGGGACGCGCAGTTGATGCTGTTTCCGCAACAGCTCTTTTATGTGTCAATGGGAGCGCTGTTGCTCTGCTACTTCGGGTGCGTCTGGCTCATTCGTAGTCAGTTCGGCCAGGTCTGCGTCGCCATCCGCGAAAATGAGGTGCGTGCAGAGCTCTTGGGATACGACGCCCGCTTATACAAACTTGGATTGTTTTCGATCGGTGGTGGCATCGCAGCTGTGGGCGGAGTATTGGTTGCCAACGGCATAGGACGCGTCACACCTGACCTCTTCAATCTCACTTATGCCGCTCAAGCCATCATCTGGGTTATCGTCGGGGGGCGCGGTACTCTGTTGGGACCGGTACTTGGCGCGTTCGGTGTCTTTTGGCTTACCTCGTGGCTAGGCACGCAGAGCTATTTTAATAGCAATATGGTGCTGGGTCTGGTGCTGATCCTGTTTGTCTTGCTCTTGCCGCGTGGTCTCGTTCCTGCGATCGGTAGCATCGCCAAGGTCAGTCAACAGCGAACGGTCTCACGTCGCGATCGGATGCGCTCGCGTCGCCGAGTAGCTCGCTTCGAGACGAGCGGAGCGACCGATGCGACGTGAAGTAGTCGTTGAAACGCGTGACCTGTCGATGCGGTTTGGTGGTGTGAGTGCCAATGAAAATGTGAACTTCAGGCTGTTTGCCGGCGAGTTGCGATGCCTCATCGGCCCTAATGGTGCCGGCAAAAGCACATTCTTTAAGTGTCTAACCGGTCAGTTGAAGCCGTCGGCAGGTCAGGTCGTCATCCGCGACGTCGAGACGACGGGCTTTGACCCGCATCAAATCGCGCAGCTTGGCGTCGGTATCAAGACGCAAATCCCAAATGTGTTTGATGGGCTTACAGTCGAGGAGAATGTGTGGCTAGCCTGTCGCCGATGGAATGATGCCCGCAGGGCGAGGGTTATATGCGCGCAGACGCTGGAACGAGTGAAACTCGGCGATCTAAGGACGCGAGCTGTCGGGGCATTGGCCCATGGTCAAAGGCAATGGGTGGAGCTTGCGATGGTAATCGCCGCCGATCCGTGGCTTGTTCTGCTCGATGAGCCTGCGGCCGGCATGACGGACGAAGAGACGCGATTTACGGCCGAGCTTATCCGCGAGATCAACCGCACTGCGAGCCTGATCATCGTTGAACACGATATGAACTTTATCCGTGCCATCGCGAAGAAGGTGACCGTGTTCTATCGCGGGTCAATCCTGATTGAGGACACGATGGACGCAATCTCGGCTGATCCTGTTGTCCGGGATGTCTATTTAGGACACAAGCATTGACCGACAGGCCGATTATACTTGATGTCAAAGGATTGCGCTCAGGCTACGGCCGGGTTCCGGTTTTGCACGGGCTGGATTTTACAATCGCGCGCGGCGAAATAGTGGGCGTCCTCGGCCATAATGGAATGGGCAAGTCGACGTTGCTCAAGACGATTATGGGGCTGATACCGGCGACCGCCGGGTCCGTGGTTTTGGATGGGATCGACGTTACCCGTGAAGCGAGCCACAATCGTTCGCGTCTTGGGATCGGTTACGTTCCGCAGGGACGCGGTATATTTCCGCTGCTTTCGGTCCTGGACAACCTGCGGTTAGGAATCGCCGCCCACGCGGTCGAGGATGAGCAGCGTGCGATCGCAGGAGTCGTGGCCGAATTTCCGCAGCTCGAGCGGCTAATGGAACGGCAAGGCGGAGCGCTTTCGGGCGGCGAACAGCAGTTGTTGGCTCTTGCTCGCTGTCTCATCAGCGATCCACAAGTCGTTCTCCTGGATGAGCCCACGGAGGGCATCCAGCCATCGATCGTCGATGAAATTGAAAGCAAGCTCGCAGAGCTGGCGCGCAAGCGCGGTCTATCGATCCTGCTAATCGAGCAGAATCTAGAATTCATCAGCGATCTCGCCGACCGGATCTTGGTGATCAAGAAAGGTCAGATCGCCGGCGTTATCGAGGATCCGTCCTTGGATAATGCCGCGCTGGTCGACGAATTCACCGGGTTCAAGAGCGCAGGGCAGCCGGCGGCTCTAGAGCACGGCATGACCGGCGACGCGCAGGGCAGGTCTAAGAAACCCGTTGGGAAAGTAGGTCCCAAAGAGGTTCTCGCGGCCGTGGCACCGATCGTGCCGCGGCCCAATGGCCCTGACATGCTCACTCAATCAGCTCGCAGCCCCCGGGCGCCGCTCCATACTCACTCTGCGTCTGTCCCAACGTTCCCCAAAAGAGTTGCGCCAATGTCTGTCAAGCGTCCGACGCTCTCTCAACTCAGAGAAATCGCCGACGACTTCGGCATGAACCTATCTGACGAGCGGCTCAAGGAGTTTCTCGATCAGATGGAGGGATCGATCCGGCGGTACGACGAACTGGACTCGATGCCGGATCACCTGCCGGCTGTCGGCTATCCGCGAACGGGTGGGTACCGACCGTCGGCAGAAGAGAACCCTTTTAATGCTTGGTACGTAAAGACGGATATTCGTGGTGCGCCCCGCGGGCCACTGGCCGGCAAGCGCGTCGCAATCAAAGACAACGTATGCGTTGCCGGTGTTCCGATGATGAATGGCGCATCGACCCTTAAAGGTTACACGCCAGATGTCGATGCAACGATCGTGAGCCGCATCCTCGATGCTGGCGGAACCATCGTTGGCAAAACGCACTGCGAATATTTCTGCCTTTCTGGCGGCAGCCACACCAACGCGACAGGCTGGGTTCATAACCCCCGTAGACATGGTTACTCCGCCGGCGGGTCTTCTTCGGGGTCGGCCGCAGTCTTAGTCGCAGGTGAGGCGGACATGGCGATCGGCGGTGACCAAGGCGGATCAATCCGTATGCCGGCCTCATTTAGCGGCTGCTACGGCATGAAAGCCACGCACGGACTTGTTCCCTATTCGGGAGTCATGCCGATTGAGAACACCTTGGATCACACCGGTCCAATGACGATGACGGTCCGTGACAACGCTTTGTTGCTTGAAGTCCTCGCGGGCGAAGATGGGCTTGATCCGAGGCAGTACGCTCCGCAGGTCGATCGGTACACCGCCGCGCTTGGACGAGGCGTGCGGGGGCTTCGGATCGCTCTGGTGCGCGAGGGTTTTAACAGGCCCGAATCTGAGCCTGACGTCGATGAATGCGTGCGGCGTGCCGCCGAAACCTTCCGTAAGTTGGGAGCGACTGTCGACGAAGTGTCGATCCCAATGCACAACAAGGCGATGCCGATTTGGCTTGCCATCGCCGCGGAAGGATCAACCAATCAGATGATGAAGGGCAATGGGATGGGAACGGGATGGAAGGGGCTTTATACAACGTCTCTCCTCGACCATCATGCCGGGTGGCCTAGCCGAGGTAACGAGTTGTCCGATAGTCTCAAGGCAACAATGCTGACTGGCGAGTACTTTCAGCGGCACTATCGCGGACACTACTACGCGAAGGCACAGAATCTTGCGCGTCGATTGCGCGAGGCCTACAATCAGATGCTGGGTGCCTATGACCTGCTGATGATGCCGACGACGGCAATGAAGGCGCAGCCCATGCCTGGCGCAGATCAGCCCCTTGCGAAAAGTCTGCTGCGGGCATTTGAAATGCTCGAGAACACAGCGCCGTTTGACGTTTCGGGTCATCCGGCGATGTCAATTCCCTGCGGGATGTCAGATGGACTGCCTGTCGGATGTATGCTCGTGGGAAAACATTGGGCAGAATCGACGATCTATCAAGCGGCGGCCGCATTCGAGTCCACCGGTGACTGGAAGGAAATGTGATCCATGACCGTTTATCGCCCCAACGTGACTGAACTTCAGCAAGCGGCGAGCGAACTAGGGCTTACCCTTTCGCGTGAAGACGCTGCTTCCTTTCATGCGCTGATGCAGGGGCAGCTCGACGCTTACGATTTGGTCGATAGCATGGTGGCGCCGCTTCCTGAAGTCGCCTATCCGCGAACCCCCGGTGTGCGTCCTGACCCTGATGATAATCCGTTCGGCGCATGGGCAGTGAAGAGCCGGATCCAGGGAGCACCAAAGGGTAAGCTTAAAGGCAAGCGTGTTGCCATCAAAGACAATGTGTGCGTGGCGGGCGTTCCGATGATGAACGGCGCGTCGATTCTCGAAGGCTACACGCCTGAAATTGACGCAACAATCGTCACGCGCATGCTAGACGAGGGTGCCGAGATCCTCGGCAAATCCGTCTGCGAATATTATTGTGCCTCAGGCGGCAGCCATACCTCGGCAAATGGCGTTGTCGAGAACCCTGTCGTGCCAGGACATAATGCCGGCGGATCCTCCTCGGGCTCGACCGCTCTGGTCATGGCCAACATCGTCGACATGGCAACCGGTGGCGACCAGGGTGGATCAATCCGCATCCCGGCGTCGTATTGTGGAGCTGTTGGTCTAAAGCCCACCCATGGACTGGTTCCTTACACAGGTATCTTCGCCGTTGAACTGACTGTCGATCACGCTGGGCCGATCACTCGTACCGTTGCAGACAACGCCCTGATGCTGGAAGTGATGGCAGGTCCCGACGGACTTGACCCGCGTCAGGCAGGAGCGCTTGCTCAACCTTACACTCTAGCGCTCAGTAAAGGTGTGGCGGGCCTGAAGGTTGGTGTCGTCGCAGAAGGATTCGGTACGCCCGGAGCTGAAGCTGAGGTCGATACCCGCGTCCGGGAAGCTGCTGACCGTCTTGGTCAAATGGGCGCTCACATTCACCAGCTGTCGGTCCCTCTGCACGCCGCAGGCGCAGCGATCTGGACGCCCATTTTTCTCGAGGGTGCGACAGAACTCATGATGCGCGGCAATGCGTATGGCACCAACATGAAAGGTGTTTTCCTCGAAAGTTTGCTCGATGCTCACGCTCGTTGGCGCGACCGGGCCAACGAACTGTCGGAGACGCTCAAGCTTGGTATCTTGACCGGGCATTATATGTCGTCGCGAAACCGTGGCCGGTACTACGGCAAGGCGCAAAATCTCAATCGATTGCTAACCGCCGATTACGACAAGGCGCTCAACGAAGTCGATGTATTGCTAATGCCGACAACGCCTATGGCGACGACCCCGTTGCCGGCACCTAATGCTTCACGGGAAGAGGTAATTGGCCGTGCATTCGAGATGGTCGGTAATACGGCGCCGACCTGTCTGACCGGTCATCCAGCAATTTCTGTTCCCGCCGGTAAGACATCCGACGGCCGCCCGATAGGCGCCATGCTTATTGCACGTCATCTCGATGAGATGACCCTCTATAGGGCAGCGGCGGGTCTAGAAGCTTGTTATCGCTGAGTTGGGCCGTTTAAGGACCTGGTCACGGTATTTGGACGCCTCGACGACGTGATTGCGGATCAGTTGTGAAACACACCATCTCGTGCGAGGTCTTCAAGTGAACTTCGATATTGACTGTCTTAGGTCGTTTTTAGTGATAGCCGATACGATGAGCTTCTCGCGGGCCGCCGAAGCCGTCGGGCGGTCGCAGTCGACGATTAGTCAGCAGATCCTGAAGCTTGAGAGCCAAGTTGGAAAAGCGCTCCTTTCGCGCCGAAAAGGGCGCGTGCTGGAGCTTACGGTCGAGGGTGAGCGCTTTGCGCAATATGCACGTCGAATACTTCAGCTCAACGACGAAGCCTATGCCTCAATGCGGGAAGATGCCTTGACCGGGTTTGTCAAGCTGGGAGTACCGCTAGATTTCTTCGGCCGGGACTTCACAATGTGGCTTGCGCGCTTCAAGACGCAGAACCCAATGGTGTCCATTGAGGTGGAAGCCAATCAGTCAGACGTGCTAATTAAAAGAAGTACGCAAGGGGAATTTGATCTTGCATTCTTCAAGCAGGATACCGGATCCCGCGATGGGATGGCGGTGCTCAGTGAGCAACTGGTCTGGGCTTGCGGCCCTAATTATTCGCTCGAAAAATCGTCAGTGCCACTCGTTCTCTTTCCGGAAGGGTGTGCTTATAGGCGGTTAGCAGTTTCCACGTTGAAAGATCATGATCGGCCGTCGCATCTCAGCTTCGTCAGCCCCAGCTTCGAATGCTTGAGAACTGCAACAATCGAAGGTCTGGGAGTCACTGTACTAGCCCGAGCGCTAGTTCGACCACCGTTGCGAATCCTTCGGCAGGACATAGGACTGCCAAAACTGCCTACCATTGAATTAGCCTATTCGTGTGGCCGGCGTTCCAATTCACGCACTGTAAGCGATCTTACGACATTTCTAGCTGACCGACTCACGCGGGTAGACTTGCAGCTGCCAGTCAGCGCCTGAGATTACCAGGACGCACACCACAACCCTTCGACTGCCGTTAAGATTGGCTTGGCCGGAACGCTCAGAGGCCATAGCTGGCCCATAGTGCTTTTTCGAACTGGTTCATCCCAACGGGTACCGTCAGTGTATTCTGCGCGCGGGATCTACGTTTAACGCCCGGCAGCTAAGCGCTCGGGGTGTCACACGGCGGAAGTAAATCCACGGGCCAACGAAAAGCGCTGCATTTCATGCGGGGCGCAATCTACTGAAGGATGCTGCGACGTATGGAAGGATCCATCCGCAATCTATATCACTATCCGATCAAGGGATTATCGGGACAGGAACTTGTCAAGGCAGAACTCAAACGGGGGCAGGGTTTCCCGTTTGACCGGATCTTTGGCTTTGCCCGACATGACAGTGGCTTCGACATAAATGACCCGCGGCCGATACCAAAAGACCGCTTCCTCGTCCTTCTGACGGAGGAGCGGTTAGCTGGGCTGCAAACGTCATTCGAGCCATCGTCGCGCCAGTTAAAGATCGAGGTCCAGAATAACACAGTGCTTCAGGCAGACCTCTCGACCGAGCAGGGGATTGCGGACGCAGTATCGTTTTTCTCGACCATGTTCGACCTCTACGACGAAAAGCGTCCAATCTTCGCTCATTCGGGAAGCCATCGTTTCACGGATGTCTCCGTATTGTCGACGGAACTGATGAATTCAGTTTCGCTGATAAACCTGGAATCGGTCCGGGAATTTGAACAGCGCATTGGACGCAAGGTCGATCCAGTGCGCTTTCGCGCAAATATATACTTCGATGGCTGGGCTCCATTTAGCGAGTTGGAACACGTCGGCAAGGAGTTCTTGATAGGCGAGGTGCGCATGAAGGTAGTCAGGCGGACGAAGCGCTGCGCTGCTACGGAAGTTGATCCATCGACAGCAAGAAGAAATATCCCAATTCCGCGGCTGCTCATGAAAACCTACGGCCATCCGGATCTGGGCATATATGCTGAAGTCTGTGGCGACGGAATCATCCGTCCGGGTGATGTCGTCAGCATATCATGACGGAAAATCGGATGATCTCGGTCGTAATCGCTAAGCGACGTATGCTAACTTCGACGATCTGCGAGTTTGAACTCCGGAATCCGGATGGCGAGGCATTGCCTGGATATTCTTCCGGCGCCCACATCCAAGTAGTGACTCCATCCGGAGAGACGCGTAGCTACTCTCTCGTGAATGACGGATCGGACCTGAAGAAGTATGTGATCGCGGTAAAGCGAGAGAATCAGGGAAGGGGCGGCTCCCTCAGCATGCACACCTCGACGGTAGAGGGTGACGAACTTAAGATATCAAGCCCGTCAAACACGTTTCGTCTTCGCGATGCCCCAAGGTACCTCTTTATTGCGGGCGGGATAGGCATCACGCCTATAATGTCTATGGTAATGAGCGTTGCGCGGAATCGCCAACGTCCATTCAGCCTGATCTATACGGCACGATCTGCAGATGAAGCGGCCTACACCAAAGAATTGCGCTCTCTTGGTGATGGCGGCAACGTAATGCTGCACGACAGCGTTCGTAGCAGTGCGCGCTTTGATTTCTGGCCCTTCTTGAAAGAGCCGACTGATACGCACGTCTACTACTGTGGGCCGGAATCGCTCATGGATGCGATCCATTCGCAGACCGTTCATTGGCCAAGATCGGCGGTTTTCTACGAGGCATTCAGAGGCATTTCGGCAACCGCGATCGATAGCGAGCCGTTTCAGGTGCGGAGAGCCAGTACCGGCGAAGTCTATGCAATTCCCGCGGATCGTAGCGTCATCGAGGTGTTGAGAAGCGCGGGAGTGAACACAAAGAGCTCTTGCCACAGCGGTACGTGCGGGACATGCCGTGTCCGCCTGCTCGCTGGATCGCCTGATCATCGTGATCTTTTCCTCACGGAAAGCGAGCGAAGCGAGTATTTTATGCCCTGCGTTTCTCGCTCGCGCGGGGACGAACTAACGTTGGATATATGACAGAAGAACACGTGAAGCGCATTCCGGAAGCAGAATGCGTTTGCGTCTTCGACGCCTGACCGTCAGGGCGACCGCGCGTTGCTGCTCAGGTAACCCCTATACCAGATTTAAGGCGCTTTACTGCCTCCCCTAATTCTGCATCGTTCAGCCCTGCAAAGCCGACACGCAGTCCGCGAGGTCCATCTGCAGTGCCGCTAAAGCTTCGGCTCGGCAGGAGTTTCATCCCTATCGAAGGTGCACGTTCTTCTAGCCTATCAAGGTGTCGCAGGTCACCGAAGGTCAACCAAAATGCCAAGCCGCCGTCTGGCGGCCTAAAGTTGACAGCGGCGCCAATTTCTTTCTCCAAAAGAAGAGCGAGGCGGTCGCGCCGGCGAGTATAAATCGACAATGCCTTACGTGCGTGCCGCCGCAGTTCCCCAGATTCGATCAATTCTGCAACGGCTGCTTCTGCAATCTGATCTCCCTGACGGTCGATGATCATGATTTCACGTGCGGCACGCTCTATGACGTTAGCCGGTGCTGCTAGGTACCCAATACGCAGGTGAGGGGAGAGCAATTTGGAGAGCGAGCCGATATAGACGACTTTTGAAGGGTCGATACTAGCCAAAGGCAACAGGGGTTGCCGCTGGAAGTGGAATTCGTGGTCGTAGTCATCTTCTAGGATTGAAAAGCCGAATTGTTCGGCTAGTGCCAACAGCCTTAGCCGCTGATCGGCTCTCAGCAGCCGCGTCGTTGGGAAATGATGGTGCGGCGTCAAATATACGAGGCGAACAGGGTGCCGACGGCAGGTGGCCTCGAACTGATCGAGATCTGGTCCTAGCTCTGTTAATCTAATTCGAAGAACGGACGCCCCCATGGACCGAAATACCTCTCGAGCAGGTGGATAGGTCAGTTCTTCTACGACGGCTGTGTCCCCTGAATGGATTAAGGCCTTGGCTGTGACGTAGATCGCCATCTGGCTTCCACGCGTAAGGCAAATGTTGTCTGCGGTCGTTGCAAGTCCTCTGTCGACATTCAGCATTTTAGAGATCGCCTGCCGTAGCGCCAACGAGCCGCGAGGATCGCCATAGGTAAGTTTGCCGGTCCGAGCTCCAAGCAACATTATACTGCGATAGGCTCGGGCAAAGTGTTCCACCGGAAATAGGCGCGTGTCGGGTGTCCCGTCGTCCAGGCAGAATAAGCCTGGTTCGGGAAAGGTCACGTCAAGCTCCTCAATCTTCGTGAGGCGTTTGAATTGAGGCCCGGCCGGCTTTGAGTGATTGCGCGGAGATCGTTGATCTATGGTGGCGTCAGACATCAGGGGCAAAGACGAGGAAACGAACGTGCCCTTAGTTCCATTAGAGGCGAGCCAGCCCTGTGCCGTGAGTTCATCGTAGACGTTGATGATCGTTTTACGATTGACGCCGAGTTCAGACGCAAGCTCTCGTGACCCGGGGAGGACACTTCCTGGCAATAGGCGGCCCCGTCGAATTTCCTGAATGATGACCTGCGCAATCTGGAGAACTCCGATTAAGAACGACTTTCAGGTTCAATTTCCAATCGCGCAGCATCGTCTTGAACCTCTCTGGTCCCGTACGAGAGGCAAAAACTGGACCACCGCGGCGACCCGGTTCGGAGCTTTTCGTGCTGCGTTCAAGTTCTGTACGATCTGCGATTACCCGCTATATGACAGCGCCCAGAGGGTTTGTATCGACGATCGATGCGTGGCCAGGCGATCCCCTGCCCATCGGTAAATAAAATGCCAAAAATGATAAGATGCGCCGGCGTCTTCAAGAGTCGCGATGGATCCGTAGCAAGCCACCTTCGGAGACGATTATTTCAGGCTTCGCGATCCATGACGATGAGAGCGCGCGCCAATTGCTCGCTCGCAGCCAACGCTTGTTCGTCTAGCTCGCGCGCTATCCGTCCCATTTCTAGCACATAACCGCGCTTCGCAAGAGCTCCGGCAAAGTCGAGGTTCTGCTCAACAAGCAACACACAACATTGCTTTCGTTCGCAGAGCGCAGTCAATGTGGCCAGGATTTCGTCTATGATCGATGGTTGAAGTCCCTCAGAGGGCTCATCAAGCAGCAAGACTTTTGGTCGACCGACCATCGCGCGGGCAAGAGCTAAAATTTGCTGCTGGCCGCCGCTCAGGGCGCCTCCGGCTCGTTCGAGGAGGGGCCCGAGAGCGGGAAAAAGCGCGAGAGATTCATCGATACATGTTGCCGGGACACGATGCGAATATTGAGCAATTTGCAGGTTTTCTCGGACACTGAGCTTGCGGAATATTCCCCGTCCCTGAGGAACGTAACCCAAACCCGCTGTGGCAACCTGATCGGGGCGAAGCCCGGTCAGCATCTTCTCGCCCTCAAGCACCACGTCTCCGCTATTGGGTTTTACGATACCCATAATCGATCTAAGCAATGTTGTCTTGCCAGCACCATTCCGTCCCAGAATGGCAACGGCCTCGCCAGCGTTCACGGTGAAGCTAACTTCCCGCAAGATTGCCGCCGACCCGTAGCCCGCCGACACACGTGTGATTGAGAGAACCGGGGCCTGTCCGGTGGGAGCGTCTTCACGCGGCGACACGGCGTCGCCTCCCCAAATAAATGTCAATGACCTCATCGTCTGTCACTAACTCGTCAAAACCGCCGGACTTGAAGATGACGCCCGCATATAACAAGATCACCGGGCAGCGCAGGGCGCGAATCAAAGCCATGTCGTGCTCGACAACAATAACGGTATGATTAGTCGAGAGCCTATGAATGAGGTCGAGTGTTCGCCTTTTATCGTCGTCCCCCATGCCGGCTCCAGGCTCGTCGAGTAGAATGACGGTCGGGTTTTGGACAAGTAACATCCCAATTTCCAGCCATTGCTGCTGACCATGTGAGAGAGTCCCGGCGGTGGTACTCACCAAGTGACCGAGTTCAATTAAATCTAGGCAATAGCGAACCGGTCGCGGATTGAGGGATCCATATCGCGCGAGTTCGAGGTTTTGGCCGACGGTCAGGTCAGCGAAAATGCAAGGTGATTGCATCTTTATGCCTAGGCCCCTGCGGCAGCGCTCGAAGGTTGGTAGATTGCTCACGTCCTTGCCATTGAGAAATACGCGGCCCTTATCAGGAGAGATATGACCCACCAGCAACTTGAACAGGGTGCTCTTCCCTGCGCCGTTCGGTCCAATGATGGCAGAGACGGGCTCATCTCCAAAGGCGCCGGTGACTTCGTTCAGAACGGAAGCACCTCCGAAGCGCTTGGCAAGTCCAGCAACCTCTAATTTGCCTGGCGCGCTCCGGCGATGGCCCTCAAGAAAATCGGCTGTCTGTCGCGGGAGTCGATGTCCTTGCGCTTTCAATCCAAGTAACCGACGTAAGTTGGGTACCAGACCGGCCGGAAACGCGACAACCATGCCAACCAGCAGGGCTCCCACAATCAATGGAGTTTGCTCAGTGACGATGGCGTCGGCCGCGTCGGCCGTCGCCTGCACAACCACGACGCCGATCAAGGCGCCCAATAAAGATCCTCTCCCGCCCACCATGACCCAGACGACGAGCGTCGCTGCTTGTGTGAGAGAAAAAATAGCTGGATTGATAAAAGTGCCCCAGGCGGCGAATAGCCCACCCCCGATCCCAGCGATGCCGCCGCCAAGCACGAATGCGAACAACTTGCGGCGCCGTACGTCGAAGCCCAATAGCTCCATCCGCAACTCGTTGCTGCGTATGCCGTCGAATATGACCCCGAGCCGACCTTCCAGCATACGTGCGATGGCGAAGTACAAGGCGCTGATGAGTAAAACCGAGAATGTTAGTAACGGCTTGAGCCCAAGTTCTCCGTGGCCACCAAAGACTGCAGGCAGGGCAATGCCAGGTATCGACGGCATTCCGTTGAAACCTCCCAGATAAGCTTCACCAACGTGGAAGTCGGGCCCGCTTGTGCTTGAAAGGACTGTCTTTAGAATGAGAGTCACCGCCAGTGTGACGATCGATAGATAAACGTCATTGAGCCGGCTATAGAAGAGAAAATAGCCCAAGAATGCCGCACTGATCCCGCCGATCAGACCAGCTACGAGCAACGCCGAAATCGTTTCGTTTGTGAGCGGGAAGACATTGATCGCCACAAAAGCGTAGGCATAACCACCGAGCCCAAATAAGGCAGTTTGTCCGAAACTAAAAATCCCGGCGCGACCCCACACGACATCAAGGCTGAGCGCACAAATGGCAAAGCTGATCCACAAGATGAGCTTTAGAGCGAGCGAATTGGATAGATAGGGCACGCAGGAGAGTGAGGCGATCGTGAGCGCCGGAAGGACGAGAAGTCCCCGCGAATGCGCTGCTATCAGAGAGGTGAGCAGCGGCTGCGGCAGCAAGCTTAGCAGCTTGCTGCTCGTTGAGGATAAGCTCATACGTTTCTCCGCCAAGATCCAGAGAGGCCAAGCGGCTTGAAGCGCAGAAGCACAACGGCAACCAGAAACAGTGAGGTAATGCCCCAGAGATTGGTAAAGATCTGCGCCAGGATACTGGATACCCCGCCTAAGAGTACCGCAGACCATAGCGTTCCAAACAAGAAGGCAGGCCCGCCGGCAACGACCGTCATGAACGCCTGCCCGACGTAGGCCTGCCCCATACTGGGACCAACAGACACGAAGGGCGCGAGCAAGCCTCCGCCTAGGGACGAGAGGGAGCACCCCAAAGCAAAGGTCAGCATGTTGATGCGATGGGCTGCAACCCCGAGTGCCTGCGCCATCTCTGGATTTTCGGCCGTTGCGCGTGCGAGAAGTCCGTAACGCGTGGATTGGAAAATCAATAGCAGGCCTATCAAGATGGTCGCAGCGGCCCCCACCAGAACGACGCTGTAGGCGGGGAATGCATACCCCGCCACATGCAGTGAGCCGAGCGGGGGGGGGATCCCCGCAGGCGCGACGCCGACGATGTCGACGGCCACCTGGAACATCATCAAGCTTACGCCGAAAGTCACGAGAAGTGTCTCGAGAGGTTGGCGTTGGTAGATTTTCCGTACGAGGAGAATCTCAAGCAGCGCGCCAGCGACGGCTCCGACGCAGGAGCTTGCAAGAATAGCCAGCCAGAGGGGGAAGCCGCATCGCAGGACTAGAGCGGTTGTCGTGAGGGCGCCAATCATCATGAATTCGCCGTGGGCCATATTCACGACCCTCATGAGCCCAAAGATGATAGCCAGACCACATGAGATGATGAAAAGCGTCGCGATCGAGCTCGCGACAGAAATCAAAATGACTGGGATAGTGCTCATGACTCCTCACCGGCTCGGACTGCGCGTTCGTGTTCGACCAATGCAGCAGACAATCCAGAATGTTGTGCTGGAGCGAGGCTAGAGGGCAACCGCTCCTTAGGCATCAGCCGATATCTCAAAGCCAAGGGGTCCAGTACCTCAAAACGGTGAAGGTCCAGAAGCTGGCCCACCCGCTCGGTACGACTTGGTCCATTGTGAGGAATGTGCCGGCCGTATCCATAATCGATCACGCGGACTGTGATGGCAGTCCCAGCAAGTGACTCTTGGAGCGGGGGTTAAGAGATGAGTTTGATGACTAGAAGGTACTTTTGTGGCGCTGCTGCTGGCTCGGCGCTCGCACTCGCGGCGAACCGCGGGGCTAGCGGAGCATTGGGCGAACCTATTCAAGTGGCATCGATCTTTGACCTTACGGGAGATCTCAATCTGTACGGTGTTCAGGCGATGCAGGCATCACGTTACGCGGTGGACGCGATCAACAAGGACGGGGGCGTTCTCGGTCGCCAACTGGCGTTGACCGCATATGATGCCCAATCAAAGATTGAATTGTACTCCCGGTATGCACAGGAGATCGGCAACAACGACAAGAACGCCGTAGTCGTCGGCTGCTTTACAGGTGCTTCACGCGAGGCGGCGCGACCGGTCCTTAGTCGCAGCAAAAAGCTCCTGTTTTTTCCAACAATTGATGAAGGAGGCGAGTGTGATCGTTATACCTTCATGCAAGGCACAGACTGTACGCAACAGGACAAGCCTCTTATCTCTTGGGCGACGAAGAATGTCGGGAAAACGTTCTACGTCGTCGCAGCAGACTACGTCTATGGTCGTGTTGCAGTCGCATGGACGAAGTCGTTTATCCAGGACGACCAGGGAAGCATGTTAGGCGTGGAATTCGTTCCGCTCGAAGTGTCGGATTTTTCGGCTACTATCAGGAAGATCCAGTCCGCTGGTCCAGCAGTCGTCGTCTCGCATCTGGTTGGCAATAATCATATTGCGTTCTACCGGCAGTTCGCTGCGGCGGGCTTGAACAAATCTATTCAGATCGTCTCACCAACTTTTGGGCTAGGCCGTGAGCAGGAAGTCCTGGCACCCACCGAGGCGTCCGGCATTGTGGTCGCTTTCTCATATTTCGAGACAATCGGTACGCCTCAGAATCAAGCTTTTCTGACTGGCTTTAGGAATGCATTCCCGGGTTCAGGCACAATGCCCGACGCGCCTGTCCAAGTGTGGAACGCCTGGCATCAATGGAAAGCGGCGGTCGAGATGGCGGGGACAACTGAGATCGAGCCCGTGATCAAGGCGCTCGAGAGCGGTTTGACATACACGGGTCCCAGCGGATCGGTTTCGATCGACGGCCCCTCACATCGGAACGTCCAGGACGTCCGACTTGCGCGGGTTAATAGCAAGCAAGCTTTCGACATCTTGGAGACGTTCAACCAGGTCAAGCCATCCCGTGAGGTCGTGGGTGCTGGATCCTGCGATTTGACTGGCAAAGACCAGAATTCGCACCGGATGATAAACCCGAAGTATTGAGCGCCGCTCCGAATAAGGGGCAGCGGCAAGAGAACGTGATGCCGGGGCGACAGGACAGCGATGACAAGCTGTCCCTCGGCATCAACATGTCAATAAAGGGAGCGCATCAGACCGAGCGAAGGGCTCGCACGGCGGCGAGGATCCCGTCCGGTTCGAGTCGTCTGCGGTAGTCGACGTCGATGTGGGAGAACGCGATACGTCCGTCGGGCGCGATGACGTAAGTGGCGGGAACTGGCAGTGCCCAGCTTTCATCCCCATTGATCGCTGGCAGAGCTTTGTTGTTTGAGCTTAGGGCGGCTCGCAATTCCTCGGGGAGTTCGTAGACAAGCCCAAAGCGATGAGCGACGGCGTTGCCGACATCGCTTAGGACGTCGAAGGTCAACGCATTCGTCTCAGCCGTGGTCAGCGAGCCGTCTGGGAGTTGCGGTGAGATCGCGACGAGGCTGACACCGAGAGAGGACAACTGCGGCAGGATGGCCTGATAGGCGCGAAGCTGGATATTACAGTAAGGACACCAGCCCCCCCGGTAGAAGGTGGCGATCACCGGTCCGCGCTGCAATAACTTGGACAGAGAAACCAAATTGCCACGTGCATCCAACAACGAGAAGTCCGGCGCCAAGTCACCGACTCCAACCGATTTTTCTTTCGCGAAGCTGGAACGAAGTTCTTCGATCTTGGCTTCGTAGAGCGCGGGACGTCCCGACGGGGCTGTCCTGGCAAATTCAAGTTTGAGGGCGTCAAGCTGTTCCTGCAATCCCATACGGCGTTTTCCTTGTACGGTTGGCTTGGGCTGCTGCGGTTCTAAGGTCATCGCTGAGATGTAGGCCGGACTGCGTACGCGGTATGGGGAGGCCCGAGGTAAGGGAATTCTGCGAGAAAATCGCTGTGGTGGCTTAGGCCGTGCGTCGTTACCTTCCCATTGGTGATGATCGCCAGGAAAGGGCCCATGATGTCGTCGGTAAGAGTTCTGCCGTTATGAGGGTACGAGGCCGGTTGAGCGGGGTCGAAGCGCAAAACGTCTGGCATTAGAGATCGCGCAACTCGCCGCGCGTCTTCATTCCCGTAGCCGCCAAGATGCTCTAACGAGTGCGCGAAGACTGGGATGAAATCGCCGTCCCGCGCGGGCTCCGAAGCCAAGTATGCGTCCCTTTGGTCGTTTGTCAGAAACACGGACTGAGCCGCTAGAGCGCCTCGGTCCACTTGCACCCAGTGGCCGCTCGCATTGGTCATCGTTCGCGCCCAAAGTGCGGCCTTCCCTGCCCCGAATATTGCGTTGGGAACTTCTAGGACGATGCTGCACACATCCTTGTCGCCAAAGAAATCCTTGCTAGAGCTGAAATCGAACCCGTTGAAAGCGCTCGCGGGATCAAAAAAGAAGGGGTCGCTCCGCCACCCGGCAAACAAGCGGTGGTCGCCTCCTTCTGCGATCGTCGCCTGGGCGTCCAACGAAACTATGGCTCCGTCAATGATGACGTCTCCATCGCCGTTTAGACCGTTGATGCGGCGCAAGGTCGCCGTCTGTTTGTTCGATGCGAGAGGTGAGAACAATAGTCTGTACTTCACGTCGGCGACGTGGTCTCCGTTCGTATCGATCATGAGTTCATAAGCGGCCTCCGGAGCAAATGGGTACGAAGTTGTAAGCTCTGTCGGCTTCGCGTTTGGTGAACGATCGACCGTTACGGTTGACGACGGATGAACATTCATGACCAGGATCGACTTGCTGCTGTCGCCCGGCTTGGGAAATGCATAAAGGTCGCAGAAGTCGAGACGAGGATCTCCACCCGGAAAGCCGAGCTCAGGTCCTGAGTAGTGGTGAGACATTGGATTACTCCTTCGTGGGCCGATAATCGGCTATGGATCAAAATTGGCTGCAGGGCCAAAGGCGCTCGCCCGTACTAAGCGGCCCTGGCTTTGTTCAGCCATTACAGATCGACAATCCGTGCTGGTGCGTCATACAGCGATCCGTCAAACGGTTAGCCGTTCCGGTGTATCGATCGCGCTGCTGATCGATCGCAGCCGCCTCTCGAGCTTCGGAGCGGCGAAATCAACAAATGAGCGCACCTTAAGCGGCAACATTCGATGACCTGGATATATCAGGCTCACCGGTGTGGGTTTGCATTCGAACTCCGGCAATAGCATCGTGAGCTTGCCCGCGCGCAACGATTGCTCGGCTTGATAGCTGGTTGTTTGAACAATACCTAGGCCAGCCTCTGCTGCGGAAATCGCCGATTCTGCGACTGTCGTCGACAATCTAACGGCAATCGGAAATAGGCGATCTAGCCCTTCCGCGCGAAACCACCAGCCGTCCAACGGTACAAGCGTTGACCACGCGATACAGTCGTGGCTCTGCAGATCGCAGGGGTGCGCGGGATGCCCCCTTCGCGCCAAATAGTCTGGGCTCGCGCAGAGGATTACACGTACTTCGCCAAGCGTTCTTGCGACCATGGTACTGTCAGGCAACTCAGCAATCCGTATCGCCGCGTCTACCCGCTCATCGACCAAATTCACGACCTGGTCGGCTAGAATCAATCGCATTTGCAGGCTTGGATTTTCGCCGAGAAAGCTCTGCACGATAGGTTGAAGGTGAAGGCGGCCAAAGCCAGTTGGAGCCGTAACCGTCAATGCCCCCCTTAAGGCCTTGTGTTCGCCGGTTACCTGTTCGGTTGCTTCCCTGAGATCGTCCAGGATCTTGACGCAAGACGTGAAAAAGTCGCGTCCTTCCGACGTGAGTGAGAGCTTGCGCGTAGATCGATGAAGTAGCCTGACCCCAAGTTCGGCTTCGAGATCCGCAACGCGTCGGCTTACCGTGGCCAATGGAATTCCTAGCTCGCGGGCCACCGCTGAAAAGCTTCCGGCCTTGCTTACGGCCACGAACGCGGACATCGCTTCAAAACGATCCATTCTTTCTCATTCTGCGAGATAGTGGTTCCCAAATTTCCCAACTTATCGGCGCCGGCACAAATCTTTAGTTCGGCGGTACTGCTTCGCAACTGATCGCGCGGCAACCTCAAGGGAAGTGTCTCATGACAAAGCACATCGCAATGACAATCCTGGCGGCTCTAAGCTTGACGACGCTTACGCCCACGGCCAGGGCAGAAAGCGGGTCGACCAATCTACCCGTTACTGAGCTCAAGTTCGGTCCGACCGGCGTGTCAGACGGCGCACATGGAGAACTGTTGGCTAGTCCCGCCTACGGAGATCTGACGCGTGGCCCGCACGGCACATTCATCAGGATGCCGCCCGGATTTTCGAGCAAGATTCACACCCATACGGGTGATTATTGGGGCGTTGTGATCGCTGGCGTCGCGGCCAATGGGAAGCCCGGTGGCGCCGACGTGCCATTGCCAGTTGGGTCCTACTGGTTTCAAAAGGGAGGCGAACGCCATGTCACCAAGTGCCTTTCGCCGAACGAATGTCTCTTCTTCATCAGCCAAACCGGCAAGTTCGATTACCTCATCGAGCCCTCGAAGTGACGGTTCGTTTCGATAAGGCGCCGCGTTCGTAGTCGCGCACCCAAAAGTGGCCTAGGGCAAGACCGGAGCTTGCCCTAGGCGGCCGATCTAGCAATTTGATCATGGCAACCCCAAACGGCATGAATGGCGCTCGTCAGCCGTGCTGCACTTAAGCCTCGTTCCAACTCATCGCGTCCGTTCTTGAAGCGCGGAGGTCTATATCAAGCGGCCAGTGTGCCGCATAATGATAAATGCCGATTATATTATCGGCAGTCTAGATCGCGATATCTTGCAGAGACAGAGCGTTTGCCGAAACGATCGTGAATAGCCTGAGCGTCTGTAGCACTTCGAGCCTTCCGGTCAGGCTCCTAATTTATCCGGCTAACCAAGCGAGTTGGCGACTTCTATTGGTAGCGGGAGTTGGTTGATTGCCCAACCCCACCTCCGTTAGCGGAGTACTTGAGAGGTCCCCTGTGATCTGGATCTATCCGTTCACTTGGTCTCTCGGATCAGCAGCGCTGGCGCAGGACGCGGAGTCAGAAAGGTAGCTCTAGTGTTGGTTTCCTTGACAAAAGAGTTCGTGAGTAGCCTGGACATCGGTTCTCAAGGGAAACTCATGTTTAGACTCGGATACAGAGCAGCAGTCATATTGTTCCTTCTTGCAGTTTATGGAGGCTCTGCGGAGGCAGGTACCGAGGATGAGGTCAAAACAGTGTTTCGAGCCTTTATTGCGGCTCAGAACTCACACGATCTTAGAAATGTAGCTGCGATCCTGAGCGACACGCCTGAGGTTGCCTGGATTACCAGACGCTCCGCGGTGTTGGGGCGTGAAGCTATCCTGCAGGGCTTCGAGAGAAATTACCAAGGCACCTGGCTCATTGAGCCAGAATACGACAATATTCGCGTTACGGATTTTTCGGGGGAGGTCGCGCAACTCGTAGTGCCGGCAGCGATCACAATCGGCACGCCGGGCGAGACAAAAGCCCCTCAGCGTTTCGTTTTGGTTCAAACATATACTAAATCGGCTGATGGCTGGCGCTTGGCAACAATTGTAACCGTTCCGAGCGGATAGGGCTGCAACGCATTGATTGCCAATTTTGTGCCGAAGGGCCAACAGCGACGGCGCTTCGGCAGTTGGCCAGGTTAGCTACTGGCGCTTCTTTGTCGCTCGTAGGCACGAAGTTGTACGACAGCAAGCGAGAGAAGCGGGCAGGGCAAATCGAGGCGAGCACCGGAGTTAACAAAGTCGGCAAGGACCTGCTCGACCTCGATTCGATTGCCGGCCCGGACGTCACGCAACATCGAAGATGTGTTCTTAGAGCCGTCTTCGGTGAGAGTGGCGTAGGTTTCTGCGAGAAACTGAGGCCGGGGCGCATGGCCATGTGCTGCAGCGACCTTAACCGCTTCATCAAGCGCTTGCTCGACATATGGTCGGCCTCCGCTTGCCACAATGTCACCTATCGAACCGCGGAAGAGGCAAGTCATTGCCGCGTATGTCGACAGCATCATCCACTTTTCCCACATATCCTGAAGGATGTCCTGACTCCTAATGGGGGAAAAGCGACCTGCGGCGAGAATTGGTTCAAGCGCATCGCAGAAAGCACGTTGCTCATGTGTGCGTTGACCATACGCAAAATGCTGAATTTCGTTCAGATGCTCAATCGTGCCATCGGAAGCCATACGCACGCCAATGTGACAGAGCCCGCCTAAAACACTCTGCAGACCGAAACGGCTACCAAGCACTCCGAGATGGCGCACACCATTCAACAGCGGCAGGATCCTCGTCGAAGCCGTAACAGCAGAACTAATGGTTTCGATCGCATCCGCGAGATCGTAGGCCTTACAGGCTAGAAGCACTAAGTCCCAGCCGGTCCCGGTGTCACCGCGCTCGACGAACTTTACCGGTTGTCTCATGTTTCCGAGGCGGCTGGTCAGGACGAGCCCATCGGCTCGAAGCTGGGCGGCTCGGCGTGAACGCACTAGAAAAGTGACGTCGACGCCCGCTTCGGCCAATCTACCGCCGAAATAACCACCGGTACCGCCTGCTCCGAGAACGAGGATTCGCATTGCGAAAGCTCCGCGACTCTACGCCAGCTCGCGAGCGCGAATTCCGTACGGAGCAGCCCAGCCCAATCCATCCGTCGTTTTGCCGAACGGCCTATATTCGCAGCCAACCCAGCCATCGAACCCCAACTCGTCTATCAGGGTGAACAGATACGGATAGTTTATCTCTCCGCGATCCGGCTCGTTTCGGCCCGGAACGCCGGCAAGCTGAAGATGTTTCAGCCGCGCGATGTTCTGCTTGAGAGTGTGTGCCAAGCGACCTTCAGTTAGCTGCATATGATACATGTCGAGATGCAGATAAAGGTTCGGGTGGTTTACTTTTTCGATCGCCGTGACAGCTTGATGCGTTGTTGTGAGATAGAAGCCGCGCATTCCGTAGGTGGTGTAGGTCTCGCCTTTCTCAATATCCCCATGGAATGGGTTGATTGGCTCGATCACCGCACAGATGTTCCGTTGGGCGAGGACGTCGGCTCCATAGGCGAGATTTTCGAGATACGTCTTCTCGGCAGCCTCAAGATCGGTACCGTCTGGCACGACGCCCGCGATCAGATGAACCGCGCCGCATTGCATTTTCTCCGCGTATTCCACCGCTAGATGCACGCCCTCGCGGAATTCGCTTTCTCGGCCAGGAAGGGCGGTGAGACCGCGTTCGCCTCGATCCCAATCACCTTGCGGGATATCGATCAAGGCGAGCTCGAGATCATGTTCTATCAGAAGCCCAGCCAATTCTTCTGCGCGCCAGGAGTAGGGCACTTGAAATTCAACGCCGCGGAAACCTGCTTTAGAAGCTGCCGAGAAGCGCTCCAAGAAAGGGACCTCGTTGAAAAGATAATGAAGGTTCGCTGCAAAACGCGGCATTGGATCATTCCTTTTGATCAGCTCTATCGAAATCTACTATATGAGAAAAATATTGGCAACAAGAGAAGGATGCGTTAACCATCGGTCGGTGGCCACCACGCGCAGGGAATTTTCGATGAACATTGCCTTCATTGGTTTGGGCGTCATGGGGGCACCGATGGCCCGCAACCTGATTGCGGCTGGACATCAACTCAGCATCGCTGAACGGGCGAGCATTCCCGCCGACCTGCGGCCGCTCTGCCGCGTGCTGGCGCCGGCGGAGGTCGCAAAGGACGTTGAAGCGGTCATTTTGATGCTTCCGGACACTGCCGATGTCGAGCAGGCCCTGTTCGGGCCTTCTGGGATCGCGCGAGGTCTTTCACCGGGCACACTCGTGATCGACATGAGCACAATCAGTCCCAAGGCCACCGAAGCGTTCGCGAAACGGCTGACGCAACGGGGTTGTGACTACGTCGACGCCCCTGTCTCGGGCGGAGAAGTCGGAGCGAAGGCTGGGACGCTCACGATTATGGCGGGTGGAAGTAAGGCAGCGTTCGAACGCGCCCACCCTCTGTTCGAAAAGCTGGGAAAAAACGTCACGCACGTGAGCGAAAAACCAGGGAGTGGCCAAGTCTGCAAGCTGGCAAACCAGATCATTGTGGCGCTTAATATCGAAGCCGTATCTGAAGCGCTCACGTTCGTTAGCAAGGCGGGTGTAGACCCAGCTACCGTCCGCAATGCGCTGATGGGAGGCTTTGCATCGTCACGGATACTAGAGGTGCATGCCGAGCGGATGATTAAGCGGCAATTCGCGCCGGGCTTCCGAATCGCATTGCACCAGAAGGATTTGAGGCTCGCCCTCGCCGCGGCCGACGAGCTCAGCGTGAGCCTTCCCAACACGGCTCGGACCCAGGAGCTCTTTTCGTCGTGCGTGGCAGAAGGCGGGGCTGAATTAGACCATTCCTACCTCGTAAGCGCTATCGAGAGGATGTCTGGCGCGAGCAAGTGACGGGAATCTTGGAGTTTTCCGGGACCGGCGCTAGGATGCCGTTCCGGTCCGACTTGGGCCGTTGATAGGGTATCAGCCGGACCATGGTGAATTTGCTGAGCCGCGCCGGGGCGCGCGTGCGAAATCAGGAAGAGGTGAGTGCGAATCTCGGAGCGAATATCCGCCGCCTGAGACTTGAGAAGAATCTGACGTTGGAAGCCTTGGCAGATCTAAGCGGCGTGAGCCGCGCCATGATTTCCAAAATCGAGCGCGGCAGTTCCATGCCCACCGCAACCGTCTTGGGCAAGCTGGCGACTGGGCTCAATATCGGCTTATCCCGACTTGTTGGCGGCTATCACACGCGCAAACCGACGCTACTGACGCCCTTCCAGCAGCCGGTTTTCCGAGATCCGGAGTCAGGCCTCGAGCGGCGCTCCCTTTCTCCGTCGTTTCCGGATCGAATGGTCGATTTCGTCGTGAACACTCTTCCCGCGAAATCCTCGGTAGCATTTCCGCCACACCATCAAGGTGTTGAGGAATATCTGTACGTGACCAGCGGGAAGATCACCGTCGTAGTCGGAGAAGAGCGATTTGAGGTCGAGGCGGGGAATTCGTTGTTTTATGCGAGCGATCAAAAGCACGAATTTCACAATTCAGAAGGTCAGCCTGCCGTGTTCTTTATCGTCATAGACGAGAACGGTACACGCTAAACGCTGCGCTCAATTTGAGCGCTACCAGGCTACAAAGTGAGCAACCGAGATCGCTTCCGACTGTGCAGGAACGACGCCTTCTTGCAATTCTCAAATAGTAGAAATAGTTACAAAATTCTCATTAAGTGGCATGCCTCTCGCATGGTGGCCTTCATTCCAAATGGGAGTGACCACCGTGACAACGATCATTTCGACCGACGCCAGCGTCGCAGCCGCAAGTTTGAGCCGCTCTCAGAAGTGGATCCTACTGTCAGCAGCCCTAGGCTCCACGATTGAATGGTACGACTTTTATATCTTCGGGACCGCGGCGGCCTTGGTTTTTGGAAAGCTCTTTTTCCCAGCGTCGGACCCGTTCGTTGCAACGATCGCCTCGCTTCTCACTATTACAGTGGGTACCTTTGCCAGGCCGTTAGGTAGCATTCTGTTCGGCCACTTCGGCGACCGGATCGGTCGAAAGTCGATGCTGCTCGTCACCCTCTTTCTGATGGGTATCCCCACAGCCTTGGTCGGCCTGCTGCCGACATATGCTCAGATTGGTGTATGGGCGCCGATGCTTTTGGTCGGCCTGCGCATCGTTCAAGGCCTCGCCATTGGGGGAGAATGGGGTGGTGCGATATTGATGTCGGTCGAGCATGCGTCGCCAGGACAACGTTCGTTCTTCGGCGCGTTGCCTCAGCTTGGAACTCCGGCCGGAATGATGCTTTCAGTCGGCGTCTTTGCATTGGTCTCGCAAATGCCCGAGAGCGACTTCCTGTCTTGGGGCTGGCGAGTGCCGTTTCTCGTGAGCATCTTCCTTGTGATTTTCGGCCTAATTGTGCGTTGGAAGATCTCCGAGACACCCGACTTCGCTGCGGCCCGGAAAGAAGGACGGATTCATCGCCTGCCGATCGCGGCTCTTATGAAGAATAAGCTCGGCTCGGTGTTGCTCGCAGCCGGCGGCAAAGTCGGCGAAGTTACTCTTTTCTATTTGGCCACGGTCTACCTGCTGTCCTACACGACCGCATCCTTTGGCATGCCGCGCGCCAATGTTCTCAGCGTCGTCGTGATTGGTGCGCTGATCTCGACTATCATGATGGTCTTTTGGGGATACATGGGCGACAGGCTTGGAGCGAAGCCGATTTACATCATTGGTACCTTAGCGCTTACGATCTTCGCAGTGCCGATGTTTCTGCTTGTTGAGACCCGAACGGTAGTAGGCCTAGCTATCGCGGTAATTCTGCCATTCGGCTTCATTTATCCAATGATGTATGGGCCTCAGCCTAGTCTCTACTCAGACCAATTTCCTGCGGAGTTGCGCTATAGCGGCATATCACTTGGCGTCAGCATCGCCAGCGCACTGGCTGGAGGCTTGGCACCTGTCATTGCGACCTCCCTTGTTGCAGCAACCGGCAACAGTCTTGCGGTTGGCGCCTATCTCGCGGTAGCGGCTCTGACGTCGGCCATCTCCGTTGCCCTTATGAAGGGGGCGTCGGCGGATAAGCCTTAACCGGTGGTCAAAATGCTAATGCCTTCGAGCGGTCTACACCGTCGAAGGCATTAGTATCCATATTTCGGTTCGTGCATTCGAGCGGCAGAAGATCTTAATTCGCCTTCGGGTAGTTCGACGGGAAAAGTGCGCGCTTGGTTTCCTCGTCGCTGGCCTTCTTAAATTCGTGGTCTTTCCCGACTGCACGAGCACGGCCGACTGCAGGGCGCGCATCGACAGTTTCGAATAGCCGCTTTAGATTCGGATAATGGCTCAATGGATCGTCGAGCCCCTTTAGAACGCGCGGCGCCCGATCGAGCCAGCCCCACGCAGAAATGTCCGCGATCGTATAGGTATTTCCTACGATGTAATCTCGACCGGCGAGGTGCTTGTTCAGGACCTCATAATGGCGCTCGGCTTCTCTTCTGTATCTATTCTTGGCGTAGTCGAGCCCCTCCTCGGGGGCCGCGAACTGGAAGTGGACCGACTGACCAGAGAACGGACCCAGGCCCGATGCGATGAACATCAGCCAAGAGAGCAGTTCTGGACGGTCTTCCTTCGAACCCAGGAAGCTGCCAGTCTTTTCAGCGAGATACAAAAGGATCGCCGTCGAGTCGAAAACTCTTGAGCTCTTTCCGCCTGGACCGTCGGAGTCAATAATCGCGGGGACTTTGCCATTTGGATTGATGGCGCGGAAGCCGGAGGCGTGCTGCTCGCCCTTGCTTGTGTCAACCGGAACAACCTCATAGGCGAGCCCAGTCTCTTCGAGCAACAGGGCGACCTTGGCGGGGTTCGGGGTCGGATGGAAGTAAAACTTGATCATTTGGGGCTCCAGGTAGCGCAAGCTCGGTCTTATCGGAGAGCGATTAGTTGAGAAGGGGATGGTTACGATCGCCAAAAGGGCTTTCGTGCCTCGCGGGACACTTCGGCCGGCTGCCATCCTGAATCTCTTATCTCGCGATCATTCAGCCTGGCCAACTCGTGTCGATCGCGTATGCGGTTCGACCAGCTGCAAAGCGAATTCGCAAAGCGCACCCAGGCGCTATCACAGAGGGACCGTAAGGCCGATAGAAGCACCAAGGGCGCTGTACGGTCCAAGGTTGGAGCGCTCGTAGGCTTGTTTCGCATGGCGATGCCTCTGTCTGATATTGGCGACACACTCGCCGCCAAGTACGCGATGATGATTGCCTCACGGCCTTATGGAAGTTGCGAAAAATGAGAAGTTGCCTCCCAGAATTTGGGAGCCTCTGGCCCCGTCAAGGACTCGGCGCCACGTCGTTCGGCATGATATATGAGTATATTCTAAGCACTGGCCGCCGCTGACGACTATGATGCGAAGACGAGTGCAGGTGCGTGCTAAGGAGTGAAGTATGAGCGATCAGGGGCCCGTGACCGTCGGCGTAGATCATGTCGGTTTGAGCGTCCGCCACTTGGATAAGACCGTCGAGTTCTTTTGCCATTGCCTCGGATGGTCGGTGGTCGGCGAACGACCGGACTATCCCGCTGTGTTCGTCTCGGACCAAAGCATCATGCTTACGCTCTGGCAGGTCGCGTCACCAGAACATGCGGTAGCGTTCGATCGTCGCGCCAACGTCGGACTTCATCACCTCGCGCTCGCGGTGGCAGATCGTGCAGCCCTCGACTTCGTTCATCGCAAGGTGGCCGCGTGGCCCGGCGTCGTCGTGGAATTTCCGCCAGAACTGTCAGGTAAGGGCCCAAAGGAGCACTTTATTGTTCGCGAACCGAGCGGCGTTAGGATCGAATTTACTTTCGATCCTAGATTGGAAGCGGTGCGCACGGGGGCCCGGGCGAAGGGCTAAGCACCCCTCGGCGCAAGTTAAACCTGGCTTTGGGCTTAGCTCCCGGATGTCCGCATCATTAGCGGCTGGATGCTGACTTGCCGTCA
>Ga0209233_1000324_pt1 | contig 51086 bp, 41 predicted proteins | sample AraplaCL_Cvi_mCL_FD_184269 | JGI IMG/M metagenome (GOLD analysis project Ga0209233, IMG submission 184269) | Arabidopsis root microbial communities from the University of North Carolina, USA - plate scrape CL_Cvi_mCL (SPAdes) (version 2) | ecosystem: Host-associated > Plants > Roots > Endosphere...
ATTCCAACGGCAATAATTGGGCAAGCACGACTCCCAAGGCGGTGAAATTCGCGGAAGTCACCGTCAACGCTTCCAGCACAACGACGGATGGCGCCGGCGCGTTCGCGACGATTTTTCCGGCCAGCTTCCTCGGCAGCACTGACAGGATGGATATCCGGCCACAAGCAGTTGCAGGCTTCACAAACGCACTGTGTCAGTTCACGCCGATGTTCATCTGCAATCCCTATACGTCGCTGGGCGCGCTTCAGACGGCCGTATCAGGCACAGCGAAGCCCATGATCTGGCTGAAGGAACAAACTGGCGGCGCCTCGGCGCAATACGGCCCTGGCAACTATGGCTTCCTGTCATCGCCAGAGGGCAACAAATCGGTGGGATCGCTTATCGAAATGTTCGCGGTGACAAATCCGCCTGCCTGTTACTCGCAGCAAGGGGTCACGACCCGACCGGGAAACATCCCGCCGGTCGATGCCGGCATCAACACCAGGTTCGACATGTTCAGCACCGGGGGGCAATACAAGACCGATCCCACGGTCAATCCGCCGGCGCCCAATGTTCGCAAGGGCATGGCTGTGCAAATTAGCAAGAACAGCTGCAGCTACGCTACGACCACCAGCACTAGCTACAAACCGCTGCCTAGAGACAACTGCTTCTATAGCGGCGCCTGTGCACAGGCTGGCGTGCTCGGGGACGGAAGTTGGGACTTTTCGGGCTACTGGAACGTCAACCACCCAAGCGTAAGCACTTCTGGAGTTTTGACCGCCTGCGGCGCAAGTCCGAGCCGGTACTGCGTATACAACTACGAAATAAACAATCCAACTCTGGCCAGTGGCCCCGAGACCACGGCACCGCAATGCAACAGCACTACGCAGGGAGCCGACAGGCGACTTCTCGATGTTGCCATCATTGATTGTGTGGCCAATAACGTCCAAGGCGGCAATCAGACGTTGCCGGTGCAGGCCTTCGCCAGCATGTTCATTACCGAGCCAGCGGCCGGCGCGCCCAACGCCGACATATACGCCGAGTTCGAGGATCTCAGTACATCGGTTGGTCTCGGCACCCTGAAAAAATTGCAGCGCAACGAAGCGCAGCTTTATCGGTAGCATCCGGCTGGCCCCGCGGAAACGCTTCTACAAGCGGCTCGAGGTGCACGGGATAATCGGCAACGTCGCGATCGACGAGGTTCGGGAGAAAGTTCATTGCCAACGATGCGGCAGCCGCGAATGGATGGACGCCGAGCTATTCCACCCGACTGGAGACCAGGCGCACACGATCCGCTATCGGCGCCTGGTGCAGATCCGGTGGGCGAAGCGGGTAATATGGCGGGATGAGTGAGGCGCCACCGCGCTCGCTAAGACGAGGGCTGGCGGTCTTGCTGCATCGTCACCAATGGCTGATCCGCCGTGTCAGCATCCGAGGTGTACGAAAATCCTTGTAAGCCTCAAGCCAGCGAAATGCGATCGACGTTCGGAAAAAGAACCCCTTAATAATCGGATGAAACGCACACTATTGCATATGTCCGCAAGAGCGTGACATCTTCCGCATGGGAACAGGGTAGAGACATCATGCGGCCACACACGGTCGCAACTTTCGAACGGATCGTCTTCGTCACACTCATTTTGGGCCTGTTGCAATCCTATCTCGCCTGGGATCGAGCCACGCGAATGGCGTCCATTGTATTCCTCTTAACAGTCCAAATATTCACCTTCGGCTGGATCGGGGGTCTAACCCTATTGGTGGCTCGCCGTCGCAGCAATGTATCACAATGGATTTTGATCGTGATGTTCGCTATTGGGCTCCAGCCCTTTGTCAGGATGATAGCACAGGGCACAACGCTCGGCTCGATTTGGATTTCCGTATTACAAACAGTAGGGCAGCTATTCGCTTGCGGTCTTTTGTTGACTGCGTCCGCGCGAAGCTGGTTGAGCGAGAGCAATTGAGCTTGGGGACGATGTTACGAAAGGGCTCTTTCGCCACTATGCAAATGTCAGCCTTTGGGACAGCGAAGCGCTCTCGAACGGCGATGATGGGTCGATGGCGGACCGGTAGGTTTGCTAGAATCTGCAATCGACGGCAAAACCCGACGGTCTGTTCGCGGCCCCAAATCCGCCAGTCGGCATCGCGCCCTCATCTCGGTCGCTGCATTGAGTTGGGGCGTTTCCTAAAAACGGTCATTGCTAGTGGCCTCAAGCAGGCCAACCGCAATTGATTTGTTTTGTCAGCCTTCCCGGCAGAAGCGGTCGATCCTGAAATCGTCGAGCGGTGTTTCGCAGCGGCCGGTGATCATAAGCTCGGCCATGGCGTCGCCGACGCCCGGGCCGAGCTGGAAGCCGTGCCCGCAGAAGCCGAAGGCGTGGAACAGGCCCGGCGTCGTCGCCGATTGTCCCATGACTGGCAGCATGTCGCGCACATAGCCCTCGCATCCGGACCAGGTGCGGATGACCGCGACTTTCGCGATCGCCGGCAGCAACCGCGCGACGGCACGCAATTGCACAGGAAGGCAAATGGGATCGACGATTGCGTGACCGGGATCGAGGTTTACCGATACCCGTTCGGCCGCGCCGCCGAAGACGATGTTGCCGCGCTCGACCTGACGCAGATAGGCGCCATAGTCCTTGTCGCGCGTCCAGATGCCGACAACCGGCAGGATCCGATGCGGCAGCGGCTCGGTCACGCCCATCTGCGGGCCGCGCGCTTCGAGCGGCACTTGCTCGCCGAACGCAGCAGCCACGCGCGCGCCCCAGGCGCCGGCGGTGTTGAGCAGGCACTCGGCGGCGAACGCACCTTTCGAGCTGGCGACAAGGAAACTGGAGCCGGTGTGCTTGATCGTCTCGACCTGGGCCTCCTCGACGATTTCCGCGTCGAGCCTGCGGGCGGCCTCGGCAAAGGCGGGCGCAATAAGGCGGGGATTGCCGCTGCCGTCGTTCGGCGAAAACGACGCCGCGATTGCGTCGGGGCCGAGGCCGGGAAACCGCGATCGGATTTCGCGCGGGCCAAGTTCCTCCAGCTCAAGCCCCCAGGGCCGTGCAGCTTGAGCATAGGCCCGCATGTCATCGAGGCTGCCTTCATCGAAGATCAGCCTTATGTGGCCGGTGGCGCGGAACTCGACGTCGCGGCCAAGCATCTTCTGCGCCTCGCCCCACAGCCTCAGCGAGCGGTGGGCCAGCGACAGCTGGGAGAGGTGACGGCCGGTGCGGCGGATGTTGCCGAACGAAGCGACGGTTGCCCCAGTGCCGATCCGGTTGCGCTCGATCAGCGTCACGCGCGCGCCGCGCCGGGCGAGGAAATAAGCCGAAGCCGTCCCCATCAGGCCGCCGCCCAGCACGATCACATCCATAGTCGTTCCTTGATCCTTGGATGCATCCATCTTGTCGGCGCAGCTTCGTTGCGTCAAAGATGGGTTTAGGCAAGACCCATAAGCTTTACCTATGGAGCGCCAATGCGGGCCCGGCAGCTCGAAGTGTTCATCGCCGTCATGCGCGCCGGCACGGTGACCGCCGCAGCGCGGATGCTGAACATCTCCCAGCCCGCGCTCAGCCAGATCCTTCTCCACACCGAGGACGAACTCGGCTTCACGCTGTTCGAGCGGGTGAAGGGCAGGCTTCGCCCGACGCCGGAAGCGCTCGAGCTCTTCGCCGATGCAGAAAGGCTTTCGGCCGGCCTCGACGGTCTGCGCCGCAAGACCACCGACCTGCGTCTCGGCCGGACCGGACTGGTGCGGGTCGCGGCCTCGCCGCCGCCGGCCATGGCGATATTGCCGCGCGCCTTCACCGCATTTCGCGCCCAGCACCCCGATATTCTGCTGCGTTCCCATAGCGCGCCGATCGCCGCGATCGTCGACATGCTGCGCGCCGGCGATGCGAGCCTCGGTGTCGCGTTGGACGACCGGCTGCCTCCCGATATCGAGGCGGAAGTGATCGGCAGCGTCGGTTTCGCCTGCCTGCTGCCTGCGGGGCATGCACTGCAGAAGAAAACCGAGCTGACGCTCGCCGACCTCGCCGGCGAGGAGCTGATATCCTATCGCGGCAACACCCGTCCCGCTGACGAGCTGGCCCATGCCGCCCGCGCGCAAGGCATGGCGCTTTCGCCGTCGCTGGAGATCGACGTCTCCATCTCCGCGGTCGGCTTCGTCCAGGCCGGCCTCGGCATCGGCCTGGTCGACGCGCTGCTGCCCTGGCACCAGTTTTCCGGCCTCAGCGTCAGGCCGCTGGCGGCCGGGCCGGAATTTCCGATCGCGCTACTCTCGTCGCGCGCGCGGGCTCTTTCGCGAGCCGACGAGATGATGCGCGATGAAATCCGCGCGGCCTGTTGCGCCGTTCTCGGCGAGCGCCGCGCCAAGGCATAAGCAAGACTTATATCCCTGCCCCTCATCCGTCTTGGACCCTGACTGCCTGCTCGTGTCAATTTTCGGCGGCAGACAGGAAGGAACACATCATGGATGGTACAGTCGCGACGGACGAGGCGCGGAGCAAGGCCGATTGGAAGGTCGGCGTCGATATCGGCGGGACCTTCATCGATTTCTGCGCGCTGGAAGCCAACTCCGGGCGCGTCGCCTCGCTGAAGGTGCTGACGACGCCGGAAGATCCCGGCGCCGAGCTGATGACCGGCCTCACCCTTCTCGCCGAACGCGAAGGCCTCGATCCGACCCACATGACGCGCTTCGTGCACGGTACGACCGTCGGCATCAACACCATCATCCAACGCAAGGGCGCGCCGCTCGCGCTTTTCACCAATGCCGGCTTTGAGGACGTCATCGAACTGGCGCGGCTTCGCATGCCGGACATGTATTCGCTGTTCTGCTCGCGGCCGGACCCGCTGATCTCGCGCGACATGGTGTTCGGCATTCCGGCCCGCATGCGCGCCGATGGCAGCGAAACCCGGGCGCCGGACCTGGCGGCGGTGGAAAGCGCGGTCGCGGCCGCGAAGGCGAACGGGACGCAAGGCATCATCGTCTCCTTCCTCCACTCCTGGCGCAACGCGGCGCAGGAAGCCTCGGTGAAGGCGGCGATCGCGCGGCTGGCGCCAGATCTGTTCGTCTTCACCTCGGCCGAGGTCTGGCCCGTCATCCGTGAGTATGAGCGCAGCTCGACCGCCATTCTCAACGGCTATGTCCATCCGCGCGTTTCGGGCTATCTGACGGCGCTGGAAGAACGGCTCAAGCAGCGGGGCGTGCCGGCCCGTCCGATGCTGACCAAATCGAATGGCGGGCTGATGAACGCCGCCGAGGGCAAGCATGCCTGCGTGAACATGCTCTTGTCGGGAACGGCCTCCGGCGTCATCGGCGCCTCCTGGCTGGCGCGCCAGGTCGGCGAGGACAAAATCCTCACCCTCGACATCGGTGGCACCTCTGCAGACTTCGCGCTCATCATTAGCGGCGAGGCGCAGTTTGGCACCGGCGAGCTGATCGGCGAGTTTCCGCTCCATATCCCGTCGGTGTCGGTCAGCTCGATCGGCGTCGGCGGCGGCTCGATCGCCAGCGTCGATGCGCAAGGGGTGCTGCGGGTTGGGCCGGAGTCCGCCGGCTCGACGCCGGGACCCGCCTGTTACGGTCGCGGCGGCGAGCGGGCGACTGTGACGGACGCCATGGTGGTGTGCGGATGGCTCGGTCACAGCGAGATGGCCTACGGCCAGCTCCGGATCGACACCGGGCTGGCGCATCGCGCCGTTGGCGAACTCGCCGTCCTGCTCGGCCGCTCGGTCGAGCAGACCGCGCAGGCGATCCTCGACATCGCGGTGTCGGAAATGTTCGTCGAGGTCGAGAAGCTCGCCTCGCGCGCCGGCATCGACCTGCGCGATTTCACGCTGATGCCCTTTGGCGGCGGCGGCCCGATGCTTGGCGCCTTCCTTGCTCGCGAGCTCGGCATGAAACGCGTCATGGCCCCGCGGCGCCCCGGTGTGGTGTCGGCGCTGGGCGGGCTGGTGGCCGACCTGCGCGGCGACTTCATCCGCACTATCTTCGCGCCGCTGTCGGCCGCGTCGCTCCCCGCGATCCGCGAAGCCTTCGAGGCGCTGGCGCAAGAGGGCCGCGGCTGGCTTGCGGCGCAGGGCCATGATGCCGCCACCGAGCTCAATCTCTCCTGCGACATGCGCTACCTTGGGCAGAGCTATGAGATCGAGGTCGTGCTTTCGCCGGAATGGCTGTTGAGGGGCGACGCAGAGGCCATCGAGCAAGCTTTCCACGGCACGCATGAGCAGCTCTACGATTTTCATGACCCGGAAGGTGCGATCGAGCTTGTGAATGTTCGCCTCTCAGCGATTGGCGCGGGGCCGGCGATCTCCGTCCCGGAGATCGACGAGGTCGATGCGCCGGCCAGTCCGGCGCGCCGTCTCCCCGTCTATACAGGCCTGAGCGTCGAGATTGTCGACCTCCACGACCGGCAGATGCTGGTGCCGGGTAGTGTGTTCCAGGGGCCTGCCGTGGTGGTGCAGGAAGACACCACCTTCGCGATCCCTGCCGGGACGCAGGCGCGCGTCGATCGCCACCTCAACCTCTTTCTGACTTTCGCGGAGTGACGCCTTGTTCGACCGCACAAACCTCCAGGTTCTGGCAAATCATGCCCGCGCGGCGGCCGAGAACATGGCGCACACGCTGCACCGCACCGCGCATTCCGCTTTCGTCAAGGAGACGCAGGATTTCACCGTGATGCTGATTGACCGTTCGGGGGCGACCTTCGCCGTCCCGATGGAACTCGGAGCCACCTGGTATCCGGGGCTTTCCTATCACCGCGCGATCGCGATGGTCGAAGACTACCGGCCGGCAGACGTCGCCTTCACCAACGATCCGTATTCCGGCCATGTCGCGACGCATGCGCCTGACACGCATCTGTGGAAGCCGGTTTTTGTCGATGGCGAGATCGTCGCCTGGACGGGAGGGCATATCCACAACACCGACATGGGCGGCGCGGTGCCGGCCTCGCTCAGCCGGGCGCTGACGGAAATCCATCAGGAAGGCATCCGCTTTCCGCCGATGAAGCTCGTGCGGGAAGGCGTCTTCGACGAGATGATCCTGCGGATCATGAGCACCAATGTGCGCAAGCCCGATCTCAACATCGGCGATATCAAGGCGCTGGTCGGCGCGTTGAACACCGGCGAGCGCAAGATCCAGGCCATGGTTCGGAAATTCGGCAAGGCCGGCTTCATCGAAGGCGTTGCAGCACTTCTCGACCACGCCGAGGCTCAGGCACGCGATGTGTTGCGCTCCATGCCCGACGGCACCTGGGAATTCGCCGACTATGCTGATGAGGATTCGGTCGAGGCCAATCCCTGCCGGCTGAAGCTGAGGCTGACGATCAAGGGCGACGAAGCGGTGCTGGACTTTACCGGTTCCGACCCGCAACTCGGGTCGTCGCTCAACGTGCCTTCTGGCGGCGACCCGCGCCACACCATGCTGCTGGTCGGCGTCTACTACGTGCTCTACACGCTCAATCCGAAGATCCTGCTCAACACTGGGCTTACCCGGCCGTTCACCTGCATCACGCCGCAAGGTTCGGTGCTGAATCCGATCCACCCCGCCGCCGTCGGCATGCGTTCGCTCACCTGCGCCCGGCTGCGCTCGGTTATCTTCGGCGCCTTTTCGCAAGCGGTGCCGGAACGTCTGCCCGCGGCGCCGGCCGGCAACAATTGCATCGTCAACGTCATGACCACGGACGAGCGCACCAGCCGCAGCGTGATCGCGGCCGTGAATCCCGTTGTGGGCGGCGGCGGCGCGATGCCGCATCGTGACGGCACCAACGGATCGGGCGCGGACGCCGCCTATCTGAAGAACACGCCGATCGAGATCACCGAAACCGAGACGCCGGTCGAGTTCGTCAAATACGGGCTCGCCAGGGACAGCGGCGGCGCGGGCCGTTGGCGCGGCGGGCTGGCGACCGAGATGGCTTTTCGCGTGTTTGCGCCGGACTCCAGGATCACAGCGCGCAACCGCGACCGCAGTTTCTTCCGCCCCTGGGGGGTACTGGGCGGCAAGGCGGCCGGCCTGTCCGACATGGTCGTCAATCCGGGGGCCGCGCACGAGCGGCGGCTGGGCAACATCGACACCGCGGTGCTGCAGCCCGGCGACGTGCTGGAGATCCGCTCCGCCGGTGGCGGCGGCCGCGGCGATCCGTTTCAGCGCGAGCCTTGGCGGGTCGCTGAGGACGTGCGGCGCGGCTATCTCTCTCCGATAGCCGCGGAGCGCGACTACGGCGTCGTCCTCCGCGATGGCGAGGTCGACGAGCAGGCGACAGACCAATTGCGCGCGCGGCACAACCCATCAGCCGGCCATTTCCATTTCGGGCCGGAGCGCGACGGTTACGAGGCGCAGTGGACGCCGGCCGCCTATGATCGGCTCCACACAATATTGGATGCCTTGCCGATCCACTGGCGGTTCTTCGCCAAGACGGAGATTTTTCGCCGCATGAAAGGCCGCTCAGGGCCGGATGGTGTCCAGGCCGCTTTCGACGCCGTCTGCGAACGGTTTCCCGAACTGCCGCGTCCGCATCAGGTAAGAGAGGCCGCGGAATGAAGACTGCCGGCCGCGTCGTCCGGCTGGCCGAGCACGATCGGCCGCAGTTGCGCTTCCTGCTTGATGGTAAGGAGTGTGAAGCGCTTGCGGGCGACACGGTGCTGACCGCCATGCTGGTCGAAGGACAGGCGTTGCGGAGTTCCGAGTTCGAACCTGAGCCGCGCGCCGGCTTCTGCCTGATGGGTGCCTGCCAGGATTGCTGGGTGTGGCAGGAGGCGGGACCGCGCCTGCGCGCATGCTCTACGCCGGTCACTGAGGGCATGCGATTGCGCACGACGGCGCCGGAGACCTGGCCGTGAGCGGCGCCTCATCGCCGAGGATCGTCATCGTTGGCGCCGGTCCTGCCGGCATAAGAGCCGCGGCAACGCTTGTCGTGGCCGGATTCCATCCGTTGGTGATCGACGAAGGGCATCGCGCGGGTGGGCAGATCTATCGCCGGCCGCCAGACGGGTTCGTCCGCACACCCGAGCAGCTCTACGGGTCAGAGGCGGCGAAGGCGCGTGCCCTGCATGCAGTCTTCGACCAACTGGTCGCAGCGGGGCGGCTCACTCATTGTGCGGGCAGTTCCGTCATCGCCGTGCATGATGGTCGGCTGCAGATGCTGGGGGCGGGCGGGGTGCAGGTGGTCGGCTACGACCGCCTGATCGTCGCAACCGGCGCGTCCGATCGCGTCGTTCCGGTTCCGGGCTGGCAGAGCGCCGGCGTCTACAGCCTGGGTGCGGCGCAGGTCGCGCTCAAGGCGCAGGGCGTGGCGCTCGGACGGTGCATCGTTCTCGTCGGATCCGGACCTTTGCTAACACTGGTCGGCGCACAGCTCCTCAAGGCTGGAGCTGACGTGGCGGCGGTGCTGGATACATCCTCCTGGCGCCAGCAGATGCTGGGATTCTACGGACTTGCGGCCCGGCCGATCGTTGCGCTGCGCGGTCTCGTCCTAAGGATGCGGCTCGGCGGCCGCTACCATGCAGGCGTTACGCTGGAGCAGATCGACGCGGGCGCGTCGGGCGTCATTGCGATGCGCTGGCGCGACGCCGACGGACGGGCGCATATCACCCCTTGCGACATGGTCGGCATGGGTTGGCACCTGCGGGCGGAAACGCATCTGGCCGACCTGGCGGGATGCGCCTTTGCCTTTGACGAGCAGTGGCAACAATGGCTGCCGACGATCGACGCGATGGGGCGGGCCGGCAACGGAGTCTACCTTGCAGGCGACGGGGCTCGTCTCATCGGCGCGGATGGTGCGGAGATCGCGGGGCGTCTCGCGGCCGTGGCATGCCTGATGGATCTCGGGCATGCGGCATCTCCCAGCCGAGCTGACCTGCGCAAGCGGGCGCGGCTCAAGCGTTTTGCCCGCGGCCTGGCTCGTGCCTTTCCCTGGCCGGCCGAGATGGTGCGAACACTGCCCGACGACGCGATCGTCTGCCGCTGCGAAAACATCAATGCCGCAGCCGTGCGCGAGGGTGCGGATTTCGGCGGCGGCGAGGCTAACAGGGTGAAGTCGCTTTCACGCGCCGGCATGGGGCGTTGCCAGGGCCGCTATTGCCAGTTGGCGGCCGTCGAGCTCGTCGCGGCGCAAGCCGGATGCGCGTTAAGGGATGTCGGCCGGTTTCGCGGGCAGGCGCCAGTCCGGCCGGCTCCCGGCGGCGCCTTTCTCCGGGAGGACTGATGCTAGAAGTCGGCGACCTTGCCCCAGGACGAAGCGTCGAAGCGCCGCGGATCGTAGGATGTCGGATCGACGATCGGCTCTGCACCGGTCATCAGGTCGGCGACGAGGTGTCCGGCGCCTGGCCCGATGCCGAAGCCGTGCCCCGAAAATCCGGCGGCCAGGAAGAAGCCTGGAACGGAATGGATCTCGCCGATGGCCGGCACGCCGTCCGGCGTGCTGTCGATATAGCCGGCCCAGGCAGCACTTATCCTGGTCTTTCTGAGGTCGGGCAGAAGTTCGAGCGCGCGTGCATGCGTCAGGCGGATCGTCGACCGGTCCGGGGCCGGATCGAGGACGCGCATGCGCTCCATCGGCGTCGGCCGGTCGAGGCGCCAGCGGTGCAGCGTTTCGTGGCCCGAGCGCATGCCCTGCAGCCCACCGGGGCCGAGGCTTCGCCAGCGCTTCAGGAACATCGGCACGAACTGCGAGGAGAAGCGCAACTGCTGCGGCGTCACGTCGACGCGTCCGCGGCCGCTGATCGCGAGGGTATAGCCGCCGTCGCCGCGGCGCGTGGCCGAAATCTTTGCCGTGTGGAGCGCATCCGGCAGGCCTTCCGCGCCGGGCGAGACCGACAGGATGGAGGAGCGGACCGACGCCTGAGGGAAGCGGAAGCCGAACTGGCGGCAAAAGGACGACGCCCAGGCGCCGCCCGCCATCACCGCGATCTTCGCGCGGATCGTGCCGCTCTCCGTGACCACACCGCTCAGGCGCCCGCCTTCGATCTCGATGCCGCGCGCGGCGCAATTCTGGTATACGGTGCCGCCAAGCTTGAGGATGGCGCGGGCGACCGCGGGCGCGGCCCGCGACGGATCAGCGGTGCCGTCGGTTGGCGAGAAGACGCCGCCTTTCCACGTCCTGCCGGTGGCGCGGCCCCGCTCGCTGGCCTCAGCGCTGTCAAGCATATGCGTGGTGACGCCGGCGGTTATGGCAAAGTCACGCCAACGCGCCCAGGTAGCCAGCTCCGCCCCGTCATTGCTGAGATAGAGCAGGCCGCAGCGGCGGAAGCCAGTATCCTCGCCCGTTTCCGTTGCGAACCTGTCCCACAGATCGAGGCTGTGGGTCGCCATCGGCAGCTCGCGTGCGTCGCGGTTCTGCTGACGGCACCACCCCCAGTTCCTGCTGGACTGCTCGGCGCCGATGCGTCCCTTTTCGACAAGCGCGACCTTCATGCCGCGCCGCGCCAGGTAGTAGGCTGCAAAGACACCGACGATGCCGCCGCCGATGACCACCGCGTCCGCAGATTGCGGCAGTTTGCTGGATGTCTCGATTTGCTGCAGTGGCGCGCGCATGATCCTCTCTGCGTTGAGGCGCCAGTTTATCGCGTTGCGCAGGCAGCCGCTGCCGCAGTTGGGCCGCTAGCAGAATTTTGTTTCGGCAATCCGTTTGAAATCGCCAGACCCTGCGTTTCAAAGCGGTGTCGGGTCGGATGGACAGGCCGGCGGGCTATGCTAGTCTCGACGGCCACCAGCATGGCAGCATTTTGTGCTGTAGCACTCTTTCTCGGAGACAACCCATGAAACTGGATCGGATCGACATCAAGATTCTGCACGAGTTGCAGAAGAACGGCCGCATCACCAATGTCGAACTGGCCGAGCTGGTGCATCTGTCGCCGAGTCCGTGCCTGATGCGGGTCAAGAAGCTGCAGTCGGAAGGCTACATCGAGGGCTATTCGGCGCAGGTCAATATCGGCAAGCTCGGCCAGACGCTGACGGTGTTCACCGAGATCACCTTGAAGAACCATCGCCAGGTGGACTTCGCCCGCTTTCTCGCGGTCGTGGAAAAGATCGATCAGGTCATCGAATGCCACCTCGTCTCGGGCGGCTACGACTATCTGATGAAATTCGTCACCGCCGGCATAGCCGAGTATCAGACGATCATGGAGCGACTGACCGACATGGATATCGGCATCGACAAGTATTTCAGCTTCGTGGTGCTGAAGTCTCCCATCGTCAAGGCGCACATGCCGCTGCCCAGCCTGTTCCCGATGTGAGATGGCGTTGGCTCCCTGACTGTTTGCTCTCACGCAAATCCGGACGGAAAACCGCTGCGTGCTTTTCCTGGAATTGCTTTACCGGTGGCCATACTGGCTGACGAGCTCAGGATCGCGGACAAGGCCGTCGAGCCAGGTGGGATCGAGCTTCGGCACGGAAGAGAACAGAAGCTTGGAATAGGGGTGGGTGGCCGCCTTCACCTTGTCGGGGGTCATCTGCTCCACCCGCTGGCCATTATACATGACCATGATCTCGTCGCAGATCGCCTCGACGACGGAGAGGTCGTGGCTGATGAAGATGTAGGACAGCCCCAGCTCGCGCTGCAGTTCCTTGAGCAGCTCGATCACGGCGGACGCCACCACCGTGTCGAGCGCCGAGGTGATCTCGTCGCAGATGATCAGCTTCGGGTCGGCCGCCATTGCGCGCGCGAAATTCACCCGCTGCTTCTGGCCGCCCGACAGCTCCGATGGATGGCGATAGCGCAGCGCCTTCGGCAGGCGCACCATGTCGAGCAGTTCATCGACACGCTTGGACTGCGCTTGCCTGTCGAGCCGATGATAGAAAGCCAGCGGCCGGGCGATGATGTCCTCGACCGGTTTGGCGGGATTGAGCGCGGTATCGGCATACTGGAACACGATCTGCATCTCGCGCAACTGATCCTGGCTGCGCTTGTTTGCGGCCCGCTGCAACGGCTTTCCGTTGAAGACGATGTCGCCAGCCGCCGCTGAATGAATGCCGGCGATGACCCGCGCCAGCGTCGATTTTCCGCAGCCGGATTCGCCGATTACGCCGAGATTGCGTCCCTTCTCGACAGCCAGGCTGACGGAATCGACCGCGCGGATCAGCGGCAGTCCGTCGTCCCGCACGGCGCCGTAGCCAGCGGTCACATTATCGATGCGCAGAAGCTGGTTTGCCGCGGCCTCCGCATCCGCACTCGCCTGCCGGGGCTTGGGTTCGAAGGCGGCCAGCAGCTCGCGAGTATAGGGGTGCTTGGCGGCTGAAAGGATTTCGGCCGTCGTGCCGGTCTCCTGCACCTCGCCGCCCTTCAGCACCACGATGCGGTCGGCGATCTGGGCGACGACGGCAAGGTCGTGGGACACATAGACACCGGCGATCCCGCCCGAACGCATGACCGACTTGAATGCCTTCAGCACGTCGATCTGCGTGGTCACGTCGAGCGCCGTCGTCGGCTCGTCGAAGATGACCAGCTTGGGATCGCCGATCAGCGCCATGGCCGCCGCCAGTCGCTGAAGCTGCCCGCCCGAAACCTGGTGCGGATAGCGCGCGCCGATCCCTTCTGGATCCGGCAGCGACAAGGCCCTGAACAGCTCGACCGCGCGCTGGCGCGCCTGCTCGGGCGGGATCAGCCTGTGGATGCGTGTGACCTCGATCACCTGCTCCATGATCGTCGACGCTGGATTGAACGATGCGGCCGCACTTTGCGGAACATAGGCGATGTCGGTGCCGCGCAGCTTCGCCCGTTCCTTCTCGGGGAGCGCCGCCATGTTCTTGCCGTTGACGTTGATCTCGCCGCCGGTGATCCGGCACCCGGGCCGCGCATGGCCCATGAGCGAGAGCGCCACCGTCGTCTTGCCGGAGCCGCTCTCGCCGATCAGCGCGATGATCTCGCCGTCGGCGATATCGAGGCTGACACCCTTGATGATCTCGACGATACGTCCGGCGTCGGTCGTCGCCTCGATCCTCAGCTTCCTGACCTCGACGAGATTGGTCATGCGTCGCGGTCCCTGATCTTCTGCGGCAGGTTGTCGATCAAAAGGTTGACGCTGATGGTGAGGCTGGCGATCGCCAGCGAGGGCACGATCACCGCCGGGGCCGCGAAGGGCAGGCCACCGATGTTCTCGCGCACCAGCGCGCCCCAGTCGGCTAAAGGTGGTTGCAGACCAAGACCGAGGAAGGACAGGCCGGAGAGCAAAAGCACGATGAAGACGAAGCGCAGACCGAAATCGGCCAGCACCGGCCGGATGATGTTGGGCAGGATCTCGGATCCGATGAGGTAGGCCGTGCTTTCGCCACGGACACGGGCGACGGTCATGAAATCCATGGTGTTGATGTTGACGGCCAGCGCCCGAGCGAAACGGTAGGCGCCGGGGGTGTAAATCACCGCGAGCGTCAGGATCAGTACGGGGATCGACGAGCCGACCGCGGCGACGACCACGAGGCCGAAAAGCTTGCTCGGGATCGAGTTCATCGCGTCCAGGAAGCGGCTAAGGCAGGTGTCGAACCAGCCGCCGGTGACGGCCGCGAGCATGCCGAGCACGACACCCAAGAAGCAGGCGATGGAAACGGCTGCGAGCGATATGCCGACGGTATAGCGCGCGCCCATCAGCACCCGTGAAAGCATGTCGCGCCCAAGATAGTCCGAGCCCAGCCACAGTCCCTGGCGCATTTGGCCGAAATAGTCGTCATCGACGATGTCGCCGATCGGATGCGGAATGATGTAGGGCGCGAAGATCGCAACCAGCGTCCACGCGAGAATGACCAAGGCGGCCACGACGCCCACGAGATTATAGCTGTGGCCCAGGAAGGACCGTCGGGTGGCAACCGTACGCGCCATCGTCATCTAAGCCTCGGGTTGGACATGATGGCGACGATGTCTGCGGCCGTGATGAGCAGGAGATAGCCGAGGCAGAAGATCATCGCACAGCTCTGGATTAGCGGTAGGTCACGGGTCGCGACCGCATCGACCATCAGCTTGGCGATGCCGGGATAGTTGAAGATCGTCTCGACGATGATGACGCCGCCGACCAGATAGGACAGCGACAGCGCGACCGCATTGACGATCGGTCCGAGCGCGTTGGGCAACGCGTGCCTGAGCACCATGCGGCTGCGCGATGCGCCCTTGAGCAGCGCCATCTCGACATAAGGCGTGGAAAGCGTCTCTATCACCGCGGCGCGGGTCATGCGGATCATCTGGGCGGAGATGACGAAAGTGAGCGTGATCACCGGCATGGCGTAGATGCGCACGAGGTCGGTCAGCGAATGCGCCTCGTTGACCGAGGACAGCGCCGGCAGCCATTTGAGATAGACGGCAAAGAGCAGCACCGCCAGCGTCGCGACCATGAACTCAGGCACGGAAATGACGCCGATCGAAAGAACAGTGACGGTGCGGTCGTAGAGCGAGCCGCGCAGCATCGCGGCGGTGATGCCGAGCGTCAGCGCCAGCGGCACCGAGATGAGCGTGGTGATGGCAGCGAGCTCCATGGTGTTGACCAGGCGGCGGCCAATCAATGCCGCGACCGGCATTTGATTGGCATAGGAGGTGCCGAGGTCGCCGTGCAGCAGGCCGAGAAGCCAGCGCAGGAAGCGCAGGATCGCCGGATCGTTGAGATGCATGGCCTCGCGCAGGCCGGCCACGGCTTCAGGAGTCGCCGCCTGTCCAAGCAGGATCGACGCGGTGTCGCCCGGTAGCATGCTGGTGGCGAAAAACACGGCGAACAGCACGATCAGCAGGGTGATGACTGCGATCCCCAGCCGCTTCACCACGAGGTTGAGAACCCCAGATTTCATGGAAGCACTCCCTGCGGTTGCGTTCGGTCAAACAATCCTGCGCAATGCAGTGCCGGGGCCGGTCGACCGACCCCGGCGGGTGCCTCTCAGGCTTCGAGCCAGAGATATTCCGCCATTGCGTAGCCCATCATGCCACCGAGCGGGTTGGCTTCCAAACCCTTCACCTTGCTGGACAGGGCATCGACGTTGGAAATATAGGCCGGGATGATGGTGCCGGCTTCTTCGGACACCATCGTCTGCATCTGGCCGTAGATCTCCTTGCGCTTGGCCTGGTCGAGCGAGCCGCGCGCCTCGACGAGCAGCTTGTCGAACTTCGCGGACTTGTACTGGCTCTCGTTCCACGGCGCATTGGAGGCGTAGAGGAGCGAGAACAGGATGTCGGGCGTCGGGCGCGGATTGATGTTGCCGAAATGGATCGGCGCCTTGAGCCAGTAATTGTCCCAGTAGCCGTCGGACGGCACGCGCTGGACGTCGAGCTTCATGCCGATATCGGCGCCCGCCGCCTGGATGATCACCGCCATGTCGATCGACGACGTCGCGGCATCGGAGGCGACCACGGGAATCGACTGGCCGATCAGGCCCGCCTTCTGGAAGTGGAACTTTGCCTTGTCCGGATCGAAGGCCTTCGGCTTGAGATCGGCATTGTGGAAGATGTTCGCCGGCGAGACGGGCTGGTCGTTGCCGATTTCGCCGAGGCCGCGCAATGCCGATTTGATAATCTGCTCGCGGTTGACGAGATACTTCATGCCGGTCACGAAATCGGCCTTTTTGCCCGGATCCATGTCGAGCCGGATGTTGAGGTCGGTGTAGTTGCCCGCGGTCGTCTTCGACAGCTCGAAACCCTGCTGGCTTTCCAGCAGCTTCATGGCGCGCGGATTGATCGAGGCGGCAAAGTTGACGTCGCCGGAAAGCAGCGCGTTGACACGCGCGCTGTCGTCGCTGATCGCGATGAACTCGAAGGAGTCGAGATAGGGCTTGCCCGACTTCCAGTAGTTCTTGTTCTTGGTGACCACCGAACGCACGCCCGGCTCGAACGTCTGCAGTACGAAGGCGCCCGTGCCGATGCCCTTGGAGAAGTCCGTGGTGCCGTTCTGGACGATCATGAAATGATGAAGCGCCAGGATGGTCGGCAGGTCGGCATTCGGGTCGGCGAGCGTGATTTCGACAGTCGACTTGTCGACCGCCTTGAAGCCGGTCATCTGCGCGGCGATCTTGGCGACCTTGGAGCCAACCGCCGGATCGAGATGGCGCTTCATTGAGAAGACCACATCGTCGGCGGTAAGATCCTTGCCGTCATGGAAGGTGACGCCCTTGCGCAGCTTCACGGTCCAGGTCTTGGCGTCCTTGCTGTCGAAGCTTTCGGCGAGCTCCATCTGCGTCACGCCATCCTTGTCGAGGAAGGTGAGGCGGTTGTAGAGCGAGCAGCAGCGGACATAGTCGGTGGAGAGCGACGCCTTTGCCGGATCGAGCGTATCGGCGGTGGAAGACGACCAGCCGGCCGCCTTGAAAGTCCCGCCGGAGACCGGGGTCGCGGCGACGGCCTGGGTGGCGCGGCCAAGCACCACGCCGCCCGCGGCAACCGCGGCGCCGCCAGCCAGCAGCAGCTTGAGAAGTTCGCGGCGGCTTGCGCCCCGGCGGATGGCGTTCTCGACCATGGCATCGTCAGCGCTGGTCCAGTTGGTGATCTTGTCGGTCATGTTCATTCCCCTTTCTGATGGTTTGGTCGGTATGCTCGTCTTGCTGCGGCTTTCCGGGCTTGGGTTCAGGTTCGCTCCTTCAGGCTTTCGCGCACGGCCGTCGCAAGGGCGGCCATCGAGGTGAAGTGGTAGTCCGGCACGGTGAAGCGCTCGGGCTCGATCGTCCCGCCATAGCCCTTCTGGGCGTGCCGGCGCTCGATCCAGCAATTGGTCATGCCGAGCGCCCGGGAGATGCCGATGTCGTGGTATTGGCTTTGCGCGATATGCAGGATGTCGTCCTTGTTGTCGCCGCGCGATGACACGAAATCGAAGACCTTCTCGAAGAAAGCCGGGTCCGGTTTTTCCGTACCGGTGTCGTCGGCTGTGAATGTGGCGAAGAAGGGCGATCCAAGCTGCCTCTCGAAATGGTCGAGCGCCCAGCGCCGCGCGTTGGTCATGGCGATCAGCTTGTGTGACCTGGCAAGGTCGGCCAGTGCCGCGGCGCTGTCGGGGAAGCCCCTCCAGACGCTGGCCGAATCCCGCAGGCGGACACCGTATTTCTCCTCGGCCGGCAGGCCGAGCCGCGGCGCGATGACCCTGTGGACGCGCACGAGATCGTCGGGGAACAGGCCCGCGTCGGGCATGTAGCGGGCCTGCCGGTAAAGGGCCAGCGCTTCCTCGCCGTCGATCGAGACGCCGGCTTCAGCGGCAATGCCGGCCAGGCAAGTCGTGATACCGCCTTCGAAGTCGATCAGCGTGCCGACGACATCGAAGGTCATGTATTTGAATTCGCTTAATGCCTTGGCCAAGAACTGGCTCTCCTCTGTGGCCGAACCGTGCTGAACAGAACAAAATTCCGGGCTGTCCGGGATGTTGCCTTTTCAAGAAGCCGATAGATTCCGGCTTTCTGGCCTTGTCTTAAGGATAGTCTGGCACTTCCCCCGCGCTGGATTCGCCGAAAAGGCGCGGGGCAGCGGCACAAAATTGCGAAATCGTCCGCCCCGGCGATATTTCGAGGTGCTAAAGATCCGCTGCTGTTCATGCCAGCGCCTCGCGGACATCTGGATCGGCCAGCGTCTGGTCGAGCGTGAGGCGGGTGCGCTCGATAATCGCATCGATATCGCCATCGGTGCAGCAGAGCGGCGGAGCGTAACCGAGAACGCCATTGGCAAAGGCGCGGATGATGAGGCCGTTGTCCCAGGCCCTGTCGAAGACCCGACGCGCTGGCATCGCCGAGGCGGGAAGCGGTGTCTTCTTCTGCTTGTCAGTAACCAGCTCGACCGCCGCAAGCATGCCGCGACCGCGCACCTCGCCAACCAAGGGATGGTTCCTCAAACCCTCCAGGCCTGCCATCAGGCGGGCGCCGGCCTTGATACCGTTCTCCAGCAGGCCGCCATCTTCGTAAAGCTTCAGCACCTCAAGCGCGACGGCCGCGCTGACGGGGTGGGCCGAATAGGTATAGCCATGGCCGACCGCTGAAGCGCCCGCGCCGTCGGCGATGACCTGGTAGACACGGTCGGCCATGAACACGGCGCCCATCGGCACATAACCCGAGGTCAGGCCTTTTGCCGTCGTCATGAAATCCGGAACGATATCCTCTTCCATGCAGGCGAACAGCGGTCCCGTTCGGCCGAAGCCGGTGATCACCTCGTCGGCAATGAACAGGATGCCATATTCTCGGCAGAGTTCGCGGATCGCCTTGATCCAGCCCTTCGGCGGCACGATGACGCCGCCCGAGCCCTGGATCGGCTCGGCGTAGAAAGCGGCGACCCGCTCCGGCCCGATCGCCTCGATTTTGGCCTTCAGCGCGGCTAGCGATGCGGCGATGATCGCGTTGCCGTCGTCGCCCACTGGGTTGCGGTAGGGATAGGGCGACGGGATCTTGTGCTGCCATTCGAAGGGAATGCCGAAGCCGGCGTGGAAGGCGGGCAGGGCGGTGAGGCCCGCGCCAACCACCGACGAGCCGTGATAGCCCTGCTCGATCGAAATGAACTGGTCGCGCTGCGGCTCGCCTTTGGCATTCCAGTAGTAGCGGACAAAACGGATCGTACTGTCGACGGCATCCGATCCACCAAGCGTGAAATAGACGTGGTTGAGGTCGCCCGGCGCGCGGTCGGCCAGTTCCGAGGCGAGCCGGATCGCCGGCTCCGAGCCGAGATCGAAATAGGCGGTGGCGTAGGGAAGCTCGCGCATCTGACGGGCCGCCGCCTCGACGATGCTGTCATGGCCATAGCCGGCATTGACGCACCATAGCCCGGCGAAACCGTCGACGAGTTGCTTGCCGGATGCATCGGTCACTGTCGCGCCCTTCGCCGATTTCAGCACGCGCACGCCGAGCGCCTCGTGGCCGCGATAGGAGGAGACCGGGTGGATGAGATGGGCGCGGTCGAGTTCGATCAGGGAATTGGCGAGCATTGTTGTTCTCCGGACTAACCGAGCGCCTGGTTGGCGAGGGCGTAAACTTTTGGCCTGGCCTGTGCCGCATCCGTCTTCGACGGGCGGTCCATCGCCACGCCGCCGCCGACATGGGCGAGGCCGATTTCCGCGAGCCAATCGGCGATGCCTGATCTGCTGTCCGTATCCACGCGCAGGAAGGCGCCGGGGCGCGACGCGGCATAGAAGCCGATCAACGCCTTGGCTTCCTCTGCATCGGGCGCGATCACCGGACCGATCACCTCGCCGCGTCCGAACGGGCGGATTGCGGCATAGGCCTCGATGGGGCCGTTGCGGCGGATGACGGCGAACTGGCCGCGCTCGGCCAGCGCATCGATCAGGGCTTCGCGGTCGGCGCCATAGGCGTTGCGGTCCAGCGCCTTGATCTCCGGCAGGTCATCGGCGCTTGCCGCTTTCACGCCATCGGGGGCCTCAAGCGCCGCGACTTGGCCTTGATGCTGCACGATGTTGCCGGACGGCACGAAGCCCAGTTTCTCATAGAGCGGCATGCCGTCTCGCGTCGCGACGAGCCGCAGCCGACGATCCTCGGCAAGAGCGAAGGCCTGTTCCATCAGCCGGCGCCCGAGCCCTATGCCCCGCGCGTTCCTGTCAACGATCACCATGTTGATCATCGCGCAGTCCGCGCCATAAGGCGTCACCAGTATGGTTCCTGTGACCCGTCCCTGGTCGTCGACCGCCACCGCACCGCTCGAAAGCTGCAGCGCCATCTGCCAGTCCTGCGCGCGATGCGGCCAGTTCTCCTGGCGCGAAAGCGCCACCGCGCCCTCGATATGGTCCGGCCCGAAGTTCCGGAGTTCGATCTCGCCTTGCTGCATGCGGCATCCTTCCGTCTGCCTGCAAGTCTCGGTCATCGACGCATCGCAGATCGTCTGAAGGTTTCGGCCTCGGCGATATCTTTCGCCTTTGCGCGGGGCGTGCGCCGCATCTTCTGCTGGCAGCATCCCCGGTGGGTCGCTTCACCCTCCTGCAATGGCGGACTTGTCGACAGGCAAGATGCTACAGCGTGCCAAACCGGGCCGCGGATACGGAACTTTCTGCTTTCGGCGAGCCGATTTCGGTCAAGTGGCTCGCCGAAAGCCCGCATATGATGACGTAAATCCCAGAGCGGGTGCGTTTCCACCGGAGATCGACGGACATGGCTTCCTTCAGACCCAAATACATCACCTTCGACTGCTATGGCACGTTGACCTTTTTCCAGATGGCGGAAGCGGCGCGCGACCTCTATGGCAGCCGGCTCGACGAGCCGCGCATGCAGGAATTCATCAAGAACTTCGCGGCCTATCGGCTGGATGAGATCCTTGGCGACTGGAAGCCTTATGCCGACGTAATCCACAATGCGCTGGAGCGCGCCTGCAAGCGCAATGCTGTCGTCTTCAGCCCCGACGACGCCAAGATGGTCTATGAGCGTGTTCCGACCTGGGGACCGCATGCCGACGTCCCGGCAGGGCTTGCCAAGGTCGCCAAGGAAATTCCGCTGGTGATCCTCTCCAACGCCATGAACGCGCAGATCATGTCCAATGTCGAGAAGCTCGGCGCGCCCTTCCATGCCGTCTACACGGCCGAGCAGGCCCAGGCCTACAAGCCGCGCTTCCAGGCGTTCGAATACATGCTCGACATGCTGGGCTGCGGTCCGGAAGATATCCTCCACTGCTCGTCATCGTTCCGCTATGACCTGATGTCGGCGCACGATCTCGGCATCAAGAACAAGGTCTGGGTGAACCGCGCCCACGAGCCGGCCAACCCCTATTATGGTTACACCGAGATCGCCGATATTTCCGGTCTCCCGGGCGTGGTGGGTCTCTAAGACAGGCGGATTGCCGATGAAGCTGGTCTCCTACTGGCACGACACCGCCCCGATCTTTTCCGGTGGGGCGCAAGGCCCGGTCGAGGGGCACTATGATGCGGCAATCGTCGGCGGCGGCTTCACCGGTCTCGCCGCCGCGCGCCAGCTGGCGAAGGCTGGCGCCAAGGTGGTGGTGCTGGAAGCGGAGCGGGTCGGCTGGGGAGCCTCCGGGCGCAATGGCGGGCATCTGAACAACGGCCTCGCCCACAGCTACCTTTCAGCCAAGGCGGAACTCGGCAAGGAGCGCGCAATCGCGCTCTATAGGGCGTTGGACGATTCCGTCGACACCATCGCAGCCCTGATCGCGGAGGAAGGCATCGACTGCAACTTCCGCCGCGCCGGCAAGCTCAAGCTTGCCTCGAAGTCGCAGCATTTCGAGGCGATAGCGCGCAACTTCGAAGCCATCCATGCCGAGGTCGATCCCGACACGGCGCTGCTCTCGGCGTCCGATCTCAAATCGGAGATCGGTTCGCCCTTCCATGGCGCGATGCTGTCGAAGAAGAGCGCCATGATGCATATGGGCCGCTATGTGGCGGGCCTGGCCTCGGCCGCCGTTCGGCACGGCGCGGTCATCCACCAGAACACCCGGGTGACGGACCGCAGGCAGGCCGGCGCCAGGCATGAGCTGACAACGTCCCGCGGCAAGGTCAGCGCGGACAATGTTCTGGTGGCGACTGGTGCCTACACGACGCTGAATTTCAGCTATTTCCGCCGCAGGCTCATCTCGGTCGGCAGCTTCATCATCGCCACGCGCCCACTGAGCGACACTGAGATCGCGGCGACGATGCCGGGCAACCGGACCTGCGTGACCTCGATGAACATCGGCAACTACTTCCGGCTCGCCCCCGACAATCGCCTGATCTTCGGCGGCCGCGCGCGTTTCTCGGCGACGTCGGACCAGCGCTCGGACGCCAAGAGCGGACAGATATTGCGGACAAGTCTCGCGGCGATCTTCCCGCAACTCGCCAAGGTCGAGATCGACTATTGTTGGGGCGGGCTGGTCGATATGACCAAGGACCGCTTCCCGCGCGCCGGCTATCATGACGGGGTCTGGTACGCGATGGGCTATTCCGGCCATGGCGCGCAGCTTTCCACGCAGCTTGGCATGATCCTGGCCGATGCCATGCTCGGCCGCGAGGACCGCAACCCACTGAAGGGGCTCGAATGGCCCGCCATCCCAGGCTATTCCGGCAAGCCCTGGTTCCTGCCGATGGTCGGCCTCTATTACAAGGCGCTCGATCGGATCCAGTGATCCGGGCGGGGGTTAGCTCAACCCGCCCATGTGGAAGCTTTTCATCTCGAGATATTCCTCGATGCCGGCCTGCGCGCCCTCGCGTCCGAGACCGGACTGCTTGACGCCGCCGAAGGGGGCCACCTCCATCGACACCGAGCCGGTGTTCAAGCCCACCATGCCGAACTCCAGCGCCTCGCCGACGCGCCAGGCGCGTTTCAAGTTCTCGGTCTAGAAGTAGGACGCAAGCCCGTAGGGCGTGCCGTTGGCCAGCGCGATCGCTTCCTCTTCCGTTTCGAACCGGAAGAGCGGCGCGACCGGGCCGAAGGTTTCCTCGCCAGCAAGTTCCATGTCTTTTGTGGCACCCGTCAGCACCAGCGGCGCGACATATTGCGGTCCCTCCGGCAGCGCTGGCCTCTCGGTGAGGATCGCAGCGCCCTTGGCAAGCGCGTCCTCGACATGGCGATTGATCTTCTCGACCGCCGCCATGTTGATCATCGGACCGATGGCGACGCCGGGCTGCGTGCCCGGCCCCACCGTCATGGCGTTGACGCGAGCGGTGAGCTTTGCGGCGAAGGCGTCATAGACGCCCGCCTGGACGAGGATGCGGTTGGCGCAGACGCAGGTCTGGCCGCCATTGCGGAATTTCGAGACCAGCGCACCTTCGACGGCGAGATCGAGATCGGCGTCGTCGAAGACGATGAAGGGAGCGTTGCCGCCGAGTTCGAGGCTGAGCCGCTTCACGCTGTCGGCGACGCCGCGCATCAGCATCGAGCCGACCCGCGTCGAGCCGGTGAAGGAAATCTTGCGCACAGTCTCGTTGGCCATGATCTCGTTGCCGATCGCAGCCGGCATGCCGGTGACGATGTTGATGACGCCGGCGGGAATGCCGGCACGTTCGGCGAGCACGCCGAGCGCCAGCGCCGAATAGGGCGTGAACTCGGACGGCTTGATCACCACGGTGCAGCCCGCGGCCAGCGCTGGCGCTACTTTCCGGGTGATCATCGCATTTGGAAAATTCCACGGCGTGATGATGCCGCAGACACCGACCGGTTCCTTCAGCACGATGATGCGGCGGTCTTGAGTGGGCGCGGGAATGGTGTGGCCGTTGATACGGCGGGCTTCCTCGGCAAACCATTTGACGAAGGAGGCACCGTAGCGGATCTCGCCCCTAGCCTCGTCCAGCGGCTTGCCCTGTTCCGCGGTCAGGATCAGCGCCAGATCGTCGAGATGCGCAAGCATCAGGCCGTGCCAGGCTTCCAGGAGCGCCGCGCGCTCGGCGTTGGTCTTCTTCCTCCAGTCTCGATAGGCGGATGCTGCGGCTGCGATGGCCGCTCGGGTCTCCGCACCGGCCATGTAGAGCACGGTGCCGATCGCGGCTTGCTTCGCCGGATCGATGACGTCGACGGTCTTACCGGAACCGGCAGCAACCCATTCACCGCCGATCAGGCCGGCTTCGCACAAGAGGCTTTTGTCTTTCAGGTTTTTCATCGGAAGCGACCTTGTATTCAGCTGAGCGCCGCGACGACAGCGGCTGTGATGGCGTCTGTCTTGTCCTTGCCGGCGACGGTTCCGATGCCGCGCGCGGTTGTCGCTTCGAGCGCCTTCATGATGCGGTTGGCGGTGGCCGTCTCGCCGAGATGCTCGAGCATCATCGCACCCGACCAGATGGTCGCGATCGGATTGGCGATGCCGAGATGGGCGATGTCCGGCGCCGAGCCATGCACCGGCTCGAACATCGACGGCGTCGAGCAGTCGGGGTTGATGTTGGCCGAGGCGGCGTAACCCAGCCCGCCCTGGATCGCCGCGCCGATGTCGGTCAGGATGTCGCCGAACAGGTTGGAGGCCACCACCACGTCGAGGCTGTCGGGCGCCATGATCATGCGCGCGGCGAGCGCGTCGACATGGTAGCTGGTGACGGTGACATCAGGATAGTCAGCCGCCAGCTTACGCGTGATCTCATCCCAGAACACCATCGAGTATTTCTGGGCGTTGGACTTGGTGACGGAGGCGAGCTTGCCGCGCCGTGCCCGCGCCTGCTCGAAGCCGAAGCGCAGGATGCGCTCGACGCCGGCGCGGGTGAAGATCGAGGTCTCCACCGCAACTTCGTCCCGCGTGCCCTGGTGCACGCGCCCGCCGGCGCCCGAATATTCGCCTTCGGTGTTCTCGCGGATGCACAATATGTCGAAGCTTTCGGCCCGCAGCGGCCCGGTCACGCCGGGCAGCAGGCGATGCGGCCTTATGTTGGCGTATTGTACGAACGCCTTGCGGATCGGCAGCAAAAGACCGTGCAGCGAAACGGAAGCGGGCACCTCCGCCGGCCAGCCGACCGCGCCGAGCAGGATGGCGTCGAACCCGCGCAACGTCTCGATGCCGTTCTCGGGTATCATCCGGCCGGTCTCCTTGTAGAATTTGCAGGACCAGGGGAACTCCGTTGCCGTCAAGGCAAAGCCCGCCTGTTTGGCGACGGTCCCCAGCACAGACCAGGCAGCGGCGATCACGTCGCGGCCGATGCCGTCACCGGGGATAAGAGCGATCGAATAGGATTTCATCGGCATCTCTCTAGAGGCTGATCAGGACGCTCTTGGTCCTGCGGTTGGCGAGATAGGCCTCGCGGCCGAGGTCCTTGCCGATGCCGGAGCGCTTGTAGCCGCCGGTCGGCAGGATGTGGTCGCGCGAGCGGCTGTAGCGATTGACCCAGACGGTGCCTGCTTCGAGCTTGCGCGCGAGACGGATCGTGCGGGATAAATCTGCGGTGAACAGGCCGGAGGCCAGACCGTAGGTCGGATGGCTGGACAGCGCCAGCGCCTCTTCCTCGGTCAAGAAGGTCTGGACGGTCAGGACCGGTCCGAAGATCTCCTCGACGATCGCCGGATTGTCCTGGTCGACATTGGTAATCAGCGTCGGCGCGTAGAAATAGCCGGGAGCTTCCATGGCCCCGCCACCGGTCAGGCATTCGCCGCCGGCCGCGATTGCGGCCTGCACGATGCCGTCGACACGCGCCCGCTGCCGCGCCGAGATGATCGGCGAATATTGCGTCGCCTCGTTCCAGGTCGGGCCAGGTCGGGCCGCCTTCATCCGATCCAAGATGGCCGTCGTCAGTTTATCGGCGACACTCTTCTCGACGATCAGGCGCGTGCCGGCCACGCAGGCCTGGCCGGCATTGAACGTGACGCTGCCGGCGATCGCCGCCGCTGCCTTGTCGAGATCGGCGTCGGCGAAGACGAGCTGCGGGCTCTTGCCGCCAAGCTCCAGCGTCATCGGCTTGACGCCGGTGCGGGCCACATTCTCCATGATTGCCGAGCCGGCTCGGGTCGAGCCGGTGAAGCTGACTTTTGCGACCTCCGGATGACCGGTCAGCGCCGTGCCGGTGGTCGGGCCGTCGCCGAGCGCCACGTTGATCAGTCCTGCCGGCAGGCCGGCTTTGACAGCGAGCTGCGCCAGGTAGACGGCCGAGAACGGCGTCATTTCCGACGGCTTGAGCACGACCGCATTGCCCGCGGCCAGCGCCGGACCAAGCTTCCAGCCGGCCATCGAGATCGGAAAATTCCAGGGCGTGATCGCGCCGACGACGCCATAGGGTTCGCTCATGATCATGCCGAGGCTGGCATCGTCGGTCGGCGCCAGATCGCTGGCTTCCTTATCGGCGAATTCGGCGAAGAAGCGGATTTGCTCAGCGGTGACGGCGATGTCGCCGGCGACGAGCTGGCCGACAGGGCGAGTGGAGCACAGCGCTTCGACTTTGGCGAGCGTTGCGGCTTCCGCCTCGATCAGGTCAGCCCAGGCCTGCAGCGCCCTGGTGCGCTCGCGCGGCCGGACGCCACCCCAGTTGCTGGCCTTCAGTGCCGCCTTGGCGCTTTCGACCGCGCGCTCGACCATGTCGACGCCAGCCACGGGGCAGGCGGCATAGGCCTTGCCGTCGGAGGGGCGCCGCATCTCGATCGCGCCCTCTGCCGAAATTAGCTCGCCGCCGATGAAATGGCCGACGGGGAGGGGGATCGCGTTGGGATCGAAGCTCAGGCTCATGGGCAAACCACTCGGCAGTATCGGCTTGAGCCTAGCGCGTGCCGGCACGCAGCATGCGCTGTTCGGTGGATCCACCGCCGACAAATGTTGCGTGTCGGACGGCAGCGACGGCAAAAACTTTCGCGCGAAGTTCCGCGCTGGCCGCGGACACGCGCTAGCCTACCGTCACGTAGATCTTGCGCACCGTCTCGATCGTCTTCCAGACGCCAGTGAAGCCGGGCTTCATGACAAGACTATCGCCAGCCCGGTAGGTCATCGCCTCGCCGGCGTCGGGCGTGATTTCGACCACGCCGGAGAGGATGTGGCAGAACTCGAAGGTCTCCCCTTTGATCGAACGCGTCTCGCCAGGTGTCGCCTCCCAGACGCCGGTATGGACGAGGTCGCCCTTGGCGATGTCCTGCGCCCAGGTCTTGAAGGCGGGGTCGCCGGCAATTAGCCGCTCGGGCAGCGCCCTGGATTCGCGCGGTGAGAAGCTCGGGTTGGTGTCGATGGATTTGAGCAGGGACAAAGGATGGCCTTTCGGGTTGGAGCTTGATTTGATGCATGTCGTTCTCCCAGAACCGCTGCACACTTCTGGGCGACATGCATTAATAGCCGCGCGAGCGATCGACGAGCCCGATGGGATCGAGGCCGGCGCGGTGGCGTTGGATGTTTTCGATAACGGCGCGCGCGGCGGTAGCGGGCTGCGTGACGCTCGCGACATGCGGCGTCAGGATGATCTTCGGATGCGACCAGAACGGATGGCCGGCGGGCAGCGGTTCGGGGTCGGTCACGTCGATCATCGCCGCCGACAGATGGCCGCTGTCGAGCGCGGCGAAAAGCGCTTCATGGTCGAGCTGCGGCCCGCGCCCGGTGTGGACGAGCGCCGCGCCTTCAGGAAGTGTCGCGAACAGGTCGGCGTTGAGGAGCCTCCGAGTCTCGTCGGTCAGAGGCAGCAGGCAGATCAATATGTCGCTGGCCGCCAGCATTTTTTTCAGCCCGGGCTCGCCGTGATGGCAACTCACGCCGTCGATCTGGCGCGGCGAGCGGCTCCAGCCGGCGAGGGCGAAGCCGAAGGGTTTCAGCCGATCGATGACGGCCTGGCCGAGCTGTCCGAGACCCAGCACGCCGACGCGGCGCGACCCGGCCTGGGGCTGCTCGATGTCGCGCCATTCACCGGCGCGTTGCTGCGCCAGATAGGCGGGCAGGTTTCGATGCAGCGCGAGCACGGCGAGCGCGACATATTCCTGCATCATGCGAACGATGCCTTCATCGATCATGCGCACGACCTTGACCGCAGCGGGCACCGCGTCGAAGTGGAATTGGTCGACGCCGGCGCCGATCGAGAACAGGATTTCAAGGTTGCGGTAGCGGGCGAGATTTTCCGGCACTGTCCAGGTGATCAGATAGCGCACCGCGTCGGGATCGACCGTCGCGGCGTCCGTGGCGAAGGGAAGGTCCGGCAGTTGCTTCGCGAAGGCCTCGGCGAAGATCGCGCCACGCCGCCCATCGGAATTGAACAGGAAGGCCATCGCGGTTCCTCCTTCAGGCGACGCAATGCGCGCCCAGAACCTCGATCAGCCGCTGACAGGCTGTGAGTTCGCTGGCGAGGATAAATTCGTCCGGCTTGTGGGCGCGGGCGATGTCGCCGGGGCCGCAGATGATCGCATCGAGCCCGGCGGCCTGGTAAAGGCCGGCCTCTGTGCCATAGCTGACAGCCGCCAAAGACGCTTTGCCGGTCAGATCGCTTAGCAGCGCCGCCAGCCTTGAGTCTTCCGGCAATGACAGCGCTGGATAAGCGCTCACCGGTGTCCACTCGACGACATAGCCTTGGGCGGCAAGTGCTTCCGCTGTTGCCTTGACCGGCGCGAGCAAGGCCGCCGGATCAATGCCAGGCACGGCGCGCGCCTCCAGATCCAGCATGGAGCTGTCGGGGATGATATTGACCGATTGTCCACCTGCAACCACACCCGCCTGCAGCGAGGAATAGGCGGGCTCGAAGGCTGGGTCGAACGGACCGCGTGTCAGCCGCTTCGCTTCGCTCACGGCCGCGCTGAGCACGTCGGCCATGGCATGGATGGCATTCAGCCCGAGATCGGGACGCGAGGAATGGCCCGAGCGCCCCTTGATGGTCACGCGGGCGGCCGCCTTGCCCTTGTGGCCGCGCACGGCGCGCATGCCGCTCGGTTCGCCGACGATGACGCCGAGCGGCTTGGCGCAAAGTTCGGGAAGCTGGGCGATCAGGTGAGGCACGCCGCGGCATCCGATCTCCTCGTCATAGGAAAAGGCGAGGTGGATCGGTTTGGTAAGGCGCAGCCCGGCCAGTGTGGACACGGCTGCGAGCGCAGCGGCCAGGAACCCCTTGATGTCTGTCGTGCCGCGACCATAGAGCCGTTCGCCCTCGCGGCGCAACGCGAAAGGAGACGAGCTCCACTGCGGCTCGGCAGCGGGGACGACATCCATGTGGCCGGACAGGATGTAGCCCGGAACATGGGCGGGGCCGATCGTCGCGAAAAGATTGGAACGGTCGCCTTCCGGCCCGGGAAGCAGGGTGACTTTTGCGCCATGTTCGCCGAGATAGGCCTCGATCCAGCCGGCTATGTCACCGTTCGGCTTGCCGGCGACCGACGGAAAGGCAACGAGACGGTCGAGGATGTCGAAGACGTCCATTCCAGCCCTCAAGGCGTTTTCGGGTCGCGGACGCTCGACGCCGCTGGCCATGATTTCAGAATTGTCGCGGAGCATGGGCGCGTTCTTTCGCGATTGCGTGCTGAAAGCGGAAGTGTTTCAGTCGAATCTTGCGTTGGCGCGCGGCATTCGAGCAAATCGTATCGGTCTTGTTGTTTAGCGTTGGCGGGGCAGGGGGCGTTGAATGTCACCCGTTACGCAATCTTTCAGAGGCAAGGAATTGAAGCCGTCCGAAAGCTTGAAAATCGATGCCTTCTCGATGCGCATTGCCGACATCGAAGGCATAGAACTCGACCGCTTGCATGCGCACTCGCTGTCCGTGGGATGGCCACACCGAGCTGAAGACTGGCAGTTCCTGAGGGAATCCGGGCACGGTTTCGTGGCGCTTGATGAGATCGGCCGGGTTCTCGGTTCGGCAATGTGGTTCGAGCACGGCCTCGAATTTGCAACCGTCGGCATGGTCATTACCTCGCCCCGGCTTCAGACGCTGGGGGCGGCGCAATGGCTGATGAAGCGGGTCTTCGACAAGATTCCCGGGCGCGACCTGCGCCTCAACGCGACCCGCGCAGCGCGGCGGCTCTATCTTTCGCTCGACTTCCAGCCGGAGAAGACCGTCTTCCAATGCCAGGGCATGGCCCGCATGCCGGCGACAGGCAGCCTGACGGAGGCCTGCGGCGATATCCGTATTTTGGAGGCAAGCGATATTCCGGCGGCGATCGCGCTCGACGCGGCGGGTTTTGGCGTGAATCGGACGGCGCTCATCGAGAAGCTCTTCGCGCATTCGGTCGGCTATGGGCTTTTCGACGGAAACAAGCTGACCGCTTTCGCGCTCTGCCGGCCATTCGGGCGTGGTTATGTCGTGGGGCCGGTCGTGGCCGAAAACGATACCGACGCCGTGGCGGTCGTCCGGCCGCACGTCGCCGACCATTCAGGGTCATTTCTTCGGATGGACACCCACATAGACAGAGGCGAATTCGCCGCCTTTCTGTCGCACGCCGGAATGCCGGTCTTCGACACGGTGCTGACCATGTCGCTTGGCAAACGCCTAGCCGATTTCTTCGACGGTAGCTCAGCCACGCCGAAAACCTATGCCATGGCGAGCCAAACTCTTGGGTAAGTTGGTACTGTTCTTCGTCCAAAACGACCCGGCCGACATCAACGACAGTTGCTCCACCTCGACCAGTCCGGTTTGCAGCCTGCAACCTTGCGATCTGGACGTACGGACATGGACGTCTCAGGCCAGAACCTGCCAGTCGGGGTTCGGCCCCCCTTCAACCGCACCGGCGTTTCTCCGGTGGCCAATCATGGCCGGAAGGAGGAACAAGATGGGACTGTCATGCTACGACCTCACCGCCTCCGATCGCCGCGCATGGAATGCAGGCAAGAAGGTCGGAACGAAACGGCCTCTGAAAGCTCGACAGATATGGGCGATACGCTTCTTTCTCGATCGGGAACGGCGTCTGCGAGATAGAGCGCTCTTCGATCTGGCGATCGACAGCAAGTTGCGCGGCTGTGATCTCGTCAAGATCAAATCGACAACCTTGTTGTAGGGCCGGAAATCCGAACTCGCGCGATGGTCATCCAACAGAAGACTGGCCGACCTGTTCAGTTCGAGTTGATGAGCGACGCACGCTCAAGCCTTCTCGCATGGCTGGAACCACGCGGCGGCACAGTGGATGATTACGCCTTTACGAGCAGGATCGATCCAGCGGCTCACATGAGCACGAGGCGATATGCCCGCCTCGTCCACAAATGGGCCGAAGCGATCAGGCTTCGACCCCAGGAATACGGCACTTGCTCCCGGCGTCGCAGCAAGGCGTCGATTATCTACGAAGCGACGGGAAATCTGCGAGCTGTCCAGATTCTGCTCGGTCATACCAAGATCGAGAACATGGTACGCTACCTAGGAGTCGATGTAGAAGATGCCCTCGAACTTGCCGAGGCCGCCGAGGTTTGATCAAGAGCGGCTCCAATTCGCGAGTGGAGCCGTGGCCAATTTGCGCCTCATCTCTGCCGACGAGATTGGCTTTGCCCTCCCTGAAGGCAGACAATCATCAGCCACCTCTGGAGGTCAGATTGCGCCTAAGCCTTCTTGGCGTGAACAATCACGAACCGAACCCTATCCCGAAATCATTGAACGGGCCGGTGCCGGACCTCCTTGGCACGAGAGGCTGTGGACGGTTCGGAGGCTGCGAAGTCCGCGGTTTTCTCGACGGCCGAGCCAAACTTACGGTCCCGCTGTAGCGCCGTGCGGGCAATCTTCCATGCGGATTCGACGTGCCGCCGAGCCGCCGCTTCCGCCTCTTCCGGCTTGCGCGCCTTGATTGCATCCATGATCGCGTGCATTTCGGCGATCGCCGGCTCGCGGCGGTTCTGCGACAAGATCGTCATCGAACGCAGCTGGTTGATGCGCACGTTTAGCCCGCTGACGATCTCCCAGGCGACGCGCTTGTCCGCGATCTCGAACAGCGCCTCGTAGAACTTGGTGGTCGCCCGCATCACCGCCGGCGGCTGGCCCGAAGCCCAGGCTTCGAAGAGCTCGCCGAGGGCATGCTCCAGTGCCGCCAGTTGCGCGTCGGTCGCAGACTGCGCGCAGGCGCGCGCCGCGATTCCTTCGAGCAGGGCCCTGAGCTCATAGATCTCATCGGTTCGGCCAAGATCGGGCTTGGCCACCGCCGGCCCATGCCCGGGTATCATCTGCACCAGGCCCTCGGTCTCCAACTGCCGCAATACCTCGCGCACAACCGAACGGCTGACCCCCAGCTGGTCGCATAGCGGTCGCTCGACCAGCCTTTCGCCGGGCTGGAAGTGGAAATCCATGATCGCCTCGCGCATGCGCTCCAACGCAAGCGTCCTCAACGTTTTGGCGGAGCGGTCGATGCGAAGCGTGTCAGCCATCTTTCCCAGATCCTTAGCCCCATCACAAAAACAGATTCCATGACCGATTGACAAGGCATGCGGCACTCCATATCATGGTATACCATAAGACGATACAGAAATCGATGCGGCCGCCAACGCGGCTCCACGCCGAGGAATTCCATGCAGCCGGCCATCCGCAAGATCGTGACTTATACGGAAAACACCCTGATCGAAGGCGGCAAGGCGGCTCCGCGCCCACTGCGCCTGATCGGTGTCGCCGCGGTGCTGACCAATCCTTGGGCAGGCCGCGGCTTCACCGAAGATCTTTCTCCAGAAGTCCGCGCCTTCGCCCCCGTGCTTGGCGAAACGCTAACCAACGAGATCATAGGGATCGCGGGCTCGGGTGAAGCGATCGAAGGCTACGGCAAGGCCGCTATCTGCGGCATGTCGGGTGAGATCGAACATGCATCGGCGCTGATCCATACGCTGCATTTCGGCAACCATTATCGCCGCGCCGTCGGCGCCAAGACCTATCTCGCCTTCACCAATCTGCGCGGCGGTCCGAACACGCCGATCATGATCCCACTGATGGACAAGAAAGACGAAGGCCGCCGCTCGCATTACCTGACGGTGCATTTCCAGATCGGCGATGCGCCTGCCGCCGACGAATTGGTGGTGGCGCTCGGCGCGTCGATCGGCGGTCGCCCGCATCACCGCATCGGCGATCGCTACCAGGACCTGAAGGAGCTTGGAGATTTGCATGGCTGACGCGGCGACGATGCGCAGCAAAGCTCCCGACGGCACCGGCTTCATCCGCGCCGGCTCTGGTGCGCCAGTCCTGCTCATCCACGGCGTTGGCATGGACGCCGAAATCTGGCTCCCACAGATTGCCGCCATGCAAGACCGCTTCGACGTGATCGCCATGGACATGCTCGGCCACGGCGCTTCGCCGCTGCCCCCGGAAAACGCCGGCCTGTCCGACTTCGCCGATCAGGCGATCCGCCTGCTCGACCATCTGGGCATGGATCGCGTCGCGGTCGTCGGCCACTCGATGGGGGCGCTGGTCGCGCAGGAACTCGCGCTTCGAGCCCCGTCGCACGTCGGTTCGCTGGTGTGCCTCAACGCCGTCTTCCGCCGCCCACCCGAACTCGCCCAAGCCGTACGCGAACGGGCGGCGGCGCTTGGTGGCCCCGGCGATCCGTCGGCGATCGCCGCCACGATTGCCCGCTGGTTCGGAAATCCGATCCCGCCTGCTTTGGCTGACGCGGCCGCGACGGCGCGCTCGGCGCTCGAAAGCGTCGACGCCGAAGGTTATGCCCGCACCTATCGCCTCTTTGCCGGCGCCGATTCAGCGCATGCCGATCGTTTGGCAGATCTTGCGGCCCCCGCGTTGTTCATGACCGGATCGGAAGATCGCAACTCCACGCCCGCAATGTCGGCGGCGATGGCGCGGCTCGCGCCGGCTGGACAATGCCTGGTGCTCGCCGGCGAAAAGCACATGATGACGATCGCCTCACCGCAAAAGGTGACTGAGCGCATCACGGCCTTTCTCGATCAGGCGTCGAGAGCTTCGGCAAGCGCTGCGGCCGATCCCGCATTCGACGCCATGGAATTCCGCCGCGCGCTCGGCTCCTTCCTGACGGGCGTCACCATCGTCACCACGATCGACGAGGCCGGCGAGCCGCGCGGCTTCACCGCCAATTCCTTCACCTCCGTGTCGCTGGAGCCGCCGCTGGTGCTGGTCTGCATCGCCAAGAAGGCGCTGGGGCATCAGGCCTTCTCGACCTCCAGGGGCTTTGCCATCAACATCCTGGCGGAAGCCCAGAAGGCTGCGTCCGGCATCTTCGCCTCGAAAGCCCCCGACAAGTTCGCGTCCGTCGCGTGGCAGCCGGGCCAGACCGGCAATCCGCTGATCGAAGGATCGGTCGCGGTTTTCGATTGCGGCATGGAGCAGTTGGTCGATGCCGGCGATCATTCGATCCTGATCGGCCGAGTCAACGAGTTTACCCACAATGGCGCCCAGCCTCTCGGCTACTGCCGGGGTGCCTATGTCTCGCCGGGCCTGAGCCAAGAAGCGCTAGTGGCGGCAGCCCCGCCCGGAACCGAGGTCGGCGCGATCCTCGAGAACGAAGGCCGCGTCCTCTTCTTCGAGACCGCCGAGGGATCATACCAGTTGCCGGCCGGTCACGGCCTCGGCGCTGCGGTCGATCCCCGCAGCCTCAGGGGGAAACTTGCCGCCAAGGCGATCGATGCCGAACTCGGATTCCTCTACGCGGTGTGGGACGACGCGACGGACGCTGCCCGCACGCACGTCTATTATCGCGGAACGGTGGATGCACCCGTCTCTGGCGACGGCCAGATCCGCTTTGTCGAGATCGAACGCATTGCCGAATTGAAGATTGCCGACCCGGCCGTCCGCTCGATGCTCGCCCGCTATGCGCGCGAGCGCGCTGAGGACACGTTTGGCGTCTATATCGGCAACGAGGTCGAAGGCGAGGTCCGGCCGCTTGCCAAGCCCGCGCCCTCGACACCCATCCATTCCGGCTCAATTCATTCTGGCCAGCGGTGAGACCGATGAAGTTTTCGCTTTTCGTCCATATGGAGCGCTCGGATCTCGCCAAGCCGCATTCCGAGTTGGTGGCCGAACTCGAGGAACTCGTGCTGTTGGCGGAAGCAGCGGGTTTTGAGACGGCCTGGATCGGAGAGCATCATGGGATGGAATTCACCATCTCGCCGAACCCGTTCATCAACATCGCCTATCTCGCCGCGAAGACGAAAACCATCCGCCTCGGCACCGGCACCATCATCGCGCCGTTCTGGCATCCGATCAAACTCGCCGGCGAGGCGGCGATGGCCGATATCATCACCGGCGGCAGGTTGGACCTGGGCATCGCGCGCGGCGCCTACAGCTACGAGTACCAGCGCGTTTTTCCGGGGCTCGACGCCTGGGGTGCCGGCCAGCGGATGCGCGAGATCATCCCAGCGATCCGCGGCCTTTGGGACGGCGACTACGAGCACTCGGGCGAGTTCTGGCAATTCCCGCCGACCACCTCCTCACCCAAGCCTGTGCAAAAACCCTACCCGCCGATCTGGGTCGCGGCGCGCGATCCGAATTCGCACGATTTCGCCGTCGCCAACAAATGCCAGGTGCAGGTGACGCCGCTCGCCTCCGGCGACGGCGAGGTCGCGAGCCTGATGGAGCGCTTCAACACCGCCTGCCAGGCGCACCCGGACATTGCGCGGCCGCAGATCATGCTGCTGATGCATACTTTCGTCGCCGAGGATGCCGCCGATGCCGATCGGCTCAGCCAGGACCTGTCGATCTTCTATTGCCAGTTCGGCGCCTGGTTCCAGAACAAGAAGCCGGTCCGCCAGGGCGTTCTGGAGCCGCTGAGCGAAGAAGAGATCGCGGCCATGCCGCAATACGCGCCGGACAAGATCCGGCAGAACCTCGTGATCGGCGAGGCTGACGAGGTGATCGCCAGGCTGAAGACCTATGAAGCGCAAGGCTACGACCAGTACTCGATCTGGATCGACAGCGGCCTCTCGCATGAGCGCAAGAAGAAGTCGCTGCGGCTGTTCGTCGACAAGGTGATGCCGGCCTTCCAGAAGGCGGGGTCGCGATGAACAGCACCGCCTTCAGGAATTACATAGACGGCCAGTTCACTGAGCCCGCCTCCACCTTCGACAGCATCGATCCGTCCACGGGCTTGTCCTGGGCGACGATGCCGGCCGCGACCGTTGCCGATGTCGACCGCGCCGTGGAGGCCGCGCACCGCGCGCTGCGCTCGGGCCCATGGGTATCGATGACGGCGACGACGCGTGGAAAACTGCTGGTGAAGCTGGGCGATCTGGTCGCCGCCAATGCCGGCCGGCTGGCCGAGCTGGAGACGCGCGACACCGGCAAGATCATTCGCGAGACGCGCGCCCAGATCGCCTATGTGGGCGACTACTACCGCTATTATGGTGGTTTGGCCGACAAGCACGAAGGCGCCTTTATTCCGATCGACAAGGCCGACATGGAAGTGACGGTGCGGCCCGAGCCGATCGGCGTAGTCGCGGCCGTCGTGCCGTGGAACTCGCAGCTCTTTTTGTCGGCGGTGAAGCTCGGCCCGGCACTGGCCGCCGGCTGCACGGTCGTGCTCAAGGCATCCGAGGACGGGCCGGCGCCGCTGCTTGCTTTCGCCGAGCTCGTCCATGAAGCCGGCTTCCCTGCCGGCAGCGTCAACATCATCACCGGGTTTGGCCATGATTGCGGGCATCGCCTGACCAGCCATCCGCTGGTCGCCCGCGTCGCCTTCACCGGCGGTCCCTCGACCGCACGGAGGATCGTGGCCAATACGGCCGAGAACCTCGCCTACACGACGCTCGAACTTGGCGGCAAAAGCCCGGTCGTCGTCTTCGCCGACGCCGATCTCGACAGTGCGGCCAATGCCGTCGTCGCCGGCATCTTCGCGGCCACCGGCCAGAGCTGCGTCGCCGGCTCGCGACTTTTGGTCGAGCGTCCGGTCAAGGACGATTTTCTTGCGCGGCTGAAACGCAAGGCCGAAGCCGTCGTCATCGGCGACCCGCTGGACCCCGCGACCGAGATGGGTCCGTTGGCGACTTCGCGCCAGCGCGAGAAGATCGAGGCGATCGTCGCGCACAGCCTGGCGACGGGTGGCCGCCTGATCACCGGCGGCGCGCGGCCGAAGGACAAGGCTGACGGATTCTACTACACGCCGACGATCATCGAAGCGCAGGACCAGGCGCTCGCCTGCGTGCGTGAGGAACTGTTCGGGCCGGTGCTCAGCGCGATTGCCTTCGATACAGAGGCGCAAGTACTGGAGCTCGCTAACGACACGCCTTTTGGCCTCGCTTCCGGCGTCTTCACCTCGAATCTCGCCAAGGCGCATCGCATGGCGCGCGGCATCCATGCGGGCGTCGTCTGGGTCAACACCTACCGCGCCGTCTCGCCGCTTGTTCCCTTCGGCGGCTACGGCCTTTCCGGCCTCGGCCGCGAGGGCGGACTCGATGCCATCCGCGACTATACGCGCTCGAAGTCGGTGTGGATCCGCATCTCGGACGAGCCGATCCCAGATCCCTTCGTCATGCGCTGAGGCGACATGACGACGGTGCAACGAAGAACAAGAAACGGAACAACCAATCAGAGGAGAATGACATGAAACTGATTTTCGCCGGCATCCTTGCCGGACTGATGGCAACGACGGCCGCCAGGGCCGATGAAATGGTCTTCACCAGTTGGGGCGGGACGACGCAGGAAGCCCAGACCAAATCGTGGGCTGACCCCTTCACCGCCTCGTCAGGCATCAAGGTACTGCAGGACGGTCCCACCGACTACGGCAAGCTGAAGGCCATGGTCGACGCCAAGAACGTCACCTGGGACGTCGTCGACGTCGAGATGGATTTCGCCATCAAGGCCGCCAAGGACGGATTGCTCGAGCCGATCGACTTCGCCGTCGTGCCGAAGGCCGATCTCGACCCGCGCTTCAGCAACGAGAATGCCGTCGGCAGCTTCTACTATTCCTTCGTGCTCGCCTGGAACAAGGGCGCAGTGTCCGGCGAGCCGGCAAGTTGGGCCGACATGTTCGACACGAAGAAATTTCCCGGCAAGCGCACCTTCTATAAATGGTCGGCGCCGGGCGTGATCGAGATCGCGCTGCTCGCCGATGGTGTGCCGGCCGACAAGCTCTATCCACTCGATCTCGATCGTGCCTTCAAGAAACTCGACACCATCAAGTCCGACATCGTCTGGTGGGGCGGCGGCGCGGAATCCCAGCAGTTGATCGCTTCCGGCGAAGCGGCCTTCGGCCAGCTCTGGAACGGCCGGGTCTTCGCCCTGGAAAAGGACGGTGCCGATGTCGGCGTCTCCTGGAACCAGAACCTCACCGCCGCCGATGTTCTCGTCGTCCCGAAAGGCGCCAAGAACAAGGACAGCGCCATGAAGTTCCTCGCCGCCGCGACCAGCCCGACCGGCCAGGCGAAGTTCGCCGAGGCGAGCGGTTACGCGCCGATCAACACCAAGGCCAAGGCCGAAATGCCGGCCGACGTGGTCAAGGGCCTGCCCGACGCCCATGTCGACAGCCAGATCAACCTCGACATGAACTATTGGGCCGAGCACCGCGACGAGATCGCCAAGCGCTGGTACGCGTGGCAGGCGAAGTAGCGCTGCCACTTCATGACATATCGGGGCGGCGCAGGCCGTCCCGATCCGCAATCCGGGATACCGAGATGTCGGTGGAAGCACAGCAAGGGATCGCAACTCCTCGAATGCCCGCGGGCCTCGGAGGCCTTTTTCCGGCGCTGATCCTGATCGGGCTCTTCTTCGTCGTGCCGGTTCTGGCACTCTTGCTGCGCAGCGTCACTGATCCTGCTCCCGGCCTGCAGAATTATGCGGCGCTGCTGGGCGACGGCACCTATGCGCGGGTGTTCTTCAATACTTTCCTGGTCGCCGCCGTCGTCACCATCGTCACCGTACTCGTCGCATTCCCGGTCGCCTGGATGCTGGCGATCATGCCCACCACACTGGCTTCGGTCCTGTTCGGCATCATCATCCTGTCGATGTGGACGAACCTCTTGACCCGAACCTATGCCTGGATGGTGCTCTTGCAGCGCACTGGCGTCATCAACCGGACGCTGATGGGTCTCGGCATCATCCATGAGCCGCTGCCACTCATCAACAACCTGACCGGCGTCACCATCGGCATGGTCTATATCATGCTGCCCTTCATGATCCTGCCGCTGGTCGGCACTTTGCGCGCGATCGACCCGATGACGCTGCGCGCCGCAGCGCTTTGCGGCGCGAGCCCGCTTGCCGCCTTCCGCCGCATCCTCTTGCCGCTTTCGCTTCCCGGCATCGCCGCTGGCGGCCTGATGGTCTTCGTCATGTCCCTCGGCTACTTCGTCACGCCTGCGCTGCTTGGCGGCACGTCGAACATGATGCTGGCCGAAATGATCGCGCAGATGATCCAGTCGCTGCTCAACTGGGGACTGGGCAGTGCTGCCGCCTTCATCCTGCTCGTCGTCACCATGGCGCTCTACGCACTGCAATTGCGCCTTGTCGGCGCCAGACGCGCGACCGGAGGCGCCTGAGATGCTGCTCGACTATGATCGCCTCGGCTGGCTGAAGGTCGCGCTCCTTGCCTTCACGGCACTGGTTGCAGCCTTCCTGCTCCTACCCGTGATCTTCATCGTGCTCCTCTCCTTCGGCTCGTCCCGCTGGCTGGCCTTCCCACCACCCGGCTGGACGCTGAGATGGTATCAGGAACTGTTTGCCGATCCGTCCTGGATCGAGGCCGCGCTGACAAGCGCCCGGATCGCCACGATGACGGCTATCCTTGCCGTCGCCATCGGCCTGCTCGCCTCCTTCGCGCTGGTTCGCGGGCAGTTCAGGGGCCGCGAGATTCTGCGCGGGCTGCTGTTGACGCCGATGGTGCTGCCGGTCGTCGTCTTCGCCATCGCCATCTACGCCTTCTTCCTGCGGCTTGGCCTGGGTGGCACCACCGTTGGCTTCGTCGTCGCCCACACCGTGTTGGCGCTGCCCTTCGCCATCATCCCGATCGCCACCGCGCTCGAAGGTTTCGACAAGTCGATCGAGGACGCAGCGATCGTCTGCGGCGCCAGCCCGTTTCAGGCCAAGCTCCGCATCACTCTGCCGTCGATCCGCATCGGTATCTTCTCCGCCGCGATCTTCTCCTTCCTGGCCTCCTGGGACGAGGTAGTCGTGGCGATCTTCATGGCGAGCCCGACCTTACAGACATTGCCGGTCAAGATCTGGGGCAGCCTGAGATCCGACCTCACCCCCGTCATCGCCGCAGCCTCCAGCCTGCTGGTCGCGCTCACGCTCGCCCTGATGATCGTGACGGCACTCTTGCGCCGAAAGCTGCAGACATGACCCAGCCCTTTCTCTCGATCCGCAAACTGCGCAAGGCATTCGGCGCCTTCACGGCCGTTCATGACGTGACGCTGGACATTCCAAAGGGCGAATTCCTGACCTTCCTTGGGCCGTCCGGCTCGGGCAAATCGACGACACTCTACGCCATAGCCGGCTTCCAGGACCCAACGTCGGGCCACGTGCTGCTGCAAGGCAAGTCACTGCTGTCGGTGCCCTCGCACAAGCGCAACATCGGCATGGTCTTCCAGCGCTACACGCTGTTTCCGCATCTGAGCGTCGCCGAAAATGTGGCGTTCCCGCTTCGCGTCCGCCGCCGGCCTGAGGCCGAGGTCAAGCGCAAGGTCGCCGACATGCTCTCGCTGGTACGGCTCGAGAACTTCGCCGAGCGGCTGCCCGCCGCGCTCTCCGGCGGCCAGCAGCAGCGCGTCGCGCTCGCCCGCGCGCTCGCCTACGATCCGCCCATCCTCCTGATGGACGAACCGCTCTCGGCGCTGGACAAGAAATTGCGCGAGGAAATCCAGGCCGAGATCCGCCGCATTCATCGCGAGACCGGCGTGACCATCCTCTATGTCACGCATGACCAGGAAGAAGCGCTGCATCTGTCGGACCGGATCGCGCTCTTCAGGGACGGTCGCATCGAGCAGATCGGCACGGGAGAGGACCTTTATCTCCGGCCGGCCACGGATTTCGTCGCCGGGTTCATCGGCAACTCGAATTTCCTGCCGGCCGAGCATCTCGAGACCGAAAACGGCGCTGCCGTGGTGCGATTGGTCGACGGCTCGATCATCAAGGGCGTGAAGGCGAGAGACGAGCTCAAGCGAGGCCAGAAGGCCAAGCTGATGGTGCGCCCTGAAGCATTCCGCATGACGCCCGGGTCAGGGAACGCCTCACTCGCTGTTGAGATCGTCGACGCCGCCTTCTTTGGCGATCGCCGGCGCATCGTGGCGCGCACGGCGGCAGGCGACGAGATCGACGTCAGGCCGATCTCGGACGCCGCAGAACCGGACGGTGCCGGTACCGCTTCGAGCCGACACATCTTTTTCGATCCTGCTTCGGCATTTTTGTTTCCTGTCTAAAGGAGGATCATGACCGGCTAGATGTAGTCGTCCCCTGTTATTGGGATGCATAGTCCTCCATTGTGCGACCAGTGAGATTGGCGATGGGTCGGATTAGTCCGCGGCTTAGCGGGCCTGTAGGTCTGCTTACGGAAATCGCTGCCTTAAAGCCGACAGGTCGCAATCGGCCCATTCCAGATTTTCAGTCTGCCGTCTTCGGGAACCGGCAGCTCACCGCCCGATGCCCGCGGGTTCCTGCATGAGAGGCTTTCGTACACCTGACGGCACCCGAAACCCTTCAGCTTTTCGGATGTCCACGGTAGATTTGAGGTTCCCCAAAAGCAGACGCTTGATTTCGCCCAAGGGCAAATAAGTCGTCTCGTGGCTGAGTTCTTGCGTGCAGCGCCTCCCACCCAAATTTGGCGCCAATGCGGTGGGTTCAACTTGAGGAAGAGATGCTTCTCCACGGTACCGGTCGGAGTCACTGGCGGCAAAAATGACCGCCTCGACCCGGCCCATCCATTCGCGCCAGCGCACGTTGCGCTGGCTCAAGCGGCGGCCGAGGCCTGCCGGCTGGCGGCCGAGCTGTCGCGCCGCGCCGAAAAGCTCCTGGCGGTGGCGCCGAAACTGCGCGCGAAAGGCGCCGGCGACGTGATTTTTTTTCTCCTGAATGAAGATGCCGTCGCCGGATCGCTGACGACAAAAAACCTGTCGCGCTTTAGCCGGTGCCGCGCGAGGTGCTGGCGCGAGTCGTTGGCAAGAGCTGCAACCTCGACCTGGTCATCGACGACATCCGCACCGAGCTCGCCGGCCGCCCTTATGAGCTGGTTGCGGTCGCCGGCGGCTGGCAGCACCGCACCAAGAAGGCTTTTGGCGACGCCATCCACGCCGCCTTCGGCAGTGCATTTGGCACGGCCGCGGGGCAGGGGCCAAAAGACCTGTCGCAGTCGGAGGCTCTTGTCCTCATGTGCATCGCCTATTTTCAGCCGATCACGCGTGGCGAGCTTTCTTCTTTCTTCGGCAAGGAGGTGTCTCGCGATCTGATCGGCGTGCTGCGGGGGCAGGAGCTGATCGCCTCGGGGCCGCGCTCGCCACAGCCGGGCGCGCCCTACACCTATGTGACGACGAAAAACTTCCTGTCGCAGTTCGGGCTCGACACGCTGCGGCAGCTGCCGGATTTCGAGGCGCTCGAGGATGCCGGGCTGCTGTCGAAGGAAAGGTTGTTGGCGGAGGATTTCATGCCCCGGACTTTTGTTAACGGAGACGATGCCGCCAACGTGTCTGACGAATAGATGACTAGGGATGGACATCGGAGCATCCGGTCGGCGCCGGTTCAGGCTCGCTGCACTGGAAAAAGGGGCGTTTGAGGTCCATTCGCAAATGATCATCAAGCTGATTCTCAGCAAATTGCGTGCGTTCGACCACGGGTCGAAAGCGAACGTAAGGGGACCGTAGACTTGGCGAACTACTAATATGCTTCGGTATTGAATTGTGGCGTTTTGGCGGTAAGCTTGCTGCTTCGGGGGGGTAACATTCAAGATGTCGAGTGCTGTTCAAGTCTGGAACCCGGACGATTGGGAGCTTTTCGCTCTCAGCCTCCTTCAAGGCCGACATGGTCCGCTACATGTGCAGAAGATCCCGGCGGAACACAAAGGGGACTACGGAATCGACTACTATTGCACAAAAGAGTCGGTCGCGTACCAATGTTATGCGGTTGAAGAACCTATAGATATTGCAACTCGGGCAGAACGCCAGAAGAAGAAGATAACGGTTGATCTCGGAAAACTTCTCAAAAACCACGCCGAAGTCACGAAAATGTTTCACGAAGTTCCTATCAGGCATTGGGTTTTGATAGCGCCCCTCCATGACAGCAAAGAAGTCAATCTTCACTGCGCGAAAAAGACGAAGGATCTGCGAGGTGCGGGTTGCGTAGCGCTAGATGCGGAAATCGAGGTGATGATCCAAGATCCGAGTGCTTTCCCCAGCGACGCCGTGGCCATGGGCATGTCAGCCCTCTCGAAGGTGACCTTGTCCATCCCGACTCCCTCCCAGTCGGAACTTGCTACCTGGGTAGCCGGTTCGTCTAACCTTTTAGCTAACGCCACGCAGAAACTCAAGAAGCGGGCCAACGCCGACGAACTTGACGCTGTCGTGGGTGAAGCAGTGAAATCCTTTCTTACGGGTAACGCCTTACTGGACGCGTTGCGGTCTGGTTCTCCGGACCTTCATGAGAAGGTTATGTCTGCAATTAGGAGCCGAGCTCGGCGTTTACAATTTGCAGGACCGCAGCCAGGCGGATCGGCGGGAGAAATACTCCATGCGGAACTCGATGCGCTAATCTCGGCAATGCAAACGGCAGCACCGAGTCTTTCCGCTGAGAATGCCGAACAGATTGCCTATGGCTCGATCTGTGAGTGGATCATGCGTTGTCCTCTGGATTTCCCCAATGCCCAGTGAGTCAAGTCTTCGCAATGCTATATTGGGCGGCTCATTCACCTATATAGCGCGTCCTGATCCCGTTCCTGGCGACCTACGCATGTCATGGGGCATGGCTGTGCTTATCTTGGCGCTGTTCTACAGCCGCGGCAAGAAATCCAACTTTCAGAAATTGCAGTTTCTGGCTCACTCCGTGCGGCTGCCAGAGGGTCGTGAGGAAGTTCGCGGTCTACTGGCTGGGAAATATCGGGCAACGGAGGTTTCCGTCCGCGTAGAGCCGTCACTCAACCGCGCCGTAGCCTTCGCACATGCTCTAAAGCTGGTGAAGATAGACAAGGGCACGTCAGTGTCTCTCAGCGATGCGGGGGCGAAAATGGCCAAGGCAATCTTGGAGGAAGGGGAGTCGTTGACGGAGGAAGCTCGGTTCTTGAACGAGGTGGCACCTCGAGTAACGGATGCGCTTATGAGGCGCGTTTGGCGACTGGAGGATCTCCTGTGACGCTGCGTTTTCGACGTCTGAAACTTCGGGCGGTAACATCCGATGGCGTCTATGGCGCTGATGTTCCCTTCGCTTCCGGTCTGACCGTGCTGTGGGCCGATAACACGAAAGGAAAGTCTACCTGCATGCAGGGCATGCTGTATGCTCTTGGGTTGGAGCGGATGCTGAGCCCTCGGCGCGAAATCCCTTTACCGCACGCCATGACGACCTACCTGAACACCGACGACGATAAACGCATCGAGGTGCTCGAATCGAGTGTCTCCCTGGAGATCGAAAACGGAGATGGGCAGGTCATATCCGTAAATCGCGCAGTGAAGGCGAGCACCGATACGCGCCTTGTCACGGTTGATTTCGGGCCCGCGCTTTCAGAAGGAGCAACGGGACTCAAGCAGCAAAACTTCTTCGTTTTGGACCCTGGTGCGGCTCAGCGAGAAGACGGATTTCATCATTTCCTTGAAGGCTTCTTAGGATGGCGACTGCCGCAAGTCAGAAGATACGACGCGCCAGAGACAAAACTGTATCTGGAAACCGTCTTTCCCTTGTTCTGGGTTGAGCAGAAATTTGGCTGGACGGCGGTACCGGCTGCAATTCCAACGTATATGAGAATTCGAGAAGTCCATAAGCGGGCGGTCGAGTTCATCATGGACCTTGACGTCTACAAACTAGAGGTACAGCGAGAGCGTCTCTCCGAACGCATCGCAGCGAATTCAAAAGAGTGGTCTGTCATCAGACAAGAGCTCGACCGATTCGTTGCGCGGGGAGGTGGACGGGTCGCGGCATTGAGCGAAAGCCCTCTCGCGGATCCCGCTGCATTGTCGAACGCTCATGTACAGATCGTTGAGGGGACCGGATGGATCCCGCTGGGAGCCAGCGTCACACAACTCAGAGCGAGTATCGCTGAGATGGCCGCCAAAGCGGTGCCAATGGTAGAGGAACACTCGGAAGAAGTGGCGGAACGGCTTCAGCTGCTCACGCAACAGGTCGACCAGCTAAACGCGGAGCGAATACGTATTCACGGTATCCAACAGCTGAAGCTGGCCGACATGCAGTCACTACAGCAGCGGATCATCGTTCTCGATGACGATCTGCAGAAAAATCTCGATGTTCAAAGATTGCAGCGCTACTCGGGCGTCACCGCTGCCTTGACTCCCGATAGATGCCCGACCTGTGAACAGGCGCTAGTTGACATACTCCTGTCTCAGGAAGCGGTTTCGGCGGTCATGCCGGTTTCCGACAACATAGAGTATATTCGATCGCAAAAGAAAATGTTCGAAGATATCCTAGTCAGAGAACAGGCGGAGGAGAGTGCGCGGGGAGATCAGCTTTCGGCAGTGGGCCGCAATTTAGTTGATTACTACTCCCAAATTCGGCTTCTTCGGTCAGAATTGGTAGCGCCAGGATCAAACCCATCCGCAGCCATCATTGAAGAGCGCATCCGAGCTGAGGCACGGATGCGGGACCTTGAGGCCTTGCAGGCGGTGTTCGAAGAAGCCGTGGATCGACTTCGCACTTTGCAGGACGCATACGGGAAACTTCTGCAAGAGCGTGCGGAGATTCCGAATGAGAAGCTGTCTCAGCGCGACCGGGACAAACTAACTCTCCTAACGGGGCTTGTGCAGAGCCAGGCGAAGGATTTTGGTTTCAGCACGTTCTCGCCCTCGGAGCTGTCGATTTCGGAAGATAGCTATAGGCCCGAGAAAGAGGGGTTCGAGATCGGCTTCGAAACGTCCGCGAGCGACGCTATCAGACTGAAGTGGGCCTACCAACTAAGTCTGCTCGAACTTGCGACCGGGAAGCCAACCAACCACCCAGGGATGCTAGTATTCGACGAGCCGCGTCAACAGTCATCTTCTCGACCAAGTTTTCAGAATCTCTTGGCTCGGGCTGCTGGCGCCAGGAAACGCAATCAGCAGGTCATTTTCTCAACCAGCGAAGACTTGGAAACGCTCGAAGGCATAATCGCCAGCATCGACTGCGAACGGGTCATATTTCCAGGTTACATCCTGCAGAAGCTTGGCTAGACCACTATTCCGGTTTGTATAGTGTGTGCTTGCTAAACTATCGTCTCGGTAATGTTGGCGCGCTTTTTTCCAAAATTGCGTTTTGCTTGTTCGTTCCAGTTCTTTTTAGATAGAAATAATTTCGCTTTAAACAAACCTTTCTACAATTCTTTGAGTCTGGGGGATCATCACAGTGCCGAAGAATATTGCTGTCTGTTGTGACGGAACGGGCAACGAAATTGGCGTGAACATGTCAAACGTGCTCAAGCTTTACAGGGCGCTTGAGAAAAACGACCTGCAGGTTGCCTACTACGATCCCGGCGTCGGGACCTTGGGTCAAACAGCGACCTGGGGCCGCATCAGCCAGGATGCCAAGGGCGTTTTGGGCCTGGCTACAGGATACGGCTTGGACAGTGACGTGCTGGAAGCCTATCGCTTCCTGGCAACTCATTACGCCGAGGGCGATAGCATCTATCTTTTCGGCTTCAGCCGAGGTGCCTATAGCGTGCGGGTGTTGGCAGGGTTCATCTTCCTCCTAGGCCTGCTACGACCCGATCAACTGAATTATGTCGGATACGCCTTCGCGGCGTACAAGCGCGCCGCCATGGACCATCAGGATCTATCGGTAGCATGGCATTTTCGCCGGATCGTCGGTGGTAGGACGGTGCCTATCCGATTCGTCGGTGTTTGGGACACGGTGGCGTCCGTCATCGTTCCTCGTCCCGACCGCTTTTATGTTCCGAGCTTGCAGGCGCTTCCTTATACACTCCAGAACCCTGGCGTTGAGACGTTTCGGCAAGCCATCGCCATCGACGAGTGCCGGCGTATGTTTCGCCTTCAGATCTGGAAAGAGGGGCAACTATTCCGACCTGACCGTTTTTCGGCATCGGATCCTCCCAAACAGGATGCTCGACAAGTCTGGTTTGCCGGTTGCCATTCAGATGTGGGAGGCGGCTTCAGCGAAGAAGAGAGTGGTCTGTCAAAATTTCCTCTGCGATGGATAATCGATGAGGCCGTCGCGAGCGGGCTGAAGGTGCGCGCGACTATGGTCGATCACCTTCGTCCGTCGGCAACCGGTGCCTGGCGAATCCTCGAGTGGCTACCCAAAAGTGCACGGCGACGCGAATGGCCAGGGCGTCACTCAATTCTTGGCGTCTATCTGCCTCGATGCGAGCCGCGCCTTATTCCCGACGGCGCGCAGCTCCACCAATCCGTCCTTGACCGAATGGCTTTGGTGAAGACCTATCAGCCGCAAAATCTGCCAACCAGATACGAGATTGTCCAATGACGCCCAGACTTCCTACGGCAGTTTCCAAGGAACAATGTGCACCCTACCTTTCCGTTTCGCTTTACAAGGTCAGCGGTGGGACAGGTGTCGCGCCCGAGGCGCTGCTGGCTGCAATCCGGGACACCGCGAAGGAGTCCGCGGAAAAAGCACACCTCACCTTTCCCGATCCTCAAGAAACTGCGGTCGAGGTGGACGGGACGACAATGACATGGGCACGCTATGTCGATGAGCGCCCGCCAAGCTGGCTCGTCGACGGAGATCTCAGGGACCTAGTCAATCATCTGATCGTTGTGGCGAGGCGCGAGACACTTTTTGCGCTGGCGTTCTCGGATAATGGGCTCAGAAGCGCGATTACAAAGAAAATCGCCAGAGCCTCCGCCGGCCCCTTGTCTTCGATCAGCCGCTTGACGCCAACCGAGATCAACAAGGCCTTTGTCGAAGGCCGGGTACGTACGCTTTGGCTGACGGGTACTCATCGCCGAACCGCTATCAAACCGGATTCAAAGATCCTTTCCGGCTTGGAGCTTGAGTCGTCGCTCGATCCGCTTGGAGATCAGAGCTATTTCTTCAGTTCGGTTCGCAGCACCGTTAAGCTGTCTGACCAACTTGCCAGTACCGTCGTCGGTGCAAGTCCAAGCGCTGGCAGGATTTGGACCGGTCCCAGCAGGACCTGGGACGAGTTCACGACCGGTCTCAATCTGGTCCTGCGCCGAGCGACCGACTACATGGACGATACTTCTCGTTCCGAGACTCCGATTCCGATTGTGGCTTCTCCCTTGACCAGCCTGGTAAACGTCGAGCGCGCCTACGATGTCGCCATCATCGTGCCCGAACAGATTCACGACGGGGCGCCTGACGCTGCCAAGGATGAATCGCGATGGCTGCAGCAATTCGGCGATACGGCGCGGTTTGAGGTGACGGCAGCAGGGGGAGGCCCAAACTTCGAGGCTGCCGTCTACTGGGGCGATACAAAGATAGGGCGCCTGTCTTACGAGTTCGATCAGGGGCCGCGCGGCGACGTTCGAGCGAAAATAACCATCGTCAAGGAGCCGAGCAACAAAGATGCGGAAAGTGAAGTTTCGAAAGGGCAGAAAGCCGAGATCCTGAAAATCTGCCGGGATGCCGACAACATCACGGTCTACTTCGACACCGGCCACACATTCTCGCGCGGTCACATCTATGAGACCAGGTTTCGGGATGCCAGGTTCGAGGATTGGGAATGGATCCCGATGTGGCCCGACGATACAAAATATTGGCAGGAGAAGCCGCTGGATGGCAAGCGTTTTGCTGTCGAAAACACAGGCAATGGTATCGACAAGTCCCTGTTTGGTCTGATTGCTCGGCACTGGCCAAATCTGAACGCTCGCGGTCCGCAAACCGGGTGGCTTGTCTGTGACGACGGTGCCGGTGAATCGGCGGACTTCATCCACATCGACGATACCGTGAAACCTGCACAGCTGACCCTCATTCACGCCAAGGGCAGCGGATCTGACAAGGACGGACGGGATATATCGGTTTCCGACTACGAAGTGGTGGTCGGACAGGCTGTGAAAAACCTGCGTCATGTCGATCGAGGCTTGCTGCTGGCAAAGCTAAAGGCAAATGCCAATGGTGCGCTGAAAGACGCCGTCTGGCACAACGGCAAGCGGCTCAACAACAGGGACAGCTTGCTTGCTATGCTCGCCAAGCAGGGATCCAACCTGGAGACAAAGGTGGTTGTGTTACAGCCGCGCGTTCGTAAAACAGTCTTAGAAAACATCCGAGAGAAAATGGATAAGGGCAATAAGACCAGCGCCGCTGTTCGCAGGGTACAGCAGCTCGATGCGCTCCTGCTGGCGGCGCGAGCGAATTGCTTTTCATTGGGCGCGAAGTTCGTGGTCATCGCCGACGCGGACCGCAAACGCGGATCGACCCCGCCTGTGAGCCGCAAGCGGCGTTGATCACAACCCCCATAGATGCGTCGCTCGCTACTGACGATGCCGTGCGGCAGCGCTGGGAAACCGAAGATGCCGACCTCGTTAACCCGTATCTTGAGGATCCTCTGGCGATTTTCGTCTTCGAGGCCGATGACAGCAACGGCGAGGTATGGTTGCGGCCCCGGCTTGAACCCGAAGTCTGAGCGCGCTTACTCCGCCTCCGTCGAATTTCTAGGCCTAAATCGAGAGGAGTTGCGTAAGGACTAGCGTGAGCGGATCGCTCGGCGCTCTAAAAATCCCATGACGCGAAGTGTCCGACAGGCTCGTCTCGATCTCTATTCTGCAGGTAGCGGGCATTTGGATTGCGCCAAGGAAGAGATCGGATACATCGACGCTGCCACGGCGTCTACGCAGTCTCTGAGGTCATCCGATGGCGCGATAACGGTTCCTCATGAAGCCATGCAATGTACTTATTTGCGGCCACCCCGAGCACAAATTACCGTTCCGGAATGGCTGAGGTTCATAACAAAAGCGAAGCCAAGGCCACGTTTGCCAACAAGAATGGGAGTGGCGGAAATGAAAAGTCGCTTTAGGGATCGCATACTTGCCTTGTCGTTGGTTGCCAGCGTGCCGCTGTTCACAACGTCGGTGCTGGCGCAAGACACGCTTTCCGTGATGAGTTTCGGCGGCGCATACCAGGAAGCGCAGCGTAAGGCGGTGTTTGAGACGTACACTGCGAGCACCGGCATCAAGATCGACGAGCAGGAGTATGGCGGCGAGATCGCCAAGATCAAGGCGATGATCGAATCCGGCAACACCACGGTGGATGTCGTCGACGTCGATGCGCCGACGCTGCTGCAGGGTTGCGACGAAGGCATCTTCGAAAAGATCGACTGGTCGGCGATAGGGCCAAAGGCAGACTGGATCAATGGCACCACTTCCGAATGCGGTGTCGGCACCATCGTCTACGCGACCACGTTAGCGTATGATGGCGCGAAGCTGCCGGATGGCCCCAAGACAATAAAGGACCTCTTCGACACGAAGAAATTCCCCGGCAAACGCGGGCTCTGGAAGAACCCGGCAACCAACCTGGAGTTCGCCCTGCTTGCTGACGGGGTGCCCGCCGATAAGATTTACGAGACACTTTCCACGCCGGAAGGCGTCAACCGCGCATTTGCGAAACTCGATACGATCAAGAACAGCATAGTGTGGTGGGAAGCCGGCGCGCAGGCGCCGCAGCTGCTCGCGTCTGGTGAGGTCGTCATGACTACCGCCTGGAACGGCCGCATCTACAACGCCAACAAGGAAGGCAAGGACTTCCGCATCGTGTGGGACAGCCAGATCCTCGATTCCAACTACTGGGTTATCCCGAAGGGCGCCAAGAACCCAGCAGACTCGCTCGCCTTCATCAAATATGCGGCCGAGCCAAAGGTGTTGGCCGGCATCACCAAGTACATCCCCTACGGACCTGTGAGGAAATCCTCGGCCGAGTTCGTGGCTCCCGAGGATGCCAAGAACCTG
>Ga0209233_1000325_pt1 | contig 50496 bp, 39 predicted proteins | sample AraplaCL_Cvi_mCL_FD_184269 | JGI IMG/M metagenome (GOLD analysis project Ga0209233, IMG submission 184269) | Arabidopsis root microbial communities from the University of North Carolina, USA - plate scrape CL_Cvi_mCL (SPAdes) (version 2) | ecosystem: Host-associated > Plants > Roots > Endosphere...
CGCAATCGCTCTTCCTTCAGCTCCGCGATCCGCTGTTTGGCATCCTCCTCGGAGATGACGTACTTGATCACAAGATCAATGTTCTGTTGCCGCTCGCCTTCGATCCGGTCACGTTTCGCCACAAGTCGCGCGCGCACCGCGACCGCGTTCCCCGCAAGCCGCTCCCGCTCATTGTTGTAGCTGCGCACATAGGTCTCGATCAGACGAGGATCCTTCAATTCCTCGACCATGGCGCTGAGTACAAGCCCTTCGATATCGCGCAGGTACCTGTGAAGTCATCGTGTCGGCATCGCTGGGTCGCACTGGAATCATGGGCATTCCCGCGACGAATGCGAGGGCCGTTGCATTCCGGCGTGGGAATTTCGCAATGATTTCGATGTAGGGCTCTTTCAAATGCCCGACATCGGATGCGGATCGCCACAGACAAATTGCTGTCGAAGATTTTTTCAGCGACGAACATCGATCTCTCGTATTGCCACCGCAACGGGCGCACTCAAAATTCGTCCAGCAGTCGATCAAGTCCAATAGATACGGGCGGCTGGTTCGGCTTCATACCGAAACCAGAGCTTGCCTTTGCTTCCAGTATTCCCATTAAGTTACAAATGGTTGCAAGTTTTTCTACTGCCCGTTACCGTATATTACAAAACTCTACGCGGCATGGACGTGCCCACAATCATTTAAGATCGCGCATGGTTCGACAAGTTCTTAGAGTGAAATGAGCAAGACGAAAGCCCCACAGACCAATTCCGGCGCGCAGTGGCTGCGCTGGGAGCCGCATGTGCATGCACCTGGCACGGTGCTCAATGATCAGTTCAAGGGTGCGCAGGCGTGGGATGACTATCTCACGAAGCTGGAAGGCGCCACGCCACCGCTCCGCGCGATCGGCATCACTGATTACTACAGCACGGAAACGTATGAACGCGTGCAGGAAGCCAAGCGGGCAGGGAGACTCCCGGGCACCGAACTGGTTTTCCCGAATATCGAGATGCGCTTTGATATCGCAACCGTAAAGGGCCGTTTTGTAAACGTTCACCTGCTCGTTAGCCCCGAGGATCCCAGTCACCTGACCGAACTCAAGCGTTTCCTCTCGCGTCTCGTATTCAAGGCGCACGAGGACACATATTCCTGCACGCGCGAAGACCTGATCCGTCTCGGCAAGAAGGCTGACGGCAAGATCAAGGAAGACCTGAAAGCGCTCGAATACGGCTCAGAGCAGTTCAAGGTGGATTTGGACGGACTGCGGGATGCGCTTCGTGACAACGCATGGGCAAGGGCCAACATCCTGATTGCCGTGGCAGGCAGTGAAGGGGACGGCACGTCGGGCGTACGCGACGGGGCGGATAAAACGCTCCGCCAGGAGATCGAAAGGTTCGCGAATGTCATCTTCGCAAGCAGCGAAGCGCAGCGCGACTTTTGGCTTGGAAAAAAGTCGCTCTCAGCCGAGCAAATCTGCGAACACTACGGCTCGCTGAAGCCGTGCCTTCATGGCAGCGACGCACACGACCATCAGAAGGTCGGCGCTCCGGATGGCGACCGCTACTCATGGGTCAAAGGCATGCCTGCCTTCGATACGTTGCGGCAAGCCTGTATCGATCCCGAAGGCCGGGCGTATGTCGGCGCGTCGCCGCCCGCGAACGCGTCGCCCTCACAGTGCATCGCGGATGTGGAAATTACGGATGCGGCCTGGGCCGCAACGCCAAATCTAGCTCTTAATCCGGGGCTGGTAGCAATCATTGGCGCACGTGGATCGGGGAAGACAGCCCTTGCGGATGTTATAGCCCGCGGCTGCGATGCGATCCCGGACAATCCCAGTGAGGCGTCATTTCTCCGGCGCGCCAGCGATCTTCTTGGTTCGGCGACGGTGACGCTGGGCTGGCACGATGGCGACAAGACCGAACGTCGGCTCGACGGAGGCGACCCGTGGGACGTGGAAGAATATCCGCGTGCACGCTACCTGTCGCAGCAGTTCGTCGAAGATTTGTGTTCGGCGCACGGCATCACCGACGAGTTGATCGCGGAGATCGAGCGCGTGATCTTTGAGGCGCATCCGCTGTCCGAGCGTGATGGTGCTGTGAACTTCACGGAGATGCTCGACCTGCGTGCGGAGCGCTTTCGGCTGGCGCGAGAGCGGCAGGAAGAACTGCTGGCGGACATTTCGGAGCGTATTGGTAGCGAAGTCGAGAAGGGAAAACGCGTTGCGGGGCTCAAGAAGCTTGTCGCGGAGAAGCAAAAGATTATCGCCACCTATGACCGCGATCGCAAGGGGCTCGTAAAGAAGGGTACTGAAGAGCGCGTCAAGCAGCTCAATGCCTTGAGTGAGGCCGCCGAAAAGGTGCGCGGCAATTTGCGCTTTTTCGCGGGCAAAGAGCAGGCGCTTCTGACCCTGCAAGATGAAGTCGAGTCTGTGAGGAAGTCGGGAGCCCCCGATGCATTGCGCAAGCTGAAGGAGCGGCACCGCGCCAGCCGCTTTGAGGAGGAAATTTGGGAACGATTCCTGCTGACGTACAAGGGAGATGTTGACACCGCGCTCAAGGATGCACTCAAGAAAACGCGCGATAACCACAAAGCATGGAAGGGCACCAAGCCCGCGGCACAATCCGATCCTAACTTTAGCTATCTCGAAGAAGGATTGGACCTCGATAATCAGTCGCTCGCCGATCTGGAGGCGGAGATCGGCCGGTACCAACAGATGGTGAATGTCGACCGGGCGACGGCCGAGCGTTACGCGGCCGTGTCCAAAAAGATCGATAGTGAGAAGCTTGCACTGGAGCAGGCGACAACCGAGTTGGAGGACTGCGAAGGCGCGAAGGACCGAGCCAAGGTGCTCGTGGAGGAGCGAGAGACGGCTTACCACAGCGTGTTCGAGGCTGTGCTCAGCGAGCAGCAGGTGCTCCTCGACCTGTACGCGCCACTCATGGCCCGGTTGCAAGCGGCCAGCGGAACACTGAACAAGCTCTCATTCTCGGTCCGGCGCGAAGCGGATGTTGAAGAATGGGCGGGTGAAGGTGAAGACCTTCTCGATCTCCGCCGCCAAGGCGCGTTCAGGGGGCAGGGGAAGTTACTGGAGCTTGCAAACAGCTATCTAAAGGGGGCTTGGGAAACCGGGGATGCCGACATGGTCCGCGCCGCGATGACCAATTTCCGCGACGCGCATCCGCCGACAATCATTGAAAATGCGCCGGTGCCGAAGTCCGGCCAGGACAACTATCGGGAGTGGTCGAAGCGATTTGCCAAATGGCTCTACGGCACGAAGCACGTCCGTATTCGCTACAGCATCGACTATGACGGCACCGACATTCGTAAGCTCTCACCCGGTACCCGGGGCATTGTCCTGCTTCTTCTCTATCTCGCACTCGACGACGCGGACGACCGCCCTTTGATTATCGATCAGCCCGAAGAAAACCTCGATCCCAAATCCATCTTTGATGAGCTCGTCGGGCTGTTCCGAGAGGCCAAGAAAAAGCGGCAGGTCATTATGGTGACCCACAACGCGAACCTTGTCGTGAACGCCGATGCGGATCAGATCATCATCGCCACGGCGGGCACCCACGCACCCGGAGAGCTTCCGCCGATCACCTATGTCTCCGGTGGGCTGGAAGAGGCGCATATCCGTCGGGTCGTATGCGATATTCTCGAAGGCGGAGAGCGGGCCTTTCAGGAGCGCGCGCGCCGCTTGCGCGTGAAACTTGATCGTTAGAAGTTGTTCTCAGTAAAATCGGCCTTGAAATGCTGCAAATCATTACTGAAAAATTCTACAAGACGGGAGAACGATACGAGACCCTTCATCGGGCGGTCTTTTTCACAAACTATCGAATGTTCGCTCGGGCAAGCCGAATTGAAACGCCTGTCGGGGTTCTACTCCCAACTACTGGGCTCGAAGGTCTCGCCGCGATGACTTGCGAGATGCTGGAGAAGATCGAGAAGCATCCAGATGGCGATAAGCCGGGGGTCATGATTTCCACGGGCGGTGCGTCGCTCCTCAATGATTTTGCAGCCGTTGTCGCCTTCGCTCTCGACATCACGTGTACCCCTGACCCCGACCTTACGCGGCGCTTGTTAGCTACCGAGAGGCCAAGCCTTGGAGTGCAGACGGTTCCCAATAACTTCATGAAGCGGACATTCGACAAGCAAGTCATTTCGAAGGAAGGGGACGCTGACGTTCTCGCACAGTTTGTCACCCATTTGGTCGGCCTGGAGCGCAAGCGGTTTGAAGCCGCGATGCGATCGATCCGTCAGTACATTACGGGTCTTCACCGGATCGCCGACAACGTAAGCCTTGCCTACACGCAGCTCGTCATGTCCGTGGAATCCCTTTCTCAACAATTCGACGGTCATGTCGCCGAGTGGGCCGACTACGATCATCGTAAGCGAGAAAAAATCGACGAAGCACTTGACGGTGCGCCAGCGGAGATTGGCGACAAAGTGCGCGATGCAGTCCTAGCGAACGAGCATGTAGCCATCGCGCGCCGGTTCCGGGATTTCGCGCTTTCTCATGTTGCGCCATCGTTTTTCCGCTCGGAGGCGGCGCAGACCGTTGGCCCGATCAGTCGGGGTGACCTCGCCGTTGCTTTGCAGAAGGCCTACACCCTTCGCTCGCGTTACGTTCACGGGCTTCAGGAAGTTCCGGGCCAGCTCACGATGGGCGGCATGCCCGAAATAGTCGATGACGGTGATCGTCCCGCGCTCAGCATAGCGGGTCTAGCTCGTGTTGCTCGCCACATCATCATGCAGTTCGTGGCTCGCGGCCCTTTCGTGGAAAGGGAGGAATTCGATTATCGACGGTCGCTACCGAATATCGTCACCGTGCGCATGGCCCCGGAATACTGGATCGCCAATACCGGCGGCTTTACGTACAAGCATGGCCCCGAGAAACTGTCGGCATTGATCGGCCAGATTACATCGGCGGTGCTATTGCGCACTCCGGATGCGAAGATGACGGATATCCGTCCTGTACTCGCTATGATCGAGGAGATGATGACGAGCCTGCAACAAGTAGGTCAGCGTTTGCCACTGCTGACGATGTATTTCCTCTTTCATCAATGGGCCGGCCCGGATTTCAGTCGCGAGCAGTGGCCAGCACTCTTCGAGAAATACAAATCCGATTTCGACAACCCTTCGATCGAGAGCTTTGTCGCTCATATCCTGACATCAAACTGATTGGACCTTGGAGCAATTCGAGGAATTGTACCGCGACTATTTCCGAACACGGCACCAGACAGGAAAAACCAACATCGGTCGCCTGCTGGAGGCGGCGCTTTCCCTTCATGTGGCGGAGTTCAATCGCAGGGAGGGTCTTGACACGAGAGCCCGCGAGTTGATCGCTTTGGCGGTTGAGGCGGATCCGAACCACGTTGCCCTGCGCAACTTCGAAGCGGCGCTGACCTCTGCGCCTCTTCCAACGATTGCATGGGACTTAATCTTGCTTCCCCCGAAAAGTGATCCGTCGGCTTAGGTCGCGGCGCCGCGATGAACAGCACATCCATCGCCCGCTGGCGGCGACGGTGAAGCGCATCCTCCGGGATCCATCCGCAATTTCCGCAATAGCTGTGATGGGTTGGCGGGTTCCATTACGGCCGGCGATAACGCTTGAGATTGTTCTATATTTGTTCTAAAATGCACACGGTCAAGAGTGTGTTCGAGCGGTCAATAGCGCTAAGTCCTGCCTAGAGCTTGTGGTTTATCCGGTTTCTTTGGGCGCATCTTGTAGCTTTCAACCGGGGTCACCATATTAAGATAATTACAATCAGAGCGGGGTTCCGGGGGCACTTTCGCACTGGAACTTTGCGGCTGGGGGAATAATGGACGCCATTAGCGACCAAGCAACTTTGCCTAATGCGGAATTTTTGACCGCATGGCAGGCGATCAAGATCGATACGTCGGTGAAGACCCGCCTCGTCGCGCAGGCCCTTCTGTCGTTTCAGCTTCGCCAGCATTTCGCGTTCGACCGGATGCCTGTTCATGGCCTGATCGTCCTGTCGGGGCCGCCTGGCACCGGCAAGACCACTCTGGCGCGCGGTTTGGCAAATCAGGTCGCCGAAGCGCTCAAGCCCAAGAAGGTGAAGTTCATTCAAATCGATCCGCACGCGCTCGGTAGCTCATCGCACGGCAAAAGCCAAAAGGACGTTTCGAAGCTTTTCGAGCACACCATTCCGGAGCACGCGACGCACGGTCCAACGATCGTGCTGTTGGACGAGGTTGAAGCGCTGGCCGCTGATCGGCAGCGCATGAGCCTTGAAACCAATCCCGTCGATGCTCATCGTGCAACCGATGCGGCGCTCGCCGGCATCGATCTGCTTGCACGCAAACTCCGCAACACCCTGTTGATTGCAACGACCAACTTCCCCAAGGCCGTTGACCGCGCACTCCTGTCCCGAGCGGATATTGTTGAAGACATTGGATTGCCAAATGCCGATGCGCGAAAGGACATCATCAACGACGCCATCTCGATCCTTTCCGAAAAGTGGCCGAAGATTGCCGGTCTGAATACGCACGTTGCTGAATTTGTTAAGGCGTCGGACGGACTCGACGGCCGCCGCTTGCGCAAGGCCATGATCACAGCAGCAGCATCGAGCATCGAAACAGCGCAGGATTTGAACAAGCTTAAAGCCGAACACGTGATGCAGGCTCTGAAGCAGGCTCGTGCAGTCGAAAAGATGCAGGAGGCGTTCTCGTGAAAGTTAAACGCGAAATCGCTTCCGTGCCTGTGCGCTCGGCAGCGGAAACGTGGAAGGCAATCATCGCCTTGATTTCCGGTCCCGATACCCCGGATGCCAGCACGCTCACGGCAGCGGCGAGCATTATGGAATCGTTGATTGCCGATGAACATCCCGCAAGTGTTCCCATCACTGTGAAGGGCAACGGCGATCGCCTCGTGATCTATTGCCGCTATAACGAAGAGGCGCTCGAACTCGGCACCGACATCGACTCCTTGACGTGGAATCCGACCGGCGGTCCCGGCTGGAAGATTACCGCGCCCACCGAGGCATCCGATGTGCCGTGGATGACCGGTACGCTGAAAGACCGCGCGCCACGCATCACGGTTCACGACGTGAAGAAGCCTCCGGCTGATGAAGAGGAAACCACGAAGGCGGCTGCGGACACCCTTGCGATCAACTGGGGGGTCCTTGGACAGTCATGAGCGCGACCTTCACCGGCACTTATTCGCGAACCCACACGGCCAAATACGTCTCCGATAAAATGCGGAACGTGTTGAAGTACCTGATTTCGTATTACGGCCTCAATCCGACGGCGCTGCTCGATTCCTGGACGGATTGGGTCGATTCCGGTGCGCGCGAGATGCTTGAACTTGGCCATCTCGAAAAAATTGTTATCGAGTTCTACAAACCCGGCAGCGATCAAGCGCTTGCGCGCTGGGATTTTCCGATCCGGTACGACGGCAATGGTGCCGACGAAATGTGGGTCGATCGCGAGTTCCTCGAAGGTTCGTTCGCGAAGACCACGTCGCCGCCCGCCGGTTGCATTTATCGTATTCTGCTTCAGCCTCTCCCTGGAGCGCCGCTGCCGAGCTTCATGTCGTACTCGTCCTACAAATCCCTCAACGGCATGGTTGGCCGCGAAGCGGGCACCATCGTCTCAACGCCGGATATCATGGCATCGATGAAGTATTACAGATGATCACCGTCGAGGAAGCCTTTGAAACCTTCCGTCAGCGCCTCGAACTCAGCGAGACCGAGCGCAAAGACACCATTCGCAAGCATACCTCCGTTCGCGATTGCATCCGCGGCGGATTCGACATCAGTCGCGATTTTCTGACCGGATCGTATGACCGACACACCAAGACGAAGCCGCTTAAAGACGTTGATGTGTTTTTCGTGCTCGGGCCGAAAGACCAACATTGGCGCCAGAAGCCGCCGAGCGAAATTCTCGACGCGTTCGTTGCGCGCTTAAGAGGCGAGTTCGGCAAGGATGCCGTCGAACCGGGCCGCCGTTGCGCGACGACAGAGTTTGAACGAAATACGCAGGACAAGGAAGGCAAGGTCTTGTCCATCGACTCCGTGCCCGCCATCGAGCTTGCTGATTGCTATGAGATTCCTGACCGCGATCTCGGTAGGTGGATAAAGACTGATCCAGAAATTCACGCGGAGAAATCAACAACGAAGAACAAAGCGCTGAGCGGAAAATGGGTGCCGCTTGTCAAAATGCTCAAGCGCTGGAACCGTTCAGCAGACAAACCAATCAAGCCATCGTTCCTCATCGAGGTGATGGCCCAGGATCTGGTTGACGGCCCGTTCACGAACTATCCCGGTGAGGTCCGGCGTTTTTTTGCCGCAGCCCTCGATGGTATTTCGCGCGAGTGGAAAGACCCGGCGGGCCTAGGGCCGCCAGTTTCAGACCAGATGACGCCTGACCTCGTTCAAAAGGCCGTCACAGCCTTACGCCGTGCCGAAACAGAAGCATCACGCGCTGTGCGCCTTTCGCAGCAGGGCAAACAAGGTGAGGCTCTTGCCATCTGGCGAGAGATCATGGGCCGCTACTTCCCAACGAGTTAAACGATGACCCAAGCCGTTGCGGTGCGCAGCCAAGGAGATGACTTTCAGGCCCGAATGTTCTGGCTGCATGCCGCGCTGTTGCTCGACCCCAAAGGGGCGGTATCGAAGGTTAGTTTTGAGCGCGGGCCGCGCGGCTTTGATGATGTAACCGTCGAGTACGCGCCCGGTATGGGTCCGCAAGATCACTATGGCCACAGGCTTGTTCGGGATTTTCTGCAATGCAAATGGCACGCTCGTCCGGGTGAATTTGGTCATCTAGAGCTTATCGATCCTGCCTTTTCGAACGCGCAAACTGTTTCCTTGCTCCAGCGTGCTCGTGATGCTCAAGCTGCTCACGCGCCGCAGGGCAAAGGTGCGCGCTTTCGCCTGGTTACCAACTGGCGGCTTATGGCCGCCGATCCGTTGGCGAAGCTTATCTTGAACCAGACGCACGCCATCGACCTAAAGCTGCTGTATGAAGGGAAAACATCAGCAAGCATTATGGGAAAAGTGCGCGATGCTTGGGCCGGGCATCTTGGGATCAGTCATGATGAATTGGAGCATGTAGCGCGAACTTTGGCGATCACGCAGCGGCTGGAGTCGGGGAATGACTTTCGCGAACGGCTGAATGACCGCTTCGCCTTGGTCGGGATGATACAGGTTCCGCTTTCTCAAGCTGGATTCCCCTATGACGACCTGATCATGAAACTCCATGCGCAGGAGCGTAACGAGTTTGACAGAGAGGCTTTCCGTGATCTCTGCAACGACGAGAAGCTGCTTGATAAAAAAGGTGGTGGGCCGTCCACCTTGGGCGTTCGCTCGTTCATGCACCCCATCGATGACCTTGAAGCGCGAACCGACAATGCCATCAATCTCGTACCGCACTTCGATGGTCGCTACATCCGCGATCCATCCGCCTGGAAGGCCGTTGTCTTTCCTGAGTTGCGCGACTTCGTCATCAATGCCGCGCGCGGGCAAGACGAGATCAGGCTAATCCTTGACACCCATGTCTCGCTTGCCTTTGGCGTCGGAGCCATTCTCAACGCCAAATCAGGAAAGAAGATCGAACTTGAGCAACGAGCGGGCGGCCGACAAATCTGGTCGGAATCCGACAAGCCGGTTGATGCCTCGTGGCCAAAGCTTGTCATCGCACGCGAGGCTATCCAGGCAGGCGGTGCCGACATCGCGGTTTCGGTCGGTTTGACCCATGATACATCGAAAGCTGTCCGGGCTTACGTTGAGAATTTGCCGAATATGGGCGAGCTGCTCATTGCGACGCCTGAGGGCGGCGCTTCAAATCAGTCTATGAAATCTGGAAGCCATGCCTTCCAGCTTGCAGAAGCCCTGACCGCCACCATTCGTTCGACAGGAACGGGCCCACGCCGTGTGCATCTCTTCATCGCTGGGCCAAACGCTTTCGCCTTCTTCCTTGGGCAGAACCAGCCAGCCATAGGGCCGGTGAGCGTTTATGAGTGGGATTTCGACGGTTTGCGGGACCGTAACTACAGCCTTGGTCTCGAACTGCCGTAGACGGCACCGGAAGCCGGCAAGCTTCAGTGCTCCCCAACGGCCCGCTTACAGTCGTTGTGCACGGCGAAAAAGAAGATGGCCTAGCAGCCTGTTTGTGAATCCGCCGCAGGGCGTTCCGATACCATGCGCGCAAACAGCTCATCGAAGCGCTTGCCCACTTCGAAGGAATGGTTCGTCATTCCCACCAACGCATCGTCCGCAGCTTCTATGGCAAGAACAATAAGCTCCCACGCGCGCAGAGCGGCGATGGCGTTTTTGGGACTTATGAAGCCCGATGGCGTTCGAGCACAGTACAAGGCGGCCTCGCGCACTGTCGTAAATCCCGTTGAATGTGCCTCCTGACGCAGCGCATCGGCGCGGTCCTGCCCCAGGGCGCTAACGATTCTATCGGTCATGAACACGGTCGGAAGGACAGCCATGCTGTGCTTGGCTTTGTGATCACGTAGTGGGTCGCGCCCCTTGGATGGTCCCGCCGGTTTGTCGCGCCTATAGGTGCCCACATTCGCCTTGCCTGTTTCTTCAAGCGCTGTGATTGCAAGGAAAGCGGCTGATCCAAACGAGCTGAGCCCAAAGAGTGTTACGGCGTCTTCAAGTAGCCGCGCGACATGGTCGAGCGCAGTATTGAAGTCATCGGCGCTGTCGAAGAGCTTACCGCCAAATTCAAGTGCAGCTTCAACCGCCGCAAAGCCATCCTTGGCGGATTTCGCCCCGTCCGTCGTACTCACGAAACTCTCCCTTACACCGAGGCCGCTAAGTTTCTCATTCTGAGATTCCGAGCCGTTCGAACTCTTCAATCACGCCCGGCTCGCGCATGGCAATGGCCCTGCTGATGATATGGTCGAGCACAGCTTCAATCTTGCTGTAGTCGTATCCTTTCACCCGCCCGTGCTGCTTGATGAATTCGCGGGCATACCGCTCCTTGTCGATCAACTCACCCTGATAGGCATCGACTTTGGAGACGTAGCTGGACCATCTAACGCGTGCATCACCGGGCAAATCCAGAAAGCACTCAATCGCCACCGCGCGGCCATTGATGTCGGCTTCACCATCGCCGTTTGGCCCCTGCGTCGGGAAGCGCGCGAATTCGGGGCGGTACGGCAATTTTAGAATCGCCATGTTGTCGGGAATGTTCAGGCTAAGCGTGCGTTCGTAATTCGTGCGACCTTCCGCATCATTGTCATAGATCACAATGACGCTGTTCATAACGCGAATGCTGATAAGTCCTTGTATGAAGCGAAAAACGTTGCCCGTGCCGGAGAATGGATAGCCTTCTTCCATATCCACGAAATCGAAGAAATCGGCGATATGCGGTTTCAGGAGCGCAAAGGCTTTCCGCAAGATGGCCACATCGGAACTGCCTTCGGTAACCAGCAGGAAACGGTGCTTCTGGTCCAAGGGGCGCACAAAGTCGTCCCGATTTGCCCAGCCGCCGTCTTCCACGTCATTGAATGCCCATTGCACGTTCAGCGCTTCCGCCGTGGGATTATCCGCCAACAGATGGAGGATGGTGTAGGAAGTCAAATTCTCCATCCCCTGGGCAATGCCACTGAGGCCCATCGGGTCCGGTCCGCCTTGCTTCAGGTTGAGGCGAGGTAGAATTTCCCTGCGGAAAAACTTGCCGAAATCCTCGCCGCCTTCGCCATAGTTGGGGGAAAGCGCCGTCACGTCGAGCGTGCTCAATGCCTCGCGAAGATCATCGAACGTGAAGCTTGCGGCATCGAAGCCGTTGAACTCAGCAAGTGCGGTGAATTCGTTCTCGCAAACCACGCGCGTGTGGCCGAGCAGATTGATCCGGTCGATCACCTGAGCGAGGGGCTTTGAAAGCCCGTCCTTCATTTCGGTGATAACTTCCCACGCCGGTTCGCCATTCCTGCCTTCGATCTCGTCGCCGGCGTAGTGGTACGGTACAGCCGCAACGTCGCTCGTTTGAAAAAGCGCGCTGTGATCAACAAATCCGCTGTTCTTGCCCCAGTCGATCTCAAGCCGACCTACGGCAAGGCTAATCATCGAGCCCATTTAGACGGTCCATTTCGGAGGAGGCGCGGCAACCCGGCGCTTGCCGTTCCAGCATTCGGCCTCCGTCGCGAGATGGTCAAGACCCTTCTTGGATCAGCCATCTAACGATATCGCGGGGGCAACCCGTTCACGAGATTGCACTTCACGCGGTAGAGGTCGTAGGTGCCGATCTTGGCGAAGCGCTCGCCGACGGGTTCGGTCCAGAAGCGCGCCGCCGGATAGCCCCGTTCGTGCCAAAAGCCCTCCAAGCGCTTCGCGAGCGCCAAGGCGGCTGTCTGGCTCAACGTGTCGGGATACGCCTTGGACGGACGCTCATCGTTGCTGGTTGCCACGCCGCCTAAGGTATCGAACTCGGGGCCGATCATTCGCTTCATCAAGTGTCTCCATGGTGGCTGAAGAAGCGCGAGATGTAGCGCTTGCCGTATGCGTGGCTTCAACGACAAAGTGTGTTGCAAAAGATCGCGACGCATGGCTGCGTATGCAGCGGAGATCGCCAATGTCACCAAGATTCATCAGGCGAAGGAAGTTACGTGCCCGGTTCCAGAACGCGGGCAAGAAACGCGGGCTGGTGCGGTTCGGCGTGAAGCCAAAGCTCGATGGCAACGGTCAACTCCATCGCGCCATAACGTGTTGCAATACGCGCGACCGCGGCTTCATCGACCTCCGCGCCATAGACGAGGTAGATCGCGCGCGCATAGCCAACTTTCCGCTTGAACACCGCAAGCGTATTGAGATCTTTCCGACAATTCCGGCGGGCAGCCTGCACGGATTTGACTTCGATAACCGCGTGATTTCCCTGCATGTCTCCTGGCTTGTGTACCAACAGGTCCGGCTTGAATCCCGCTGCGCCTAGCGCGGTCAAGGTGGGATGAGCGGTTTTGTCGACCTCGCCATTCAGGGTGAACGCACACGCGTCTGGCCAGAGCTTGCGCATCTGGTGATAGAGCTCGTAGCAGTAAACGCGTTCGCGGTAGACGGGCAATCCACCGTGAATAGAAAGGCGGAAGAATCCCGGCGTGATGCCAGCGCTGGCTTCTGCTAGTAGGTCAGACAGCTCCTGCATGCGCGTCACCTATCCGCCGAGTTGAACTTCAGGAAGATAGCGTTCGTCGAACTCGGCTAGAGAATCCATTGGGTCGACAGGCGCGCCCCAGATCGCCTTACGTTCGGTTGCCGGAAGCGCCCAGAACGCGGCGAGGGCGGCCTTGTTCGTGAAATGCGGCCACAGAGCGTCGTTCAGGATGATACGCGCGAGCGTCGTCCGGGCGATGTGCTCCACAATCGCCTCTTTCTTCGTGAGATCGATTTGCGTCGCACGTGACAACGGATCGAGATAACGGTCTTCATGGAGATGCTCCACGGAACTGCGCACATCGTATATCTCGCCCATAAGATCGTGATGGCCCGGCCCGATGAACAGTTCCGTGCGGCTCCTGAAATCCTTCCGTCCTTGCCCTGGCCCGGTGGTAACAAACCCGTCGATGCAGCGCGTGTATTGATGGATGCGGTGCAGGATGTCTTGCTCGGTCCGTGCTTGCACATAGAGATGCAATACGCGGTTGAGCCGCCACCGGTTGCTGCCTTGCCGGGTCGCCGAGAGCCGTTCTAGATGTGCTGCGATTAGCGCCGCTTGTTCGAAGCTTTGCGGGCTCACATCCGGGTACGGGCGGAAATCATTCGGCACCAGCACATCGAAATCCTGTATCTGGCGCAAGCCTACTTCGCCGTCTCGGCATGAGCCTGTCAGGATGACCGGCTTGTGTGCGGTTGCGAAGGTGCTGCTCAAGAGCAGCCCCCGGTAAAAGCCCCAGACTCGGCCGTTGAGCTGGATGTTCTCGCCATCGAGCACATCGGGCGTAGCCGACGTCATCTTCGCCGCGATGAAGAGATCGCAGGCCTCGATTTCCTCGATGCGTATGCTCCCGAGCCACTCACGCCACTCGCTGGGAATCACGAAGTCAGCGTCCTCGATCACCTGAAAGTCGGGCCCCAAGTTGAGCCGGGCGATATTCGCGTCCATGACTTTTACGCTCAGGCCGAGAAGCGCGTACTTCTCGCCGTTGTTAATCCAGCTCTGTGCCTGTTTCTGCATCATGGGATCAATAGAGGGCAGGGCGAGCGGAGGATGCAAGCCGTTTGTGCCGCCAAGGCGCTTAGGCCGTGAGGCGCAATAATCCCTATCGCGCAGGCCCCGCCAATCGGCGGGAGCCGCTCCCGTGAGCGCGAGAACGGGCGGAGAGACGGGCAATTTCACCTTTATGCTATGATGACTAAATTCACTGCTTCCCGGGAGAGCCATGTCGGTTACAACAACGGCGCCAGCCCCGGCCCTCTGGCGTTCGGAAAAGACCGTGGTCCGGTCCGGGCATCGCCTGCATCCGCATAAGCCGAGCCCCGTATCGGCGGGTTTTGCCGCGCCGCCGATGGCCGGGCAAATCACCTTTCGGCCCGAAGCGCTCGCGGCTTCGATGGCGCGGACGATCACGTTGCGCCACGCGCCGGATACGTTGCTGGAGCGTTGGGCCAGGGCGCAGCTTCTCGAAGTCGAGTACATGGTGGCTGACGGAGCGACCTTCGCGCTTTCGCCCGATCTCACCGCGCTTGCCGATGCCGAACGATCCGGTTTCGCGGGGCGCGTCGGTGCTGGCGTGACCGATCTCCTGATGAACGCGCTCGGCTATGCGTGGCGCGATAACGCGGTATGCCTGTCGTCGACGCTCGATTCCCACGCGGACTTCATCTATGGCGGCGGCGCGGTGTCGGGCCACGGCGTGGTGCTTGCCGAGGCGCACGGCTCCTTCGCGCTGGCGGTCACGGATGGCCGGATCGACGGCGAAGCGCGCCGCAAGTATCTGCGGCAGGTGAAGCCGCATATTGGAAGCTCCTGCGTGCATGGCAAGGTCATCCATGGGTACTCGGTCGCGTTCGGCTCGCATCCCACCGCGCATGACACGTACCTGCATATTGCCGAGACGAAAATCACGAAGGGCAGGAAGAAGGCACCGCCGGTTGCCGCGCCGCCTCCGGGCATCCTGCCCGTGGCCACGTCGCTCGCGCTCGCCGCGCACCGCTCGAATTTTCTCTTGATGGGAGCATTCGGCGTTGTGGCGTGGATCGACTGGCTGCGTGGCGTGGGCGAACAGCCGGAAGATGACTTGGTCGCACCATTCGTCACGGTGGAGCTTCCGGGACGACGGTTCTGGGTTTCGATGGAGGCGCTCTTACCTTACATGCGGCCATGGTTGTTTCCCGACGAAGTCTCTACGCCATGGCCACCGTGGCATTGGGAGGACTTTGAGCTTTGGCGGCGACGATACGGGGGACCGCGCAATGTGTTCGCCATGGACGAATGGTCTGCGAAGTCCTTTTTGCACGCGCTCTCTGGCTTGATCGGTGGCGGCAGGGAGCAGCTACCGCAAGCGTTGGAGCTTCCGGTCATCGAGCCTTCCGGTCTGATCGAAGAGCCGGGCCGCGAAGTTCGCGAAGAAGGCATCCGCTATCCCGTCGCGCAATTCCGGGATGGCCTGGCGTTGCTTGCACGGTTGCCGCGGCTGGATCTTCCGACGACACGTGTCTGGTCGCCGCGGCAAGGCATTGGCTGATGATCCTCTTACTGGGCTGCGGTTGAGGCAGGAGAGCTACCAGCGCTTCAAGTCAATCGGGCTTGAAGACAAGACCATCGTGGGCGGCGCGCACTACTTCAAGCGCAACGGCGGCGATATGAACGAGGCCTCCAAGGCATCACGGGATGTCCACAACGGCTTGGCCCCAGTGCGTGCGCGGGCTATCACTGCAGGCGCTGTGTGGGCTTGACGCATCAACAACTGCAAAAATACGAGTATGGAAAAAATCGCATCAGCGCCAGCAAGCTCTACGAGATAAGCCGGCTTCTCGATGTGCCTTATGCGCACTTTTTCCTCGGATTGAACGCGCGATAGGCAGGAGCCCGTGAACTTGCTCTTCGCTTCAACTGCTGTGACAGCCACGTCAGGCCCGATGGCAGTTCTTGTATTTCTTACCGCTTCCACACCAGCAGGGATCGTTAGCGCCGGGCATGCGTGCGCCAGCGATCTCACGTTCTCGTTCAAGCGCTTCTGATGTCATCGAGTATTTTCGCGCATTCATTCGCGAAGCCTCGCCTCGAAGCATGTCGTATTCCCGCGTTCCTTTTGCGGGAATATCGAGGGAAACCGGAACGACGCGCGAATACGTCCCGCTTGGTGTCACGTATGCAAGCACCGTGAGCGTACGCGAGTGGCCCGCCATTATCGCGCCTGCTTGTGCTTTCGCGTAGAGCGCGTTCATGTCCGGGACATACCCCGTGCGTTGTAGCCACACGAAGAGCGGCGGATCGTCTCCGATCTGAAAGTAGCGGCTTACGTGTTGCGACAGGCTGCTGCGCACCTGTGCCAGCATGCCCGAGAAGCTGTTGCGCGAGTCTTCTCCGAAGTTCCGGATGTGGCTCGCGACCGACAGCCACCCGTTTTCTTTCGCTGCGCCAAGTGCATCGAGAAGCTGCTTTCCTTCGTCTGGGTAGTCCTGCATGGGTGGCGGCTTCTCCGCGAACTCGCCATCCGAAAAATAGTTGTCAATCGGCTCGCTCTGGCCGTCCCAGCAGATCAGTTCGGTGTTTTCGTTGAGTTGCGCACGCAACGTCCAATCGAACCGGTTTTTGGTCAGGTACGCCCCGAGATGATCCATTTCGTCAAACAGGATCGCCTCTGGAATTCCGGCCACCGCTTGCCGGACTTCCAGATAGTGCAGCAACTCGCCCGCAGTCGGAAGGAAACGCCGCAGAACGAACAGGTCGTCGATGGAGAGCGAGAGGAAGGGATGGCGTCCGAAGATCGGCCCGCCGTCAGGAAACAGCTTGGCAAGCGATGCGTAGGGAGAAAATGACTCAACCGTCAGGCCGATGGGAAGTACGAGGCGAAAATCGGCAAGGCGAATACGATCAACTTCCACATACCGGCCTGCTTCGCGCTTAAAGATCGGAACTTCGTCGGCAGATGCAAGATACTGCAGAAAGCGGCGGCATTGGTCGTAGGCCTTCACAATAAGGTCGTGAATCGAACGGCTGTGGCGATCAAAGTCCGTTGCGGGTGACGCAACGGTCGCGGCAGCCCCGGATTTCGCCTCGACGAGCAACAACGCATCATCGACCCGGACAAGCAGATCATTTTCCACCCAATGGCCCGTGTCAGGGTGCCGGTACCAAATTTCCCGATGTACTGTTGCGCCATCGAGTTGCGTTGCCAGCACACTCTGGAATGCCAGCTCGCCCATATCCTTCTGCCGCGTTTCGAATTCCTTTTGGTAGTCAGGCCTGCGTTGCAAAAGATTCCAGAGTAGGGCGCGGTAGCTGGAATCGCGGAAGAACGCATGGTCGGCGGCAAAAAAGTCGCCGTCGAGTTTGACGAGCGGCCTCATACGCGCCGGCAGCGTACGGAACGGCGTACCCGACAGCGGGCCTGCGGCGAAAAAGTCGTGATGGCTGCTGCGTTCGAACGCCAGGTCTTCGAGCAACGCCGCCGGCAAGTCGGTATGCTTACTGAGATTGCAGTTTCCACCCTGAAACATGTCCATGAAAACGTCTTTCGCCGCTTCCAGCTTTTCGGGCTGCTTGCGCTGCCATTGCTCAAGCACTTGCTTCTGCGTCAAGCCTTGTTCCGCTTCGGCTTTGGCCGCAGCCTCCATAAGGGCCTCCATTCGGTCAGCCGCATTGGCGTGTCCCCCGGCGAGCGAGTTCACCGCAGCCTGAATTCCGGCCGCGACTTCACATGCTCCGATGCCGTAGGCCTCCCGCAAGATTTGATCATGAGGCTCAAGAACGAACCTGTAAAATTCCTCCTCTAGGCCCCCATAACGGTTTCCGCGCATCAATACCCAGTTCGAGAGCACGGATTGCAACATCAAGCCCGTCCGCTCGCCGAACATGCCGCCGTCCGCCCCGATGGCTCTAAACAGGCAGAAGGTCATTGTCGTGGTGCGAAGCTTTTCGGCAACCGAGAAAATCTCTGCGACCGTTTCTTCCTTGAATGCGCCCTCGCCACCCGGTGGGAAACTCGCCAAGACTGCGTGCACATACTCCAACACGAATTGCACCGTGTTTAGCTCGGCACGATGGTGGACCCGCGCATCCCCGTCGGCCAGCATTCCGGCGACCGCCGTTGTGCTCCAGATGTAGCCAAGCAGTTCCCGGGGCGGTAGCTGAAGGATCAGGTCCTTGAGATGGCTCGACAGCCGTTCCATCTCAATTCGGCTTCGTTCTTCGCTTTGCCTGCGTTCCTCTTCGCTCATGCCAGGAATTGCCATGCATCATCCAATCACTGCGTTAAATCACTGAGAACATCGATCGCTTCAAGGATATCCGATGCGACCTGGCAGTTGAAATCATCCGCCAGGCCGTGATGCTTCAAGGCGAGTAGGGCCTTCAAAGGGGCTTCAGTAAAGAACGCTTGGCAATGGGCCACGGCTGCGCTTGCGTGGTTGAAATCGTAAATATCGTTTCCAACAAGGCGGCGGGACTTATCCCAGAGGATGGTAGCGTGAAGGCAGGCCTCGATATACAGCGTGGGAGTTTTATGGCGTAGGCCCGGCTTCGCTTGCAATCCATGGAAGAGCAGGTTCGCACACATTAGGCGGGTACGCTTCCACTCGTCGCTTTCACGCGGGGGAGCAGAATGGCCATGCTTCTCGGCGATCTCGGCTACTATATCTGCCGCCATATCGGCGCAGAGATCCACAACGCCTCTTAGCTCGTTTACCCAAGCTTGCTTGTAGCTCCTTATCTCGCCTGCATGTTCTGTGTTGCCAGCATTCAGCATGTCCGCGATGTCTTGCAGGCCGGAATCAAAAGGCAGAGGGGCCTCGTCTATCATTCCGATCATCTGAACAAGTTCGATCGTCCACATTTTGTCAACGAAGGCTTTTTGAATAGCGAGCTGAGTGTCAGCATCAAATGCCGTTTCGGTCGGGTGTATGAACCCCAGCACATAAGGCAGTTTTGTCCACACGAGTTGCCGAAGCGGATAGACGTCCGCCCCGTTCCGATTCGAGTAGAAAAAATGCGCTAGCTCGGTGGCGACGCGGTGAGGTTGGCTCAGGAGCGAAACGCCAAGGCTAAGCTCGTCAATCAACCGCGCCGTGCGCAATCTCGATGATGGGTCGGATTGCTTCAACAGTTCCAAGAACACCGTTTCGCTAATGGGGCAGAATATCTTTCCGCTCTTCACCGCATCCTGTAGCGAAGTCAGCAGCTTCCAACTGGGCGTCGCGCTATCGTCAGCGAGCAAAGCCTGCCTTAAAAGTATCCAATACCGTATGTCGAGATAGACCGCCTGCTTGCCCGCGAGCGCTCGCCCCAATTCGACCACACGGCTCTTTACGTGCCGCTCAAGGGATATGTCCGGATGCTGGCGGTGCTCGTCGATATCCATCGAAGCTCACGGTTGAGTGAATCGGACTGTGCTTAGTATTATCTGCAAAACACCAAGCTACATTCGGCTTTGCCGGATCGGCTGACATGGACTGAACCGCTCTGGCTAGCGCCACGAACCTTGATCAGCCTCCTGCTGCAGGTTCCTTTTGAGTTCTTCTTCACCGAGGGTGACGATCAACGTCGAATGATTGAATCTTGTTTTCCGCTCTAAGTTATTGATAATAATAGACAAAGAGACGGTTCATTGAATCCTGTCAGAACTCATGCTATATTCTCTGACGGAGAACACCGAAATGACCGTTGCGGAGACCATTCTGGCAGAAGCCAAGACGCTTCCCGAAGGCGCTGTGATTAGCGCCAAGGAATTGCTGCACCTTGGAAACCGTGCCGCGGTCGATCAAGCACTCTCGCGTCTGGGAAGAAGCAAGAAATTGATGCGTATTGGACACGGCCTCTATGTGAGGCCTGTCGAATCCCGCTTTGGCATCCGTGCGCCGGCACCGGAGAAGGTAGTTGCGCGGCTTGCTGAGACCAATGCCGAGACTGTTGCCCCCCACGGCGCGGCGGCTGCCAACAGGCTCGGACTGACGACCCAGGTTCCGACGAAGGTTATCTATTACACCTCTGGCCCGAACCGCAGGATCAAGCTCGGCGCACAGATCGTCGAGTTGAAGCATGCACCGAACTGGATGCTTTTGTCGGGAGCGGGCCGCGCCGGGGAAGCCGTGCGTGCTCTTGCGTGGATAGGCAAGCAACATGCTAGCGAAGCACTGTCCAAGCTGAAGCGAACGCTCTCTGAAGCCGAAGTGAATGAGCTCGTTGCCCGCCGCCGAGTGCTTCCGGGCTGGCTATCGCAATCGATCAGTCGGAGCCTGATGCAACATGGATGAAAGCTATTTCTCACTTTCCGCCGAGGACCGTCTTGCGGCCTTGCAAGTGGCTGCCACGGAGTCCGGACGAGGCGGTCATCTGCTTGAGAAGGATGTCATGGTCGTATGGGCCATCGACGGCCTGTTTAGTTCCGACGTCGGCGAGCACCTCGTCTTCAAAGGCGGCACCTCTCTGTCCAAGGGCTACGGGGTCATCGAGCGCTTCTCGGAAGATGTCGATGTCACTTACGACGTTCGCCAGATCATTCCCGAATTGGCGAAGGGCGAGATGCCTCTCCCGCAAACCACGAGCCAGGCCACCAAATGGCGGGAAGCCATCGATGCCAAGTTGGCGACATGGGTCAAAGATGTAGCGCTCCCCATTCTGCAAAAGCACGCCGAGAAGACCGGTGCCCAAGTAATACTACGCGTCGAAGGAACCGATCTGTTCGTCGACTACGATCCAGTCGCCTCCGGCTACGGCTATGTGCCGCCCATCGTGAAGATCGAGTTCGGCGCGCGCTCGACGGGTGAGCCAGCCGAGGTCAAAGAAATCGTCTGTGATGCGGCCGAGTATATTGAAGGCGTCGCGTTTCCGACCGCGAAGCCTCGGGTCATGCTTCCCAAACGCACCTTCTGGGAAAAGGCGACGGCGGTGCACGTCATCGGTCAGCAGTCTCTCAAGGACGAGCATGTGTCACGCCACTGGCACGACCTCGTGCGCCTTGATGATGCCGGGTATGCCGACGAGGCGTTCGCGGATCGCCAGATCGCAAAAGATGTTGCGGAGTTCAAATCGAAGTTCTTTCGCGCAAAGGATCGCGCCGGCAATCAGATCGACTATATGGCGGCAGTGTCCGGGAAGCTGCAGCTCGTGCCGACCGATCCCGAGACACTCAAGGCGTTGGCAGCTGATTACAAGAAGATGGCGGAAGACGGCATTCTGCTCGATGATGCCGAGGAATTCGAAACGCTATTGGCGCGCTGCAAAGACTTAGAGAAGCGCGCCAATGCGAACCAAGGCTAGGAGGACGAACATGGTGCATGTTCTGCCTGCCCAGCATGGCAAGATTGCTTTGCCCGAGAGCGCGCGCGCCAGCCTTCAAGTGTTGGTCGAGGTTCGCGAAGTTGAAAAGATCGTTCTTTTTGGTTCGCGCGCTGTCGGTGATCATGAAGAGCGTTCTGATTTCGACGTTGCCGTTTCCGCACCTGGCCTTTCTCGCAGTGACTGGTCGAAATTGCGCGATAGCGTTGCGCATTCGCGGACGCTCTATCGTTTATCCGTGACACTCCTTGAGGCCATGCCTGAGCGCTTGAGGGATTCTGTTTTGACACAAGGGGTAACGCTTTATGAGCGTTCGGAAACTCAAAGATAGCCTGACCAATCTCGAGAGCGCGGTCGCCAACCTGGAGCGTGCAATAACGATTCCGAGGGATCGCGAGCTTGTCTACGAAGGGACGATCCACCGCTTCGAGGTCACAATCGAACTGATGTGGAAAACGCTGAAGCGTGCGCTGGAATACGAGGGCCTTCAGCCCAAGACACCGCGCGAAACGCTGAAAGAAGCATTTCGCATCGGGTGGATCGACCAAGAGACGGTCTGGATCGATATGCTGGAGTCTCGCAATACGACCTCCCATCAGTACCTTGCTGAAGAACTCTTGGAAGAGAACTACGAGGATGTCGTGAAGGTCACCCCGATCCTTCGGGCTACACTGGATTTCCTGAAAAGCCGATATGCCGGCCTTGAGCCGACCACTTAAGAGCGTTCACTTTCCTTGGGAGGCTAACCCAGTGGCGTCCATTCCCAGATACATCGTCGAAAGAGCCCCGGATCAGATCCGGGTCGCTTTTCGCGGCATCGTAAAAATCGTCAAGGATCTCGGGATTGCCCGCGTAACGCTAGTGGTTCCCAAGAAAGGTGGCTGGGAGCACACCATCGTTGCGGAATTTCTAGGTGCGGCGGTAGCCAAGGCTTTGGTGAAAGGGCAGTCAGTGACCATGGTTGAAGGTGTGACAATGCTGCTGGATAGCCCGCAGACCTTTCGCTCCACCGCCGGTCAAGGCCTCCTCATCGGCGCACACATCTCCATCAAGGACATGGCGAAACTAGATGACGCATGGGGTGCTCAAGCCATCCTATTTCTGCCTTGGAATGACCCCGAAGCCCAAGAATGGAAAGCAACTTGGCACCCCGTAACGGTTGGTGCCACGGCCGAGGAAACTCCCACGAGCAGCCTCTCTATACCTGTGGAAGAGGCACTTACGCGACTAACTGGCATGATCAACCTTGGCACCGGCCTGGGTCACCCATCCGATAAAAAGCATGCTGAGCGCACGTTCGAGAAACTTCGCGCCGAAGGGCACTCATTCGATCCTGCCAACGTCCGGCGTTGGGCACAGCGCAACCATTGGAGTTCAAGTGCAGCCGCGGACTTAGAAAAAGTTGCACGCAAGGCGCTATGATTTTTCTTAAGCCGTGAGATAGACGTGACTGCATCGCCTGAGAGCAAGCTGTAAAAATGTTATTGAACCGAACATTCTGACCCGTCCTCCTTGGAAGAGAATCTCGGAATTGATGGGGCGGTTTCGGGACCGCCCGAGCGACATTCGCTTAATGGAGAAGATCGTCGAGCTTCTGGTAACGCTTGATGATGAGGAGGGATCACGCATTGGGCAAACGAAGTCACAGCAAAAATCTACAAGCTTACGGTAGCTCCCGAACTTTTCGCTTGGCTGGAATCGCGGCAGACTGAGTTCAACACCTTAAGAATTGTGAAGAGAATGAGCGAACGGTCATTGGTCTGCTAGCGGGTTTCCTAGAGCGGGACCTTCGACCACCACAGTTGCGTGGTATCGATCATGAAAGTAATTCAAGTGTTGCCGTAGATGTTGCCGAGCACCTAAAACGGCTTGTACCGCAGCCTAGTGAGCCTGACGTTAGAAGCCGTCTCATTTGCAGCAATACTTAGAGAGCCGAGGCGTACCTTCGAGGCTCTGGTCCGAAGCTGCGGCGGCGATGGTGAGCATCGTCGATGCTATCCTAACTCCGCAAGTGAAGCCTGTCCGCGAGTTGTCCGCGAAGGAAGTCAAGGAACTCATCGCGCACGGCAACAAAAAGAAGAACCAATACGAAAGCCGTGATGACGGCGACGGGCGCCAAATATTCGAGTGTGTTCGTGACACCCACTCGAAGTGGTGTCCGGGCATACTGATGGAGCATCTCAAATCCGCTGATCTGCTTCTGTGGCAGAACCTTAGCGCGCGTCGGACGCGCGCAAAAAAGGGAACGACGGCGATCCCGGATTGGTTCGATGTTTCTATGCGGTCGCGGTCGCCACGACCCAGACAATCTCACCGATCGTTGCGAAAACGATCGCGCCCCTTGCTGCTCCGGTCGCCATTAGGTAATCGCGCAGTTGTCCAGCATACATGCTTCGAGCAGTGGGACTTGGATTGATGTCGGATTTCCAGTCGACCGCCAATTCGACCCTATTGTCTCGGATCGCAAGCGCGTCCGCTCGCCCCGCGAGGAGATAGCCTTCGCCTGTAGCCCAGATCGAAACCTCGGGAACTAGCCAGGGTCGCATTTCGGCGATTTCCGGCAAATTGAGTGCCCCCAACGCACACCTCCCAATTTCGGAAGGATCGGGGCGCCGCCCGTCTTGCTCGTCTTCGCTCAAAAGCTGAGCTAGCAACTCATGCGCGCGTGAAATGGCGGCCGCCTCTTCGATCTGCAACTCGCCGGTTAGGAACTCTTCCATTATCTTATGGAGCACGACGCCGCGCAACGCTCCGCCGCCGAGAACCTCTGATCTTTCAACGAGCGCATCAGTCACAATGACGCTATCCAGCGGGTCGCCGATGCGGTCTTCATCATGGTCACTTGGCCGCCGCCACACCAACGGGGGCGCACTCTCCTGTACTTTTTCCCGCTCAGACGCGAACACCTCCGGTGATTGATCGTTGACGGTGACCACGGTGGCGCGCGACTCGGATGGAGCAAAGCCCGAAAGGTCCAGCTCGGGCACTAGTTGCTGGTGGAGGTCGATCGAGCTGAACCAGGAGTTCTGCGAAGCCTGAGGAATATGAGGCAGGATCAGCAAGTCGCGCGCCCTTGTACACGCAACATACCAGATCCGCTCGCGTTGATTGGCGTCCTCTTCATCTTCCTCTGCGCGCGCTGCCGCCAGATCGGGTGGCGCTACTCCGCCTAACATCCAGTGCAAGCTATTGTCGGATTGGCGATGAACAAACTGGTCCGGCCGATACAATTCGGTTGTCGAGTTGATCGGTATCACAACCGGCCACTCAAGACCTTTGGCGCTGTGGATGGTCACTATCTCGACGGCGTGTTCGGTCGCATCGATGCGGCCTTCCGGCGCCCGCGCTTTGCGGAGCCAATCCGCTTGCAGATCGCGGACAAACGCGCGCAACCCCGTCACTCCATAGCTTCGCGCCCGTTCGATTAGAGCGTCCAAGTTGGCCAGAGCTCGCGCGTTCCGATTTCGGTGCCGGGCTGCCATGATCACCCGTGCGTTCAATTGCTCAATCGCGTCGGTCAGGACTACGCTCGGCGAGGAGATCGATGCTCGCCTACGCAAATTCTGGAGAACCTCGAGAATGGTCTTGGCCAGCGGATGCCGGACCAGAGCAGGGTCGGTCCTGACGGTGAAGAAGTTCGGGTGGTCATCCGTCCCGGGAGGAAGCGCCGCCGTAATGTCGAGCAACTCCTGCTCACTAAGCCCAACCAATGGCCCCCGCATGAGCGCGCCGAAAGCGAGTGTATCGGAGGAGTCAGCTAAGACACGTAGGAGCGCCAGAATGTCTTGCGTTTCCTGTCGCCGCATCAACGTCTGACCGGCTTGCGACGACACCGCAATACCGCGTTGCTCGAGGGCGCGCTCGTATCGCCAGAGCTCGGTATGTCCAGGAGAGAGCAAAGCGATGTCACCCGCGCGCAAAGGACCACGCGTTTTGTCAGCGCGGGTAATTGCCACCGCCCCAATGAGGCGTTCACAGATATCCGCAACTGTCTCAGCTTCGGCTTCGCGGAACATCTCCGCATAAATCCGGCCCTCATTGTGCAATTCAATCGTGAAGCGCGATACGCATGGTAATGGGTAGGAGCCGTCCGGGATCGTGGGCGCGAGCGCCACGTATCGCGGTTGCGAGGCCTTAGCGAAAACGTTTTGGAAGCAAGAGTTGACGTGCTCGATAATGACGCGTTGCGATCGGAAGTTTGCCGTCACTTCGATGATTGCTCCGCTTGGCTGCCGGCTGATCAGTTGGCGCGATAGCTCGTATGCCTCGATATCCGCCCCACGGAATCGATAGATCGCCTGCTTCGGATCGCCGACCAGAAATAGCGAGCAGGGTCGCAGTTGACCATACTCCCAGCGATCGGAGCGATCTGCCGTCGCGGCGATAGAAAAAAGAATCTCGTTCTGAATGCGATCCGTGTCTTGGAATTCATCGACCAGAATCGACTTGTAACGCCGTCCGATCGCCTGCCGTACCTCTTCGTGCTCCCGCACCAGTTTGCGGACATGGAGAAGCAGGTCATCGAAGTCGAGGACGGCAGCAGCCCGCTTGCGATCTTGGTAGCTTTCTAGAAGCAAATCGAGTGAAGTCGAAAGCACGCTTACAAGCGAGCTTGCGATATGTCCAATCAGTTCGTTCCAGGTTGCAGCGACTACCTCATAATGGGCAAGCGCCGCCGGGCTCGCTTCCTCGTTTCGATAGGCACCGCATACCTGGGCGGCTTCTTCATATGCCTTGAGACGCAGTCCCCTGGGCATGAAAAGGCGAGAATGCCCCGGCTCGCAGAGACTCCAAAGCGTGGCGAAACCGGGTGTGCTGGCAAAAATATCCGAAAAGCGCGCAGTGAGCTTGCGTAGTTCGTGAGCGATCTCGCCAGCCCATTTCTCATTGCCGGCGCTCAGCTGCCATCGATCAAAATCGTCGACGGCTTGCACGAATGATATGTCAGGGCGGGTGCTTATTGTCGGCGGGAGCGGCTCCGCGCCGGGATGTTTGCGCCGAAGAAACGCGAGCTCACGGATGAGGTCGACGACTTGCAACGGAATTTGCTCGGCGAGGACGACGATTGGATCCTCTTCGGCTGCATCGACGGACAGTCGGCGCGAAAACCACGCCGATAGTTCACCGAGGAAGAGCGTGTCGGCTACTGTCGCATCGACGACCCGGGCGCCGGGATCGAGTCCTGCTCGAACGCCGTGACTGTGAATGATTGCTTGGCAAAAGCCATGGATGGTTGTTGCCGTCAGTTCGTCAAGTCGCGGCGCAGCAGATGAGAGCGCTGCCCGCTGAGCGCTGCTCAACCCGTGCGGAATCACCGGTTTGAGGAATGCTGGCACCTCGCCAGCCAGGAGCGCGTCGACGGTCTCTTTGATGCGACCGGCGAGTTGGCTGGCAGCGAGCTCAGTGAACGTAATGGCCGCAATCTCACCCGGCTCGCGACCCGCTGCGAGCATCATAGCAACACGGCCTGCCATAAGCGAAGTCTTGCCCGTCCCGGCGGCGGCCTCGACGAGCAGGACTGACTCGAAGTCGGTCATCGCACGGCGCCGATTGTCTTCGTCGACAAGTGTCATGTGGGGCTGTTCCAAAGCTTCGCGAGCGCCTGATTTGCAGCCCTAAAGTCACCGGCTTTGCGCCGAAGATAGCTTTCACGATCGGATGGCAGAGCAAGCCGCATATCGTCGTACAGGCCATCCTGCTCCCACCGGGGTGCAATTCGTCCCTTTCGCAAAATTTCAACGGCTGCAACGAGATAGGTGACGGCCTCATTGATTGCGCTATCGAGCTCATCGCCCCTCAGTTCGAACTTGGCCGGCTCATCAGCGAGGTAAATCAAGCGGGCCACGATCGTTCTGACTTCTGGAAGAAGGGTGCGGACCGCCACTGCATAGAGAACGCGCTGAAGTTCGCGGCCCTGTCCCAGGGCGATGCGTTGGTTCTTCGGTGGCGGCTTGACGCTCTTGTAATCAGTTATCTGCGCTCCATCGCCAGAAGCGCGAATATCGACCCGATCGATCCGACCGCCATACATTAATCCTGTCTTTTCGATCGGAATGGATATCGTGTCATCCCATGGATGATCGCCCGGCGAATGTTGACTTTGCCCGAACGGCACTTCGCTCCAGCTGCGGGTGTCGGAGCGGATCGGGTCATCAGCCGCGAGCCCCTTGGAGGTTCGTCGTGCGGCTTCCGTTACCGTGTGACGCCAAAGGATAGCAGGCGGCACTGAGCGCTGGAGAGGCCATGAGGTCAGGACCGTCTCCGTTGCCGAGGCGATCGCGGCATCGATCTCATCTGAACTCGCCCGAGCAAAGCCGGGCGTGGGCTCCAGTCTTGTGATCGCACCGCTTATCAGCTCGTGAACGAGCTCACCGAACGTCAGAGCATCGAGTTGGAGCGGTTCGGCTTCCAAGCGAATGGATCGCCAGCCGAGCGCGTAACGCCAGACAAAGCCAAGTGGATCCCGCAATAAACGCTGAAGGGAGGTTGTGGATTGCGTGCGAGCCAGTGCGGCCTCGATTGCCGGATGAGCGGGCGCGATCAAGCCGTCATGCGCGGTCAGCGTTGGGACGTGCTGCCAGCTCCGCCAGCACAATTGGCTCTGACGCACGTGTTGAAGCTGTCCGGCGTCTTGAGCGCGAGCCAATAGCCGGTCCGCCTCGCTAAACGCATGTTCGGGGATGCGGTCGCGCTTCAGCGTGATCGCATTGGCAGGCCACAGGGAGCTCGGCGACTGTATGCTCCCTTTTGAGCTTCGTTCAGGGCGTGACAGCACCAGGACTTCTCGCGTTCCACCGCGGATGACCTCGAAGTTCAGGCGGTCACGCTCCGCAGCGCTGAGCCGGCGTAGCGCCCGCCGATCAAGAAGGTGGTGGGGAATTAACGGATCGTCGTTTTCAGAGCGCGGCCATGAACGGCTGGTAAGGCCGAGCAGGCGCGTGTATGGCCGAGGGCTTGCCGCCAGATGGGAAGCAGGACCCCAAACGACGCTGTTTGCGGGATCGCGCCCGTCAGCAACCCGAAGCGCCTGCAGAGAAAGAGAAATCGCATGGGGGGGAGCGCTTCGCAGTGCCTCTTGCCACATCGCCAAGCTTGCGCCGGATAGCAACATCCGGCCGGCTTCGCCGCCCGCCATTGCACCGCGACCTAAAAGCTCAAGCATCGGGAGAAGGACTTGTTCTGCCCGATCGCCGGCGGGGCGATGCTCCCGCGCGACCGCCAAAGCCTGCCGCCATTGGTCGTATGTTTTCAGGCTTGCGTTTCGTCGTATGGCACGGTGCCAGTCTTTGGGAACGCCGCTTGCGAAAGGCCGGCCCGGGAGACGCCTGATCAGACGCCATACCCGCTCCTGGCTCAAACCGTTCGTCAAGACGTCGGCAAGAGCGGCACATGCCTGCCCCTCGGGGGTACTCAGCGCAGGAATGCCGTGCGTGAAATGAAGCGGAAGGCCGGCATTGGCTGAACAGGCAAGGAAGTGATCATCCCAGTCTTGGGCCGACGTTGCGGCGATCGCTATTTCCGCCGCCATAACTTGGCCGGAAGACAAAAGCTGGCGAACCCATCTCAAAGCCTCAACGACCTCAGACTTCGGGTCGGCGCTGCTTTCCGCCGAGATCTTGGCTGGCGACGTGATCGCGCGCGTCCGCACGGTCCCCTGAAACCATTTTTGGTCCACCTGTGCGGGAATATCCCACGTCAGTTCGGTGAACTGTCCAATCGCCTTCAAAAGGGGATGCCAGATCGCATCGACATCCACGATTCCGGCGAGGGTCACGGGACCGAGCAAGTTCTTCGCAAGTGCAGCACGCTGCAAGGCGGCCGTACGAAGGTCACGCGGAAGCATCCGAGAGCGGGGAAGACGTTCTTGGATGCGCGTCTCGATCAGATGGAGGTCGGCAAAACGGCGAATGTCATGAGGAAGCGACGATAAATCGAGATCCGCACGCCAAGCCGCATCGAGGGAATGGAGAACCGCACGCGGCATACCCGGCAGGTTTGCAACCTCGCCAATATCCTCAAAACCCCCGATGGAGAGGGCCTCCTGGATCGCAGGATAAAGAATATCGGGGCCAGCGGGCACGATGAAGCCCCCGGCAAGGCGCGCTGCAATAAGTGGGAGCGTCAGAATTTCGCGCCCGAGGGCGCCGCTCTTGGCCGCTGCTTCACGCTCGCTGCGTAGCGCGAGCGGACCGTCCACAACGATGGTTGAGCGGATTGTCACTGAGCCTCCCGCCGGCGCCGTTAGACGAAATACCGACCATGTCCCGACGGTGACGGCTATCGACGCTTTAAGCAATGCTGATAAATAGCAGCGGAGAAAAGAAAATGCGTCTAAGCAACTTAAGTATCAGAAATTTCAGAAACTTTCGGGCGGTGGATATCCCCTTGTCCGGCAACGTGGTTCTACTCGGCGAGAATCGTGTTGGAAAGAGTAATATTCTTTTCGCAATCCAGCTCATTCTGGATCCGACGCTGCCGGACGCCGCCAGGCAGCTTAAATTGCTGGATTTTTGGGACGGCAGCCCGCGCGATTTCAGCGAGCCGATTGAGATTCACATCGAGCTCACCGACTTTGCCAGCGATCTGGCACTCGTTGCGCTGCTGACCGATTTCCGGACGCCGTCAGATCCGACAGTCGCGCGCCTCAGCTATGTCTTCCGCAAGAAGACCGGCCTGACCACGGTGCCGTCTTCCGGCGATGACTGCGAATTTTTGGTTTTCGGAGGCGGCGACGAGACCCGTCCCGTGCCTAACCGCGTGAGACGGCGCATCGCGATAGATTTGCTCGATGCCCTGCGTGATGCGGAAGGTCAGCTCGGTACCTGGCGTAGCTCGCCGCTCCGTCACCTTCTCGAAGAGGCTGTCGCCGGAATCAGTAGTGCTGACCTTGGTGCCGTTGCGATGACTTTGGATCAGGCGACGAAAACTCTCGAAGCCTTCCCGACAGTTCAAGCGCTCGAGCAGGAGCTGAGGGCGGGCATTGCGCAATTGTCTGGCAAGGCCCACGACATCGATGCCCGGTTGCGATTTGCGCCATCCGATCCACTTCGCCTGTTCAGGGCGATCGCGATGTTTATTGACGGTGGAAGACGTGGGATCTCGGAGGCGAGTCTCGGATCGGCTAACGTTGCCCTGCTCGCCCTAAAGCTTGCGGAATTCTCGTGGCGGCGGAAGAAGAACGAACGAAACTTCTCATTGCTGTGCATAGAAGAGCCTGAAGCGCATCTGCACCCACAATTGCAACGATCAGTTTTCAAGAAGCTGCTCGCCAACGCCGATGCTTCGCAAACGCTGATCGTTACCAGTCATTCACCGACCTTGGCCGCCGTGACACCGTTGCGCTCGATTGTTCAGCTGAAGATCAAAGATGGGTCCACGCAAGCATTTTCGCTCGCCAGACTACCGCTGACACCCGAGGAAATCGACGACCTCCAAAACTATCTCAATGCAACACGTTCGGAGCTGCTATTTGCGCGCGGCGTGCTTTTTGTGGAAGGCGACGCCGAAGAGGCGATGGTCCCTGTATTCGCCTCCTCTATGGGGCGAGATCTCGACGAGCACGGAATTACGGTTTGCAATGTCGCCGGCACCAATTTTGCACCCTATGTCAAATTGGCGGAAGCGTTGCGCTTGCCTTACGCCGTGATTACCGATTGGGATCCACTTGATGGCCGAAAGCCGCCGCTTGGTAAAAAGCGAACCTTGGATTTGTGGCACGATATCCTGAAAACGCGCGGGGCGCCTCCGGCCGATCCCGCACATTTGGCCGGCTGGGACGCGATGGACTTCAATGCGTTCAGCAACACATGGGCCTCGGCCGGCATTTTCTTGAACGAGCGAACATTCGAAGTGTCCGTTGCCGAAACGCCAACGCTTCTCGATCCGTTATTGGACATTCTCGGCGCGCAGGGTTTCGGGTCGACCAGAACAAGCCGCATTGCGGCATGGCGTTCACGCTCTATTCCCGTGGACGGGGGCCAACTGCTCGCGATGATCGCCGACATCGGCAAGGGTCGGCTCAGTTCTCGCCTGGCACGGAAAGCGATCGGCCTCGCACCGCCCGCGTATATCGCCAATGCCATCAATTTCGTGACCTCACGTGTTTAGCGATCGCCTTCTATTTCAGGCCCTCGATGAGCTGAAACGCAACCCGGAGCAATTTGCGGCTGCTGTCGAGACGAACCATTGTGTCGTGCTGGCGGGTCCGGGAAGCGGCAAGACAAAAACGCTGACCACCGCGATGGCCCGTGCCCTGGCTCTGGACGTGATTGATCCGCGCGGTGTGGCCTGCATCACCTATAGCAATGAATGCGCGATCGAGTTGGAGACGAGACTGGCAAAGCTCGGAATCGCAACGAGCGAACGTGCGTTCATCGGCACGGTGCACGGCTTTGCGCTCAGCCAAATCATCTCGCCTTATACGCGCTGCGTTCCTATCGGTCTGCCACCCGATTTTCGAGTCGCAACACGAGCAGAGGAACGCGCGGCGATCGAACTTGCTCATGCGGCGGCTCTTGGAGGCATGGGCGATCCCCATCGTCGGTGGGAATCTGCGACGGAAAAACGTCGCCGCGACGTCGATCGCACCCGGCCGGAATGGCGGGGGCAAGATCCCGATCTGGCCGAATTTATTGAGGCCTATGAAAGCATATTGCGACAACAGGGGTTGATCGATTTCGATGACATGCCGCTGCTCGCGTACCGCATGGTCAGAGAGCACATCTGGATCCGCGACGCACTCCGTGCCCGCTTCCCTGTCCTTTTCATCGACGAATATCAGGACCTTGGGCATGCCCTCCACGAGCTTGTTCTCCTGCTTTGCTTTGGCGGCGGCATGCGATTGTTTGCCGTCGGCGATGCCGACCAGTCGATCTACGCGTTCAATGGAGCTAACCCGGAACTGCTCGAAAACCTGACAAAACGTGCCGATGTACGAACCATCCGGCTGCGGTTTAACTATCGCTCCGGGAGCAAGATTGTACGCGCGTCCCTCGGCGCATTGGGCGAAGAACGCGATTATCACGAAGTGGCCGGCGCGCCGGATGGCGAGCTCACTTTCTGGGCCGTCCCGTACGGCCTCGACAATCAGGCCGACACCATAGCCGACAGAATCATACCCAAACTTGTCGAGAAGGGTTTCGACCTAGAACAGATCGCGGTTCTCTATCGTACCGCGCGGTTAGGCAACAGGGTCGCCGACGCTCTCAAGATCGCCAATGTTCCATTCGTTCGGTCTGACGGCAATGCGCTCGTCCGCAGAAATTCCCGTCTCGCCCGCTTTATAGAGGAATGCGCACGTTGGGCGACCGGAGGATGGCGGGACGCCAACCCGCCCTTTGCACGATTGTTGCGACAAGCATTGTCACTGGTGTTTGGCCGCCTCACCAGCGATGCGGAGGAGCAGACCATTTCGGCCCAGCTTATCGCTTTCCTGGAACGCTCGGCGGGATCCTCTGAAACGACGCACATCTGGCTTCAACGTTTCCAGCATGAGCTTATCGTTCCTTGGCGAAGCATCGCACGCTATTCAGACCAGGACTGGGATATATGCTCTGGGATGATTACAAATACCGACCCTGCAAGTGACCTCGATATGCCTCTAGCGCATTTTTCCGGAAGGGTGGAAGGATCGGGCCGTCTCACTCTAAGCACTTTGCACAGTGCGAAAGGTCGGGAGTTTGACGCCGTTGTGATGTACGGCGTGAACGCTAGCGATTTGCCAAGCGATCGGGACCAGCGCAGTGTGGCCAGCCTTCGTGAGGCGAGACGGCTGTTCTATGTCGGTGTGACACGGGCGCGAGAGGAGCTTAGCCTCGTATTTCAGGAGCATCATCACTCGCCCTGGGTCGCGGAACTTTATCGGCGAAGCGAGACGCAATAGGTGAATAGCGAGAGCTGGCCCGAGGCGAAGGGGGGCGAGATTGAGTGTCGCCGAGCTTGTCGCAAATCCCGACTGAAACAGCTTTCAGGCGACTGTGACGTTCCCAAATGGCGTCTCTGCGAACTCGGCCGAAACTTATCCTGCCAATTGACCTCTGCATAGAGGATGGTCCCGTCTCGATCGATCACGAATAACCAGGCATCGGGAGCGTTTGATGTCGGTCAAATTGCCTAAGCGAGTTACTCGTTTCCTTTCCGTATCGCGCATAAAGGCTTCCGTTCGCTTGCCGAGCATGATCAGCGTCAGCCCAATCACGATCAATGGTAGCGACCGTGTGTCAGCCGCGACCTGACGCCGAACTTGCGCGCTTCGTAGCTGGCTGCCGCCACGACGCCGCGCTCCAGGATCCGCCGACGGCGACCGGCTTGCCGCGAAGATCCGGATTGTCTCGCTGCTCGACGGACGCATAGAAGGCGTCCATGTCGACGTGGATGATCTTACGTTGGCGGCCCGGCGAAGCTGCCTGGTCGTCATCGTCCTCGATGGTCACGTCGCTAGCCCGACCGTGTCTTCCTTGACGCCGCGTGCGACAATCCGGAGCGTTCCGTCGGCAAGCGGTCGCTGTAGCTTCAGGGCCTCGTCTAGAGGGGCCGTCATCCAGGTCTCGACTTCGTCCGGCGTCGTCAGGATCACCGGCATCGCCTTGGGGTGGATGGCGCCGACCTCGGCGTTCGGCTCGGTCGTGAGGAACGCGTAGAGGTCGTTCGTCGTCTCGCCTTCCTTGACCTTCCGCACCGACGTCCAGTTGGTCCAGATGCCGGCGAAGCAGGCGAGGGGACGGGTCTCATCGAGCGCGAACCAGATATCTCCGCCCTCGGCCTTGTTGAACTCGCTGAAGGAGTTGAACGGTACCACGCAGCGGTTTTCGGCTCCCAGCCATCTCGTCCAGTGCTTGCTCTTCACGTTGCGGATGTTGGTCGTGCCGCCGTCCGGCTCCATCCGTAGCAGCTCCTTGAAATCGACGGTCTTGCCCTTGGCCTGCAGCTTTTCGGCCCGTTTCTTGGTGGCGTCCATCAGCGCCTTTGACGACGATGGCATTCCCCAGCGCGCCGTGGTGAGTTCGCGGCCCTCGGCCCCGTTGCGCACGATCGGCGCCTTGTAATCGGGAAAAACCCCGGGCATCGGCTCCAGATTGCCGACGTATCGGTTCACGACGTGGAACAACGCGCTGATCGCGGCTTGGTTGGTCGTGATCGAGTAGAGATTGCACATCGGTCAGGCTTCGGTCCGAGGGTGGCGCGGCTGCCAAGCCAGTTGTAGCAGAGTCGCGGAAGGACGCCGGCCCACCTTGGCGCATTTGCGGCGGCGCAGCCGGCTGGCGAGATCGTGCACGAAGGTGGTCGGCGGATGCCTCATCGCCGCGAGGTCAACGTCGCTCGGCGTCTTGCAGCGCGCGCACTGGATCTCCAGCCAGGGGAAGCCGCCATTCACCGCTTGATCGATCGTCGGGGATGGATCAATCGGTTCTCCGTCTGACCACATGCGTTCGTTCCAACTCTCGCACAGCAGCTTGTCAGCCCGCTGGATGAGCGCTTCCCCCTTCGCCCGCGTCTCAGCCGATTGGGTAGCCAGGATGTTGGCCATTGCGCGCGCCTTGCCAAGCTCCTTCGCCAGAGCCTTGCGGTCGCCGCCCGACAGCGGCGTAGGGTGATACTTCGGGGCCATCCGGACATCCAGGCGCTAAAAGATCGGACCGGCAAATCCAGAGCGGGCTATGGCGTCTCGAACGCCGGCCAGCACCCGTCTTCTTCATGCCTGCCGGTGCGCTGCTGGCAGGTGTTGTCGAGCAGTCGCTGCGCGACGTCCTTCCAGACCGCATTGCCGCCATACAATCGGACTGCATCGGCGGTCTGGATTTCCACGGTTCGCTCGCAGCGGCGGCAGGAGACGCGGAGCACGTGTCGTTGAATTTCCGAAAGACGTCGCTGCCGCATCTCGGCCCCGGTCGTGCCGGCGCGAGGATCTTTGAGGACAGATTCCCAATATTCGGCCGGGAGCGGCGCATCTGGAGCCGCAGCGGGGGAAGCCGGCCTCCGGGCGGCTTCGGCGGCCAGTTTTTCCATCTGCTTCGGGGTCGGCATGCGCCAGCTCGCGGGTCGATCGGTCATTCCGAATTAGAACATAAAGAGAACAAAAGTCGAGTCCGCATGGGCAGGCTTCCGAGAAAAATCGTTCGGGTGGGAGGGGCGCGATGTCGGAACCAAGCCGGGCCATTCGTCTTGAATCCGGCACAGTATCGGAGTTCCCCCGCCATGGCCCCGCGCGCTAACTGGAAAGGCTTCCTGCGTCTTTCCCTCGTCACCTGTCCGGTCGCGCTCTATCCGGCCACGTCGGATTCCGAAAAGGTCTCCTTCAACCAGCTCAACCGGAAGACCGGCCACCGCATCAAATACGCCAAGGTCGATGCCGACACCGGCGAAGAGGTCGCCAACGAGGACATCGTCAAGGGCTACAAGGTCGACACCGACACCTTCATCGAGGTGACGAAGGAGGAGCTCGAGAACGTGGCGCTGGAATCGACGCGAACCATCGAGATCGACGAGTTCGTCGACCGCAGCGAGATCGATCCGAGGTATCTGATCCGTCCCTACTACTTGGTGCCGGACGGAAAGGTGGGTCACGACGCCTTCGCCGTTGTCCGCGAAACGATTCGTGAGATGAACAAGGTCGCCATCGGACGGGTGGTGCTGACCAACCGCGAGCACATCATCGCCCTCGAGCCCATGGACAAGGGCCTGATGGGAACACTGCTGCGCTATCCTTACGAGGTGCGTTCTGCCGACGAGTATTTCGACGACATCCAGGATGTCAAAGTCACCAAGGACATGCTTGATCTCGCCAAGCACATCGTTAACCAGAAGGCGGGCCACTTCGAGCCGGACAAGTTCGAAGACCAGTACGAAACCGCTCTCATCGATCTCATCAACCAGAAGCGCGCCGGCAAACCCGTCACCGCGAAAGCGCGACCGCGTGGCGAGAACGTCGTCGATTTGATGGACGCGCTGCGCAAAAGCATTGGCGGCGAGAAGGCGGCAGCGACAGAGGCGCCGAAGAAGCCAGCCAAGAAGGCGCGCAAGGCGACGGCCGGGCAGAAGGAAATGCTGATGCCGATTGCCGGCAAGAAACCGGCTAAGGAGTCCGCGGCAAAGAAGCCGGCGGCCAGACCGCAGCGGAAGTCGGCGTAAGGTATCTTTGCGGTGGGTTTTTGGAAAGCTCGCTCCGACAAGCTGGATGCAACGAGATATTTTCCAGGCCGGCCACTCTGTGCGCCCGCTTTGGACGTTCTCTGCTCGCGAGGTAGACAGCACGGCTGATCGCATGGCAGCGTCAGGAGGTCGGTGCGGGGAAGCGTCTCATGGCGAGAAAACTGAAGACCTACCAGACCTCGCTGGGCTTCTTCGATCTGGCGATTGCCGCTCCCTCCATGAAAGCGGCTCTGGAAGCGTGGGGCGCGGACAGCAATCTCTTCCACCAGGGCGCGGCGGAGGAGAGCCACGACCCGGACGTCATCGCCGCGACCATGACAAAGCCCGGCGTCGTCCTCAGGCGCCCGGTTGGAACCGACCGACCTTTCAGCGAACATGCCGAGCTGCCCACTGATCTTGGCGGCGGCGGACCAACGAAAGCCGCCCGCAAGTCGAAAGGCCCAAAGGCGAAGAAACCTTCCTCTCGCCCCGTCGACACGGCTGCCGAACGAAAGGCCGCTCTCGCCTTCGAAAAGGAGCAGAAGCGGCGCCAGCTTGAACAGGCGAAGGAAGAGACCGCCAGGCAGAAGGATCGTGAACGCCGTCAGCAGGCGGTCGACAAGGCGCAGGCTGCGCTGGACAAGGCTAAGCAAGAGCACGCGAAGCGGGCCGCCGCCATCCAGGCCGAGGTCGAGGCTCTCGAGAAGAGATCGCAAGCCGAAAAAGCCCGCTGGGATAAGGAGAAGGAGCGATTGGAAGCTACGCTGCGGCGCGCGCGAGGTTAGTTTCCGTCATGTTCGGCGCCGGTCCTTCTAATCAGGAGGGCATTCTGGGCAGGTATCACCGATCGAATTCAGCACGTCGCGGACCTCGGCCGCTGCTGCATCAGGGGAGACGCCCGCGGGCGGGTCTAAGCGGGCGATATCGAAGGCCCGCCCCCTTGCATGCGGATCGGCGCGGTCCTGCATCCAACCGTGCTCCTCGCACTCGCGGATGGCGCCAGCGTTCTGAAGCACGTCAAGCGCCCATCCGCGCAGCGTCCGTATCGCCGGCCTTCGTTCACGCGTCATCAGCATCGAAATGGCTCCTGATAGGACGAATCGTTGTGTCCGCCATTCGTTCCGGCTGGCAGGATTTCGCAATGGCAGGAACTCAGGGTTTGGAGTGCTAGCGCAGTGTGGGCGACTCACGCTACCCATCATTCTCAACCACCTCACTGCACAATGGGAATGATATGGTTTCTGCCACCCGTGAACTGCCGGCCTCTGGTTACGCGCTTGAAGTGGACGGCCGACTGAAGGCCGAATTTGCAACCAGAGACGGCGCCAGGGCAGGTGGAGAAGAGCTCAAGAAACGTTTTCCCATGCTTCAGATCAGGATCTATGACGCGCAGACGAATGCGCGCGAGGAAATCTAGATCCTCCGACTCAAGTCTTCGCGCCCCTTCTTGCGCGCGTGCGGCTTCCGCCGCACCGGGCTCTCGTGAACCGAGCCGCTCCGCGTCTCGGCCATCCGGCTTCGATCCCTCGCGCGATCATGAGTCGCTCGCCGGAGGCACTCGCGTTAGGGGCCGCCGTCATTTCATGCCGGCGCCGCTATCACTGCCCCGAACGCGGGTGCCTTGTTAACCGGTCTCGCGACTGCACTCGGTCGCGGGTCCCGCCGTTATTTCATGCCGGCGTCGCTATCACTGCCCCGCGCCGGGTGCCTTTGCCTTCCCTTCGCTCCGCGCTCTTCGGGCTTCCATCACTTTTGCGAAAGAAGGCTGCGGTGCCGCGAAAACCATTCTTTCAGAGAATCGTGGCGTCACCGTCGCAGGAAGTGGTGGTATTGATGCTTCGCGCAAGAGCAGATCATGCCCTCGCTGGGCAGAAACGAAAAACCGGACCTTTATGCAGTAGCTAGCTGCACAAAGGGCCGGCCTTGTTGTCTTGCCGCGCTAGAGAAACGAATGCAAAGGACATTTCAGATCCTTTGGACAGGTTCGCTTTGCGTCCGGGTTGCGGCGACCCGCAGGCGGCAATCTCACAGTCGGAGATACGACTACTTCTTTTTCTTTGAGGTCTTCTTTGCCACTTTCTTGGTGGCTGCCTTGGCGGTCTTCTTTGCCTTCTTCGCTTTCTTGGCCATGTCGTCCTCTGTAAAAAACTGGCTCAGTGAACATGCGCACGCCGTGAATCGACATGCGCAACATTGAGACGATATCACAAATGCAAAATTGATACCAACGAGTGGTGAGATCGCTCTTGAGTCGCTCGCCGGGCTTTCATCCCTAACGCCAAGACGCGGCGCGACCGCGAATCCGCTTGTCAAAGAGCGCGTCGCGTCACCGTCACTGAGAGTGAGAGTGCGGGCCGGGTCTGCCGCGACGGGTTGAAGATCGGAGGAGAGGCTTCCGGTGCCCGTCGCGGAGAACCGCGATGCCTGGACATACCGCCCGAGTTCGTGCCGGCAAAGACCGCGCGAGCCTTTACACCGAAATCACCGACAAGATCATCGCCGAGCTGGAGGCCGGCCGTATCCCGTGGGTGCAGCCATGGGGGACGGCGGCGATCAAGGCGCCGCTCGCCATGCCGCGCAACGCGTCGACGCAGCGCGGTTATTCCGGGATCAATGTGCTGATCCTGTGGGGTGCCGTTATCGAGCACGGCTTTTCCGGACAGAGCTGGCTCACCTTTCGCCAAGCGCTCGCGCTTGGCGGCCACGTCAGGAAGGGCGAACGTGGAACAACCGTCGTCTATGCCGATCGCTTCACCCCGGACGACGAACGCCGGCGCGCCGCGGAGGCCGGCGAGGAGCCAGGTGCCATCCCGTTTCTCAAGCGCTTTACCGTTTTTAACATCGACCAATGCGATCGAGTGCCCAAGGAGATTGCCGCTTCAGTCGTCCCGTCGCCACCAGCCCAGATTGAGCCCCGAGCTGAGGCGTTGATTGCCGCCACCGGCGCGGATTTCCGTATCGGCGGAGCGCGCGCCTACTACAATACGACAGGCGATTTCGTGCAGGTGCCGCCACCGGCGGCCTATTTCGAACCGATCAATTGGCACCGAACCGCATTCCATGAACTCGGTCATTGGACCGGCCAGGCGTCCCGCCTCAACCGCGACCACTCGGGTTCGTTCGGCTCAAAATCGTACGCGCGAGAAGAACTGGTCGCCGAAATGGCGGGTGCCTTCGTTTGTGCCTCGCTCGGCATCGTGCCGACCGTGCGTCACGCCGACTACATCGGTTCCTGGCTGGAACTGCTGCGCGAGGATAATCGCGCTGTCGTGCGTGCCGCGAGTGCGGCATCGAAAGCCGCCGACTTCCTGCTCGCCTTTCTGCCGCCCGCGATCGAGTCCGTCGTCGAGGACAAAGAGGAGGCTGCGTGACGCATCAGCACTGTGCCAGGGGCGGTCCCGAGTTGGTGCTGCGCGTCAGAGAGTGAGAGGCGCGCCAGCTTGTCCGTGACGGGTAGGAGGTCGAGAGAGAGTCTTTCGGCCGCCCGTCGTGGAGAAACCGACATGGCAAGCGCCGTTCAGAAAATCAAACTCAGTCCCTCCCGCGATATTCCCTTCAACAAGCTAGTCTTGAGTCAGTCCAACGTCCGCCGCGTGAAGGCTGGCGTCTCGATCGAGCAACTGGCGGAGAGCATCGCTCAGCGCACGTTGTTACAAAGCCTGAGCGTTCGTGCGGTCGTCGATGCCGACGGTCAGGAGACTGGCATGTTCGAGGTGCCGGCTGGTGGACGCCGCTACCGCGCGCTCGAACTGCTGATCAAGCAGAAGCGTATGGCGAGGGCGCAACTTGTCCCCTGCGTTATCAGGGATGGCGGCATCGCCGAGGACGATTCCCTCGCGGAGAATGACGAGCGGGTCGGCCTGCACCCGCTGGATCAGTTCCGAGCGTTCAAGGTGTTGCATGACTGTGGCATGAGTGAAGAGGAGATCGCCGCGCGGCACTTCGTCTCGCGAGCGATCGTCAAGCAGCGCCTGCGTCTGGCATCGGTGTCGCCGAAGTTGCACGACGTCTATGCCGAAGATGGCATGACGCTCGAGCAGTTGATGGCCTTTTCCGTCACGGCCGACCAGGCGCGTCAGGAGCAGGTTTGGGACAATGCCAACAGATCCGGCAACGACGAGCCATATCAGATCCGGCGGATGCTGACGGAGAATACCGTGCGTGCTTCCGACCGTCGCGCCCAGTTCGTCGGACTTGACGCTTACGAGCAGGCCGGCGGCACCGTTTTGCGGGACCTCTTCGAGCACGATGACGGCGGCTGGCTTCAAGATGTCCCTTTGCTCGACCGCCTCGTGACAGAAAGCCTCAAGGCCGAAGCCGAGGCGATTACCGCCGAGGGGTGGAAGTGGATTTCCGTGGCCGTCGATTTCCCCTACGGCCATACGACAGGCCTGCGCGAACTGGAGGGCAAACCGGTCGACCTCTCCCCTGAGGAGCAGGTCACCAGTGACGCGCTGAACGCCGAACAGGCCAAGCTTGAATCCGACTACCAGGATGCAGATGAGCTCCCCGATGAGGTCGACCAGCGTCTCGGCGAGATCGAGGCGGCGTTGTTGGCGTTCGAAGTGCGGTCGGTGCTCTACGATCCCGCGGAGATTGCCCGAGCTGGCGTATTCGTCAGTGTCGATTCCGAAGGACGCCTCTCGGTAGACCGGGGTTACGTCCGGCCAGAGGACGACCTGCCGGCAACCGATCCTGACGTCGGCCAGGGCACCGATACGTCATCAACCGAGGGACGCGAGGCCAGTGATTCCGTTCAGCGTACGGTGGTTTCGGTGGCAGGTAGCCCGGTCGAAGCCGATGAGGATGATGACGATGTGACGAGGCCATTGCCGGATCGATTGCTCACCGAGCTGACGGCGCATCGCACGCTGGCATTGCGGGATGCACTGGCGGAAAATCCCGCCATCGCGTTCCAGGCGGTATTGCACAACTTCGTACTGACCGCTTTTTACCGGTTCTCGTCTTCTGGAAGCTCTCTTGAGATCGGACTTCGTACGCCGACCTTTCCCGCTCAGGCCCCCGGCCTGAGGGAGAGCGCGTCCGCGAAGGCCGTTGAGGCGCGGCACGAGTTCTGGAAAGCACGGTTGCCGAGGGGCGAGAGCGATCTTTGGGATGCGCTCACAGCTCTCGACGGTGCCGCTCAGGCGTCCCTGTTCGCTCACTGCGCATCATTTGCGGTCAACGCTCTCTACGAGCCAGCCAACCGCCACAATCAGGCCCATGTCTCCGCCCACGGCGTCCGCACGCGTCTCGACCAGGCAAATGTGCTGGCGCGCGCGGTCGGGCTCGACATGGTGCAGGCCGGCTGGCGACCGACCGCCGACAACTATCTCGGCCGGGTCACCAAGCCTCGCATTCTGGAGGCGGTGCGAGAAGCACGAGGTGAATCTTCTGCGCAACTGATCGACCACCTGAAGAAAGCTGACATGGCCAAGGAGGCTGAGCGGCTTCTCGATGGCTCGGGCTGGTTGCCGGAACCGCTGCGTCTCGTCGATTCCCGCGTATCGTCGGTCGAGCAGGAGGGTGAAGCCAGCCCACTGCCCGAATTCCTCGCCGACGATGAGGATCGGGAGAACGCCAGAGACGATGACCCGCAACAGCTCGACGCGGCTGAGTGACACAGAGCGAGATGGCTCCGGCCGTCCCGCAGTTGCTTGGGGACCGGTGCGCTGCGCCGGTCCCCATTCTTATGGACGAGCGCTGAGAGGGAGAGCCGGGCCGGGAAGGGTTTGAGCCGTTGGGTCAAAGGAGAGCGCCTGATGGTTCGACCCGTTCCTGCTCTCCCGAGAAATCCTGTCATGACCGAATCTCTTGCCGGCGGCGCTGCCGCCGCGCCGCTCTCGATGCGTGCCGCTGCTACTCTCACCTCCGCGGCCCTCAGGGCCGCCCGACAGCTGTTGACTGATCTCGAACGCGGCCATCGCATCGATGCTGCTGTCCTGCGTGGCGCCATGGAGGCTGCCTTCGGCGCCTCGGACGCGACTGGCGCCTGGAACTGGAAGACCGCCTATGACGTCTGCGAGGCGGCAACCGTTCTATTCCTTCGCAAGTTCGGCCCGGCCATGCGCGCCAAGGCTGGCTCGACGGCCTCGATGCTGCCAATGCTCGCGAAAATCACGAGCTGTCTGCCGACCCATACGCGGCGTTCCGAGGACAGTCAGGCGTTTCAGCAATTCTCAACGCCGATCCCGCTTGGACTGGCCGCCTGCACCGCCGCCGGCATTACGCCCGCCGACCGCGTTCTGGAGCCATCCGCGGGGACCGGCTTGCTCGCTATCCTTGCCGAGCTCGCCGGCGGCTCCCTGATGTTGAACGAACTGGCCGAAGGCCGCGCGGCGCTCCTGGATCATTTGTTCGCCACCGTTAACGTCACGCGGTTCGACGCCGCCCAGATCAATGATCACCTCGACGCGAGTATCGTACCGACCGTCGTCCTGATGAACCCGCCGTTCTCCGCTGTGGCGAATGTGGATCGAAGAATGGCGGACGCCGCTTTCCGGCACATCGCCTCGGCGCTCGCGCGTCTTTGCGACGGTGGACGCCTCGTCGCCATCGCCGGCGCAGGCCTTGCGCCGGATAACCCGGCGTGGCGAGAGGCCTTTGTTCGCCTCCAGGAGTGCGGACGGGTCGTGCTTTCTGCCGCCATCGACGGCGCCGTCTACGCCAAGCACGGCACTCAGACGGACACGCGGCTGCTTGTGATTGACAAGCTGCCGGCGGTGGATCCGAACGTTTTTCCTGCCTCGCAAGGCATGGCCGGCGACGTCGCCACCTTGCTCAATTGGGTAACCCAGCATGTGCCTCCGAGGCTGCCCGTCGCCGCGCCGGTCGTAGCCGACGTCACTAGGCGCCCTGCAGTGTTCCGATCAGCCGGCGCTTCTGCATCACGTCTGTCGTCCGCTTCGCAAAGCGCAGCGCCAAATGGTGTCGAACTCACGTACGAGACGGTCGAATGGTCGCCGCCGGAAGGCGTCCGCCTAACCGATGCGCTATATGAAGAGTACGGATTGCAGTCGATCCATATTCCCGGATCGTGCGCACATCCGACCAAGCTGGTGCAGTCCGCGGCGATGGCGTCCGTTGCGCCACCGAAGCCGTCCTACCGTCCGCATCTGCATTCAAATCTGGTGGCAGGTGGAGCTCTGTCGGACGCCCAGCTCGAGAGCATCATCTATGCCGGCGAGGCGCATTCCGAGTTTCTCGCGGGCTCCTGGACGGTCGATGCGACGTTTGATGTTGTAGCTGCCGCGCGCGATGACGCAGAGAATGTCGTCCGCTTTCGTCGCGGCTGGTTCTTGGGCGATGGCACTGGTGCTGGCAAGGGGCGGCAGGTCGCAGGGATCCTGCTCGACAATTGGCTCAAGGGCCGCCGCCGTGCGATCTGGATCAGCAAATCCGACAAGCTGATCGAAGATGCGCAGCGCGACTGGTCCGCGCTCGGCGTGGAGCGGTTGCTTGTGACGCCCCTATCCCGGTTTCGCCAGGGCGCCCCGATCCGGCTTTCGGAAGGCGTCCTATTTGCCACCTACGCTACGCTGCGCACCGACGAGCGTGGCGATAAGCTTTCGCGTGTCGGGCAGATCGTTGAATGGTTGGGCTCCGACTTCGACGGAGTGATCGTCTTCGACGAGAGCCATGCCATGCAGAACGCGGTCGGCGGCAAGGGCGAGCGCGGTGACCAGGCGGCCTCTCAGCAGGGGCGCGCGGGCCTGAGGCTCCAGCACGCCTTGCCGAATGCTCGCGTGGTTTACGTGTCGGCGACGGGCGCCACCACGGTTCACAACCTCGCTTACGCCCAACGCCTCGGCCTTTGGGGCGGCGCCGACTTCCCGTTCGCCACACGTGCCGAGTTCGTCGAGGCAATCGAGGAGGGTGGGGTCGCGGCGATGGAGGTGCTGGCACGCGACCTCAAAGCGCTCGGTCTCTACGCCGCCCGCTCATTGTCCTATGAGGGCGTCGAGTACGAGCTCGTCGAACACAAGCTTACACTGGAGCAGGTTCGCATCTACGACGCCTATGCAGATGCGTTCAGCATCATCCATAACAACCTCGACGCGGCGATGCGGGCCGCCAACATCACCGGCGAAACCGGAACGCTGAACGGGCAGGCAAAGTCCGCGGCCCGGTCCGCCTTCGAGAGCGCCAAACAGCGCTTCTTCGGTCATCTGCTGACCTCGATGAAGACGCCGTCGCTCATCCGATCGATCGACCGCGATCTCGACGCCGGCCATGCTGCTGTCGTCCAGATTGTCTCAACGGGCGAAGCCCTGATGGCGCGCCGGCTCGCCGAGATACCGACCGAAGACTGGGGCGACGTCCAGGTCGATATCACCCCGCGCGAGTATGTGCTCGACTATCTCGCCCATTCCTTCCCGGTCCAGCTCTACGAGCCGTTTACCGACTCGGAAGGCAACCTCTGCTCTCGGCCTGTCTATCGCGATGGCCAGCCGGTTGAGAGCCGGGAGGCCGTCGCACGACGTGGCCGCCTCATCGAGAAACTCGCCTCGCTGCCTCCGGTACCCGGCGCGCTGGATCAAATCGTCCAGCGCTTCGGCACTGACATGGTTGCCGAGGTGACCGGCCGCTCGCGACGCGTCATCCGCAAGGGCGACAGGCTGGCGGTCGAAAATCGAGCCAGTTCGGCAAATCTCGCCGAGACATCGGCCTTCATGGACGACGTCAAGCGTATCCTGGTATTCTCCGACGCGGGCGGCACGGGGAGGAGCTACCATGCCGAACTCTCTGCTCGGAATCAGCGTTTGCGGGTTCATTACCTGCTCGAGCCCGGATGGAAGGCAGATGCCGCGATCCAAGGGCTCGGCCGGACAAACCGGACCAATCAGGCGCAGCCGCCGCTGTTTCGGCCCATCGCGACCGACGTGAAGGCGGAAAAGCGCTTCCTCAGCACCATCGCGCGTCGGCTCGACACGTTGGGAGCCATCACCCGCGGCCAGCGCCAGACCGGAGGGCAGGGCTTGTTTCGGCCCGAGGACAATCTCGAAAGCCAGTACGGGCGTGACGCGTTGCGTCAACTCTACACCTTGCTGGTGCGAGGCAAGGTCGACGGATGCTCGCTCGAAGGGTTCGAGGATGCCACCGGCCTGAAGCTGACAGATGCCAATGGGCTCAGGGATGACCTCCCGCCGATCACGACCTTCCTGAACAGGTTGTTGGCGCTAACCATCGACCTACAGAATGTCCTGTTCACTGCCTTCGAACAGCTCTTGACCGGTCGGATCGAAGGCGCAGTCGCGTCGGGCACCTACGACGTAGGGCTGGAAACGCTCCGCGCCGAAAGCTTTGTCGTCAGCGGCCGGCGGACGATCTATGTCCATCCGCGCACAGGCGCCGAGACACGGCTGCTCAGCATCACACAGCGCCAGCGCAACCATCCTGTTGGTTTGGATGACGCTCTTACTCGTCTTTCCAATCATGCTGTCCTGCTGATCAACGAGCGGTCGGGACGGGCCGCAGTGCAGGTTCCGGCCCCGAGCTTCATGCTCGACGACGGCGAGATCGAGCGCCGCGTCCGCCTGATCCGGCCTATGGAGCAGCACCAGGTCTCCTTGAACATGATGGTGGAGAGCCATTGGGTTGAAGCGGATCGCGAACGTTTTGCCGCGGCCTGGCTGGCGGAGCTTGCCGAGGTGCCTGAGTTCACGGAAAGCACGATCCATGTCGTGGCCGGCTTGCTGTTACCCATCTGGAAACGATTGCCGAACGAATCGACTCGTGTCTATCGGCTCCAGACCGATGCGGGCGAACGCATCATCGGCCGCAAGGTTTCAGCTGCGTGGGTAGCAAACGTCCTTGCAGCGGACGCGCCTTCGCTAACGCCGGAGGCTGCCTTTGCCGCGCTGATGGAGGGACGGACCGTCCTTGATCTTGCGGAGGGGCTCCAGCTTCGCCGCGTCCGGGTGATGGGCGCATGTCGCATCGAGCTGTCGGGATTCAACGACACGATGCGCGATCGCCTCCGCGCTTACGGCCTCTTTGGAGAGATCATCTCCTGGAAGCTGCGGATGTTCGTGCCCACGGACACAAGCGGCGTCGGGATCCTGACGAAGGTGCTCGACACATATCCGGTCGCGCGCGTCAGCGAGCGGGAGGCAGCGTGATGGTCCCCGACGCCTCCGAACTGGCACGCCGCCTCGCGCGCGAGGCTGAGGCCGTGTGCCGATACTATCTCTCCAACGGCAAGCGGGCGGGGCGGTACTGGGTGGTCGGCGACGTCCACAACACGCCAGGCCGCTCGATGTTCGTGCGGCTACAGGAATCGCCAAAGGGGCCCGCCGGCAAGTGGACTGACGCAGCGACTGGCGAACATGGCGACCTCCTCGACATCATCCGCGAATGCCGGGGTTTGCGCGACTTCGGCGAGGTCACCGAAGAAGCAAGGCGGTTTCTGAAGCTGCCTCGCCCCGAGCCGCTGCTGGCCTCGAAACCCGCTCGTTCGGCGGCGCCGGCCGGATCGCAGGAAGCCGCCCGTCGGCTCTTTGCGATGTCCAGCGCGATCGAAGGCACGATGGCCGAGACGTATTTGCAGCGCCGCGGAATAGCCCGCATCCACCATGGCGGCAGCCTACGCTTCCACCCACGTTGCTACTATCGGCCGGACGAGCATTCGCCGACCGAAACCTGGCCGGCGATGGTTGCTTGCGTCACGGACCTTGAGGGGCGGATCACGGGCGTGCATCGAACCTGGCTCGACCCAGACGGCTTTGATCGCGTGCGGCTCGGCAAGGCTCCAATCGATACTCCACGACGGGCTATGGGCGACTTGCTCGGCAATGCAGTTCGGTTCGGCGCGGCTGACGACGTGCTCGCTGCCGGCGAGGGTCTCGAGACCATGCTGTCGCTGCGTTACGTGCTACCGACGTTGCCGATGGCAGCCGCGCTTTCGGCCAATCACCTTGCAGCCATGATGCTGCCGTCGGGCCTGCGTCGGCTCTATATCGCCCGTGACGCTGATGCCGCCGGAGATGCCGTACAGGCTACGCTTAGCCAGCGTGCAGCAGCCGTCGGCGTTGAAGCGATCGCGTTGTCGCCCCGGCTGGGCGATTTCAACGAAGACCTGCACATCTTCGGTCTCGAGACCCTCCGAACTGCGTTGCGGCTCCAACTCGTACCGGAGGACGTCGCCCGCTTCCTGCATTCGTCGACGGTAGCCGCAGAATAGGCCGGTGCTTCGATCGCCGTTGATAGGTCGGTCATAACGAGGCCATTGCCGGAAGAGGACGCGACCTCGGCCTTCTAGAGGGCGATCGGACGGCAAGCGGACCGGGCCGGCAATGGCTACGCCCGGCTATTTTCCGCCGCGCGCCGGCGATGAGAAGACACATCATCCATCTGGTCGGCGCGCTTTGCATCGCGAAGCAAAATAGCCGGCCTCCGCCATCCTCCGCTGCCGCTTCGGCCCTTTCGGGTTCTGGCCCGTTCCGCCCGCCGTCTGAGTGATCGCCACGAAGGCCGCGATGGGCGCGGCCGATCCGGCAAAGGAACTCCTCAAATGGCCGACCACGACGACATCGAGCCGCCGCATGCTTCTTCTCCGACTGATCACGTCCTCACCGAACTACAACTGTTCGGCTACCGCCCCTTCGACAACGAGCCTGATCCACGGCCGCTTCCCGAGGGCAAAATCATCACCGGAGCCGTCGCCGACATCTTCGATGCCCTGGTCGCGACGTTGAGCGACACACGGCTCGAGCCAGATCTTGACGATCTGCTCTGGTCGACCGTCAATCTGTTCCACCGTGCGGTCGACCGCATCGAACGCCACCTCGACGATAACGAGCAGGCGCAGCAGAAAAGCCAGCGCGAGCAGAACGGCTCCGAAGTCCGATCGGTCGAACTCGAGCGCCTGACGGCCGAAGGCATCACTTTGATCGAGCGCCGCAACTGCCTCGAGGTCTTCCGCGACCAGGCCATCGAGCGCTTTGAAATTCACACCGGCTCAACCTGGCGCCCCCGATCGGGATCGTTGGTAACCCACCGTACGCTAACCGCGGCCATGATCGACTCCCGCGACTTCATCGCAGCCAAGCGTCGGGCCGAGACTGAGGTCATGTTGCCACCGGGACCAAAGATCGCACTCACCGGTGGGCTCGACTTCAACGACCATCACCTCATCTGGGACCGCCTCGACAAGGTTCATGGCAAGCATCCGGACATGGTGCTGCTCCACGGCGGCTCCCCGAAAGGGGCCGAACTGATCGCCTCCAAATGGGCGATCAACCGCAAAGTGCCTCAGATCGCCTTCAAGCCCGACTGGACGAAGCACGCCAAGGCGGCACCGTTCAAGCGCAACGACGTCATGCTCGAACTCCTTCCGATTGGAGTCATGCACTTCCCGGGTACGGGAATTCAGGACAACCTCGCCGACAAGGCGAAGCGGCTCGGCATCCGCGTCTGGAAATTCGGCAATGGTGGCGCGTAAGCGCCACCTCGCTACGTAGTGCCGCCTGACGAAAAGGGCCGAAGCTGTCTCGAAGGCCGGCAACCGCGACCCGTCGGCCAACCCGTTTAATGCCGCCTTCTATCTCAATAGCGACCGGACTGCTCTCCCGCATTGCTTGTTCATGCCTGAAACCTGACCGTAAAGGGATTCCAAATACCGGCGGGATCGGTTATTCCTCGGACCGCGCCGTGGTGGTGGTGGAAGGCGCGACCCTTGCAACCGTTGTCACGGGGACCATCACCATGCTCATCATTGGCGTTCTTCTCAATATCGTCGGGCTCGGCATCTTCTGCTGGGCACTATTCGCGCTCGCGACCCACGTATTGCCGTTCTTTGTCGGCATGACTATGGGGATCTATTCATTTCAAGCGGGAGCGGGCCCGTTTGGCGCCGCCGTTACAGGCCTCCTTGCGGCCGGTTTCACATTCGTGATCGGGCGGTACGCCTTCTCCGTCGCGCGCTCTCCGATCGTGCGCCTGGTCATTGGATTACTATTCGCGGTTCCGGCGGCACGCGCCGGCTATAGTGTGACGCTTACCTTTGCACACCTAGGCATTCCCTCGGAAGGGTGGCGGGAGTTGTTCGCCGTGCTCGGTGCCATTGCAGTTGGGGGCGTCGCTTGGGCGAATGTGTCGATGCAGATCGACCCCGCTCCTAGATCGGGCGCCGCACTTAGCCCTATCCAGCCACCGAATGGCGTGCCGACGACCACGGGCGGGTGACGGCGTGTTTGTCGCCTCTCTCGGTTGGCGTAGATCGGAGCGTTGAAGCTCGGATCATCCAGCTTGACCGAGAGATAATCGCGGCCCTCATTCGAGCGCTTCGATTGAGCTGGGTGATCTCGTCGGCAGACTGGTCCCGCGGTTGCTGTCGGGTACGTTCGCTTCTGTCTGTTCGAAGACAAAAGTCGCCTTTCTGTACGCCAGGTTTCCTTTTCCTTCGCCGGGAATGCGGGGCTCTTGTGTGAGCCGATCGATCGCTGGCACCTCTCCAAAATGCTGTTCAGCGCACGCGAGCACCTGGCCTCTCATTGGCTTGATCTGGCCGAAGGCCGGCTGCGCCTCGATCGCCTGAACCGCAATGGCGGCGGTGAGACTTTCTTCCCCTGGGCTTCGCCCATTCCTCGCGAGGCAAGAAAGTCTCACCGCCGCCATCCTCCGCTGCGCTGCGGCCCAAGCGGGTGCGGCGTCGATCGCCTTCAGCTTTCAGATCGCCATCGAGGCCGCGGTGGTCGCGGGCTCGGAAACAGCAAGGAGAAGTGACATGGCTAACATCGGCTCATTCAAGAAATCCGGCCAGGAATTCCAGGGCGAGATCGTCACCCTGAGCCTCCAGACCAAGGGCGTCCGGATCGTTCCCGAGACCGACAGGACCAACGATAACGCCCCGAGCCACCGGGTCTACGTCGGTCGCGCCGAGATCGGGGCCGCCTGGCCGAAGCGCTCCAACGAGGGCCGCGATTATCTCTCGGTCAAGCTGGACGATCCGAGCTTCAACGCTCCGATCTACGCCAACCT
>Ga0209233_1000326_pt1 | contig 50250 bp, 56 predicted proteins | sample AraplaCL_Cvi_mCL_FD_184269 | JGI IMG/M metagenome (GOLD analysis project Ga0209233, IMG submission 184269) | Arabidopsis root microbial communities from the University of North Carolina, USA - plate scrape CL_Cvi_mCL (SPAdes) (version 2) | ecosystem: Host-associated > Plants > Roots > Endosphere...
TCAGCATCATCCGGAAGCCCACCGGGGCGCCGTAATCATGGATGTAGAGGGTGTAGCGGTCGACCCTGAGGCTCGTCAGAAGATCATTCATCACCTGCGCAAGATGGTCGAAGGTGTACGCGTATGCCGAGGCCGCCGGCGCGTCGCTGTGACCAAATCCCGGGAAGTCAGGAGCGATCACATGAAAACGAGGGGCCAACAGAGGGATGAGCGTGTCAAATTCGCGCGACGACGACGGAAAACCGTGTAGCAAGACAATCGTCGGGGCATTGGCAGGCCCGGCTTCGCGATAGAAGACACCGGTCCCGTCGACCTGCACGCGGTGATATGTCGTGGTCTCGGTGGTCGATTCCAGCGTTGCAGCATAAACCGGCGTGGCAAGCGCAAGCGCCACCGATGTCACGGCGGCCGCTGTAGCCAAGCGGTCCTTTATGCGATCGAATAGTCTTTTGGCCATAACAAAACTCCACGCGAATCCGCGTTTGTGCTTTAGGAAAACAGGGGCCGTCAGAAGCCCAAGTCTGTGAGGCCCGGATGATCGTCCGGGCGGCGGCCCAACGCCCAGCGAAACCTTCGCTCAGCGTCGGCGATTGGGTGTTCGTTGATGCTCGCGTATCGGACGGCCATAAGGCCGTCGGCGTCGAACAGCCAATTCTCGTTGCCGTAGGCGCGAAACCACTGGCCGCCATCTTCGTGATATTCGTAGGAAAACCGGACAGCGATACGGTTGCTGGTGAACGTCCAAAGCTCCTTGATGAGCCGATAATCCAGCTCGCGTGACCACTTTCGAACGAGGAAAGCCTCGATCTCCGCACGGCCCACCGGAAATTCGGTGCGGTTTCGCCACCGGCTATCAGACGTGTAGGCGAGCACCACACGGGCCGGGTCGCGCGTGTTCCAGGCATCTTCGGCGGCGCGAACCTTCTGGATCGCTGTTTCCTCGGTAAACGGGGGTATCGGTGGACGGCTCATGTTCATCTCCTGGCGTTGCTTCGCATCGAACTGGCCAGGCGACCTCCGCTCCGACCCTAGATTGCCTCAATTCATCACCGCCCGCCCGGTCACTGAGACCCGGGCCGGCGGGCTTTCTGGCTTCAGACGAGTTTTGATTCCCCGCCATCGACCCGCAGGGCCGTCCCGGTCATCCAATGGCTCTCCGGCGCGAACAGGAAAGCAATGGCGTTGGCGATATCGTCGGGCTCGCCAAAGCGCGCGATCCCGATCTCGACCGCGAACTTCTCCGTCGCCTCGTCGAGCCCCAGACCATGCGTGTCGGCATATCCCTGCAGCATGGACCGCCGGCGATCGGTCATGACCGAACCCGGAAGGATTGAATTCACCTGAATCCCGTCCTTGATGCCGCGATCGGCGAATGCCTTGGCGAGTGCGACGATCGCAGCATTGATGGTTCCAACGGCAGCGAGCGAGGCCTTCGGAGTGTAAGCCGACGTTCCCGACGTGATGACCACCGAACCCCGCGACGCCTTCAGCGCATCCCACGCCGACAAGGTCAGGCGACGCGCTGAGTGGAACTTCAGCGCGAGGCCGTCGTCCCATTGTTCGTCGGTCAGCGCGAAGAGGTCGGCCTGGAGGACCGCGCCGGCTATGCAAGCCAACGCATCGATACGTCCGAAATGTTTGAGTGTCGCCTTGACGACTGCTCCGCTTGCTTCCGGCTCCCTCAGGTCATGGGACAGCGCGAGCGGTTCGGCACCCGCCGAGCGAACCAAGTCGGCGGTTTCTGTCAAGGATTCGGCCGAGCGCGCGACAAGGGTCACAGCCTTGAAGTCTCGCGCCAACCGGATCGCCGTGCCGCGGCCGATGCCCCTGCTGGCGCCGGTGACGATCGCGACCCGGCTCATGACCGAGCCCCTTCCACGGCCAACGTGTCGATGTACTGACGAAACCGCGCGATCTGACCGTTCTTGATTGTCCAGACGTGCGCGTAGCGAGCCCGAGCTTCTTTGCCCGTCGTTGCGTGCCTGCCGGTGAAATCACCCAGAGACACCACCGTGTCACCGTCAACGATGAATTCTGTCGGGACCAGCGAATGCTGCGACCACTCGGCCATCAGCGGCTTGAAAATTCCGTCGACGATGCCGACCAGGCCGGGGCCTGTGACCTTGTAGTGCCACATGGTCGTCCATTCGATGTCCGGAGCGATCAGGTCGAGGACGCCGGCGACATCACCGGCAGCGAGCCTCTCGTAGAAGCTGCGAACGATTTCTGCGGGGTTTTGCATCTCAGTCTCCTAAAGCGGTCGCGATGCCGCCATCACATTGGTCCAATCCAATGGGCGTCGCCTAAGCGACGCCCAGGGCACAGTGACGGCCTCAGCCGACGTGCTTGGCGAGGAATTCGCGCATCGCGGCGCCGATCTCGGCTGCGTGGGTTTCCAGCGCGAAGTGACCGCTGTCGACGAACCGCACGTCGGCCGACGAAACGTCGCGCTTGAAGGCCTCGGCGCCCGGCGGGATGAAGAACGGATCGTTCTTGCCCCAAACGGCCAACACGGGCGGCTGATGCCTGCGTAGATAGGCTTGGATAGTGTCGTACAACGCCAGGTTCGACTGGTAATCCAGCAGGAGATCGAGCTGGATTTCATCGTTGCCCGGCCGGGACAGATAGAAGTCGTCGAGATTGCGACCGTCCGGCGACACGAGGCTCGGGTCGGCGACGCCGTGGGTGTATTGGAACAGCGTCGTCTCGGGAGCCAGGAAACCCCGCAACGCATCTCGATTGGCCTGGCTTGGGTCATTCCAGTAGGCCTGGACCGGTGCGAACGCCTCCGACACGCCCTCAAGATAGGTGTTGCCGTTCTGCGTGATGATCGCGGTGACGCGCTCGGGATGCGCGACGGCAAGACGAAAGCCCACCGGCGCGCCGTAATCGAAGACGTAGATCGCGAACTTGTCGAGACCGATCACTTCGGTGAAACGAGCGATCACCTTGGTGAGATTCTCGAAGGTGTAGTTGAACTTGTCCCGCGACGGCTGCTCGGTCTGCCCAAAGCCCGGCAGATCGGGAGCGACGACGTGATATTTGTCGGCGAGTTCGGGGATCAGATCCCTGAACATATGGCTGGCACTCGGGAAGCCGTGCAGCAGCAGGACGGTAGGCCGGGCTGTGTCACCGGCTTCGCGATAGAAAAGCTTGAGGCCGTCAACATCGGCGGTCTTGAAACGAACAGTCATGGTACTTCTCCTTATTGAGGGTGTGCGAGAGGTTTCACAGGCGCGCCTTTGCGCCTGCGTTGTAGAAGTCGAAAAGTCAGGGTCGTCAGGCTGGCCGACGAGCGCCGATTCTGGGGAAGTCGATTTCCGTCTTCAGCGCCTCGTTGACGAAATTGGTGAAGACGTTGAGAGCGACATGGGCGATGATCTCAACGATCTGAGCATCCGAGTACCCAGCGCGCCTCACGTCGTCGACATCCAATTCCGTCACATGCCCGCGCTCGCGAACAAGTTTCCTTGCAAACCGAAGGGATGCATCGACGACGATGTCGTTTGATGCGCCATTCCGGTTTGCCGTGATCTCGATGTCATCCAGCTTGCCGAGTTTACGAACCCGAAAGGTCTGGGCAGACAAGCAGTAATCGCAGCCATTGACCTCGGCCACCGTCAGCGCGATCCGCTCAGCAACGAGGCTATCCAAAGCGCCGCAATCAAGCGCGGACTGGAAGCTCAGCACCCCTTGAAGCGCGGCCGGGCTATTGGCAACAACACGATAGAAGTTTGGGACGGCGCCGAGCCGATCTTTGACCTGCGCGAGCAGCGGTCGAGACTGCGAGGGCGCTTCATCCACACTGGGCGTCGGTATCTGCGACATTGGATTGTTCCTGACCACGTTCGTTCGATTTGCCTGCCAGAAAAGAAGTAACGCCTTCCACATTCCGCGATTAGCCACTAAGACTGAAAGCCAGACTTCCGCTTTACGAGAGGCTTTATGGATCGATTTGAGGCTATGCGTACCTTAGTCGCCGCGGTGGATGGCGGGAGCCTGTCGGCCGCCTCACGGGCCTTGAACATCCCCTTGCCTACGGTCAGTCGCCGTGTTTCGGACCTTGAGGCCATGCTTGGCTCGCAGTTGGTGGTGCGCACAAGCCGCAAGCTACTGCTCACGGAGGCGGGAACCGCCTATGTCGCCTCGGCGCGCCGCGTGCTTGACGAACTGGCTGAAGCCGAACGGGCTGCCTCAGGCGAGTACCGGGCGCCGCGCGGCGAGCTGCTGATCACCGCGCCGATCATGTTCGGCAAAATGCATGTTGCCCCGGTGATCCATGACTTTCTTGGGGCTTACCCTGAGGTCACGGTCCGGCTGGCCCTGACCGATGGCGTCGTCGACCTGGTTGAATCCCATGTCGACGTCGCGGTGAGGCTCGGTAAGTTGCCGGACAGCGCACTTGTCGCCAAGCGCGTCGGCGAGGTTCGTTGGGTGACCTGCGCGAGTCCCGACTACTTGGCTCGACGGGGTTCGCCTTCGTCTCCGGACGAACTGGCCGAACACGACTGCATCGCCTACGAGGGGCTCGAGCTATGGCGGGACTGGAGCTTCGCCGGCCCGCGAGGCGAGCATACGGCGATCATCCGCCCACGTTTTTCCGTAAATACGGCTGATGCAGTGATTGCTGGCGCTGCCGCTGGGCTCGGTATCGCCTACATCATTTCTTATCAGGCAGCTGACAGTGTCCGTGACGGGGTCCTGGTGCCGGTCTTGCGCGATTGGGCGCCGCCGCCTTTCCCGGTGCAGGTCGTGCATACGCCCCGTCCCCACCAGCCTCTAAAACTCAGGGCATTCCTGGAATTCGTCGCGCCCCGACTGCAACAGCGGCTACGCGCCATCGGACAGATATACGAGCGGGATGATGGAGCAGTGGTCAGCCAAAGGGCTTAACTGAAAAACGGACGTTATCTCACTTCCGCCCAGGGCCACCATGGGCCTTATGTTCACCGCTTAGTCCGGTCATATGTCAGAAGGAGCGGGCAGCCTCGATCGAGGCTACCCGCTCCCTGCAGTGGCGGCGACAGGCGGGCCGATCCCGCTAGCCTCGCATGCCCGCCGCAATCGCCTTCATCCGGTTCGGCGTGTCACCCATCAGCTCGCCCATCTGGGCCATGACGGAATAGCGGATGTGGGTCGGAGCGGTATGCGCATTGCCCGCATTGAACGGTGGGGCCGGCTCGTATTCCAACGCAAGCTGAACACATTGGGCTGCATCTTCGCCACGCAAGTCCGAAATCAGTGTGAGGGCGAAGTCGGCGCCGGCCGTCACACCTCCACCGGTGATGATATTACCGTCACGCACGACCCGTGACTCGTCGGGGATCGCTCCGAAGTCGGGCAGGAGGCTCCGCCACGCCCAGTGGCAAGCGGCCCGGCGGCCCTTGAGAACGCCCGCGGCGCCAAGGATCAGCGAACCCGAGCAGACCGAGGTCACGTAGGTGGCCCCGTCCGCCAGCCGGCGGATGGCGGCCATGAAACGCGGGTTCTCCATCACCTCGATGGCGCCCAGCCCACCAGGCACGCAGAGAACGTCGCACGTCTCGATGGCTTCAAGATCCGCCAACTCGCCGAAGGACAGGCCCTGCGAAGTCACTGGGCCCCCGCCAAGCGATGCGACTACGACCTTGATGTCGGGAATCATCGTCAGAAACTGATGCGGCGCCGTGAAGTCGAGCTGCGTGACTTCGTCGTAGACGGGAATGACAACTGTAGTCATGGAAGTTCTCCTCGGAGGTGTTCAGGTTAATTTACAGTGCAATCAGGGTTGAGATGACGGCTGCTGTTCATCGGAGTCAGCGCCGTAACTGGCATGGACGACGGGGAAATCGATCTCGGTCTTGGCGACTGTATTCAGCAGGTTGGTGAAACTGTTCTGGGCCACGACCGCGACGATCTCGACGATTTCGGCATCGTCGAAGCCGGCACACCTGACGGCTGCGATATCTTCGTCGCTAACGCGACCACGATGTTTGGCGACCTTGGCCGCAAAATTCACTGCGCGTCGGCGCGTGGATCCTTCGATGCCCCTTTGCGATTAAGCGCAATCTCTTCCGGAGCCAGTTTCGCGAAGTTGGTGGCGATGTAGCTGTGTGCCGACAGGCAGTAATCACAGCCATTCACTTGTGCGACCGCGATCGCGATACGTTCCCGCGTCTTGACGTCGAGAGCCTTTGAGAGGCCCGCCTGAAGTGCTGCGAAGGCTTCCAGCGCGGCGGGGCTGCTGCTGAGCAACCGCGCTTCGTTGGGCACGACGCCCAATGTTCGATAAACGGAATCCAAATGGCTTGCTGGGGGCTGGCGCGTCGTCACGAGCAGATATTCTTAGGCGCGACATTGAAATACTCCCGAGTGGCAATGCATCCGTTCGCAGGCAGCACTAGTGGTTATCGAGGGTGCCTCGACCGAACACGCGTCCCCGAGAGAAGGCACGTGTGGCCGGCCGATGGCATCGGGTGTCAATCTGACCGCCTCTGCTTATTCGGCGTTCGTCAGGTATTTCTCGAACGGCACAGACGCGCTCTTGCGGGTCTGGAGCGGCGGGAACGTCGCGTCGATCTCGGTCTTGAAGGTGTTGTTGAAGATGTTGGTGATGAAGCTGAACGCGGTCTCGGCGACGATGTCGACGATCTCAGCCTCGCTGAAGCCAGCGGCGCGAACCGCTTCAACGTCGGCGTCCGTGATGTGGCCGCGACCAGTGGCGACCTTGTAGGCGAACTGCAACGCAGCGTCGGCCTTGGGGTCGGTCGAGTGACCTTCGCGGTTCAGCTCCATATCTTCGGCGCTCAGGCCCTGAAGCTTGGCGCCGAGATAGGTGTGCGCCGACAGGCAGTAATTGCAGCCATTGACCTCGGCGGTCATGACGTGGATGCGCTCGCGGGTCTTGTGGCCGAGGCTTTTGCCAAGCGCGGCATGCATGTCAGCGATCGCCTTCAGCGCGTCCGGCGACTGTGAGATCATTGCGAAGAAGTTCGGGACCAGACCGAGCACCTTCACGTAGTTCTGAAGGATCGGCTGAGACTTCGTGGGGGCTTCTTCAAGGGTGGGGATTGCAATGCGAGCCATTTCGTTTCTCCTTTACTTCCGAGCCACCTCGGCTTCGGTGAGGAGAATATGCGGCATTACATTCCATCGAATAATGCGCTGAATTCGAGAGTGTAACTTCCATCCAGCGTAAGGGTTGACCTCCCGCCTCTCACTTCAGCTTCGACAGGACCGATCGCAACTGGCTGGCCGCAAAGTCCAGGAACACCCTCATTTTAAGGGGCAGCATTCCGTGGGCCGCATGGACGAGATGAACCGGAATTGGGCTCACGTCGAAATCCTGCAGCACTTGCACAAGCGTGCCGGCTCTCAGCTCGTCGGCGCAATGATAACGGAACACCCGCGTCAGACCGGTGCGCCGCAACGCCGCCTGGATCGCGGCCTCTGCCCCTGTCACCGACAGCCGAGGGGTGATGTTGACTTCGAACTTCTGCTTGGAATTCGGGTCCTGAAACGACCAGGTGGTCGTCGACGGGCCTGCAAACACCACGCAGGGAAGCGCCTCGAGATCCTTTGGATGCTTCGGAACGCCGTGGGCCGCGAGGAAATCCGGCGATGCACAGACGAGCGTGTCCATGGAGCCGACGCGGGTCGCGATCATACTGCTGTCCGGCAGTGCGCCGAGCCTGACCGCCATATCGACGTGGTCGTCGTAGAGGTGAAGGTTCTGGTCCGAGAGGAGCAGCCGAACGTTGATCTCTGGATACGCAGCGAGGAAGTCGGTGACGATCGGCAGGATATACATCTGCCCGAACAGCATCGGCGCTGTGAGAACCAGTTCGCCGCGGGGAGTCCTATACTCGCCCGATGCGGCTCGCTCGACCTCGTCTATATCCTCCATGATGCGCCTGACGCCGTTGACATAGTTCTCGCCGGCATCGGTCAGCGTCAGTTTTCTGGTGGAACGCTGAAGTAGCTTGGTGCCGAGATAAGCCTCCAGCTCGCTGACCTTCCGGCTCACCGTCGGTAGCGGCATGTTTAGCGCTTTCGCCGCCGCCGTCAGGCTGCCCTTTTCGACTGTCAGCAGAACGATCGTCATCGCCTCCAATCTGTCCATCGCTTCTTCCACCCCCTGAAAACGTTCAGCCAGTCAGGGGCAATTTATTCCCTTGAGCGAAACATCGCAATCAACCGGCCAGCGCATTTCGGCACGGATTTCGCGAGAGATGTTCGGTTCATGGTCACCGTTCTTCCACTTTGCGGAAGTAAGACTGTCGAAATCTCTGCCTTATCGGTTGCGGTTCGATGCGCAATTTTTGGTGGCACAACTCAATTGCTACCAAGACGAAAGCGAAAAATCGTGTCACACGAAACCAATCAGGGCGCCACTGCGAATGACGAGTTGAAGCTGGACAACCAACTCTGCTTCGCCCTCTACGCAGCAGCTCATTCCTACAACAAGATATACAAGCCTCTACTCGATCCCATGGAGCTAACCTATCCGCAGTATCTGGCGATGCTGGTGCTGTGGGAACGCGACGATCTTACCGTCAAGGAATTGGGGCAGAGGTTGCTGCTTGATTCCGGCACCTTGACACCGCTGCTCAAAAGGCTTGAGGCGGCTGGTCGCGTCCGACGCACTCGCGATCTGGAAGATGAAAGACAAGTCCGCATCACCCTGACGCCCGAAGGGCACGCCCTAAACCGCATTGCAGCGACTATCCCGGCGCAGAGCAATCTTGCAACCGGACTGGGAGCGAAGCGCATCGAAGATCTGAGGACGGAACTCCTCGCCCTCCGGACTGGGCTCGAAGCCAGACTTGGCGGCCATGCGGCGTCCAAGAGCCGAGGGTGAAATTCCTGTTCTTCCTGATTTGGGCAAGACCGGCCGACAGCGGCGCCTCAGTCCGGGAGCGCCGTCGCCTCGACCAGCTTCGCACCCAACGCACCCGGACCTGGCACGAGGTAGTTATACCCCCGGGCGCGAAAGATGAGGAAAGATACTAGCCATGCGAGGGCGAAGAACGCGACCACCCCAAAGCCGAGAAAGCCCAGCTCGTCGTTTAAATCTCGGATCATGTCCCAGCCCCGGCCCGAGAGATCAAGCTTGTCTGCGATGAGGCCGAGCGCTTCGACGCCCCCGATAAACAGGGCAACGACGACTGACGTCGCGGTGATCGTCAGGTTGTACCAGAGCTTTCGGACCGGATTGATCCACGCCCAGCCATAGGCCCTGGTCATCAGCACGCTGTCGGTGAAATCCATCAGCGACATTCCCGCCGTGAACAGCATCGGGAAGATTAGGATCGTCCAGAAGGCCGCTCCTTGGGTGGCTTGCGCGGCCGAGATGGCAAGCACACCGATCTCGGTCGCCGTGTCGAAGCCGAGCCCGAACAGAAAGCCGAGCGGGTACATATGCCATGGCCGCGAAACGACCGAGAAAGCCCGGCCAAACAATCGGCTCATAACGCCGCCGCGTGTGGATAGATTGTCCAGTTCCAGATCACCGTGCTCTGCCTGCTGACGTGCGCGTAAAAACGCGGCCCAGACATCAGTAAGACCCAGAAGGTTGGCGAGGCCGACGGCGAGAAGAAACAGCGCGGAGACGGCCGTTCCGATAACACCTCCGACCACATGAAACCTGTCGAGTTCATCACGAACCCCGGCGGCGGCGAAGGCGATCACCAGGGACGCGACGACCACTACGGTCGAATGCCCGAGCGAGAAGAAGGCCCCGACCGCATAGGGCTGCTTCTTCTCCTGGACCATCTTACGCACCACGTTGTCGATCGCCGCGATATGATCCGCGTCGAAGGCGTGCCGCAGTCCGAAGCTGTACGCCAGGAGAGTCGTCCCGAGCAGCACCGGACGATCCGCGAACTCCCAGACCGCCCAGGCCCACGCGCCGACGTTGAACGCGAGCAGCGTCAGATACACGATTGCAACCCTCGTTCTGGGTTCGCCGGCCTGGCGATGATGTGACGTCATAGCTTTCCTACCAGTTTCGCCACGCATCGTGACCCGTCCGAGGACCAGGAGGCCCGGCCTCTTGTGGGGCGCGGCGCACGTTCAAACCTGCGCTGGTGCGGCTGGCGGCGTGAACGGCCGCCAGCCGCGTTTCAGGTGCTCAGGGCGCGCAACCCGCCCCGCCGGAGGTCCATCAGGGTGAAGACCAGCAGCCATCCGATGATCAGCGTCGCAAGCGCCAGCAATGCCGCAGCGATCAGGTCGTTCACCAGCGCCGGCTCAGCAGTGGCGAAACGAAGGGCCGCGACGCTGCTCGCCGCGATCGGGAAGCTGACCGCCCACCATGATATCCGGAAAGGACAGGCGAGCGGCAGGTTGCGCAGTTGCCCGAGCAGGACGGCCAGCACGAACAGCGTCAACGCGAACAGCCCCTCGGCGAACAGATCGCTTTGCCCCGTCGTGACCGTGTAGGTCGAATAACCAACCGCAAAGGGCGCAACGAGGATCAGCAGCGATGGCCTGAGCGCCGCCGGGAGCGGCTCTTCGAAAAGCAGCCGGGAGAAGATCAGCGTGAACAGAGGCACTGCGAAGAACAGGCCGATGGCAAGTGTGGCGACCATCAATCCATGCAACCCGGGCAGCCCGAGGACCGGCACGGCAATCGGCACATTCAGAAGGCCAACAACCGGGATGATCCACGCCGGGGTTGCGTGCGCGACCTGCTGGCGATCCGACATCCACCGTATGACGATCAGCCACGCGAAGAATACCATCCCCGCCGCACCCAGCATCCACATGGCCCTCGCGAACGGCATCGCGAAGGGCGCAAGGGCGATCGGCAACTGCAGCAAACTGATCAGGACCGTGCCGAAGAGGTTTCCGGCAATCGGGTGGTGGAATTCTTGCCGCACGGCGCCGAACGCCGTCACCAGCTTGATCGTATAGGCCACCACCATCAGCGCGAAGGCGCTCACCGCGATCATGGCCATCGCGACCGACACCATCTCCGGAACGCCCCAGCACAAATGCGCGAGCCGCCAGGCGATCGACAGCCCCGTCACACCCATCACCGAGCCAAACAATCCGACTGGCAGATAGTCGAGCATCGGCCGCCCCGGCGCCACAAGAGCGAGTGTCTCGCCCTTGTTGCCGCGGCGCCCGCTCGAACCGAGGCCCGTCATCGCCCAGCCCGCCCGTCGCCACAGATGAATGCGCAGCCCTGACCAAGCAGACAAGCCATGCTCATCATGCCTTCGCCTCAACCGGCGCCGGACGCGCGCTGAACGCGACGTGCGGTGCGCCGAGATAGGGAAAATCGACCAACAGGTCGTCGTGGTGCGTCAGGTTATGCGTCGTCACCTTGCCGTCGGTAATGATCGCCAGGAACGGCCCCATGATGTCGTCGGTCAGCGTCCTGCCATTCGTCGGATAGGTGGCCGGCTGCGTTGCGTCGTAGTGGATGACGTCCGGAAGCAGGCCCTTGGCGACGTCCCTAGCCGCATCGCTGGCGAAGCCTCCGAGATGTTCCAATGAGTGGGCAAAGACGGGGATAAACGCGGGGTCGTTGACCGGATCCGATTTCAGGTAGGCCTCCCGCTGGTCGTTCGTGAGGAACACCGACTGCGCCGCGAGCGCGCCGCGATCGGTCTGTACCCAGGTCCCGCTCGATTTGGACGCCGTGCGCGCCCAGATCGCAACCTTGCCGGCGCCGAAGATCGAATTCGGGACCTCGAGAATGATGCTGCAAACGTCCTTGTCACCGAAGAAGTCCTTACTGTCGCTAAAGTCGAATCCGTTGAAGGCGCTGGGCGGGTCGAAGAAGAACGGATCGCTGCGCCAGCCGACGAAGACCCGATGACCAGCTCCTTCGCCGATCGTGAGCTCCGCATCGAGCGACACGGAAAGATTCTCGACCAACACTTCGCCGTCGCCTTGGGCGATCCCAGCGTCCTTGCCCTTGATCAACCGCAACGTCGCCCACTGGCCGCCAGAGACGAATGGGGTGAAAGTCGCGCGATAAGTCACGTCTGCGATACCGTCGTTGTCGGTATCGATCTTGATTTCGTAGATCGCGTCGGCCGCGAATGGCACGGATGTCGTCAGTTCGGTCGGCGCCGCGTCGGGCGAGCGGTCGACGCTCACCGTCGACGACGGATGAACGTTCATCACCAGAATCGATTTCCTGGCGTCGCCCGGCTTAGGAAACGTGTAGAGATCGCAGAAGTCGAGGCGCGGATCGTCCTGGGGAAAGCCGAGGTCGGGTCCCGAGTAATGATGCGACATGTGATTTTCTCCTTGGTTTGGCCGATGCCGGCACAGCGTTGCAACGGGCGACCGGCGAACTCACCCGTCGCGCCGGCCGGTGGGGCGGCGCTGGTGGATCGACGTCGCTACGATCTGAGCTTGCTTGCAGACGGTTGGCTCATTCGCGGGAGGGGCTCTCGCAAAGGAACTGAACAGTCCGGGAGGCGCATCGGGACGCGCCCGGATTTCCCAGCAGCATCGCGAGCATCTGCTGCAATCCCAGGCGCTGTCAGTTAAGGGTTCGCGGCGTCGAGCGCTTGGCTGTATTGATCGCGTTTTGAAGATTTATGATCACCGGCGCGTCGGTCTCAGTTCGCGTTTGCCGGCGGTTCGGCCATCATCCGGCGCCAAGTGCTCGGCGGCACGCCGACCAACCGACGGAAAAGCCGGTTGAGATGCGGCTGATCCGACAGCCCGCACATCAGCGCGATTTCCGATATCGGCGCCTCTGAAGTCTGCAGGAGGTGCTTCGCCAGATCCACGCGCGCCTGAATCACATATTGCGAATAGGTCAGGCCGGTCGTCATCTTGAACGACCTGGAAAAATGCCCGCTGCTGAGGTTCACCCGCTTCGCCGCGTCGCTCATGCGCAGCTCAGCTTCGAGATTACCGTGGATGTGATGGACGACCTTGCGAACCTGCCAATCCGCCAGCATCCCCTTGCCGGGAAGTGCTATGGGGTGGAGGCCACGCATGATGAAATGCGCCCGTTCGATATAACCGCGTGCCCGCGGCCCGTCTTCGTCGAATACGGCAAGGGCTTCCGCAATCAGCTGCGCGACCAGCACGTCGTTCGGCGAATGGAATGTCGAGCTGAAATACCCCGTCGCTGCTCCCTGAATAGCAGCATTACTCTTGGCGAACGTGCGCGATATCGACGAGCCAACGGTCTTTGCCAGACTTGAACTGCTTGACATCGCACACCTCCTTTCCGCCGAGTTGCTCTATCGGACGAGAGGAAGATGAACCTTTCCGCAGGGAAGAATAATTGGTCGATATCGAGACACTGACTTCCATTAGCTGAAATTTACCCCGCCCCTGGCAGCGGCTCGGTCAACTGAGAGTGAGAGGGAGGATGGGATTTCCGTAACGGGTTGGAGTCGAGAGAGGTCAGCAAGAGCGGCAGCTTCTTCATGCCCAATGCATTGACAACGGACATCAGAGCGGTATTCCGCTCGCACCTTGATTGAGATTTAATTTTCGATGCCGGACTCTCAGCCGTAATTGGCGCGATAACTATACGTCATCTGCAGACGCACTCAATTCAGCCAATTAGTGCCAAGCCGCCGTGACGACCAATGTCCCTCTCGATTTCTCTGACCAAGCTATCGAGAGCTGGATTTCTCGACTTACGTGCACGCCGTACAACGTAAGCCAGGGAGGGCGGTACAGGCAAACGGTCGGCCATTATCTGCATCTCGCCCCGGATATGGCGGTCGCTCAGCAACGCTACACCCATTGTCGCGTTCACGGCGGATACAATCCCAGCGGCGCTTGAGCACTCGAACACGGTTTCGAGAACTGAGTTCTCCTGGCCGACGTCGAGTGCCCATTGTCGATAGAAACATTCGTCATCGAACGACAAGAAGGGTATCGGTTCATCTTTCCGGATCAGCAACTCTGGATGCTTCACCCAGTGAAGGCCCTCTCTGTAAAGGACCACGTCGTTCGGTCGCACCTCGTGGCTGAAGACCTGGACGATTGCAGCATCGAGTTCTCCGCGCTCCAGCATGGCGCGGAGGACCAGGCTCATGCGGACCTTGGTTCGAACCGCGACGTTTGGGTGAAGCCTCCTGAAGCGGCCAAAGATGCGAGCGAGATCGGTACATGCAGTGTCTTCGGTGAGCCCCAGTAGAAGTCTTCCGGCGAGTGGTGTCTTGGATAGACTTATCAGCGCCTCGTCGTGCAGCCCAAGGATGCGGCCAGCGTAGTCCAGCAGGTCTTCGCCAGCGGCTGTGAACATCGGTCCTCCCGATTTCCGTCCGAGCAGCTCGCAATCTAGGCTAACCTCAAGCCTTTTGATTTTATGGCTCACGGCGGATTGGGAGAGACCGAGTGCGGTGGCGGCTCTGGTAATGCCGCCATGTTGGCGGATTGCGCAAAGCGCCCGCAGAGCATCGATTTCGAGGCGACGACTGTTCAGCTCGTTCATGGCCATATCCCGTCAAATTGTCCGTGGAACGAACCTACCACGAGCCTGCCAGATTATGACAGACGCTCTATAGATGTCATGGGATCATCGATATTTGTCATGAGCGATTTCTTCAGTTTCAGCCTACGGGTAGATCGTGTTCCTCGCGATAGAGCCCCAATGACCGACACCTCTCTACCTTCCGTCTCTGACAGTCGCCATCCTCTGTTATGGCCATTACTCGCCACGCTTCTCATCATCGGATGGAGTTCTGGGTTCGTCGGTATTCGATACGCCAACCAGGAGGCGAGCGTCATGCTTTTGCTCTTCTGGCGGACTTTGCTGTCCGGCCTCATCCTTTTGCCATTCGCAATGGCCATCGGACCGCGAATATCGATGCGTGCGGTCAGAGATCAGGCACTGTTCGGCATCATGGCTGTTTTCCTTTATCTGGGAGGCTTCGCGCTTGCCATCGAGCAAAAGGTGCCAACGGGGCTGGTCGCCCTGATCTCCGACCTTCTTCCGCTGGCCGTTGCCGCCCTTTCGCAACCCTTCCTGGGCGAGCGGCTGACGGCACAACAGTGGACAGGCACCGCTATTGCCGTTGGCGGTGTCTTAATCGTCTCCTTCGACAGTCTCAGCTTCGGCACTGCTCCGGTCTGGGCATACGGTTTGACGGTCGGTTCGATGCTGGTTTTCGCCGTCGCCTCGGTCCTGCACAGGCGGCGCAGGACGCAGCACATGCCGGTCCATCAGAGCCTTTGCATTCAGACTCTGATGGGTTCAGCTCTCTTCGGCCTATGCGCATTGACGCAGGGCAGCCTTGCTCCACCGATGACCCGAGATTTTGCAATCGGGATGGTCTGGCTGGTGCTGATCGCAACGTTCCTAGCCTATGCGGTCTACTATACCAGTCTGCGCTTGTTTCCCGTTCACGCTCGGTGATTTCGAACCATTCGCCGGCATAAAGCGCGGTTGCGTCATCCTCGAAACGATGTGGGCGCTGTGCATGCCGATCGAACAACCGAAACATCTGATGGCGGTCGGCGGTGCCCTGGTAAACTTTACGGATTTGGGAAGAGGTGTTCACTGACGGCTCCTTTGGCCCTGTCCGGACCGAAGTGCGGTGCTGCCCTGCCGGCTCACCATCCTCTTCAGTCCTTCATGACCCCTCCCCTCAAGCCGCCTCTCCGTCCGGACGGGTCAAGGGCCGCGACCGAGCGGGCGAAGCTTCACCCTTGATGCGGCCGGCGGGCATGCGGCAGGCCACCTCTTCCTGCCCTCGCTTTCCTTTCCTTCTTTTCTTCTTCCTGCGCTTTCAGTACGTCATTCCAGTCCTCGGCAGGCGGCGTCAGTCGCAACCAGTCACAGCCAACCTCCTCGGCAATGTCGCGAAGCCGGCCGGCGAAGGTCTCGCCCTGGCTATTGGCATCGGTAGCCGCGACCAGAACAGCACCGGAACGCGCGGCCAGCCTGCGAACCGCAGCTTCTGTCGCCGGCGACCACCCACCGCCGGTGCTGACGTAGAGGCTGCCCTCGCGAAGCCCCTCGAATGCCGCAAGGCTCATGGCGTCGATCGCCGCTTCGGTGACGCAAAGACGCAGGGCGTCGGAAGAACCAAGGCGAAACAGAATTTTAGAACCGCCTGTCGAAAAGCCGCGCCAATCGAGACCGCGCTCCTCCCAGCCAGTGAGGGCACCATCGTCATTGACATGCGCGGCCCACATGCTGCCGTAAGGGCCTTCCCGAAGGACGCCCCTTTGGATGGCTTCCCGGATGATCGTTGCCGGGAGGCAGCGCTCGGTGCGCAGATAGCACCAGGTCATCGACCCCTGCCTCGGGCGATGTCGTTTTGCCCAGCGTTCCGGGATGGAAATGCGATGAGCGGGCTTCCCGGTCGGGCGAGACCAAACAGGATCCGTGGCGCTTACGCCGACCAAGTCAGCCACTTGGTCGAGCGCTTCGACAAAGGAGACGCCGCCCAGATGCGCCGCGAGACCGAAGACATCGCCTTTCGCGTCGGAGAGTGGATCGAACCATCCCCGCCCTCCATGAATGACGATGACGATTTCTGCGCCGCGCCGGTATTTTAATGCCTTGCGGGTGCTTTCCTTGACGTCGATGGCAAAGCCAGCTTGTTCCAACAAGGCTACGCACAGGACACGGTCCCGAAGTTCTTCCAGCTTCTGTTTCTTCATTATTTTCCCGGCGCTTTCGCGTCCGCCCTTCTCTCCAGATTCATGTCTCCCGCAATTTGCGGGACCGTTTCCGGCAGTCCGCGAAGAGCAAAGGGGCAAGGGCGCGCCATGGCAATCTGCTGATCTGCAGCTTGGCGCCTCCCGTCGGTGCCAAGGCGCGGCGAAGCTTCCCTTGCCGCCTGCCGCTCGCAAGCGGCACTCGGAAAGAAAAATGCCGGCTCAATGAGCCGGCCAGGGATGGAATTCATGCACGATCTCCAGATCGTCTTCGTCATCGAGTTCGTCGCTCGGCAGAACGCCGAACTCGTCGCCGGACCTGAAAAGCGTGACTGGAACCATCAGGGTACGGGAGAGCTGGAAGGCGTAGTTCTGCGCGAGGGAAAGATTGGTGTTCATCTGAGGCTCCATCTTCGGAGCGGGCCATTCCCGCTCGTTGGCTCCCGTCAGTGTCCGGAACCGGTCGCGATCACCGCGAAGGCGCAGCCAAAGCGGCCGCAGCTCGCTAGCGGACCCCGTCAGCGGGTTGATCGACGGAGATCCGGGGCCAGACCAGGAAGCCATCCATCAAGAGCGGGATTGGGACGCCTCAATAGGCTCGCCTCCGACAAACAACGATCATCCTGATGCGGATCTATCGCTGCCGCCGATAACCTGGTCCATCGTTCTTTCGTTCCGGACATCAGGTCAAAGTCGATGCCCACGACTGCTGGATACGGGCCACATACGACGTGAAGCGCTGGACGTTGGCGAATGCGAGCCATGCGGAGCCGCCCCTTGAAAAGCCGACACGCAACCGATATATATATTGGTCATAGTCGAGAGCTCTGATCCGTCGGTGCGTTGAACGATTGTTTCACTCGGCTTACCGAATTGGAGCGGACCGCATGCGGTCCGCTTTTTCGTTTCAGGGGGATTCGTTGCATCTACTATATCTCGACGAGTCTGGTCACTCGCATGATCCAAGCTCCGACTTCTTTGTCCTTGCCGGGTTTAGCATATTCGAGCGCCAAACGCATTGGCTGGAAGCCCAGATAGATCCTGTAGCGGCGCGCTTCAGCTCGACCAATCCTCGAGAAATAGAGTTCCATGGAAACCCAATGCGCTCGGGCAACGGTACCTGGAAAGGTGTGCCTCCCAACGACAGAGTTCAGGCGGTCGTCGATATCTTGTCGCTACTGGCCGACAAGCAGTTGCAGTTGAAGGTCTACGCTTGTGTCATCGAAAAGAAGCTCTTTTCTCCCAACGACATTTTGGCTCGGAGTTTCGAGGAAGTGGCTTCGTGTTTCGATGGATATCTGAAGACACTCTATAAGAAAAAGACCCCCCAACGCGGCTTGGTCATCCTCGACAAAAGCAATTACGAGGAGAAAATCCAAACCCTGTCTCATGTTTTCAAGCACGTGGGGCATGCCAACGGGCAACTTCGTAACTTTGCCGAAGTCCCGCTTTTCCTGGATTCCAAGGCATCGCGCCTGATTCAGATGGCGGATTTGATAGCCTACTGGATCTTTCGTCACTTTCAATCAGGCGACCAGCGCGGCTACAACCTCATAAGGCCGTACTTTGCCCGGTATGGCGTCGGGCCAGTCTCAGGCCTTCGCTTTCATGTCACGCCGGAGACTGAGGCGCGTCTTGCATCGCTTCCACTTCCAATTCACCCGTTTCCAAAAGCAACGCCGAAACCTATTGCCGCCGACGCACCCCAAATTTCCACGCTTGAGGATTAATGCGGTTTGGAGGTGTATGCCCCTTCCGCACGCTCGGCTTGAGCATTTTAGTGAAAATTCCGACTTTTCACCTTCAGCGTATCGATATGAAGATCCGGCACGAACAGGTCCCGCGGGACAACCGGCTTCGGCCTATCGCGTGAATCCGGCCCGCCGCCTCCATGGGCAAATTCATCGCCTCGTCCCGTTGGCAGCTTGAACTCGGTATCGCGATCAGCCAGTCCGACAAGGTCGCTTGAGAGGTCGAACAGTTGCTGTGCGACGAGATGCAGGACCTCCCCTTTTCGCTAGATCCGCCCATTGATTGCCATCATCGTGGACCCCAGCACCACCCGCCGGCGCTTCTCAAACAGCGTTGGCCAGACGACGATGTTGGCCGGCCCCGTTTCGTCTTCGATCGTGATGAACATAACACCTTTGGCTGACCCCGGCTTTTGCCGCACCAGCACGAGACCGGCGGTGTAAACCCACCGGCCGTCCCGCGCGCTCATTGCCTCTGCGCAGGTGATGATATTTCGTGCCGAAAGGTCCTTGCGCAGAAAGGCGACCGGATGCTGCCGCAGGGTAAGCCCGGTATGGCTGTAATCCTCGATGACGTTGTGCCGTCGACCGCCTGGTCGTCAAGAAATTCCATGGTGTCGGTCCAGCTACCGCCGAGAAGATGCACCGGCTCGGGATCGAGACTGGGGCGGATCTGAAGGCGCAGTCACTGGCGTTCCTGACGCAGCATTTTGGAAAGTCTGGGCTCTACTTTTATGGCATTGCTCGCGGTGTCGATAACCGCCAGGTTCGCCCGGACCGCGTGCGAAAATCGGTTGGCGCCGAGGATACGTTCAGCGAGGATATCAACGATCTTGATCTCGCGACGAGCGAGCTGAGGCCTCTGGCGGAAAAGGTCTGGGGTTATTGCGTAGCCAGGGCGTTTAGCGGCAAGACTGTCACCGTGAAAATCAAATACTCCGACTTCACTCAGGCGACGCGCAGCAGGACCACCGCCCTGCCCTTTGTCAACGGCAATGAGATTTTCGAGGTAGCAACCGGGCTGCTGGCGACCGTTTATCCATTCAAGCGGTCGGTGCGCCTTTTGGGCGTAACGCTATCGTCACTCACCCAGGATCGTCACAGAGATAACGATCAGGATCAGTCACAGCTGGATTTCGGGATGTAGGCAGAAACGAAAAAGCCTGCCGCGGGAGGAGGAGTGCCCTTGTCCGTCAGGCAGTCCTTGGGAGGAGGAGTGGGCTACCTGAGTGACGAAGCTTTGCGGGAGGAGGTGCATTGCTTCGTTGAGATTTCTTATACAAGCATTCTGCCAGCTGCGTTAGCGGCTTCACAGCAGCTCAGCCATGCGCTGGGTGCAAGCCGAGGAAAAAGGTCGCCCAATTTGACGCCACTAAGCGCGAAAGCGGTCGAAGGCGGTCAGGTATCTGGTGGGTGGATCCGCTTCCGGGTGGCGGTAGATCTCTGTGCGGAGGTAGTGGAGTTCGTCAGCCCAAGCGGCCTCGTCCACTTCGATCCACCAGGATTTCGGGCGCCCCTCGCTGCCATCCGACCAACGATAGCCCCTCGCCTTCAGGTGATCCTTGAGGTCGTAAGGGCTGTTCTCGGCAAAAATGCGCACCCGGGATCGCTGGCTTGCCCTGTAGAGCTCCGCAAACGGAGACGAGTAATCCCCCTCAACGTTGCGATCCAGGACTTCCAGCAGGGCAAAGCAGTCGTCCACGGCGCGATGGCCGTCATGGAAATAACCGGCCTGACCGATGAGGTAACCGAGCTTACTGCCTTCGAACCCAAGCGCCGACCAATCGATCTCGGCATTCGAACAGCCCCAAGCCTTGTTGCAGAACACACGGGAAAACGCTTCGCAGAAGGGTCTGTCGAACCCGGCATTGTGGGCGATAATCAGGTCCGCTGGAGCGACGAGAGTCTCGACGGCCACTATGTCGATCTTCTGGCCGGCGACCATGTCGTCGGTGATCCCCGTCAGCTTGGTAATCTCTCGTGGAATCGATTTGCCGGGCTGCTGCAGGCCGCCATAAATCCCAGTCACGTCGCCGATCACGCCCTGTTCGTTGAAGGTGAATGCGATCAAGCCGATCTCGACAATCTCGTCCTTGCGATGGTTGAGGCCAGTGGTCTCGGTGTCGAGAATGATGCCATTGAGCGGGAATTCCGGGCGTGGACTGCGCACAACCGGGCGGGCCTCGAGCTTTTGCAAGATCCGATAACGACCTGTTGCCTCAAGCTGATCGACCATCTCCTGCTCGGACACGGCGACCTTCGCCGTGCGCGCGGCCGGCATTTTCACAGGAGACTTGGCCGGAGCCTCCGGTGGTCCGTCCGAAAACATATCGAACTGGGCAAGGTGCGCTGCACGATTATTCTGCGTCATGGAATAGGCATTACCACGATGCCGTCCTGTGGTCATGAACCCGGGATGTCAGGTCGAGGCATGGTCCACAGTCTTCGATAGCGATGGGCCGATATGTGGCGTCGATCGATCAGTGCGATCATCGACCGCTACCGGACATCAATGCACGCCGATTGCCCGGATGTTGTTCGGGAGCACAATCTTGATGACCTTGTCGAAAATCTCCGACTTGAGGAACTGCCTGTCGGTTACTGCCAGGCCGGGCGAATTTTGAGGAGAATTTTCCAAAAGGCCAAGCCAGGTCAGAGGCCTTATGAAATTATACGCAATGAAGAAGCTTGCCTCATGTCGCGGTCCGAACGGCCCCCTGCTTGGAAAAAGCTCGACCGGCAGTGCCCATTCGGTGAATGTGCCGAGCGTCACCCAATCGCCCATTCGGTTAGAAACAATGCCGAGCATATGCCGCAGATCCCAGAACAAGGCCGCGGCCTCGGGCGACAGACTTTCCTGCAGCGGGGCGGCCAAGATCCATTCGGTTAGAAATGCCTGAAGCGCACCATGATCGCCGAGAATAGACCTGCCTGCTTTCGTCAGAATAGCTTTGCCCCTGTAATGGCGGATGAGGCGCAAGTCCTCTAACGCCTCGTGCAGGATAGATAACGGCGGGAAATCCGGTTCGTTTAGAACCTTGTTCACCGAATAAAGCACATCGGGTTCGAAGCCAGGCCAGCGGAATTCATGTGCTGCCCATTCGACGCATTTGCGATGGAAAGTTCCCAAAGACTGGGTCAAGGGGATGCCGCCGCATTGCTCCGCGTAGCGAAGGAGTTTCATGCCGTTTATGGCGAGCGAGCTGTCCACCAGCTCTTGTTGCGAAAGGTTCGGCGAAATGAAGATCAACGGCGAAAGTGTCGACTGTCTGAACATGCTCGCATGATGACCAAATTCATCGACGCCGTCATCGTGAAATCCCTCTCCGTCGATGCGGTTCTGGCCTCTTGAGCCATATGGAACTTCCCGCCCGGCTTTTCCGAAGGAATTTAGTTGTGGCCTACATCCTTTGCATCGCGACGATTGATCCCGCGAAATCGGAGAAGGCGCGCGCCTTTGCACTTGCCAGCCTGCCGGTCGGGAAGACCGCCCAGAGATCGATCCCTGGAAGTTCCCAGTCTTCAAGGACGCGCCGCACCGTACCGTCTGCCAGTTCCGGTGCAAACATCCAGTCGGACGCGACCGCGAGGCCCATATGCGACAGGACTGCGGTGCGGATGCCTTCGGCCGCGCTAAACCGCGCCCGGCCGGAAACAGTGACCGAAGCCTGTGTTCCCTCACGGCTGAAGGTCCAGGCGTTGCCTAGCTGGGTATAGACGACGGCCTGATGGGCCGCGAGATCGGCCGGAGCGAGGGGTATGCCGTGACGTTCGAGATAGGCCGGGGTTGCGATCACCGAGCGGCGGCCGGTCGCCAGCCTCCTCGCCACGGCGGAGGTATCGGCCAATTCGCCCATTCTCAGCGCCACGTCGATGCCCTCCGACACGAGATCGATAACCCGGTCGTCAAGAATGACATCGACGTCGAGATCGGGATGACTGTCCATGAACTGCAACAGATACGGCAGGATCATGATCCTCGCAAAGGTGGTCGCAGCGCAAACCCTTAGTCGTCCTGACAGTCCGGCCCCAGCGCCCTTGGCCTCCAGCTCCGCCTCGTCGGCTTCCTGTATCGCTGTTCTTGCCCGCTCGAAGAAGCGTAACCCTGCATCGGTGGGCGCCAGACCGTGTGTAGAGCGGACGATGAGGCGGACCTGCAGCCGGTCCTCCAGCTGCGCGATCGTTTTCGAGATCGCCGGCTGACCGACGCCGATCTGCCGGGCCGCAGCCGAGAAGGATCCTGTCTCCACCACCCGCACGAACGCGGTCATCGCCTGCAATCTATCCATTGCCTATTCTCCTTGGGAATAAGCATTATCGCTTCAACGTGCCTGCCGCAAGATCACAGGAATGGTCATAACTCTCTCCAACGGAACACGATCCGATGGAGACGAACATGATCGAAGTCCATGCCTTTGCCACTCCGAACAGCATCAAGGTGCTGATCGCGTTCGAAGAGATGGGGTTACCCTACGATTTGAGACCGGTGAATGTCCGCAAGGGAGAGCAGAGAGCGCAGGCGTTTCTCGCTCTCAATCCGAACGGCAAGGTGCCGGTCCTGGTCGAAGACGGCTTTGTTCTGACCGAAAGTGCTGCCATCCTCGTCTATCTCGCCGAGAAGACGGGCAAGCTCTTGCCAAAGGATGGTATCGGCCGCGCCCGCGTCTTCGAGCAACTCTTCTTCCATGCCTCGGGCTTGAGCCCCGCCTTCGGCAACGCCGGCTTCTTCAAGCGCTCGTCGCCCGAGCCGCAGCCGATCGCAGAGGCGCGCTTCACGACTGAAGCCGAACGGCTCCTGGGGATCCTCGATGACAAGCTTGCCTCGCAACCTTTTGTGACCGGAGAAGAGTTCACGATCGCCGACGTCGCCCATTTCGGCTGGATGTGGCGGATCCAATTTCCCGGCCTGACCCTCGATGGCCGCCCAAACCTCTCCCGCTGGTTTGAGACCGTGGCTGCACGCCCCGCCGTCCAGCGAGCTACCGCCCGCCTCGAAGCGCTGGTCGAAGCTCCAGCTCCGGCGGCCTGAAGCATGCGCTTTCTCTCCCGCTTCCTCTTCAATCCCGACCGCAAAACCCGGACACACAGGAGTACACCCATGTCCCGTTTCGATACCTATAAAAACAGCTTCCCGAACGCCCGCCTGACCCGCTCGGCAAGCGGCGTTCTCGAAGTCGCGCTTCACACCGATGGCGGCAAGCTCGTCTTCAACGGCCACACGCACGAGCAGTTCGTCGATCTCTTCCACGAGATCGGCGCCGACAGCGACAACCGCGTCGTCATCCTGACCGGCTCGGGTGACGCCTTCATGGACGCCATCAGCCCCGAGGGCTTCGATTTCTTCTCTCCGCGCGGCTATGACAAGATCCTTCGCGAGGGCAAGAAGGTCCTCATGAACATCCTCGACATCGAAGTGCCAATGATCACGGCGCTCAACGGCCCTGTCTTGCTGCACTCGGAATACGCGTTGCTGACCGACATCATTCTGGCGACGCCGGAGACCGTTTTCCAGGACAAGCCGCACTTCGACTTCGGCATCGTTCCCGGTGATGGCGTCAACCTGCTCTGGCCCGAGGTGATCGGCAGCATCCGCGGCCGCTATTTCATCTTGACCCGCCAGGTGCTGGATGCGGCAACCGCGAAGGATTGGGGCGTCGTTAACGAGATCGTGCCCGCCGACACGCTGCTCTTCCGTGCCCGCGAGATCGCCGAAGGTATTGCAGCGCTTCCGCCCCTAACCAGCCGCTACACCCGCATTGCGCTGACGCAGAAGCTGCGCCGGATCATCGACGAAGGTGCGGGCTATGGGCTGGCTCTGGAAGGCATCAGCGCCGCGGAAGTCGCCCGCTCCATGGCCGCCAACGGCTGATCAATCCCCCATTCATCTCCGGACTTCGGGGCGAATCCTAAAGTCCGGCCTTCTCACACCAATCTCAATTCTATTCGAAGGAGAATGACCATGACACTTCAGTCCAAGCTCGACGCTTTCAAGGTTGATTTCGAAGCCGGCAAGCCGCCCTATAACGTCCCTTACTCGGTAATCGAGACGATGCACCGCGCCACCGCCGAACTGATTGCCTCTGGTGCCGCACAGAAGGCGCTGAAAGCCGGCGATAAGCTGCCGGTCTTTACGCTTTCCGATCCCGACGGCAATCCGGTCTCGTCTGCCGATCTCCTCGCGCATGGCCCGCTGGTGATCAGCTTCTATCGCGGTGTCTGGTGCCCCTATTGCAACATGGAGCTTCAGGCCCTGCAAGAAGCCCTGCCGCAGTTTGAGGCGCTCGGTGCGAAGCTTGTCGCCATCTCGCCGCAGAACCCGGTCAACAGCCGCAAGTCGGTGCGCCAGAACAACCTGACCTTTCCGATCCTATCGGATCCGCATAACGACGTCGCGGCCGCCTTCGGCCTGCGCTTCGAGATGCAGGACTACCTGGTTGACCTCTACATGTCGCTGAAGAACGACCTTCCGGCCTTCAACGGCGATCCGAGCTGGACGCTGCCCATGCCCGCCCGCTACGTCGTCGGCCAGGAAGGCGTCATTCTCTATGCCGAGGTCAATCCGGACTACACGCGCCGTCCGGAACCGGAAGACATGTTGCCCGCGCTTCGTGCGGCAGCAACCCGCACCGCCGCCTGATCCGATCCACACCAAAGGACCCTGCCTCTTCGAAGGTGGGGTCGGGGATTTTCCATGAAGAGAAGATTTCTGATCACAGGTGCCAGCAAGGGCATTGGCCTTGCTCTGGCAAACCATCTCGCCCAACAGGGTCATGAGGTTATCGGCGTCGCCCGTAGTTCGACCGACGGTTTTCCTGGCCGTCTCCATTCGCTGAATCTTGCCGACCACGCAGCCGGCGACGAACTCGCGGCCATCGTGCGCAACAGCAGCGTAGATGGGATCATAAACAATGTCGGCCTCGTGCGGGCAGAGCCGTTGGGCGATATCGCGGTTGAGACGCTTGAGGAAGTGATGCGCGTCAATCTGCATCCGGCTCTGGTTGCCACCCAGGCGGCACTTCCTGGCATGCGCTCGCGTGGCTGGGGGCGGATCGTCAATATCTCAAGCCTCACCGTCCTCGGCAGCGTGCAGCGCACCAGCTATGCTGCGGCCAAAGCAGCGCTGGTGAGCTTCACAAGGAGCTGGGCCCTCGAACTTGCCGAAACCGGGATTACGGTGAATGCAGTATCGCCGGGTCCCACGGAAACGGAGCTGTTCAGGGCAAACAACCCGGCCGGAAGCGACGGCGAAGCCCGCTATCTCGCAGGCGTTCCGATGCGCAGGTTCGGCAGGCCGGAGGAAATCGCCGCTGCGATCGCTTTCCTGCTGTCAGATGACGCTGGGTTCGTCACTGGGCAGACCCTCCACGTCGATGGTGGCGCCTCGATCGGGAAGGCGCTAGCATGAGCGAAGTCTGTCGCCCAACTCTTCTTCAGCTGCGGTCAGGTCACCACGGCAGGGACGCGTTGAAGCGATCGACGTAGCGCAGGCCGGGCTTGCCGCGGTTTGCTTCGACCATATCGACGACGAGCGGGATGCTTTCTTCAACTGAAAGCGAGGCATCAGAGCCGCCCATCTCGGTGCGGACCCAACCTGGGGCAACGAGGAGAAGCGTGTGTCGGTCTTCTTCATGCTGTGATGCATAGCCTTTCATCAGCATGTTGAGGGCCGCTTTGCTGGAAGAATAGAGTTGCCAGGCCCCCTTGGCATTTTGGATGCTGCCGAGCTCCGACGTCATGATGGCGATCGTCCCTCCGGCTGGCACCAGATCCCCCAGAAGCTCGGCTGCGCGAACAGGCGAGAGCGCATTCACAAGCATCATATCCAAGAAATCGCGTTCATCAGCGACTTCAGGGCTCTGCTCGATCGCACGTGCGATACCGGCGTTGATGAAAAGGACGTTGAGCTGATGCCCGGTCAGGCGGCTCTTCAGGGCCCTTACGCTCTCAGCGCTCGCGATGTCGACCGTTTCGATTTTTAGGCTTCCTGGAAATCGAACATCAAGATCGGCGAGCTCGCGGGAAGGTGTACGCACCGTGGCTATCACCCGCCAACCACGTTCCAGCCACTCTTTCGCGAGTGCGAATCCCAGGCCGCGCGAGGCGCCAAGAACCAGTACTGTCGATTGCTGTGTCATGGTGTGTTCCTTTCTGCTTTGCGTGTCAAAGTAGATTTCTTGAACTGCAAACAACAGCGCATATCTGTCATATCATTTCGGACGTGGAGTCATGGAACAATGACGTATGACGGGCGACTACTGACCGGCGTGAGCGTTTTCATGGCAGTTGTGGAAGCAGGGACGATGACGCGGGCGGCTGAGGCATTGGGGATGACGCAGTCGGGTGTCGGCAGATCGATACAGCGACTGGAGGCGCGGATTGGGATACGCCTTCTCGACAGGACAACGCGGACCTTAAGGCTGACAGACGAGGGACGGCGTTTCTGGGAGCGCGTGGGGCCTCATCTCGATGGAATCGAGGAGGCTGCCCTGGACGCAGCTGGTGCGACGGAGAAGGTTCGCGGACGGTTGCGTGTAAACGTCGATCCCTTTTTTTCCCGTCTGGTTCTGGCGCGCGAACTTGCCGGTTTTCTGGATCAACATCCAGACCTGCGGCTTGAGCTGATCATGCGCGATCATATCGGTGATCTGGTCGCCGACGCTTTCGACATGGCTTTACGGTTTGGAGAGCCACCCGTGGCGGGTTTTACCAATCGGAAAATGTTGGAGACCCGGATTTTGACCGTCGCGTCACCCGGCTACCTCGAGAAGCATGGCAAGCCCGAACACCCACGCGACCTCATCAATCACACCTGCATCGATTATCAGGATCCAACGACCGGGCGCGCATTCGAATGGGAATTTCGCCGCGGAAGTGAAATCTTTCCGATCCGCCAGTCAGCGCGATTGATGGTCTCGGACGTCGAGACCATGATCGGCGCGTGCCGTGAAGGAGCCGGCATCGCGCAAATCATGGAACTCGGCTCGCAGCACATCATGGAAAGCGGCAAGCTCGTCGAGATCTTTCCCGACTGGCCCGACGAGACTTTTCCTCTTTATGCAATCTTTCCTTCACGACGTCATCGCGCTGCAAAGGTCCGTGTCTTCACCGATTTTTGTTCAGGACTACTGGGGCGCGCCGATTAGCGGCGCCAGTCGAGGATCGATCTGCAAAAGACAACCGGCGAATGCTTCATCTACCGTGAATGACATTTCTTGAAGTGGTGAACGAGCACCGCAAACGCATTTTGACCGGTAATTATAGCTCTTGAACCGATATGAACCCACGACCTTGTTATGAAGAAATTCCCCGTGCGAAATTTGTCGGTGAGCCAAGAACTTGACCTTATCGGAATGCCCATTCTCTGGCGGAATAAGTCAATCAGCCATAAATCCATGCTGGTAACGGCCCCATCGTCGGCTAGGCCTTAAGTGTTGAGTTTCGCGAGATTTTGACCCTTGAATACAATTTTGCACTAACCCGTCTAGACGGATTTAATACTTTGAAAAGATTGATGCTTCGCAGGCAGGGGTGGGTCATGACGAAACGCAAAACCGGGTCGAAACTTCACGCAACTCAACAGAAAGGAGGAAGATAGAAACGGGCGACAGTGTCCGCCGCCTCAGCCGTCGAGCTTGCACAAAACCAATAACTATACTAGATTTGCGGAAATGTTATAGGATGGCTCAAGTGAAGCAAATCGATATCATGTTCCGGACAATGGTTGCCGAACTGCAGCAAAGAGCGTTCGATGCCCAATGGTCGGCTGACTTCCCACCGACTGGCCGGTTCGTCTCCGTCAAAGTGGACAATCGCTCATATTGGTATTTTGATCAACCGGACGGCCAGGGTAGACAAAAGCGACGCTATGTCGGGCCAGCCGAAGACCGGGAAATCGCAGTTCGGGTTAGCTCGTTCAAGGGAGAGAAGGACGATTACCGAAATCGTCGAAAGATGGTGTCGGCACTGACACGCGAAGCCGGTCTGATCGCACCTGACCGATTTACAGGTCAGGTCGTTGAGGCTTTGGCTGCGGCTGGTCTGTTCCGGCTCCGTGGTGTCTTGGTGGGCACGGTGGCGTTCCAGTGTTATGCGGCATACCTTGGCGTCCGTCTTCCAATGGCTGCCGTTCTGACCGGTGATGCAGATCTTGCGCAAGACTATGCGATCTCGTCTGAGGTCGAGGACTCCATTCCTCCAATTGTCGACCTTCTGCAGGGTATCGACCCCTCATTTCGAGCGCTGCCTCATATCTCCGGTTCCTCCCGATCTAGTGCCTTCCGCAATCAAGCTGGCTATCGAGTGGAGTTCTTGACGACCAACCGTGGATCAGAAGAATATGCGGACCAACCGGCACAGATGCCCGCCCTTGGCGGAGCGTCTGCAGAACCGCTCCGATACATGGATTTCCTGATCCGTGATCCAGTTCGCACGGTCCTGCTGCATGGCGCGGCTGTATCGGTCGTGGTGCCCGATCCCTCTAGGTTCGCGGTCCATAAGTTGATCGTCGCCGGTCGTCGTCTCGACGACGCCGCGGGCAAGGCCAAGAAGGACAAGGATTTACGGCAAGCTGGAACGTTGTTCGAGGCCCTGCAGGAAACTGGCGAGGGCGCCAATCTGGCTGACGTTCTTCAAGAGGCCTGGGACAGAGGTCCCTCCTGGCGGTCCGCGATCACTACGGGCGTTGATGCGGTCCAGAAGCAATATCAACCGGCGGTCCACCGGATTTTTGGTATTCTTCCGCTCGACGAAGTAGAAAAGGCTCGCTGATTTCGCGGGCTCCTGACGTCTGACATGGCAAGGGAGATCACATGGTCGGTCCGTTTTGCTGCTCCTGGCGCTCCTGTTCCTTACGCCTGCATTCCTCGCCCTCCTTCACGCGAGGTGGGGCGGAAACATAGGGCGAGCGACTGTCCGACGTTGCTTCGGTGTCTGCATTGGCGGGCGACGTTCCTCGCTCATCACTGCGGCCTCGGCGAGAGCACGCGGCTTCGCTGCGTCATCTGCCTGTTCCTGGACAGTAACCTTGATACCACGAACCTGGTCGTTCCACTCCTTGTAGTTCTCGGGTGAGGTCGCCCGCGATTAAGAGCGTGAAGCTCGCCACGTGATCACTATATGGCCGGACTCGAATTCCAAAACGAATTACTGCGCGACGAATTCGCCCGCGTAGATGAGACGAAAAAGTCAGTGCGATAACGGCCCTAACCGGGAAACAGGCGTCGTCGGAATGCGTTCCAGATAGACTAGGCAGGTCGGCGTGGCACGCTTTGTATATTCGACGAACCGGTCGTAGGGCAAGCGGGCGCCATGAACGGCTTATCACCGCCCCCAAGTGCAGCCCGAAAGCTTCCTCACGATTGGCAAGGCCGAACAGATCGCTCTATCGACGTTTGACGGCAATTGCCGTCAAATCGACGGCCCAAGCAATCCCAGCCGTCGATTTGCCGGTCCCGGGCAAATCTCTCCTCCACTATTCTGTCCATGGCAGCGAGATACAGGAGAAACGAATGCGCGGTGCGGACATTCTGGTAGACATGCTCATCGGATACGGAGTTGATACGATCTTTGGTGTGCCCGGAGATACCAACGTGCCGCTCTATGAAGCACTCCAGCACCGCGAAGGCGAAATACGGCATGTGATGGCTCGCGATGAACGCTCGGCCGGCTTCATGGCAGATGCTTATGGGCGCTTCACCAACAAGCCAGGCGTGTTTGAATGCCCATCGGGCGCCGGCGCGATGTATTCCTTGCCCCCGGTCGCTGAATCGAACGGATCGTCGGTGCCGGTAATCCTGCTGACCATCGACATCCCACTGCCGGGCGAGGGGCGCGGCGTCCTGACGGAATTGGACTGCGCGAAACTGTTCGAGCCGGTCACGAAGCTCTCCTTGCAGGTAAAAACGCCGGAGAAGCTGCCCGAAATCATCCGCCGCGCCTTTCGCGTTGCCTGCTCCGGCAAACCTGGTGCCGTGCATCTGCAGATTCCCGAGGACATGCTGCTGGCCGAGATAGACTTGACCCGGATATCCCTGCATGTCGAGGAGGAATGCCGAACGTTCCCTGCATATCCAACGCTGCCGCCGCGCTCGAAACTCCAAGAGTTACTGGAGCTCCTTTCCAAGGCGGAACGGCCGCTGATTGTGGCGGGAGGTGGGGTGAACCGCGCCCGCGCAGGTGACGAGATCACCCGGCTTGCCGTAAAATTCAACGTGCCGATGTGCACGACGATGACTGGCCAGGGTGCAATCGATGATGACCATCGCCTGGCGATCGGCGTCATCGGCGACAACGGATATCATCCTCATGCGAACTGGGCGCTTGAACATTCCGATTTCACGCTGTTCGTGGGCTCGCGCATCGGCTCGGTCGTCACCATCGGCTGGACCTTCCCGCGGATCACCCTCAACCGGCGGCTGGCGCAGATCGACATCTCGCCAGAGATCATGGCGAACAATTACGAGAATCTGCTGTCCATCCAGGGAGATGCCTTGCTGGTGCTCAAGGAGTTGCTGGAGCTGAAAGCAAGTATCGAGCCCGTCCGGCACGAACCCTGGGTCTGCGAACTCAACCGCCGTCGGCAAGTCTTTTGGGAACACGCGGAGGAGGCGCTTTCCGACGAGCGGGTTCCGTTGCGGCCCGAGCGCGCCGTGCGTGCTTTCAATCTGGCTCTCCAAGACTCTGCTAAACCCGCGCTCATCTACTCCGACGCCGGAACGCCGACCCCATACATGACGCGCTTCCTCAAAATCAATGATCGTGAGACCCGCTTTGCCATACCACGTGCCTTTGGTGGCCTGGGTTCAGCGCTTCCCGCCACAGTCGGCGCCTGGCGGGCCGATCCATCCAAGAGGCCGATCGGTCTCTTCGGTGACGGATCGTTCGGCATGACGGTCGGCGAACTGGAAACGCTGGTGCGTCTGCAGGTGCCGGCGATCCTTATCCTCTTCAACAACGGGACATTCGGCTGGATCAAGGGCCTCCACCGGCTCAAAGGCCATAATCAGTGCTTTGGCGTGGATTTTCTGGCGCCGCGCGGTCAGGCAATCGCGGAAGCCTATGGTCTCAAGGCATGGACGGCCAAAACGGCTTCGGAGCTGGATGCCGCGTTGGCGGCCGCCTTTGCTCACGACGACGGACCAAGCTTCATCGACGTTCACGTCGAATCCATTGCAGACCGGGTACCACCGGTCTATTCATGGCTATTGAAGCGAGGAGAGGATCCGCTCGAGCTAAAGCCGGTGGAGAAGACCTATTTTTGATCCAGGGGATGCGCCGGAGGCAGGAATTGCCGCCGACGCGTGAATTCGGTGGCAAACCAATCGCGGAAAATCCTGACATTGGCCGAGTTCATCCGCGCCTGCGGGAAGCAGAGATAAAAGCCTTCCCCCGATGTCTGGAGCCTGCTTAAAGCGGGCCTCAGAATTCCTGCGGCAAGTTCAGTGCGCACATGGAGCTCGGGAACGACCGCCAGCCCCATGCCGCCGATGGCACATTCGAGGATCATATCAAAGTTCGGCAAGCGCGGACCGTAGATGCGGCTCTTGTAGTGCACGCCCGCGCCTCGCAGCCAATGCAGCCACAAGCTCGGGCGACTGGAATTCTGGATCAGCGGATACTCCAGCAGCGCCTCGTCATTCGGCAGCCCTCCCGATGGCACCAATTTCGGCGCTCCCACAACGATCAGCTCCTCGTCGAAGAGCAACTGGCTGCGCGCTCCACTCCAATTGCCCGTACCCCTCACGAATGCAAGATCCAGTTCGGATGCCGCGAAATCGAGATCGTGACGGCAGGGATAGACCTCGAACCATGTTTGAGGATGCGTGGCTGCAAAGGCAGTTAGCATCGCAGCACCCCAGCGCCGCATCAATGTCGGCGGAAAGCCGATCTTCAGCATGCTCTGCGCCTTTCGACCGCGGACGGCATCGATGGAGACATCTTCCAACTTGTCGAGCAGGCGCGAAATCTCATCGTAATAGCGCGCGCCCTCCTCCGTCAGGATCAGCTTCGGGCCGGCTCGCTCGAACAGGGTAAGCCCCAGAAAATCCTCGAGGTTTTTTATCTGCCGGCTGATGCCGCTCTGTGTGATGCCCATATCCTCGGCGGCCTTGGTAAAGCTCAAGTGACGCACGGAGGCATCGAAGGCATGCAAGGCGCTCAGGGATGGAAGAAAGCGACGCATGAGGAAGCTCCTGTTTGACAACCATGAATAAAAGTCATGAAGAACCCATTTTTCAATGCTTTTCTTTGGGAAAGTTTAGCCGCAAGCTCCGGCCAAAAGAAAGTGGGAACGATATGGACTACGGCGACAGCATTGATCGCAACCTGCTCCGGCTTCTGGAGGAAAATGCACGCGTGCCGGCCAGCGAACTGGCGCGACGTGTCGGCCTCGCGCGCTCAAGTGTCCAGGAACGGATCGAACGGCTGGAACGTCGTGGTGTCATTCTCGGCTATCGTGCGATCGTCGGTCGCCGCGACATCGATCAGAGCGTTTCGGCCTATATCTTCATCACCACCGCCTTGCGCGCCTCGCAAAGGCTGTTTGCTGCGTTGCGCGGCTATCCCGAGGTCCTGACCGCCGATGCGACCAGCGGCCCAGCAAACGTTCTCTGCCGTGTGAACGTCAATTTTTTGGAAGATCTGGAAGCGCTCATCGAAGAGCTTGCCGGGATCGAGGAAATCGAAAGCGTGACCTATTCGGTCGTGCTCTCCAACAAAATCAATCGCGAAAACGCATTGATCGCCCGCAAGGCGCAATAAGGGAACAAACAATCAACTGGGATCTGACCATGAACAGACGTGACTTCGGAAAGGCAATGCTGCTTGCAGGTGCCGCAGCACTCCTTCCCCCTTCCGCACTTCTCGCAGCGACCGAGGGCCCAACGCTCGAAGCGATCCGGGCGCGTGGTGCGCTGCGGATCGGCGTGTTCGCAGGCACCGAGCCTTATTATCACAAGAATCTCGCAACCGGAGAATGGGAAGGTTTCTGCGTTGCGATGGGGCACGACCTCGCGCAATATATCGGCGTCAAGCTGGAACTGGTCGAGACGACCTGGGGCAACTCCGTGATCGATCTGCAAAGCAACAAGATCGACATCATGTTCGGGCTCAGCAACAGTCCGGAGCGCGCCAAGGTCGTCGACTTCACCAAGGCGCTGATGGACAATACCTTTACACTCGTTGCCCGCAAGGATCTGGAGGTGACGAAGTGGGAGGAAATGAACAAGCCGGAGATGCGGGTGGCCGTCGACCTCGGCTCGACGCAGGACAATTTTGCCCGCAAGAACCTGCCGAACTGCACGCTGGTCGCGCTCAAATCTGCCGATGAGACCATTCTGGCGCTTCAGTCGGGTCGCGCCGATGCCATCATCCAGGTCGCGCTCCTTGCCGTCGTGACGACGAAACACCTCGCTCCAAACGTCAAACTCATCATTCCCGACCCTCACGGAAGCCAGCCGACCACGATCGGCGTGCGGCGCGATCCGAATGGCGAATTCCGCGACTATGTCGATGTCTGGCTTGCGGAACGCCGCGGCCAAGGCAAGGTCTCGGGCTGGATTGTCGATAGCCTCGCGCTCGTCGGTGTCGACAAGGCCGCGCTGCCTGCAAGCCTGACCTTCTGACAGGCTCGACCATGTCCGTCTCTTCGGGTGCCTTGGGCATCATCATGCTGGATACGACGTTCCAACGCCCGCCCGGCGATGTCGGCCATGCTGGATCATGGCGCTTTCCGGTCAGGTTCCGCCAGGTACGCGGCGCGTCCGTTTCCCTCGTCGTCCGTGCGGGCGGCGAGGGTCTCGTCGACGATTTCGTCGCCGCCGGACGGGAGTTGATCTCGGAGGGCTGCAGCGCGATTATCACGTCCTGCGGCTTCATGGCGCGACACCAACGGAAACTGGCCGAGGCGCTGGGCGTGCCGGTGGCTGCCTCCAGTCTCATGCAACTGCCCATGGTCGAGATGGCGCTCGGCGCAGGCCTGCGCGCCGGAGTGATAACGTATGACGCGGCGAGCCTCATTCCCGAGGTGTTCGAAGCCTGCGGGGCTGATCCATCCGCGCCCGTGCGCGGCGTACCCGCCAACGGGGCATTTCACGCTCTCATCGAGGGCTCGGCGGCATACGATCACGCAGCGCTGGAGGCCGAAGTGGTCGATGCTGCACGCAAGCTCGTCGCCGAGCATCCGTCGGTCGGCGCCATCGTGCTGGAATGCACCAACATGCCACCCTTTGCGCAGGCGATCACGACGGCGCTAAGCCTTCCCGTCTTCGACATCCTGACATTGGGCGAGTGGCTTTTTACATCAACCTCTCCCCGGACTTTCCGCCGGGCCGAACAAAGCGCGCTGTGATGCAATATCAATGGGACTTTTCCGGCCTTTGGCAGTACCGCGGTCTGTTTCTTCAAGGCTTGGGCTACACGGTTGGCTTTACCGTTCTGACCATCATCTCCGGAATCCTTGTCGGCACGCTCTTCGCTCTTGCCCGGCTTTCGGGTCTGAAAATCGTCACCGTTCCAATCATGACGATCGTGGAGCTGTTTCGCTGTACGCCTGTCCTCGTGCAACTGGTCTGGTGTTATTATGCCTTGCCCATGCTGGTCGGAATTCAGATCTCCCCTGCGATGGCAGCCTTCATCACGCTTTCCATGTACGGCGCTGCATTCTATGCAGAGATTATTCGGGGCGGCATCGTCTCGATCGATGCCGGGCAATGGGATGCCGGCCGCGCGATCGGCATGCGTCGAGGCCAGTTGATGGCCAAGATCATCCTGCCGCAGGCGTTGCGCCGCATGGTGCCGCCGCTGGTCAACCAGTCTGTCCTGCAGCTCAAGAACACCTCGCTCCTCTCCGTGCTTGCCGTGCCCGACCTGCTCTATCAAGGTCAGCTCGTAACGTCGGCCACCTACCGGCCGCTTGAAACCTACACTTTGATTGCATTCGTCTATCTGGCGGTCCTGTTCCCCATGACACGCCTGGCGCACTGGCTGGAGGGTCGTAAGGCATGAATGGCAAGGTCGACAGAACGGGCGCAGAAGAGCCGATGATCGAGGTCGTCGGCCTGAAGAAATCCTTCGGTCCTCTCGACGTCTTGAAGGACATCAGCCTTTCCGTACCGCGCGGTCATGTGGTGGCGATGATCGGGCCAAGCGGTTCGGGAAAGTCGACCCTGTTGCGCAGCCTCAATCTGCTGTCATTGCCGGATGCGGGCTGCGTCACCATCAGCGGAAGGCGGATGGATTTTTCCGCGGGCCGGGTTGCCATGCGCGACCGGGATCTGGCGGCCTTCCGGGCCAATACAGGGATGGTGTTTCAGAACTTCAATCTGTTCCCGCATATGAGCGTCATCGACAATGTGATGGTCGGGCCGGTGAGCGTGTTGAAACAGGACAGGAATACCGCGCGGGCCATCGCGATGGAGCTTCTCGCCAAGGTCGGCCTGGTCGCGAAGGCCGACGCGCGCCCGGAGCAACTTTCGGGCGGGCAGAAGCAGCGCGTGGCAATCGCGCGGGCGCTCGCCATGAAACCGGAAGTCATGCTGTTTGATGAGGCCACCTCGGCACTCGACCCTGCACTGGTCGGCGAGGTTCTGGCGGTCATTCGTCAGCTTGCCGAGCAAGGCATGACGATGATCCTCGTCACTCATGAGATGGCTTTTGCCCGCGATGTCGCCGATACGGTCATCTTCATGCAGGACGGCTTCGTCGTCGAGACGGGAGATGCGCGCCAGGTCATCAACGAGCCTCGCGAGACGAGAACACGAGAATTCCTCAGCCATTTCCATGGCGGACTTTCCTGAGAGCAGGACGAAAACGGTAATGACAGGCAAGGTAATCGTTGTCGGCGCTGGCATTATCGGTGCCACCGCTGCGTTGAGATTGGCGGAGGCGGGCTGGGATGTCGCGCTTTGCGACGGCAACGCTCCGGGCAGCGAAGCCGGGGCAAGCTACGGCAATGGCGGCTGGATCAGCCCGGCGTCGATCGTTCCGATGAGCATGCCCGGCCTGTGGAGGAAGGTTCCCGGCTTCCTTCTCGATCGAAATGGGCCGCTGACGATCGATTGGAGATCGCTGCCGCAGCTGACGCCATGGCTCCTGCGGTTTTTATGGGCTGGCGCCAGCAAGACCCGTGTCCGCCGGACGGCGAAGTTGCTGAACTTCCTGCTGCACGATGGCCCTGAGCGGCATCTGGAACTCGCGCGAAAGACCGGACAGGAGCAGCTCGTTCTTCAAAAAGGGTTGCTCTACGCCTATCCCGACCGGGTTTCCTTCGAGGCGGAAGCGCTGAGCTGGGAACTGCGCCGAGAAAACGGCGTTGACTATGTGGAGTGGGACGAGACGGAAATCCGGCAAAGGCTCCCGGCTCTCGGTCCCCCCTATCGGTTCGCCATCCATGTGGTGAACGGCGCCCATTGCCGCGACACCGGAGGCTATGTAGCCGGCATTGTGGAAACCGCCCGACGCAAGGGCGTACAATTCCACCAGTCCGCCGTGACAGCCATCCTCGACGGTATGACGCCGCAGGCGGTACTGGAGGGTGGCGAGATGTTATCTGCCGACCGCATCGTCGTGGCCGCAGGCATACATTCCGGTCGCCTGCTTCGCCCGCTCGGCGTGCGCATTCCGATGCAGAGCGAACGGGGCTATCATGTGACCGTAACATCTGGCCAAACACCTTTTGAAATTCCCGTAATGCCGAGCACTGGCCGGATGGCCAACACGCCGACCAATATGGGTCTGCGCCTTTCGGGCCAGGTCGAGCTTGCAACCGTGAACAAGCCTCCCAATTGGGAGCGCGCTCGGGTGCTTCAACGTCATGCTCTCGCCAGCTACCCCTATCTGTCCAACGACAAGACACCCAACCTTCGTCTCTGGATGGGACATCGCCCATCCACGCCCGACGGGTTGCCGGTGATCGGCCCGCTCTCGCGCCATCCCCGTCTCATCGCCGCATTCGGCCATGGACATATCGGCATCGCGGCAGCTCCCAAAACCGCGGATCTGGTACTCGACGCTCTCGAAAATCGGATCGGCGGAGAGGCATTTTCCTTTATGCCAAGCCGCTTCAGGCAATGATTGGTCGTAGCCTGTCTTAATGCCATCGAAACATCGCGATGCGAACCTATAATCACCGCTTCACCGATATGTACATATCCTGTGCTCCGTTCCTCTCGCGGAAACAGGGCCCATGCTTATGCGCCGCAACGGCCGTCCATAATCCAAACTCCTAAAGGGATATGAACCGTCGGCCCGTTGCTCACAATCGCCTGAGAAAACAATGAATTATGGAACTTCTCTATTCGGCGTGTTGAAGTCAAGCGCTGTCGAGCTTCCGTTTACACCGGCATCTGACGTCATTCACGGGGCCGTGCTTCTCTTCGGGATCGGGTCTTGCCCCTCCCATTATGGGGTCAATAGAAAGAAGTGGAACAATCTAAAACGCGTCCCGATCGGCATAGCCGGTCGGCACAAGTTCCATAGCGGACTCACTTCATTCATCGTCCCGTGAAGGACTTCCTCCCACCGTGAGGTGGAACTTTGTCGTTTTTAAAATGCTTAGGCCTTTGCTAGTCCGTCGCCCTTTGACCATTGGAATTCTGCACCATCGCTCCACATGCGATGCATGATCACGGTGATGTCAGATTAACTTTCCTTGAAGGCGTTCGCTATTAGCTTGCCGCCATGAACCTGAATCCTGTCAGCTACAAACGGCATCGCTTTCCGCCCTCCTTGATCGCCCATGCGGTCTGGCTGTACGTTCGATTTCCGCTGAGCTTGCGACTGGTCGAAGAAATGCTGCTAGAGTGCGGCATCGTGGTTTCCTATGAGACGATCCGGTGTCGGGCGAGGAAGTTCGGCCCGGACTATGCGCGCCGCTTGCGGCGGAAGGCGCCAAGCCCAGATGATGTGTGGCATCTGGACGAGGTGGTCGTGACGATCGGCGGACGCAAACACTGGCTCAGGCGCGCGGTCAATCAGGACGGCTACGTTCTCGACGAGATCGTCCAGACGCGCCGCAACACCAAGGCTGCCAAGCGTCTGCTAACGCGGTTGATGAAGAAGCAAGGATGTCTGCCGAAGCGGATCGTCACCGACAACCTTCGCTCTTATGGCGCAGCACGGCGGCATGTAATGCCCACCGTCGAGCATCGATCACACAAGAGGCTGAACACCGCGCCGAAAACTCGCATCTTCCTCGGCGGAAACGGGAGCGGATCATGCAGCGATTTCGCTCGCCGGGTTCGCTGCAACGTTTCGTCAGTGTGTTCTCCGCGATCCGAAGTCTCTTCGTCCCGGCACGCTCCAACCACTCTGCCATAGCTGTTCATCTACATCGCCTCACGGCGATCGCACATTGGAAGGCGGTCACCGCGACAGCGGCCTGATCCAACCAGCATTCCGAAAGCTTACTTGATCGAGTTAACCTGACATCACCCTTTCAATTTCGACTCCACCATCCCGGGGAACCGGCGAGATCCCCGGGGAACGCTATACGAAATTGCTCCTTGATGCATACTGAACGTCGCTGCGCGGTTATTCACCATAGCTACGCACTTCGTGGCACGAACCTTCCCGCTCGTTCGTGAAAATCAGTCACGCCATCCCACACGCCCCGAAGTCTGGAGGCGAAACATCGTGATTTTCGGGAAAGGGCTGGCGATCGCGGATCGTAGAAGGGCTTATTGACTGTTTTACCGTTATCGACCGCCGATTCCCCAGGCTCGGTGATTGTTGTTCACAAAACTTGGAAACCGTGATAGATTTGCACGAATTGTGAAGGACCTTCACAGCAGGTCCCGACCAAGTGATCCAGTTTCGCAGGAACGTTTATGGGTGAATGGCCTACGCAGAGTGTAAGGGATTTTCACGGACGGTCGCTGCCTGAGCGAGGTGAGCCGGCTGGCTATGCCGCGATCATGGCACGCTACGACCTGATCTTGCCGCCGCCTATACGGATGGCCGCGATCGCCGAGCGACATCATCCGATCTCAACCGAGGCGTGGCTGATGCTGACACCCCGATATCGTCCGAAAGCAGCGCTTGGCCCTCATCTGATTTTTGCCTTCAGATACGAAGGCGTCGATCTCCAGGTGTTATCGGCTCTGTTCCAGATTATAGAGCCTGACGAGATCGAGGCTATCATCCGGGCAACGCCGACCGGTGCTTTCGCGCGTCGACTCTGGTTCCTGTTCGAGTGGCTGACCGATCGGCAGCTCAATCTTCCCGATCCTGGTAAGGTACGGATGGTGCCGATCCTCGATCCGAATCAACAATATGCATTGGATGAAGGCGATCCATCGCCGCGGCACAAGGTCTCGAACAATCTTCCGGGCACGCCAGCGTTCTGCCCCCTGGTTCGCCGGACACCAGAGCTCGTCGCCTTCTCGCAGAAGGCGCTCGGTGAGCGGGCACGCGAGGCGATGGGGCACGTCCGTCCAGATCTGGTAGCGCGAGCCGCTGCGTTTATCCTGCTCAACGATTCCAAGTCCTCCTTCGCCATCGAAGGGGAGCGGCCATCAGGCCAAAGGGCAGCACGCTGGGGCCAGGCCATCGCGCAAGCCGGCATGCGTCCGCTCAACCTCGACGAACTCGATCGCCTTCAGCGCATCGTTATCGGAGACGCCCGCTTCGTGCGCCTCGGCCTTCGGGATGAAGGCGGCTTCATCGGTGTACATGACCGAGACAATAACATGCCTATCCCCGATCACATCAGCGCACGGCATGTGGATCTGGAAAGCCTGGTCGGCGGTCTGATCACATTCGCCGACCGAGCCACGCGGGGCGCGATGGACCCAGTAGTGGCAGCGGCATGTCTCGCATTCGGCTTCGTTTACATTCACCCTTACGTGGACGGTAACGGGCGCCTGCATCGCTGGCTGATCCACCATGCGCTTGCCTCCTCCTCCTACAGTCCTCCCGGCTTCGTGTTTCCAGTTAGCGCGGCGATCTTGCGCAACATCGACCGGTACAGAGCAGTGTTGGAGTCCTGGTCCGCGCCGCTACTTCCCTTCATAGAGTGGCGTCCGACGGTCTCGGGCAATGTGGAGGTGCTGAACGACACCGCGGCCTTCTACCGCTTTTTCGATGCCACAGCGCATGCAACTTTCCTCTATGCCTGCGTCGAACAGACGGTCGAACACGACCTACCGCACGAGGTTCACTTCCTGCAGGCGTTCGATATCTTTTCCGAAGGGGTCCAGCAGATCGTTGACATGCCAACAGCTCAAGTCGAACTGCTGCACAAGTTCCTCGACCGGAACGACGGCCGGCTGTCGCAGAGAGCACGCACGAAGGAGTTCGCTGCATTGGACGACGTCGAGGTCGAACGGATCGAGGCGCTCTATGCCGACGCATTCGAGCGAGGCCGGGCCTGACCACCGCTTTTGCGTCTTTGTCCCCCAATCAAAAGAGATCTAATCGCCTCATCCTCTGCTTCAGAGCGCTCCGCCATACGACAACGATGTTCGCTACATATGTCCCCATGCCGCGCGAGCTTGTTTGCAGTCGAGCCTACGATGGCGGCAATTGCGGCTTCTTGATCCGGATTCCATAGCCATCGCCGTCTTCCAGAATGAATTCCATACCAGCATCTTCGATGCACCTGCCTTATGCCGTCCAGAGTGCCATTTCGTAATTGGTCTCCTCGTTCCAACCGACTTATTGTCTGAGTTGAAACATTTGCTGCTGACGCCGTCCCCAAACACGGCCGTCCTCGAATGGTTGGTGGCGCAGCCGCCTCTGTCGGTGTTCACGACCGCAGTCACCGAGGCTGAAATCCTCTCTGGGCTGCGACTTCTGCCGGAAGGCCGCCGTCGCCGTGATCTGGAGCGGCCATCTCGCCGTTTTTTGGCGAGGACCTGTTCGGACGCGTGCTGCTGTTTGATCGTGACGCGGCGGATCTTTATGCCACCATCGCCACGGATCGTCGCAACGCCGGCCGACCCATCAGCTAGTTCGACGCGCAGATCGCGGCGATCGCGCGGTGCCTCGGTGGCGACACGCAATGTCTCCGATCTCGAGGGCCTTGGCCTAGTGATCGTAAACCCGTGGAAGGACCATTAAATGGATGGCAGCAGCAACGACATCTCAAGCTGTTGGGGCGCCTGATGCGTTGCGACGGGCCGGCGAGTCGGACCCGCTTGACGCCATCCTGCCGTTCGATCGCCGCGACCAGTTGGCTGAGCTTTTGACCGACCACGATGTTACGACCCTCAAGCATCTCGCCCGCGAGGGTATGGGCGACACACTACGGGCGCTGGCGTCGGACGTACAAATGCCTGCTCGACGAATTCGCGCATTGGATTCGAAGGTGCAGACTGGGCCGTTGAACAACGGACACAGCCTGCACTGCGGCCGCTGGGAGGGTTCGACCGCGGGTTTGAAGTTGGACACAATCCTTCGTGATGCGCAGTGTTGAAATCGCTAAAGACAGCACGGTATTTCCACCGCTATATGCGGCATCCGCGTTCATCGAAAAGGTGCGCGCGCTGCGCGTTTGGGAGCAGCCGCACTGTGTCGGCAGGCTCAAGCGCAACACGCTCTCGCACGACCGCCGTGAATTCGGCATCGCCCAACGTCGTTCCGATTAGAGTTTCCGACCCAAATGGCTCAAGGATCGTGACCACCGTCTCCACACCTTCCCTTGAGACGGTCACGTCTTCCGGCCGAACACCGTAAAATCGGGCCATTGTCTTCGAGGTATCGGCGGGAAGAAGCACCCCTCCCTGGGTCAGAAAGCCTTCGCCCGTCATCTTGCCGGGAAGTATGTTCATAGACGGACTTCCAATGAACTGGGCGACAAAGGTGTTCGCTGGCTCGTCGAACAGGGTGAGCGGTGGACCACTCTGTTCGATGCGGCCATCGCGCAGCACTACGATTTTGTCGCCCATGGTCATCGCTTCGACTTGGTCGTGTGTCACGTAAATCGTCGTCGTCCGGAACCGCTGATGCATGCGCTTGATTTCGGCCCGCATCTGCACACGTAGCTTTGCGTCCAGATTGGATAGCGGCTCGTCGAAGAGGAATACTTTCGGCTGACGGACGATCGCTCGGCCCATCGCAACACGTTGCCGTTGGCCGCCGGAGAGCGCGGAGGGCCGCCTGTCTAGGATTGCCTCCAGTCCCAGAATTTTTGCGACGGCGTCGACCTTATCGCGGATTTCCCCCTTCGGGGCACGGCGCAGGCTGAGCGAAAAGCCCATGTTTTCTCGTACTGTCAGATGCGGATAGAGCGCATAGTTCTGGAAGACCATTGCCATGTCCCGGTCTTTGGATTCGACCTCGTTGACAACACGACCATCTACCTTGACCTCACCTCCCGAAATGGTTTCAAGGCCGGCGACCATGCGCAACAGGGTAGATTTTCCGCAGCCGGACGGTCCGACGAGCACAACGAACTCGCCGGGCGCAACATCGAGACCGACGCCGTGTATCGCGCGATGCGCTCCATAGTCCTTGACAACGTCGCGGATAGTCAGAGAGGACGCCCCGACAAACAGCTCCTGCTCCAGGGTCATGCCGCCCTACCCTTGCCAGCGAAATCTATACCTTCGGCTGCCGCGATCTCGCGCAGCTTGGCTGCTGCTGCCGCATAGGCGTCAAATGTATCGAGATGTTCAATGATCAGAGACACGTCCTCGGGCAGGCGGGTCATTTCACGAAGCAGGCGGGCGTAATCCATGCGTCCACTGCCGATGGGCACCTCGGCCATATGGTAAGTAAAGCGATCCGCAAGGATGCGGGTGTCTTTTGCATGGACATGTGTGATGGCATCCCCGAATGTGTCGATGCACTCCGCTACGAACTCGCCGGTTCGGAAATGGCGATCGAGATTCATCATGTTGACCGGATCAAACAAGATGCCGAGGTTAGGATGTTTCACCGCATCAACCAGATCGCGGGCCGCGCGCGGTGAATCCAACGGCGTCATCACCCAGGTCTCAATCGTCAACTTCGTGACCTTCGAGGAGAACCCATCAAGGACCTCGGCGCAGCTTTGAGCCAGAAGCTCACGCGCGGGCTGGGTCCAGTTATCGGGATGCGGCGAAAAGACCGCTTCCGGGCAGTCCGGATCTCGGTGCCCGCCCCCGCAAATGACAGTGCGAACTCCCGCTTGCTCGGCCGCAGCGAGTGTCTCGCGCAACCGGGCCACGCATTTCCGGCGATGCGCCTCATCGGTGCTCACAAGATTGCAATAACCTCCGGTCTGTGCCGGGATGATCCCAGCCTGCTCGAAGCTTAGGCCGAGGCCGGAGCGTTCGGCTTCCGGCAGTTCTGCGATATCCTCCGCTGGCCCTGCGGTAAGACCGAGTTTCTGAAGATCGGGAATGTTCAAGACTGCGCCGAGATGCATTATCACTTCCTCTTGAATTCAGACCGCTCACGGAGCGGGAATGTTTCAGTATCGAGCGGGAGGATGACCCGTTGCGTCCGGTTGGACGACGCGTAGGCCGCCATGATGATTTCGGTGGCGTTTCGGGCGAGCCGGGCATCGAGTACCGGTGCTTGATCGGTTCCGATCGTCGACACCAGGTCGCGGAATGCGGCGGCATAGCTGTTGCCAAAGTCGACCTCTGCACGCACAAGGGTCTCGATCGAAGCGGGTCCTTCGCCCATGAACCAGCCGGTAAGAACATCCCCGATGCGGATCACACCCGCTTCTCCGACGATCCGGAATTCCGGCGTCGGCAAATCGTCACCGCCTTCCACGGTGGCGGTGACCCCGTCGCCGTAATCAACAAGGACCACCGCCCGATCTTCGACCGGATGACCGTAGCGGATGATCGCGCTCTCGGTATCGGTGACCGCCAGAACCGATTTTGCCGGGCGATCGCCGAGAAAGAAGCCGAACATGTCGATCCAGTGCGTTCCCCAGCTCAAAAGATCCGCGTCTGCGCCGGAGATCCGACCGCGAAGGTCCGTGATGCGGCCGATGCGGCCCGAGCTCACCCACTCTTTTGCGCGAAGGTACATCGGCTCGAACCGCCGCTGATGGCTCACCGTGAGCTTTACACCGTTGGCCTCGCAAGCCCCGATCATGCGATCTGCCTCGCCAAGGCTCAGACACATTGGCTTCTCGCAATGGATCGCCTTAACTCCGGCTTCAGCCGCCCTAACAACCATGTCGCTATGCAGGCCGGGCCAGGTGCAGACACTGACGATGTCGAGCTGGCCGTCCCGAAGCATCTCGGCATAGTCGGCGTAGCCTGCCACGCCATAGTCCTCAGTGAAGGCTGAAAGATTTTCCGGCCTGATGTCGCAGGCGGCCGCGAGTTCGACGTCCTGCAACGTTTTCCAAGCATCGGCCTGGACCCTTGCGATCGCGAAACCACCGCCGCGCTCGACGGTCCGGTGACGTGGGCCAGTACCAACAATTCCAACACGATATGCCATCATTGCTCTTTCGTAGGTAGGGCCGCGGCAATTGTCGCCACGGCCGGGGTTATTCAGTTCGCCAACGAGCCGTCGATGCACTGCGACATCGCGTCGAGCGTCGGCTTCACGTCGGCTTCGCCCTGCAACATGGAGGCGAGATTGGGTGTGATGCATTTAGACTGCAGCTCGGCCCAGTTCTGTGTGTAGGGCGCGAAACGGACATAGTTCAACATGTCGGCGTTCGGCTGCAGCGTATCGACAAAGGTGATCTTCTGTTTGGCGTACCAGTCGAAGGACGGCTTGTAGGCGGGCGGATAGATTGCGCCGAGCTTGGCTTCAGAATAGGCCGCCTCATAGCCGGCCTTGCCGAGGAACTCTGTGATGAACTTCCAGGCGAGTTCCTTGTTGTTCGACGATCTCAGAATGGCATAGGCCGTTCCACCGGTCGGATAGACACGCTTCGATAGATCCTTGACCGGTCCCATCACCACCTTGACGCCGAGATCGGCAAAGGCCTGCGGGTTCTCGACGGACTTCCATGCACCGGCGAGCATCATCGCCGCCTTGCCGTGAAGGAACAGGTTCGGGCAGTTCTGATCGGCGCCACCCAACGCGGTCATCGTGTTGAACGAGGGGACCGATTTGTCCTTGTTCATCAGGTCGACATAGAATTGGCTGGATTCCATAGCTGCCGCAGAATTGATCTCCGATTTCGTAGGCGCCTTGGGATCGTTCACGTAGCCGGCGCCACCGCTATAGAGAAAGTACTGCCAGTTGTTGATATCATTGTTGCTGAGGCAGAGTCCGTAAGTCTGCTTGTCGGCATTTGTCAAAGCGGCTGCCGCCTTACGCATGTCCTCCCAGGTCCAGTCATTGGTCGGTGCTTTCACGCCGGCGTCCGTGAAGGCCTTGGGATTGTAAAAAAGAAGACCGAATGGTTGGGCGTCGTAGGGGATTCCATAAACCTTGCCGTCGATCGTGTAGCGATCGAGCAGGCTCGGAAAGAACTCGTTGGCATTGAAATCTTTCGTTTTCTCCAGATAAGGCGTCAGGTCCTCGAGGAGTTTACGAGCGGCGAACTGCGGGAAGGGCGTGTTCTCGACTGCGGCAATGTCCGGCGCGTCTCCCCCAGCGATCTGGCTCAGAAGCTTCGGCAGATACTGGTCGAACGGGGTGACCTGGATCTCGATATCGATATCGCCATACTTGGCCTTGACGGCCTTCATCAATCCGTCCCAACCCGACACCTTGTCGACCGGATAGAATGAAGCGATGACGAGCTTCTCGGCGCTTTGCGCCGGGACAGGGACAACGAGGGTTGCTATAGCCATCGCCGAGATCGTGCATGCGGCCCGGGCCAATCCTAATTTCGAAACAACAGACTTCATGTTTTCCTCCTCCACTTGGTTTTCCGTATTATTTTAGTCCGGTGATCTGGATACCCTCGATGAAGTAACGCTGGGCGACCAGGAACACGACGATGAGCGGCAGCACCGTCAGCGTCGCGCCGGCCATCAGGACGCCCCAGTCGGTGCCGTAAACGCTTGATGCCAGGCCCGCGATACCCACGGTCAATGTCTTCATCTGCTCGGAGTTGATGACCACCTGGGGCCACAAAAAGTCGTTCCAGAAAAAGACGAACGCGAAGACGCCGACAACCGCGAGCGCGGGACGCACCAAAGGCAGAATTATCCTGAAGAAGATCGTCAAATGCCCCGCTCCATCCATGCGCGCCGCCTCTTCCAGCTCCACGGGGATTGTGAGCATGAACTGGCGCAGCATGAAGGTTGCGACGGCGCTGCCGAGCGCATAGGGCGCGATCAGACCCATGTAGTGATTCACCCATCCGAAGGTTCGAATGATGATGAAGGTCGGGATCAGCGTAACAACCTGCGGCACCATCATGGTCGCGAGAAACACCATGAACAGGTGCTCCCGACCGGGAAAGCGCATTCTTGCGAAGGCGTACGCGCCCATCGAACTGAACAGAAGCTGCCCAGCGACAATCACCGTGGTGACGCCGAGCGTGTTCAGAAACTGGCGGGCAAACGGGATCGAGCTGAACAGTTTTTGGTAATTCTCAAACGTCACCGTCTCGGGAAGCCAGCTCGGCGGCATCGTGAAGATGTCTTGCGGCAGTTTGAACGATATCGAAATCATCCAGAACAGCGGCATCAAGGCGGATGCCGAGCCAATGATGAGCGCCGTGTGGACAAGGACTGCGCGTAGGGTAAGTCTGTGCATTGTCGGTCTCCTCAACGGATTTCTTCCGCACCGCGGCCGGTCACGCGGAGCTGCAGGATCGTCACGGCGATCAGAAGAACGAAAAGCAGGTAGGAGATGGCCGACGCATAACCCATCTTGAAAAAGTTGAAGGCGTTCTCCCAGATATAGAACATCAGCACCTTGGTGGCGTTGCCAGGGCCTCCGCCGGTCATGACAAAGATGATATTGAAGGATTGAATGAAGCTGTTGATCAGCGACGTCACCATGACGAAGAAGATCGTGGGTTTGAGCAGCGGCAGCGTGATCCGCCAGAATTTCTGCCAGCCCGTCGCGCCGTCCATGCTGGCCGCCTCGTAATAATGCTTGGGGATCGAGCGCATCCCGGCCATCAGTAGGATCGCGTTGTAGCCTGCGGTCTGCCAGATCGAGACGATCGCCACCGAAACGATAGCAACGGCAGGATCCGTCAGCCAGTCTGGTTGAGGCAGTCCAATGGTTCGAAGAGCTGCGTTCAGGATCCCGTATTGGGGATTGTAGATCCACTTCCACGCCAAAGCCACCGCGACCGTCGACGACACGTAAGGCAGGAAGAGAATGGCCTGGTATATTCGGAGCCCTCGGATGTCGCTGTTGAGCGCCAGCGCAATCAGCATCGATACGATCAGACCACCGGGGATCACCATAAGCGAGTAGAGGAGAGTGACTTTAAGGCTGAGCATCAACGCCGGGTCGCTCAAAAGCCCTGCATAGTTCGCAGCGCCAACCCATGTCGGGCTGCTCATCATGTCCCAGTCAGTCAGACTGATGGCTAGGCCGGCGAAGAGCGGCGCCACGACGAAAAGCCCAAGACTGATGAGATTTGGGGCCAGAAACAGGTACGCCGTTAGCCCCTCCCGCGCCTCGCGGCTCAGCATCGGGGGGTGGGACACGGTCTGCGGCGAGGCCGTGATCGGGATGTTTGTCATGCTTATTGCTCCTCCAAGCCCGGCGGCCAGTTTGGCCGCCGGCATCCGTCAATTTATGCTGCTTCCCATTCCTTCGGCTTTGCCATACGATCTCCGATGACCTCGCGCAGGAAAGGTAGACTGCGGCGCGCCTCCTCGATCGTACCGCATTCCACCGAAAGCGGGATCTCGCGGTCGAGCGGATCGAGAATTTTCAGCACCCGCTCCCAATCGACGACGCCTTCGCCGCAGGCGCAGCCAACAGGCGTGCCGGTGACTTTGCCGCGTTCGGCTTCCGAGTGGGAATAGCTGATGTCTTTGGCATGCACGTGCAGAACGCGGTCACGAACACGCTCCAGAGCTTCGTACGGATCTTCGGCACCCGCCAGATAGGCATTGCCGGTGTCCCAGTTCACGCCGATCCAGGACGAGGACACAAGATCAACAATCTTCAGCAAGCCTTCGCTGGTCTTCGTGTAGATGCCGTGGGGTTCGACGCAGATGTGGACCTTGTGCCGGGCGGCGACCATCGCCGCCTTGGTCAGGCTGTACTTCATCGCCTCGTGAGCGTCTTCGTCGCTCATCCAATCAGGTTTGAGCATTTCGTCGGTATTAACGAACGGAGCGCCAAGCGCGTCGGCAAAAAGGATTGCCCGCGTTAGCCTGGGGACTGCAGCTTCCGGCTTCATCAACGGGCTATGTCCGCTAATGCTCGAAACGCTGATACCGTTGCGGTCGCAAATCTCCTTCATCAGGAGCGGATCTTCTTCCATGGAAAATGAGTGGAAGTAACCAACCTCGCTCAACAGCTCCCAACCCGTGTGAACCATTGGCTCAACATGCGTGTAGCCCAATTCAGCCGCAACAGCGACGCCGGCGGAGAAGTCGCGGTCCGCGCTGCGGATGAACTCCATGTTCAATGAAATCGAATAGGTAGCCATGTCTGCTCCAATGTTTTCAACTTTGTTAGCCCATCGCTACCGCAGTGATGTTGCGCGGTCTTGCAGCATTTGCTACCGGTAAATATTACACATCGGAGGGAGGAGCCTGATGTTATTGCCAACATACGTCGACGAAAAGTCCGTATTCTTGTCGGACACCTGCGATCCTTTGCGGGACGCCGCCAAGGCTGGAGCGATCGGGTTTGCCGCTCTGGCCCGCGAGCACTACCCTGGTGAACCTATGCCTGAAGGCGAGTTGCCGGGTGTCATGTCGTTGGGATTCTGGGACGCACCTCGCACGCAGACGTGGGGACTAGCCCCTCATCGCAACGAAGGCATCGAGATTACATGCCTTGCCCGTGGTCGAACGGGTTTTGCAGCAGACTCGAACATCCATTCGCTGTCCAAGGGGAGCCTGACGGTCACGCGCCCGTGGCAGCAGCATCAAGTTGGATTGCCGAACGTCGAAGCATCGCGACTGCACTGGATAATCGTCGATGTGAATGTCAGGCGGCCCAACCAGCGCTGGGAATGGCCTGAATGGATCATCTTGTCCTCAGAGGAAATCCGCCGGTTGACTGAACTGCTTCAATACAACGAGACACCGGTCTGGCATGCTGACGAGGGGATCATTCACACATTCGAGGCCATCGCTGAACTTGTGCAGCGACCAACGGCACGTTCTCGCTATTCCACCTTGGCCCTCCTGGTGAATCAATTGCTCTTGAAACTCCTCGATCTGCTCGAGGAAAACCGGATCGAGATCGACACCACGCTGACATCGTCTCGTCGCTGCGTTTCCCTGTTCCTTGAAACCTTGAAGGAGCACGTAGACGAATACTGGACACTCGACAGAATGGCGGAGAGCTGTGGTCTTGCCAGAACTCAGTTTGCCGAACTTTGCAAAGATCTGACGAATCTGTCACCGATCCAGTACCTCAGCGCCTGTAGAATCGAGAAAGCAAAGTCGATATTGGTCGCCCGCCCGGGTTGCGTAACGGACGTTGCAATGAGCTGTGGGTTTAATTCAAGCCAGTATTTCGCGAATGTGTTTCGAGCACATACTGGTCTCTCACCACAGGCTTTTGCTCGAGAGCGCACAGCTCGCCGGTAAGAGGGCGACAGCTGTGAAGCTTTCGAATTGCAAGCTCCAGGCAGTCGTGCTCTTTCCTCCACTTCACCAGGGCGACATCAATCGGCGACTTTAGGGATCAAGGATGCTTCGGCGGGTTACACAGGTTAGCGCTCGGCCCTCACGCTTGTGCCCGTTGCTTCCCGCCGTAGATGTGGTAGGGGTCAGAACAAGAGCAGCGCGAAATCGTACGCGGTGTTTATCAACCAAAGACAGCCACGGCAGATTTGATGGTGATGCCTCCGCTATGACTACGGCGCATTTGGCGGCCGGTAGCAGCACGGAAAACTTGCATTAATTGCAGTGCA
>Ga0209233_1000328_pt1 | contig 49534 bp, 53 predicted proteins | sample AraplaCL_Cvi_mCL_FD_184269 | JGI IMG/M metagenome (GOLD analysis project Ga0209233, IMG submission 184269) | Arabidopsis root microbial communities from the University of North Carolina, USA - plate scrape CL_Cvi_mCL (SPAdes) (version 2) | ecosystem: Host-associated > Plants > Roots > Endosphere...
CGGGCGCCAACGCCGGCACGGACGGGGGCGACTCGAGCGTTGGAAGTCTGCTCGTCTGCAAGGGTGGCAAGGGCGGCGCGGGCACCAATGGCGTCGGCGCGACCGGCTCGCCTGCGGCGATCGCCGTGCCGGGAACCGGCAACATCATTGCGGCCTCCGGGACGACTGGAACCGGCGGCCAGCACAACACGGCAGTGGTCAACACCGGCTGGGGCGGCCCGTCACCATGGGGCGGGGGCGCACCCAATGTTGTCGGCTCGGCGCCGTCCGCGCCGGGCGGCTTCGGCGGCGGCGGCGGCCCGGGCTCGCAATACAGCAGCGCCACGAACGTTGGTGGCGGCCCGGGCGGTCCGAGCAAGATCGTCATCATCGAATTCTGCAGCCAGTAGGGGACCAGCCCATGACCACCTATTGCAAGATCGAGAACGGTGCCGTCGTCAACCGCGCGCATTTCGAGGCGGCGATGCCGGACGACTGGGCGGAGCCCGGCGATGTCTGGATTGCCGACGAGGCGGCGCAGATCGGCTGGTCCTACAGCAGCGGGGTGTTCTCTGCGCCGGCGCCAGAAGTGCCGCCCGTCGATCTCAAAGCCTATGCGGCCGACAAGCGGTGGCGCGTCGAGACTGGGGGTATCGTGGTCAATGGCGCCAGCATCCAGACCGATCGGGCCAGCCAGGCCATGATCACCGGGCTCTATACCTATGCCGCCGTCGCCAAGCCCGACAGCATTCCCTACAAGGCCGAGGGTGGTTTCGTCTCGCTTACCGCCGCCGAGGCGGTCGCCATCGGGCTAGCAGTGGGCGCCCACGTGCAGGCCTGCTTTGCGGCCGAGCAGGCGATCGACGCCGACATCGATGCGGGCGCAATCAGCACTGCCGACCAGATCGAGGCGGACGGCAGGTGGCCGACGAACGGTGCCGCCTAGCGCCGGACCAGCAACCCGATGAGCGCACCGGCCGCGCCCAGCACAACCACGGCGACACCGAGATCGGAAATCATCTGCAAGGGCAAACTCCCTGATCGATCGTCGGGGAGTTGGAAAGACCTCCTAAGGGTGGTCCGCGTTGACCTTCGGAAGTGCCGGCGCCCAAAGGCGTCTGCCCTCGTCTTATACGCCAACGCCTCCCCGACGAAGATCGGAGAGTGCAATTCGGCCGCACACCGGGCCGCCTTAGGAGGGGTTTCCACGCCCCAGAGCGCAATGGGTGCGCTCCGCCCGGGACCATAGGGCAACGGCGGCGCGCAATCTAGCCGGCCGCAACAGTCAATCCACCCACATCGGAGCCTGCCCATGCAGAAAGCGCTGCTCATCAGCACCTGCCACGCCTACGGCTTGCCGCTCGACCAGGCGGCCTATGTTCTCGGGACCGCAGACTGGGAAACCGACCATACCCTCGAGCCGATCGACGAGCGCGGCGGAGACACATATTTTGCCCGCTATGACGCCGGCACGCCGCGCGGTCAGGAACTCGGCAACACGGAACCCGGCGACGGCGCGCGCTACAAAGGCCGCGGCTTCGTGCAGATCACGGGCCGCAGGAACTACGAGAAGGCCGGCCGCCTCGTCGGCGCCGACCTGATCGGCCATCCTGAGCTTGCATTGGATCCCCAGATCGCCGCCAAGGTGATCGTCCTCGGCATGGTGCAAGGGTGGTTCACCGGACGGAAGCTCGGCGACTACATCAATGCGGGCGCCTGCGATTTCGTGTCGGCCCGGCGCATCGTCAATGGCACGGACCGCGCAACCGAGATTTCGCTGCTCGCCAAGAAGTACCAGGCCGAGCTGACCGCGACCGAATACGCCGGCGCCAAGGCTGCCCCGATGATCCGGCCCGCGCCGATCCCCGCCACCCGATCGGCTGTCAAGGCGGCGCTGCTCGACAGCGGTTCCCGCACCATATCGGCGGCCGACCTGCAGACCAAGGTCTACGCGGTCTCCGGCACTGCCGCCGCGGCCTCCGGCATCATCGGCACGGTGAGCAACACGCTCGCCGCCGTGCCGCCGTGGGGCTGGGCTGTGCTAGCGCTGGCCGTGATAGTCGGGCTCTACCTCCTCACGCATCGGATCGTGCTGGCGCGCATCGAGGACGCGCTGAGCGGCGCCCATACCGGCCGCGACATCGGCCTCGTGCCGACGCCTGAGCCCGAGACGCCAGCGGCTGAGCCTGTGGTCGATGCTGCACCTGCAGCGCCTGCCGAACCGGCGCCGGCCGCCTGATGCCGTTCCTACTCGCTCTTGTGCCGCTGCGCGCCGTCGCCGCGGGCGTGTTCGGCTGGGCATTCGCCGACTGGCGGCGCATCACTGCCCTCTGCGGCGTCCTCGCCGTCGTTTCGGCCTATGTGGTTGGCGACGTGCGCGGGCGCCATGCCGAGGCGGCCGCGTGGCAGGCCCGATACGACAAGCTCAGCCACGATTTCATCACGGCCGCAGATGCCGCGAAGGCCGCCGAGACCAAGCGCCAGGCGGATATCGGATCGAACGTCACCAAGGCGTTTCAGGACGAGCTCGCCGCGCGCGACGCCGCCGACGCCAAAACACGAGCCGAACTGGAGAAAGAGATTGCAGCCTATCAGTCCAAGCCGGGCGGCGCTTGCACTATTGATGCTGGCGCCTATCGCTGGCTGCTCGACGCTAAGCCCTGACCTTCGCGCCGCCGCGGCAACGCAGGGCCGGGCATCGGCGGGCGTCTCGCTCCCGTCCTATCCGGCTCGCTGCGCTCAGCCGGTCCCGCACGCCGCGGTCAAGGTCGGCGATCAAGCCATCATCGACCTGAAGCGGGAGCGGGCGCAGCTCGACCGCGCCAATGGCGACAAGGCGGCGTGCGCCGGCTTCTACGCATCGCTGAGAGACGAACTCGGCAAATGAGCGGCTTCGGGCCATGCGTCAACACAGCCCGAAGCCTTCCACCACCCCGACCGGAGATCGGAATGACGGCGACGACAAACATGCGCTCCCAACAATTGCTGGGGGATGAATAAATGCCAGACAATGGCTTCACGCCGCAGCAGGTGGCGCAGCTTCGCGGCATCGTCCGGGACGCCATCCGGGAGGAACTGTCAGACGCCGGCCTTCGGCTCGACGGCTCCGATCACCAGGACGCGGCCCGCGAAGACTTCCGCTTCGTCCGCAACTTCCGCCTCTCCTACGAGGGCGCGGTAAACAAGATCGGCAATTCGGTGCTGATCGCCGTGCTGGTGATCCTGGGGACCATCATGTCTCTCGGCTTCTGGCAGTGGATCAAGCATTGACCCGCGACGACTGGCTGGTGCTGCTCTTCGGCGCGGTCATCGGCGGCCTGATCGTCATTGCCACCGGGACGGTCGTCCACGCCGCGCCGGCGCAGTGCGGCATCGCCAGCCGCTACGGCGCCGAATCCGGCAGCCGCACTGCCAACGGCGAGCGCTTTCCGACCAGCGAGCCCACGGCGGCCAGCCCATGGCTGCCGTTCGGCGCCCGGGTGCGCGTGACCGATATCGCGAGCGGCCGGAGCGTGGTGGTGCGCGTCAACGACCGCGGTCCGGCTCGCTGGACGCATCGCATCATCGATCTGTCGCCGGTCGCCGCCCGGGCGCTCGGCATGGGTGGGCTCGCCAAGGTGTGCCTGTCCCCCAAATAGACGGACGCGCCCGTTGACAGAGTCGGCAAATCACCTACATTCCTGTCAGTGCCCTCGGAGCCTCGTTGGTGAGGCATCAGGCTCTAAACCTGACCGAGCGGGTTCAATTCCCGACGGGGGCGCCAATTCCCCTCTAACGGAGACCGCAATGTCTTAGGTTGCTACTGGCCCGCCGCATTTTCCGATGACTGAGAACCCTCGTCACCTCGGAGAATTGCGATGAAAGTCTACCTAAAGATCAAAATCATGAGCCTCGCTGCAGAGGCCAGGATTATCCGAAAAGAGACCAAACGCTGGCCCGGCGATTCGCCCGAGCGCCTCGGTCTCTACACCCACCGAATCCACGATGTCAGATCCGAAGCAAGGTCCGCGTGCCTTGCCTACGGCTTTTTGCGCGGTCGCACATACGACCAGATGGAAGGTCGCGGCTCCCGACGACCGGACTGGAAGCGCGTCGAGGCGCTCGTGTCCAAGTACGGGGATGGCGATCTTCGAGACCGCATGCAGCGGTTTTCCGAGTGGAAAGACGGGACCATTGCGACCGCATAATGCATGCCGGCCCCGCTCTGCTTCGGCAGGGCGGGGCCTTTTGCGTTTCCAGAACGGGCGGGGAACAGAGTCTGCCCTAAACTTGCCACTACGTGGCGCGCAACGCTGCTCGCCTATGCGCGAAAGCCGGGCAGACGGATTGCAAAACCCTAGGAAATCTGGTGCTGCCGGACAGGATTGAACTGTCGACCTCCCCCTTACCAAGGGGGTGCTCTACCACTGAGCTACGGCAGCCAGGCGGGCGGCGCGGGTGCGCCGGGACGAGGCCGGGCGCTTACTGCCATAGGGGGTTTGGCGACGCAAGGGCTAAAAGCTGGGCCTTCGGGCAATCCACCGGCGAGCGTCGTGTCCGCTGGCGGCGCCTGCGTCGGCCGTCGACTCGTGCTATAGGAGACGGCGTCGTTTTGCGCCCCGCGGCCCCGCTACGGTTACCGGTCCCTTAAGAACTCGATGTCAAAATCCGATGAAGCCAGGCGGCGGGAGCAAAGATTGGCCGCAAAGCTCCGGGAAAACCTGAGGCGACGCAAGGAGCTGCCCCAGGAGCCCGACGCCGGCGGCAGCGAGCCGGAGCAGGGGCGCCCGTCGCCCCAGGGGCCCGCGGCAGAGGACGCGCGCTGACGATTTTGCCGGGCCGGTTCGCCGGCGCGGCGCAGGATGTAGGTCAACTTGGCGCCGACGGCGCCCCGGGAGGAAGCCCCGGTATTTGGGATATCGACATGGATCGCATTCGGTTGGTCGGCGGCAATGAACTGCGGGGCGAAATCCCCATTTCGGGCGCCAAGAACGCGGCGCTGCCGCTGATGATCGCCTCGATCCTGACGCGCGAACCGCTGGTGCTCGAGAACGTGCCGCGGCTGGCCGACGTCAAGCAGCTCGAACGCATCCTCGAAAACCATGGCGTCGACATCGCCGTGCACGGGCGGAAGCGCGGCGACGAGACCGGGACCGGCCAGCGCATGACCTTCCACGCCGCCGAAATCGCCGACACCACCGCGCCTTACGAACTGGTGTCGGTGATGCGGGCGAGCTTTTGGGTCATCGGCCCGCTGCTGGCCCGCGAAGGGCACGCCCGGGTGTCGCTGCCCGGCGGCTGTGCCATCGGCACCCGGCCGGTCGATTTCTTCATCTATGGCCTGAAGCAGCTTGGCGCCGAGATCGAGATCGAGGAGGGCTACGTGGTCGCCAAGGCGCCGCGCGGCGGCCTCGTCGGCGGCCTGGTGCACCTGCCGCGCGTCTCGGTCGGGGCGACGCACACGGTGATGATGGCGGCAACGCTCGCCCGCGGCACCACGGTGATCGAAAATGCCGCCATGGAGCCCGAGGTGACCGACGTCGCCGAATGCCTCGTGGCGATGGGCGCGAAAATCAGCGGCATCGGCACCAGCCGGCTGGTGATCGAGGGCGTCACCTCGCTGCATGGCGCGACGCACGAAGTGCTGCCCGATCGCATCGAGACCGGCACCTTCGCCATGGCAGCGGCGATGGCCGGCGGCAACGTCCTGCTGCGCGGCGGTCGCGCCGGGCACCTGCAGAAGGCGCTCGACGTGCTGGAGCAGGCGGGCGCCCATGTCGACGTCGAGGAAGCGGGCATCCGCATCCGCCGCAACGGCAACGGCATCCAGCCGGTCGACGTCGAAACCGATCCGTTCCCGGGCTTCCCGACAGACCTGCAGGCGCAGTTCATGGCCCTGATGACGATGTCGACCGGCGTGTCACGTATCAAGGAAACCATCTTCGAGAACCGCTATATGCATGTCGCCGAACTGAGCCGGTTCGGCGCCGATATCCGGGTCGAGGGGCAGATGGCGACCGTCACCGGCAAGCCGGTGCTGACCGGGGCGCAGGTGATGGCGACAGACCTGCGGGCCTCGGTGTCGCTGGTCATCGCCGGCCTTGCGGCACGCGGCGAAACCATCGTCAACCGCATCTACCACCTCGATCGCGGCTTCGAGCGGCTGGAAGAAAAGCTGTCGCGCTGCGGCGCGGAGGTCGAGCGCCTGACCGGCTGACCGGGGAGGGGCGCTGCCAGGGCGAGAGCCAGCCTTGCGTCTCCCTCTCCCGCAAGCGGGAGAGGGTGTCCGGCAGGACCGGGAGAGGGCGGCGGCCAACGCCGCCCTTGACGTGATCTGCCGCGAGAGAGCGGCGAGGCCGTCAGACTTACGCCGCGGCGGCCTGCGCCGTGGCGACGCGGCCATCGCGCAGGGTGCGCGACCACCAGACGATTTCGTCCAGCATCGCTTCGGCGGTCGGCACCAGATAGGGGTAGTCGGCCATCGACTTGCCCTCGCGCAGCATGCCGATCATTTCGATCATGCCGATATGCACGGCGTGCCGGACCGGCGCCACCTGCAGTTCGGTCAGGATGTGCTTCAGATGCTGTACGGCGCGGCTGCCGCCGCTGCTGCCATAGGCGAGGAAGGCGGCCGGCTTCCGGTGCACTTCCGAGGCCAGGTAGTCGAGGGCATTCTTGAGCACGCCGGTGATCGAGTGATTGTACTCGGCGGTGACGAAGACGTAGCCGTCGAGTTCGGCCATCCTGGCCGCCCAGCGCCGTGCCACTTCGTTCTCGGACGGACCATAGGCGGGGGAGCGCGCATCCTCGAAGAACGGCATCGGATAATCGCGCAGGTCGACGATTTCGAACTGCGCATCATGCCGCTTGCCGGCGATTTCCATCAGCCAGTTGGCCGGGGTGTCGGCGAAGCGGGTGGGGCGGGTAGTCGACAGGACGATACCGATGCGGGGTAGATTTGACATGAGGGAGCCTTCACTTACGATTGGTAAGTGACTTCCTAGGCGTAACCGAAATGGTCCGCAAGTCGGCACGTGACGGTGCCCGACTTACGGTTTGGTAAGTGTCCGCAACCGGTTACTCGGGTCCGGAGGCTGCCTCGACCCGATCGAGCATCGCCTCGAAATCGGTGCGCGACTGCTCGATGTCGTCGCGGTTGGCGACCACCCACCTGCCGATCGGGGTGAGGGCCTGCTTCAGCGAGCGCCCGCGTTCGGAAAGCTGGTATTCGACGCGGGGCGGAATCGTCGGGTAGACGGTGCGCGTCACGATGCCGTCCTGCTCGAGGTGGCGCAGCGTCACCGTCAGCATGCGCTGCGAAATGCCGTCGATCGCCCGGTGCAGTTCGCCGAACCGCCGGCGATCGTCGCCGAGCGCGGTCAGCACCATGATCGTCCATTTGTCGCCGATCCGCGCCAGGATGTCGCCGATGCGCCGGCAATCCGCCAGAAGATGCTGTTCTTGGTCCATGGAGCAAGATTTAGTGGCTCGGGCGAGGCGAGGGAAGGGGCCGCGCGGCGCCTTGCGCCTCCAGCCGCTTCATGCACCGGCAGCACGGTACCCGAGCCGGCAAGCCCATTGCCCGGCATCGGCCAACCTTGTAGATCGGCGGGAAGGCGCCCATCTGCTGGGCTCGTTTTTTGCTTCGGACCGATTATCCATGACCGATCTCAAGCTGCTGGCGCTCGACACGGAAGATTTGCAGGTCGTGTCGGCCGCCACCCAGGACGCGGTGGTACGGGTGCCCGACATGGCCTATGCCGCGGGCGACCATCGCTTCGCGCTGCTGATGAACCGCTATGCCTGGGAGGTCGACGGCGGCCGCTCGAGCGGCCAGCGGCGGCGCGCCGTGCTGAGTTTTTCGCGGGTGAACGGCGTCACCACCGCCGGCATCAATCTCAACGCCGCCGAGGGCGTGCTGGAGCTGCTCGACGTCACCTTCGAGGCGACCGACGACCCGGCCGGCACCGTCGAGCTGCGCTTTGCCGGCGGCGGCACGATCCGGCTGGCGGTCGAATGCCTCGAAATCAGGCTCGAGGATCTGGGGTCCGCTTGGGCGGCCAAGGCCAAGCCGGAGCACCGCCTCTGATGCCCGTCCGCCTCGATAGCCGCGCCGCCGATTTCGACCAACGTTTCGCGACCCTTCTCGCCTCCAAGCGCGAGGCTTCGCAGGAGGTCGGGGACACCGTGGCCACGATCCTGGAGGAGGTTCGCCGCCACGGCGACCGCGCCGTGATCGACTATACCACGCGGTTCGATCATTTGCCGCTGACCCCGGCAACGCTTGCTTTTTCGGCCGAAGAGATCGACGCCGCCGTTGCATCCGTATCGCCGGCCGTGCAGGCCGCGCTCGAAACCGCGCACGCCCGCATCACGGCCCACCACCAAAGGCAAAAGCCTGCCGACAGCGTCTACCAGGATGCCCTCGGGGTGACGCTGGGGACGCTCTGGACCGCCGTCGAGGCCGTCGGCATCTATGTGCCGGGCGGTCTCGCCTCCTATCCCTCCTCGGTGCTGATGAACGCGGTGCCGGCCCGCGTCGCCGGCGTCGAGCGCATCGCCATGGTGGTGCCGACGCCGCGCGGCGAGGTCAATGCGGCGGTGCTGGCGGCGGCGCGTATCGCCGGCGTCACCGAGATCTATCGCATCGGCGGCGCGCAGGCCGTCGGCGCGCTGGCCTTCGGCACCGATACCATCGCGCCGGTCGCCAAGATCGTCGGGCCCGGCAACGCCTATGTCGCGGCCGCCAAGCGACAGGTGTTCGGCACTGTCGGCATCGACATGATCGCCGGCCCGTCCGAAGTGCTGGTGATCGCCGATGCTTCGGCCAATCCCGCCTGGGTGGCCGCAGACCTCCTGGCCCAGGCCGAGCACGGCGCCGGGGCGCAGTCGATCGTGGTGACGACCGACGTCCGGCTGGCCGATGCCACCGAGGCCGAGGTCGAGCGGCAGATCGCGCTGCTGCCTCGCGCCGAGATCACTCGCGAGGGCTGGCGCGAGTTCGGCGCCGTCATCACCGTGCGCTCGCTCGACGAGGCCGTGGCCCTCGCCAACCGCATCGCCTCCGAGCACGTCGAACTGGCCCTCGATGAGCCGCGGGCGCTGCTCGGCAAAATCCGCAATGCCGGCGCCATCTTTCTCGGCCACCACACCCCCGAGGCGATCGGCGACTATGTGGGCGGCACCAACCACGTGCTGCCGACGGCGCGCTCGGCCCGCTTCGCCTCGGGCCTGGGCGTACTCGATTTCATGAAGCGCACCTCGATACTCGGCTGCGACCCCGCCTCGCTGGCGGCGCTGGCCGATGCCGCGGTAACGCTGGCGGCGACCGAAGGGCTCGACGCGCACGGCCGCTCCGTCTCCATCCGGCTCAACCGCTAGCGCCGTGCCGGGCCCGCGCGCCTTCGCCCCGACCGATCGTATCAACACGGTGACGCTCGACCCCTCGACCATCACCTCGATCGACCCCGACGAAGTGCACGAGTGGCGGGTGGCCATCTACGACCTGGTCGAGGCGAACGCCTTCCGCCCGGCCCGGGTTGTATCGACCGGGCCTTACGCGCTGCACGTTTCGATCATCGGTAACTACATCGTGCTCGACGTCCGCAACCCCGAGAACTTCGAGCCGATCGCGGCGCACTACTTGTCGCTCACGCCGTTCCGGCGCCTGATCCGCGATTATTTCCGCATTCGCGAGAGTTACTACGAGGCGATCAAGAGCGCCTCCTCGCGCCAGATCGAAACCGTCGACATGGCTCGCCGCGCCATCCACAACGACGCCGCGGAACTGCTGCGCACCCGACTCGACAACAAGCTCGAGATGGACCTCAACACCGCACGCCGGCTGTTCACGCTGATCTGCGCCGTGCAGCCCTATGCCGCCCGCATCGACGAACGGGAGAGCAACCTGCCGACGGTGCTTTTCGTCTGCTCGATGAATTCGGTGCGCTCGCCGATCGCCGCCGCGCTCGCCCGCAAGCTCTATCCCGGCCGGCTGATCGCCCGCTCGGCCGGCGTGCAGTCGGGCAAGGCGGACCAGTTCGTGCACGAGGTGATGGAGGAGATCGGTATCGACATGTCGATCCATACCCCCCACACCATGGACGAGCTGGTGGCGAACCGCTTCGACCTCGTGGTGACGCTGTCGCGGGAAGCCGATGCGGCGGTGCGGCAGCGCAATTTCGAGATGGGCGCGATCGAGCACTGGCGGGTCGAGGATCCCACTCTCATCGAGGGTAATCGGGAAGTGGTGCTCAGCGCCTACCGCACGCTGCGCGACACGCTGCAAAAGCAGGTGCGCGAGCGCCTCGCGCCGCTGGTTTCGGGTGGTTCACAAAGCAGCTGAGTTCCGATAGGTTGCGCCACAATTTAGGCCCACCGGAACATCGTTGACCGTTCAAGCGACCGGCTCGCCGGTCGCGTGGGTATTCAGGAGAGACAATGGCAAAAGAAGAAGTGCTCGAGTTCCCCGGCGTGGTTTTGGAGCTGTTGCCCAACGCCACCTTTCGGGTGAAGCTGGAAAACGAGCACGAGATCATCGCGCACACCGCCGGCCGGATGCGCAAGAATCGCATCCGCGTGCTGGCCGGTGACAAGGTGTTGTGCGAGATGACGCCCTATGACCTGACCAAGGGCCGCATCACCTACCGCTTCAAGTGAGCGCCGTGGCGGACCGGCCCCGCGGTCGCGCGAAATCCCGGTCCGCCGGGCCCGCAACCAGCCAGAGATTTGCGACTTTGCGGAGCACAGCATGGCCAGCCGCCCGGAACTGATTCTGGCATCCGCCTCGCCGCGGCGCCTGGCGCTGCTCAACCAGATCGGCATCGAGCCCGAGCACCTGGTGCCTGCCAATGTCGACGAGACGCCGGAAAAGGGCGAGCTGCCGCGCAAGCTTGCCGGGCGCCTCGCCGACCTCAAGGCGGCGGCGGCGCGCGACAAGGCGGTGCAATCGGGCATCGCCGGTAACGCGCTGGTGCTGGCGGCCGACACGGTGGTGGCCGTGGGGCGCCGCATCCTCCCCAAGGCCGAGACCATGGAGGAAGCGAGCCTTTGCCTGCGGCTGCTGTCGGGTCGCAACCACCGGGTGTTCACGGGCGTCTGCCTGATAACCCCCAATGGCCGCATTCGCCGCCGGCTGGTCGAGACGCGCCTCCGCTTCAAGCGGCTGTCGCCCAAGGAGATGGAATCCTACCTCGCCAGCGCCGAGTGGCGCGACAAGGCGGGGGGCTATGCCATCCAGGGCATTGCGGGCTCGTTCGTGGTCAAGCTCGTCGGCTCCTACACCGCCGTCGTCGGGCTGCCACTACACGAAACGGTGGACCTGCTGGCGGGGGAGGGCTATCCGGTGCACTTCAACTGGCTGAACCAATCGACCCTCACGGTCGTTTGAAGTCGGTGCGCCAGCCCGCCACCAACCACGCCGCCTGTCCATGCCGCCCAGCAACGTCGTCCAGCTGAAGCCCGCTCGCCCGTGCCCGATCTGCGGCAAGCCGTCGACGCAGCAGTTTCACCCGTTCTGCTCCGCCCGCTGCGCCGATATCGACCTCAATCGCTGGCTCAAGGGCAGCTATGTCATCCCCGGCCGCTCGCTCGAGGAAGCCTCGGGCGAGGGCGATGACGGCCTGCCGTCGGACGACGACGAGGACACCTGAGGCCTTCTGCCGCCGCACCCGGCGGAAGCCGTCCACAGCCGGCTTTTGGCCCTTGCACGGCAAAAATTGTTCTCCTATAACCCGCGGGCATTCGCCGGGCCTTCCTCCGGTACGGTGTGCCCGGGTAGCTCAGTTGGTAGAGCAGCGGATTGAAAATCCGCGTGTCACTGGTTCGATTCCGGTCCCGGGCACCACTTCGTTGTTCGCTAGTTGCCGCGAACAATTGATAAACCCTCCAGAAACTGGGATAAATGAGTACCCCGGTGGCCGTGTGTGCTCGCTGGTGTTCGCAGAGAGCCATGGCAAAGGGGGGATGTTTGAGGGTGGCCGGGACTGGCTGCATCGTCGAGCATCCGAGTCATCAGTTGGCCGAGCTCTTGCCCTGGAACTGGAAGATGCCTCCTGCCGGAGTGGCGGCATGAGCCGAGCCGAACTTTGCCTCAGCTACCAGGCGTACGACATCTGGCATGGCCGGCTGGAGGCTGCTGTCGTCGCGGGAGCTTTCTCCGGCAAGGGATCGGCGTGGTTTAGTCGGGAGCATCTGAAGGAAACCTTCATCGCCCCACTGGGCACGTTCCCTCTATCTGCAGGCCAACTGCCATGCATCGAGGGCGGTTTCTGGAGCAGGGACAATCCCGGGGCCCTGGAGCAATGCCACCTTCGCGTCCGCGTTCAACCCTACGATGCGCTCGGTGCCCTGCTTGTGCAGGTGGACCTTGCAACCGACTCCTACCACAGGCCGGATCACGACCAGCAGCAGTCTGTGACAGCACGCTTCCTCTCGGAATATGCGACGCTTGACACGTTCGCATCTCACCTCGGGCAGGTTCTGGACGGGACGCGAGAGTCGGCCGTCCTCCAGGGTACATCCAAATAGCCACGTCAGCGGCGCTCACCGGATGCTTACCTCTTTCGTCCCACCCGACTGGCGGTTCTTCATCGTCCCCTGCACATCAAAAAAGCCCCCCGTTCAGCGGTAGCGGGGGTCTTTTTGAGGTTCCTTGCAAGAAACCGGAAATATTAGTGTTATATATCAGTCGGTTGTGACCTTCATTCGATTCCGGTCCCGCCACCATCTTTTTTCGACATTGCGATCGCGGCCATGGATGCAATCGCCGTCTGGGGCCGTCGGCCTTGGGGCCATAGGCAAACCCGCTAGCCCGACGATCGGCGCCGCTTGCACGGCGTGACTGTGGCAGCGATGGCTTGTCGGGCTCGGGGGAGCGCGGTAGGGCATCGGCAGCGAGGCTTGCTGTCGGATGCGGCAAGCCTTGCGCCGCCGTTGCCGTTGCTGACGACCTGATAGTCTACACCTGTTGAGCCCAGCCATATCATTTTGACCATTCCATCGCTGGAACTGCCCGATCCCACTTTCGTGGCCGGCCCGTTCTCCGTCTTCAACATCGAGCTGACCAATCGCTGCCCGTTCCTCTGCGTCATGTGCGCCCGCACGCACAACATGACGCGAGCGCAGGGGGACATGCCGTTCGATGTGTTCCGCAAGGTGATCGACGAGTTCGCGGCGGCCAATCCGGTTGGCGCTGGCACGAACGAGGTGTGGATGCACGGCTTCGGCGAGAGCAGCGTTCATCCGCGCTTCGGCGAGTTCATGCGCTATGCCACCGACCACGGAGTCAATGCCTGCCTGTCGGTCAATCCGCTGATGCTGACGCCCAAGGTCGGCAGGCAATTGCTCGAAAGCCATCCGGGGACGCTCTATCTCTCCCTCGATGGCCACGACGACGGCAGCTTCGAGCGCATCAGGGGCCTGCCGGAGGCTTACGAAAAGTCGCGGCAACGGCTGCTGGAGTTCGTCCGGCTGAAGCGGGAGATGGGGTCGAAAACGCGGCTCGTCCTCTCGATGATCGATTTTGCGCTCAACACCGAGAGTATTGCGGCCGTCGCCGCCGAGTGGCGGGCGCTGGAGGGGCTGGACGAGGTGTTGAGCAAGCCGTTCACCGTCTGGGACGGCAGCGCGGCGGACGTCAATGTGTTCCGCCGGCGGCAGTTCGTGAAGGGCGAGAAGACGACCTGCCGCTTTCCGTTCGAAAAGCTGACCGTCTGCTGGGACGGCACGGTCACGCCCTGCTGCTACGACTACGACAAGAAGTATCAGCTGGGCGATGTCAGGACGCAGACCCTGGCCGAGATCTGGAACGGCGAGCCCATTCGCCGCCTGCGGCGAGAATTCATCGACAACAACGTTACCAATCCGCTTTGCCGGGCCTGTCCCGAACTCTACGGTGTGGACGGGTAGCGTCGGCTGTTCTGCCACGGAACGCGATGGCCCTGCCGCGGCGCCGGGCGATCCGCTAGGCTGGCGGCCGGGTCGGATTCGCGTCGGCGTACCGGCATCGGCAAGCGCAGCGGGAGAATACGCCATGACCTATGTTGTCGACTTCAACGAGGTTTCGACGGTCGGGCTCGAATCGTCCCCGGTCGCGGCGGCGCTCGCCGGCCTCAGGGCCAACGAGGCGCGCTACTTCAAGAACAAATACGATCACACCTTCACCGTCGAAGCGGCCGATGCCGCGTCCTCGACCGTCGACTGGGTGCATCGCATCCTCAAGCAGGAGCGGGGCCTCGTCATTGCCTCCAAGCCGCTCGAGGCGACGGCCTTCGAGGTCGAAGGCCTCCGCATGGCCTACGTCTTTTACGAGAGCGGCCTGTCGATAAACGTCATGTACGCCATCGACAGTGCCGGCAAGCGGGCTGTCGGATTCAAGCTCTCCGACGGCATGGAGGTCCCCGAAGAACTCGCGCCACGCTTCAAGTTCGCCCGGCAGAAATCTCGGCTGGCCGGCACGATCCGCGGCTCTTACTTCGTCATCAAGGGCGAATACTGAGAGCGCCGGCCAGCATGACGCTGCCGGACGTCACCCGGACGTTCCTGATCGCCGCCGGTCTGTTCCTCGCCGCGCTCTGGCTCGCGCCGGGCGGCGTCTACCCCCTTCGCCGCCGCAGCGGCGAGTGGCAGGTCGACGTGCGAGCCGGCTACGACGCCACGACCCTCTATCGGCTGCTCGACGCCTATGGCGAGGCAGGCCGGCGCGGCTACCGGCGGATGTTGATGCTCGACCTGTCGTTCCCGCTCGTCTACGGCGCGGCGTTCTACCTCGTGGCGATCTCGCTCGGCGCGCCGGACCGCCACTCGGCGGTTTTGGCGCAGGGTCTTTTGCTGCTTGGCGCGGCGTGTGACTACCTCGAGGATGTCCTGCTGTTGCGCATTCTTCGCCGCTTCCCGCGCCGTCTCGAGCGGACGGCCGGCATTGCGGGTGTCGCGACCAGCGGCAAGGTGCTCGCCTTGGTGCTGATGCTGGCCTGCCTCACCGCCGCCGCGCTTCACGCGCCGTGAAGGAGCCTGTCGTCCGTTCGTGGGCGGAGGCGCCGGTTATTGGGCGGTCGGCTCGGCGCGTCGGGCGTAGCGGCGGGCGATTGCCGCGCAGGCCATCAGCTGGGCCTGATGGAAGAGCATCAGCGGCAGCACGATGAGGCTCACCGCCTGCCCGGCGAACAGGATGTTGGCCATCGGGATGCCGGAGGCCATGCTCTTCTTGGAGCCGCAGAAGACGATGGCGATCTCGTCTTCCTTCGAGAACTTGAGCCTTCGGCTGACCACGGTGGTGATGACGAGGCCGATCGCCAGCATCAGCAGGTCGAGCACCAGCACCAGGGCCAGGCTCTGCCACGACAGCTGCGACCAGACGCCGGCCACCATGCCTTCGCTGAACGCCCCGTAGACGATCAGCAGGATCGAGCCGCGGTCGACGAACGACGTCAGCTTCTTGTGCGCTACGATCCACTTGCCGACGAAGGGGCGGGCCGCCTGCCCGAGCCCGAAGGGAAGCAGCAGTTGCAGGGCGATGTCGCGCAGCGCTGAGAGCGAGAATCCGCCGCCATGGCCGCTCAGCAGCAGCGCCACCAGCAGCGGCGTGACGACAATGCCGAGGAGGTTCGAAATCGACGCCGAACAGAGCGCCGCCGGGACGTTGCCGCGGGCGATCGACGTGAAGGCGATCGAGGATTGCACCGTCGAGGGCAGGACCGAAAGAAAGATCAGCCCGGTCGAGAGGTCCGGCGTCAGCCAGGGGCGGAAGACCAGCGCGATCAGCACCCCCAGGATCGGGAACGTCACGAAGGTGGCGAGGAACACCAGCCCCTGCAGCCGCCAGTGCATGATGCCGGCCAGGATCGCCTGCGGCGACAGGCGGGCGCCGTAGAGGAAGAACAGCAGCGCCACAGCGAGGTAGGTCACATACCCCATCGCGTCCGCCCCGATGCCGCGGGCGGGCAGGATTGCGGCGATGATGACGGTTCCGATCAGGGCCAGCACGTAGCCGTCGACCGGCAGGCGGAACGGAAGCTTGGGCAAGGAAGGACGGGCGGGTTTGGGGGAGGTGGTCTCTACGCTCATCGGTCCTAGCATGCCTTTTGGTTCGACGCAGCATCATGTGCCGCACTCGGGGGCAAAGCGCAAACGCGCAAAACGCATTGCCCGGTTGACAAGCCGGCAGCCCCGGCGGTCATGTTCCCCGCCCGTCGAAACCATTCGACCCGCGCCGCCCAAGCACCGCCATCAAGCACACCAAGGGGACAACAAGTGCCGACCTTCGACCTCAATCCGGAAGCGCTCAAGACCTATCGAAGCGCCGTGCAGGTACCCGGCGATTTCGACGCCTTCTGGTCGGCTACGCTGGCCGAGACGCGGGCGCGGCCGCTCGACGCGCGCTTCGATTTCGTCGACGTCGGCCTCAAGCTCGTGGAAGTGTTCGACGTGACCTTCGCCGGCTTCGGTGGCCATCCGGTCAAGGGCTGGCTGCTGCTGCCCGCGCACCGCACCGGCAAGCTGCCGCTGGTCATCCGCTACATCGGCTATGGCGGCGGGCGCAGCCTGCCGATCGACCACCTGGCCTGGCCGGTCGCCGGCTACGCGCACCTCGTGATGGATACGCGCGGCCAGGGCAGCGCCTGGTCGCCCGGCGACACGGCTGATCCGGTGGGCTCGGACGCCGCCCATCCCGGCTTCATGACCCGCGGCATCCTCGATCGCGACAACTACTATTATCGTCGCGTCTTCATCGACGCGGTGCGGGCGGTCGAGGCCGGTCGCGGGCATGCGGCCGTCGATCCGGACAAGGTCGCCGTAGTGGGCGGCAGCCAGGGCGGCGGCATCTCGATCGCCGCAGCCGGGCTCGAGCCGGCGGTCAAGGCCGTGATGGCCGACGTGCCCTATCTTTGCGATTTTCCGCGCGCCGTCCGGCTCGCCCAGCGCGACCCCTATCTCGAAATCAGCCGCTACCTTGCGGTCCACCGCGACAAGCTGCCGCCGGTGTTCGAAACGCTTCGCTACTTTGACGGCGTGTGCTTCACGCCGCGCATCGCCGCGCCGGCGCTGTTCTCGGTGGCGCAGATGGATACGATCTGCCCGCCCTCGACGGTTTACGCCGCCTACAACGCGCTCGCCAGCAGCGACCGCTCGATGAACGACTACGGTTTCAACGACCACGAGGGTGGCGGCGTCTTCCAGTACCAGGCGCAGATCGACTGGCTCGGCAAGCGCTTCTAGCACCGGCGGCAGACGAGGGGAGCCGCGACCACAGGCCGCGGCAGTAACGTTCGGGCAACTTTTCCGGAGGGCATGACGTTACTTGGGCAGGACAACAACAGGCCCTGCGGCCTCACGAAGGAGTGCCCGATGCGCAAATCCGTCGAACTCGATCACCTGCTCGAAAACGCCGTTGCCACGGCCCTCGGACTCGACCGGCCCCATCCGCAGCCGATCCGGAAGCTGCGGGCGGCTCGTCCCAAGGTGGCCAGCGGTAGTCATGGGGTGGCGCGCAAGACGCACCGCGAGCACGTTAAGGTTGCCGCCTGAAAGTTTCACCTGACCTCCTGCCTGGGGCCGCAACCGAGTTGCGGCCTCTTTCTTTTGCCGTCAGGATCGGATTTGTCGTAATTGCCGGCACAATTTGGCGGCAACGGCACCGTGCGACGATCTGATCGGGGGACGAATGACGCTTCTGGTGACGGGCGGGGCAGGGTTCATCGGCTCCAATTTCGTGCTCGACTGGCTGGCGGCCGGCAACGAGCCGATCGTCAATCTCGACAAGCTGACCTATGCCGGCAACCGCGAGAACCTTGCTTCGCTCGACCGCGATCAACGGCACGACTTTGTCGCCGGCGGCATCGAAGACCGGGCGCTGGTGGCGGATCTGTTGTCCCGGCACGGTGTTCGCGCGGTGGTAAACTTCGCCGCCGAAAGCCACGTCGATCGCTCTATTTCGGGGCCCGGCGCTTTCATCGACACCAATGTGGTGGGAACGTTCAACCTGCTCGAAGCGGTTCGCGAGCATGTCGGCGGGCTATCTGCCGACGAGCGCGCGCGGTTCCGCTTCCTTCACGTCTCGACCGACGAGGTCTATGGCACACTGGCGCCCGACGATCCGGCCTTTAGCGAACGCACGCCCTACCGGCCCAATAGTCCCTACGCTGCCAGCAAAGCCTCGTCCGACCACCTCGTCCGGGCCTATGGCGAGACCTACGGACTGCCGGTGCTGATCACCAACTGTTCCAACAATTACGGCCCCTACCATTTCCCCGAAAAACTGATCCCGCTGATCATCCACAACGCCCTGTCGGGCAGGGACCTGCCGATCTATGGCGACGGCCGGCAGGTGCGCGACTGGCTCTATGTCAAGGATCACTGTGCCGCCCTGCGGCTGGTGCTCGAGGCAGGCCGGCCGGGCGAAACCTACAATGTCGGCGGGGGCAACGAACGGGCCAACATCGACGTGGTTTCGACCATTTGCGGCATCTTGGACCGGCTGCGGCCGCGCGCCGACGGGGTGGGCTACAAGAGCCAGATCGCCTTCGTCAAAGACCGGCCGGGCCATGACCGGCGCTATGCGATCGACGCCACCAAGCTGAGGTCGGAGCTCGGCTGGAAGCCGGCCGAAAGCTTCGAGACCGGCCTCGAAAAAACCGTGCGCTGGAACCTCGACAATGCCGATTGGCTGGCGCGCGTCACCAGCGGCGCCTATCGCAACTGGGTCGAGAAGCACTACGCATGAGATTCCTGCTGATCGGCGGCAACGGGCAGGTAGGCAGCGCCCTGCGACCAGTACTGGCGCGCCTCGGCGACGTCGTCGCGCCGTCCCGCGACGACGCCGATCTCGAGCGGCCCGGCGAGCTGGCGCGGCTCATCACGACGGTCGCGCCGGATATCATCGTCAACGCTGCTGCCTATACTGCCGTCGACAAGGCGGAGACGGAGCCCGAGCGTGCGCGGCTCGTCAACGCCGAGGCGGTCGCCACACTCGCGGCAGCCGCGCACCGTGCCGGCATCTGGCTCGTGCATTTTTCGACCGACTATGTCTATGACGGCAATAAGCCGACCGCCTATGTCGAGACCGACGAGGCGCAGCCGCTCTCCCAGTACGGGCTCAGCAAGCTCCGGGGCGACCAGGCGATCGCTGCCTCGGGATGCAGGCATCTGATCTTCCGTGTTAGCTGGGTCTATGCGTGGGGCCACGCCAATTTCCCCGCCGCGATGCTGCGGCTGGGCGCCGATCGCGCTGAATTGAACGTGGTCGCCGACCAGGTCGGCGCGCCGACCAGTGCCGGCCTCATTGCCGGCGTCACCGGTGCGGCCATCGCCCGGATCACCGACGGGCCGGAGGCCGACGGGCTCTCCGGCCTTTATCATCTGGCGGCGGCCGGCGAAGTCAGCCGCGCCGACCTCGCCCGCTTCGTCCTGGCCGAGGCGCATGCGAGGGGTGCTGATCTCGTCCTCCGACCCGAGGGTATCGTGCCGATTTCGACCGCCGGCTATCCTGCGCCGGCGGCCCGGCCGCTCAATTCGCGCCTCTCGACCGACCGGTTGCGGGCAGCGTTCGGCGTCGCGCTGCCCTCGTGGCAGGACGACATGCGGCAATGGGTATCCGACAGCCTGGGGGAGGGCGCAGCGTGACGCGCAAAGGCATCATCCTTGCCGGCGGTTCAGGGACGCGGCTCTGGCCAGCGACACGCTCGGTCAGCAAGCAACTGCTGCCCGTCTACGACAAGCCGATGGTCTACTATCCGCTGACGACGCTGATGCTGGCGGGCATCCGGGACATTCTCGTCATTTCGACGCCCGACGACACGCCGAGGTTCCAACAGTTGCTCGGCGATGGCAGCCAGTGGGGCCTTTCGTTGAGCTACGCGGTGCAGCCGAGCCCCGACGGTCTCGCGCAGGCCTTCATCATCGGCGAGGCCTTCCTCGCTGGCGGCAGCAGTGCCCTGGTGCTGGGCGACAACATCTTTTTCGGCCACCATCTGTCCGACCTGCTGCAATCGGCGGCGGCGCGCGAGGACGGGGCGACGGTCTTCGCCTATCACGTCAACGATCCCGAGCGGTACGGCGTCGCCGAGTTCGACGCCGATGGCCGGGTGCTGTCGATCGAAGAAAAGCCGCAAGCCCCGAAGTCCGACTACGCCGTCACCGGACTCTATTTCTACGACGGCAGGGCCTCGCAATTCGCCCGGTCGTTGCGACCGTCGCCCCGCGGCGAACTCGAAATCACCGACCTCAACCGGCTCTACCTCGAAGACCAGTCGCTGCGGGTGGAGCTGATGGGGCGCGGCTATGCCTGGCTCGACACCGGCACGCACGATTCGCTGCTCGAGGCCGGCCAGTTCATCGCCACCATTGAAAAACGGCAGGGCCAGAAGGTCGCCTGTCCCGAAGAGATCGCCTGGCGGCAGGGCTGGATATCTATCTCGGCTCTCGCCGACCTGGCGGCGCCGCTTGCAAAGAGCGGCTATGGCCAATACCTGCTGGGTTTGACGCGCGAAAGGCTTGCCCCATGACTGCCACGCGTCTCGCCATCCCCGATGTCGTGCTGTTCGAGCCGCGCGTCTTCGCCGACGATCGCGGCGCCTTCTTCGAGAGCTTCAGCGAGCCGCAGTTTCGCGCCGCTATCGGGCACACGGCCTCGTTTCTGCAAGACAATCACTCGATATCACACCGGGGCGTTCTCCGCGGCATGCACTACCAGCTGCAGCCGAGCCCGCAGGGCAAGCTGGTGCGCGTCGTCGTCGGGTCGGCGTTCGACGTCGCGGTCGACATCCGCCGCGGCTCGCCTACCTTCGGGCGCTGGGTGGGCGAAGTGCTGAGCGCCGAAAACCGCCGCCAGATGTGGGTTCCCGAGGGTTTTGCGCACGGCTTCCTCTCCCTCGAGGACCACACCGAGTTCCTCTACAAGACCACCAGCCTCTACGACAAAGCCAGCGAGCGCTCCTTCGTCTGGAACGACCCCGACATCGGCATCGCCTGGCCGGACGTCGTGGAGCCCATTCTCAGCGCCAAGGACGCTGCGGCGCCGGCCTTCGCTAAGGCCGACTATTTCGACTGACCTGACGCCCAGGCTCACCCAAGCTTCCCTCTCCCCTTGCGGGTGAGGCGGCCGGCAGGCGGGCGAGGGGCGAGCGACATGCTCAGTGGCCCCCCTCATCCGGCGCTTCGCGCCACCGTCTCCCGCGCGCTAGGCGCGGGGAGTTGCGGGCGCGGCCTCAGGCTAGAAGCACGGGATGTAGCGGGCGGTGCCGCCGTCGTCGATCACCAGCCATTTCTGCACTGTGGCGTGGGCGCCCGTCGGCCCGACCGAACTGAGCGCCGTCGCCACCGCGCCATTGACGGCGAAGGCGCCGGTCGGCAGCGACAGCCGGCCGCTCGAGGCCTTGACCGCCAGCGCATCGCTCCAGCTCGACCCGTCGGCGCTCACCTTGAGGTGGAAGTCGTCGTCGCCCGTCAGCCCGAACTCGGCGCGGCCCGAAAAGCCGTCCTGGAACAGGAAGCTCGCCGTTTTGGCCGTGGCGGATTTGTTGAGCACGGCGCGGATGTCGCCGGTGCCCGGCGTCACGTCGTCGTGCGACAGCAGCACGGCGTTCGATTTGACGGCGAGCCGGTTGGTGGTGTCGGCAGTGGTCAGCACGCCGATCATCGGCGCCGGATTGATGCTCTCGCTCGTGCTTATCCAGGCGCTGCCCGTCCAGGCCACGAGGATCTCCTCGTCGGCGATCCAGCTGCGCCAGCCCGGGCGGGGCACATAGAACAGCCAGAGCCCGTCCTGCCATGCTGCCATGGCGCCGTCACGGCCGGCCCAGCTTCCCGTAGCGCCGGCCGCCACGAGATACCGGTCCCCTGGTGCGGGCGTCGCGGGAGGGGCCGTCAGGTCCCGGTCCAGCACGCTTAGCTGGACGAGGCTGTCGAGATCGCGCAGCGCCATATTGTGCGTGACGAATTTCTGCGCCTGCTGCGGCATGATGTAAGCGAGGCTGAGATTGGCGGTTTCGTCCATGGCGGGTCCCCGGTTGGCTTTGGGGAGAGCATAGGAACGGCTTATCCGCCCGGGGATAACTCAGGCGCCCGTCTGTGCCCGACGCTGCGCCAGATAGACGTGGTCGCAGGCCAGCACGACCTCGCCGCGCTGGTTGATCACCCGAACCGCCTCGACGATCCGGCCGTAGTCGGGCCGCTTGGCGTCGGGCTCGAGCGAGGTGATGGTCAGTTCGGTGTGGATGGTGTCGGCGATGAACACCGGCTTGGGAAAGCGGAGCCGCTCGAAGCCGTAGGTGAACGCCAGCGGGTTGATTTCGCCCGCAGTGAGCCCGATGCCGATGGCAAAGGTCATCGTCCCGTGCGCGATGCGCTGGCCGAAGGGCGTCGCCTTCATCGCCTCGGCGTCCATATGGTGCGGGAAGAAATCGCCGGTATGGCCGGCGTGGATGACGAAATCGGTCTCGGTGATAGTCCGGCCGTAGGTCTTGCGGGTCTCGCCCACTGCATAGTCTTCGAAGTGGCGGGGGCGCTCCATCAGCGGCAGCCCGCATAGAGGTCGTTGAGGGCGCGGACGATCGCTGCCGGCGTTTCCCGCGCCAGCAGCCCCTGGTTCAATCGTTCCGATGCCGCCGCTTGGAACGCCATGTAGCCATTGAACCGCGGCCGCAGGTAGGACGACTGCAGCGTGTTGAGCGTATTGCGATAGAAGTTGCCGGCGGCGTCGTTGACGGCATCATCGGTCCAGGCCGCGAGATGGCCCGGCTGGCCGCCGGAATTCGCATAAATGCCCTTCTGCACCTCGGCGCCCGCGACCCAGAACGCATAGTCGATCGCTTCCCGCCGGTGCGCCGAGAAGGCCGACACGGCAATCCCGGTGCCCCCGAGGGCCGTCCCGGCAGGCCCCAGCGTGCCCGCCGCCGCGACATCGGCAAAGGTCAGCCTGTGCGGCCGGAAGCCAGCGAGCGCATAGCTGACATAGCCATAGCCATAGGGCATCACCGCCGGCCCGCCGGTGCTGGCGGCGAGAAGCTCGGAAGCATCGATCGGGTCGCGGCCGAAATCGGCCGGATCGAGCAGGGCCGCCAGCTCGCCCAGCATGCCGACGACCTCGACACCCACGGACTCCGGCAGGAACGTCTCCGCCGGGTCGGTGGGGCAGGGGTGGCCGAGATTGGCGGCCAGCGTGAAGACCGTCATCAGCGAGTGCGGGGGGCGCAGCGGCAGCACCACGCGACCATCGCGCGCCAGCTCCATTACCGCCGCCCAGGTGGCGGGCGGCGTCGACAGCAGGTCGGCGCGATACGCCATCACCTGCGTCGCCGCGTCGATCGGCAGCGCCCATTGCCGGCCGGCCCAGTTGTAGCTCGCAAACGAGGCGCCGACGCTGTCGCGCGCCAACTCGGCCAGCTCCGCTTCCCGCCCCGCAACGTCGAGCGGGGTCAGGCAGCCCTCGGCGGTCACCTGCCCGACATGCGGATGGTCGATGACGATGAAGTCGTATTGCCGAGCCAGTTCCTCGACGGGGAAACTCTCGAAGTCCTGCAGGCTGCGCTTCTCCCAGGTGATCTCGACGCCGGTCCTCTGCGCCCACATGCGGCTGGTCGCCACCATCGGGTCATAGCCGCGGGGGTGGCTCCAGGTCATGCCCTTCAGCCCGATGCTCACAGCCCGAACTCCGCGCGGATCTTGGCGCTCTGCTCGCCGATCAGCGGCGCGGCGCGGCTGCTTCGTGCCCGCTTGCCGTTGACCCTGAGTGGCGACCGGGTGGTGAGGATGTCGACGCCATCGTCGCGCGTCACATTTTGCAGCATATCGAGTGCCTTGAAGCCCGCATTTTCCATCAATTCGGGCCAGTCCAGCACCTTTGCGCACCAGATGTCGGCTGGCTCCAGCACGTCGAGCCAGTGCTGGGTGGTGTCTGTCGCGAGCCGCCCGGCGATGATCGACTTGATGGCGTCGCGCGACGAGAACCACGTCGCCGGCTGCTCGCGATACGGCGCCAGTTCGGGCAATTGCAGCAGATCGGCGAGCTTGCCGATCGGCGTCATGGCAACCGCGAGGTACCCATCGGTTGTCGGGTAAACCCCATAGGGCGCCGACAGATAGGCATGCGCCGAGCGGAATTCTGAGCGCCGGGGCAGCCGGCGGCCGTCGTTGAGGTGCGTCGTCAGCACCTCGAACTGGAAATCGACCAGCGCTTCGAGGAGGCTCGTTTCGATCAAGCTGCCAACGCCGGTCCGGAAGCGGCGGATCAGGGCGGCGAGCACACCCTGCGCGATCGCGGCCCCCGCCAGCATGTCGGCGATGGCGAGCCCGAACGGCACCGGGCCCTGGCCCTCGTCGCCGTTGAGCCACATGACGCCGGAGCGGGCCTGCGCCAAGAGGTCCTGGCCCGGCCGCTGCACCCACGGCCCCTCGTCGCCATAGCCGGTGATCGAGGCGTAGACGATGCCGGGGTTGATGGCCTGCACGGCGGCAGAGTCGAGCCCGAGCCGCTCGATCACACCGGGGCGGAAATTCTGCAGCACCACATCGGCGCGGCTCAGCAGTTTCTTCAGCGCGGCGATATCGTCGGGGTTCTTGAGGTCGAGCGCCAGGCTCTCCTTGGAGCGGTTGATGGCGTGGAAGATGGTTGAATCGCCGCCGATCTCGGTGTCGGAGAGGTAGAGCCGCCGGCTCAGATCGCCGCCATCGGGGCGCTCGATCTTGATCACCCGCGCACCCAGGTCCTGCAACCGCAGGGATGCGTATGGGCCGCTCAGGAACTGGCACATGTCGACGACCAGCAGGCCGTCGAGCGGGCGTTCGTCGCCGGGGTCGCTCATTTTCCGTCCTGCTCGGTCTTGCCGGCGAAGTCCTGGGGGTTCTTGTACTTCACGGTCTGGATGTGCTCGCAGTAAAGCACCAACTCGCCCTCGCCCTTGAACACTTCGTAGCTCGAGCGGATGAGACCCAGCTCCTTGTATTTCGGACGTTTTTCGAGATTGGTGCGGATCGTGTAGATGGTGTCGCCGATGAAGGTCGGCTTGATGAAGCGCAGCCGGTCATAGCCGTAGGAAAAGGCGTTGACGCAGTTAGTGGCGACCAGTCCCAGCCCGGCCGAAAAGACGAAAGCGCCCGCGACCAGCCGCTTGCCGAACATGCCCTCGGTCTCGGCGAAGATCTGGTCGCCGACATAAGGGTGCATGTCGAGGACGAGTGCGTTGAACTGCATCGACTCGCCCTCCGATATGGTGCGCCGCAGCGAGCGGATTTTGTGCCCGACGGCAAAATCCTCGTAGAACCAGTTCTCGGCGTTCCAGACCGGCAGCCGCGCGTGTTCGACCGGCATGGTCGTGGGGTTGGTCGAGTGCACCCCGACGGTGGGCGTGAACTCGCTCATGGCGCGACCGTGACCGGGGTCGCCGGCGCCGCGGCCGACTGAAAGGCGGCTTCGGCGAGCGCCATGGTGTGCCAGGCATCCGCGACCGACGTCACGAGCCGGTCGTCCTCGCCGGCGGCGAAGCGCTGCACATTGCTCATCGTGCCGATGAAGGCGTGCGGGAACCAGCCGCCGCCCAGCGGCACCTGCGTCCAGTCCTCGCCGCGGCGGGTCAGCCACAGTTCGTCGGGCTCGCCCTTGGGGTAGTCGAGCAGCACGCCGAGCTTGATCAGCCCGGCGCCTTCGGTGCCCTCGAAGCGGAAGCTCGCATCCTGGAATTTGCGGCCGAAATCGTGGTTGTGGTTGATCGTCAGGGTCACCCGCTGATCGGGCGCAAAGTCGATCAGCGCCGAGGTTCGCGTCTGCGCCAGCTCTGTCGAGGGATGGCCGAGCGTGCGGGCGTGGACGCCCGTTGCGTTGCCGAGAAAGAGCCGGATCAGGTCGAGATAGTGGATCGAGTGCACCGCGATCTCGACCCGCGGCATGCCCTTGAGGAACGGGAACAAGGCCCACGGCGTGACGAGGTTGAGGTGTACCTCGACATCGACGAGCCGCCCGAGCCAGCCCCGCTCGACGGCATCCTGCAACGCTATCGCCATGGGGGAAAAGCGGAGCTGGAAGTTGACGGCGGCCTTGAGATTTTTGGCACGGCAAAGCCGGAGGATGCGGGTGGCTTCGGCGAGGTCGCGGCCCATCGGCTTTTGCAGTAGCACCGCCGCGCCGTCGGGCAGGCTGGGCAGCACGTCGAGATGCGCGGCAGGCGGCAAGGCGAGGTCATAGACGGCGCCGGGGAAGGCGATGGCTTCCTCGAGCGTCGCGAACGCCTGCGTCTCCCATCTGGCTGCCAGCGCCCGGGCCTTGTCGCGGTCGATGTCGTAGATGCCGGCGACTGGCAGGCCGGCGAGGCGATAGGCCGGCAGGTGGGCGTCGTTGACGATGCCGCCGCCGCCGATGATGACGATGGGTCGCGGCGCCGTCGGCCGTGGCCAGCTTTGCCTCAGGCTTGCAACATCGATGGACAACATCCCCTCCGGCCGCTTGCGACCATTCTTCTGTGAATGATATTTTCACATGTGAGTTGGGGAGGCAAGGGGTCATGCCGCGCCTTTCCCTCGCTGGTTGCGGGGAGGGTGCCCCGGGGGGCGGAAGGGGGTAGCCGCTCGCTCAGCGCTCGCCGCCGCCCTCTCCCGGTCCTACCGGACGGCCCTCTCCCGTGAACGGGAGAGGGAGAGGCTTCATTCGAGGTGAAACACCTCTTCCATCGGGCCCCACCATTCGCCTTCGCGGATGGTCTGCAGCGGCTGTTGCAGCGGCATGCAGACAGCCCACCATTCCTGCGTGCGCGGATCGGCGGCCATTGCCGCCATGTCGGCAGCGTGGTCGGTGCCGGAATACTCGTAGTAGGCGAACAGCAGGTTCTCCGGCTCGCGCAGATAGATCGAGTAGTTGGAGATGTTGCTCGACTTGATCTGCTTGAGCACGTCCGGCCAGACATCGGCGTGCAGCCGCTTATACTCGGCGATGCCTTCGGGCTTGAGCTTCAACACGCTGCCATAGCGGGCCATAGGGTTCTCCTCGTTTGTTGATGTGTGGGCAGGGGCCGTCGACCTATAGCCGGTAGACCCGCCGGGCATTCTCCCGCAGCAGGCGGCCTTTTTCATCGTCGCTCGCGCCCGAGAGCAGCTCGTTGGTGATCCCCACCCAGGTCGTAAGGTTCGAGGTCAGGGTGCAGACCGGATAGTCGCTCCCCCACACCACGCGTTCCCAGCCGAAGCTCGAAATCACATGCTCGAAATAGGGCCGCAGCGTTTCGGTGGTCGGGTTCGGGCCGCCATAGGCGATGATGCCGGAAACTTTGCAGACGACGTTGGGCAGCGCGGCGATGGCGGTGATCCCCTCGCGCCATGCCTCGATCTTGCCGGCCGCGATATCGGGGACGCCGCAATGGTCGAGGACGAACTGCACGTGCGGCGCCTTCTCGATCAGCGGCTTGCCGACCGGCAGCAGCTGGTCGGCGCGCACGCAGAGGTCGAACGCCATGTCGTAGGCCTGCAACCGCCGGATGTTTTCGGCGAACACGTGCGTCTGCGACAGCTCGTTGGGGGACTGGTGGAGGATGCGCCGGATCGCCTTGACCCCGCCGATGCTATGGGCGATTTCGAGCCACTCGGGAAAGCCCGGGCTCTCCGGCCGGCCGGCAGCGATGGCCCCGATCACCTTGGGATGGACGCGCGTCATGAACCGCGTCTCGGCCTCGATATCGGCCTCGGCGACGTCGACCTCCATGTGCAGCGCCGCCTCGATGCCGAGCTTTTCGGCCTCTGCGAAATAGCCCTCGGCGGTCCAGGGCCGGTTGATGGCCGGCGCGCCCGACAGCCAGGGGTAGGAAAACTTGTCCTGGTAGACCAGGTGCAAATGGGTATCGATAATGGCCATGTCGCTCGCCTTGGCTATTCGGTTGCCGCCTTGAAGGTGCGGTTGGAAATCTCTGCGCCGGCGCCGATCAGCAGCGCCAGCACCGCGTCATGGTCCGGCGCGTCGGCGTTGTCCAGCCGCTCGGTATAGGGGCAGGTGAAGGCTGCCAGCACGCTGCCGGCCGGCCCCAGGATCGGCACCGACAGGTTGGTGACGCCGCGCGTCTGGGCGCTGGGCGAACTCTCGAAGCCCTGCTCGCGCACCTGCGCCAGCCGCGCCGTGAGGCTCGGAAGAAGCTTCTCCGGTTGCCCCTCGCCCTGCGCCTCGAGCATCAGTTCGCGCTCTTCGGGCGCCGCGAAGGCGAGAAAGACGTGCCCCGAGCCGGTGTTGACCAGCCCGATGCGGGAGCCGACGCGAATCGACACGCCCCAATAGCTTGGCGACTCCACCTGGGCCGCCACCACCAGGACGTTGCGGTCGTGGATGACGAGGTGGCACGCTTGGTCGGCGGTGCGGGCGAAGCGCCGCATCACCGGCAGCGACTGGCTGACCAGCCGCTGGATCGGCGGGCGGGCGTGCGCCAGTTCGAACATCTTGAGGCTGAGCTCATACCGGTCGCCGTTGGACCGCAGCACGTAGCCGCGCTTCACCAGCCGGTCGAGCATCCGGTAAATCTCGTTGGGGCTGCGCTCCAGCGATTTGGCGATCTCGGCCTGGCTCAGTCCTTCCTCGGTCGCTGCCAGCAATTCGATGATGTCGAGCCCTTTGTCGAGGGCCGGCGCGCGATAGCGATCCTCCTCGTCCGACACGGCCATGCGCTCTCCTCCGGTACCCGGCTTTTCGCCGATGCTTGCCGGTTGACGGTGGCTCGTCAACTATGCTTACCTACGAATAGACTTTTCACATATGGATGATCAAGCGCGAAAGACGCTGGGTCGTGAAGGTCCCTCAGGAGGAGACATCAGATGGCATCCAAAATTCTCGTGACAGCGCTGCTCGCCGCCAGCGCGCTCGGCGGGCTGACCGGCCTCGCGCACGCCGACTTCGATTACGGCAAGTTCCCCGGCTATACGCTGAAGGTGAAGCTGATCGGCGGCACCCAGTACGAGCACCTCTACACGCGGCTTCCCGAGTGGGAAAAGCTGACCGGCGCCAAGGTCGAGATCGTGTCGTCGAAGAACTATTTCGACCTCGACAAGGAGATCAAACAGGACATCGCGTCGGGCCAGATCACCTATTGCCTCGCGTCCAACCACACGAGTTTCGCTCCCCAGTACGGCGACATGTACATCGACATGAAGCCGCTGATCCCGGCCGACGAATTGGCCAAATACGTGCCCGGCACGCTCAAGGCCTCGGAAATCGACGGCAAGCTGATCCAGCTGCCGCGCGTCACCGACATCTCCAATATCTACTACCGCAAGTCTCTTTACGCCGACCCGAAGAACCAGGCCGCCTACAAGGCCAAGTTCGGCAAGGACCTCGCGCCGCCCGAGACCTATGACGACCTCAAGAACCAGATCGAGTTCTTCGCCAATCCACCAAACCTTTACGGCACTGCGTTCGCCGGCAAGGACGAAGGCGCCACCGGCCGCTTCATGGAAATCCTGCGCGCCAATGGCGGCGACATGTTCGATGCCAACTGGAAGCCGACCTTCAACTCGCCCGCCGGTCTCGCGGCGCTCAAGTGGTTCAAGGACATCTACGACGCCAAGGCGGTTCCCGCCGGCACGGTGAACTATGGCTGGGACGAAATCGGCCAGGCGATGGCCGCCGGCCAGCTCGCGGTCGACCTCGACTGGCCGGGCTTTGCCGGCTTCTACTCGGACCCCACCAAGTCCAAGATTGCCGCCGACCTGGGCTTTGCCGAAGCGCCGGTCGGCACCTCAGGCCATCACGGCGGCTGGTCGGGTTCGCATTCGTTCTCGGTGACCTCGGCCTGTGACAACAAGCCGGCCGCGGTGTCGCTCGCGGTGTTCCTCACCAACGACGACAGCGAGATGATGGAAGCCGAGGCCGGCAACATGCCGACCCGCACCGACGTCTTCCCCAAGGTCGTGCAGTGGTTCAAGGACAACAACAAGCCTGCCCTCGCCGAGATGTATCCCATCTGGCAGAAGTCGCTCGATGAAGCCCGCACCCCGCCCCTGATCCCCCAGTGGATCGAGGTCTCGAACGTCGTCTGGCCGCAGCTGCAGGCTGCCATCGTCGGCCAGACCGATCCGCAGGCCGCTCTCGACAAGGCCGCCGCCGACGCCACGCAGATCATGCAGGACGCCGGGCTGCTGAAATAGCTGGCCGGGTGGGGTCCGACGGCTGGGCGATGCCTGTTGCCGGACCCCCACCCTATCCCTCCCCTCAAGGGGGAGGGTGCCGTTGCGGCACTGTCTTTGCCAACTCTATGCGGTGAGGATGCGGCTCCATCGTCTCCCTCCCCCTCGAGGGGAGGGATCAAGGGTGGGGGTTGCTGCGACCCCAACCTCGGTTGATTGATATTTCATGAACCCCTTCCGATCCCCCCGCGCCGTCCCTTATCTGTTGCTGTTGCCGGCGATCGTGGTGATCCTGGCGGTAATCCTGCTGCCACTGATCGTCTCGCTCTGGTCGAGCCTGACGCCCTACCAGCTGACGCGGCCGGCGAGCCTGTTCCAGTTCGTCGGCTTCAGGAACTACCAGCGGCTCTTCGGCGACAGCGATTTCTGGTGGGCGTTCGGGCGCACGCTGGTGTTCGTCACCGTGGCGCTCAACCTCGAGATGGTGCTCGGGCTCGGCCTCGCGCTGCTCGTCAACCAGATCACCTGGGGGCAGCGGACGCTCCGCACCATCATGATGTTTCCCATGATGTTTTCGCCGATTCTGGTCGGCTTCCTGTTCAAATACCTGCTCAACGACTCGATCGGCTTCGTCAACAGCGCACTGTTTTCGCTCGGCGTCATCAGCGAGCCGGTGCCGTGGCTGGTCGATGGCACGCTCGCCAACCTCTCGATCATCGCCGCCGAAATGTGGATGTCGACATCGCTGTTCGCCATCCTGCTGCTCGCCGGGCTCATGGCCATGCCGCGGGAGCCAATCGAGGCGGCCAAGGTCGATGGCTGCAACCCGATCCAGGTGTTTCGGCACATCACGCTGCCGTTCCTGATGCCCTTCGTCTACATCGCCATGACGATCCGCTCGCTCGATGTGGCGCGCGCCTACGACATGGTCCGCATCATGACCAATGGCGGCCCCGCCGGTCGCACCGAGCTGCTCTGGACGCTGATCTCGCGCGTCGGCTACCAGAACGCCCAGATGGGCCTCGCCAATGCCATGGGGTACGTCTCGATCATCCTGTCGATCGTCTTCACCTTCTATTTCTATCGCAAGCTGACGGCCGCCCGCGCCTTCATGGGAGGCGCGCAATGACCGCCGTCGCCGAATCTGCCGCGGCCGCGCCGCAAAACCGGTTGACCATCGAAAGGCCCTGGCAGCGCTGGCTGATCCGGCTCGGCGTGTTCGTCGCCATGGTGGTCCTGTGCCTGCCCGGGCTCTGGGTGGTGCTGACGGCGTTCCGCCCCAACATCGAAGTTCTGGCCAAGCCGACGATCTGGATTCCGCAGAACCCGACCCTCGACAACTTCCTCAAGATCTTCGGCCTGTTGCCGGCTCAGCAGGAAGGCCTGCCGGTGGCGCAGTATTTCGTCAACTCGCTGGTGATCTCGATCACCTCGACGGTCGTTGCCATCCTGATCGGCATGATGGGTGGCTACGCCTTCGCCCGCTACCGCTTCCGGGGCAAGGCGGCGCTCTTCATCGGCTTCATGCTGTCGCGCTCGATTCCCGGTGTCGCGCTGTCGCTGCCGCTGTTCATCGTCTGGAGCCGCATCGGCCTCATCGACACGCCGCTCGGGCTGATCATCGTCTATCTGGCGATCAACGTGCCCTTCACCATTTGGCTGACCGACGGCTTCTTCCGGCAGATTCCGGTCGACCTCAACGAGGCGGCACAGATCGATGGCTGCACGCGCTGGCAGGCATTCTGGAAGGTCGAGTTTCCGCTTGCCCGCTCCGGGCTCGCCTCGGCGGCGATCTTCGCCTTCCTCACCTCGTGGAACGAATATGCGCTGGCGAGCCAGTTGAGCCGCACCGTCGCCAGCAAGACCATGCCGGTGGGGCTGATGGATTTCACCGCACAGTTCACCGTCGACTGGACCGGCATGAGCGCCATGGCGGTGCTCATCATCATCCCGGCCCTGGTCCTGACTTTCATCGTCCAGAAGCATCTGATCGCCGGGCTCACCTTCGGCGGCGTAAAGGGATAGGTTCGTGGCTCAGGTTGCCCTCGAAAAAGTCGTCAAGCGCTACGGCAGCGTAGAAACCGTCCACGGCATCGACCTCGACGTCGCCCACAACGAATTCGTCGTCCTCGTCGGCCCCTCCGGCTGCGGCAAGTCGACGACGCTCCGCATGATCGCGGGGCTCGAAGAGATCACCGGCGGCACCATCCGCATCGGCGACCGTGTGGTCAACGCGTTGCCGCCGCGCTCGCGCAACATCTCGATGGTGTTCCAGAGCTATGCGCTCTACCCGCACATGACGGTGCGTGAAAACCTCGGCTTCGGCCTCAAGATCGCCAAGCAACCCGAGGCCGAGATCGTAAAGCGGGTCAACGAGGCGGCCGAAATCCTCGGCCTCCACGCCTATATGGACCGCCTGCCGCAGCACCTTTCCGGCGGCCAGCGCCAGCGCGTCGCCATGGGCCGCGCCATCGTACGCAACCCGGACGTGTTCCTGTTCGACGAGCCGCTTTCGAACCTCGACGCCAAGTTGCGCGGCCAGATGCGGGTCGAGATCAAGAAGCTGCACCAGCGGGTGCAGACCACCGTCATCTACGTCACCCACGACCAGGTCGAGGCGATGACGCTCGCCGATCGCATCGTCATCATGCGCGATGGCCACATCGAGCAGGTCGGCACGCCGTCCGATGTCTTCGACCGCCCTGCCAACGTCTTTGTCGCCGGCTTCATCGGCTCGCCGCCAATGAACCAGCTCGATGGCGAAGTGGCGAGCGAGGCCGGCCGGCCAGTGGCGCGGCTCGCCGACGGCATCGCCGTCCCGCTACCGCCCGATCTCGCCGGCAAGGCGACCGCCGGGCAGCCGGTCATCCTCGGCTTCCGCCCGGACAGCCTCGCGCCGCGCGGCCATGCGCTGCACAACGAGGCCGACAGCCTCGCCTTGACGCGCCCGGTGATCATCGCCGAACCGCTCGGCACCGAAACCATCGTCTTCACCGACTTCGCCGGCCGCGAAGTGCAGGGCCGCATGCTCAACCCGCGCCCGGTGCGCGCTGGCGAGACGATGGAGTTCACCCTCGACCTGACGCGGCTGCACGTCTTCGACAAGGCGAGCGGGCGGAGTTTGAGGGGATGACGATGACAGTTTCCGAAATTCTGGCCCACCCCCACCCCATCCCTCCCCTCAAGGGGGAGGGGGTCATTGGGGTAAGGCACTGTCGCGCTACCCTCCCCCTTGAGGGGAGGGGTCGGGGGTGGGGGTTCTTGGACGCGCTCAGCGCGGCGTGGAGGCATGCCGATGCCTAAGATCACCCGCGTCGAAATCCTCATGGTCGACCTCAAGCCCAAGGTGAAGCGGGTCGATGCCATCCAGAGCTTCGTTTCCCAGGAAACCCCGATCGTCCGCATTACTGATGCCGACGGGGTGACCGGCACCGGCTACAGCTACACCATCGGCACCGGCGGCTTTTCGGTGATGGAACTGCTGAAGCGCACGCTCGTGCCGGCCCTCATCGGCCGCGAGGCCAACGAGATCGAGCGCATCTGGCGCGACCTGTTCTTCCTCACCCACGCCACGACCGTCGGCGCCATCACCTCGATCGCGCTTGCCGCCATCGACACGGCGCTATGGGACCTCAAGGCGCGCAAGGCCGGCCTGCCGCTGCACCTGCTCGCCGGCGGCGCGCAGGAGGAAATCCCGCTCTACACCACCGAGGGCGGCTGGCTGCACCTCTCGTCCGAAGCGCTGGTCGAGGACGCGCTGCGCGCCAAAGCCGACGGTTTCGGCGGCTGCAAGCTCAAGGTCGGGCGGCCGATCCACGAGGACGTGGCGCGCATCTCCGCCGTTCGCGAGGCGGTCGGTCCGGGCTTTGAAATCTTCACCGACGCCAACCAGCGCTTCAACGTCGACGAGGCGATCCGCCGCTCGCACGCCTATGAGCCGCTCGACATCGGCTGGTTCGAGGAGCCCCTGACCGCCGACGACATCTCCGGCCACACCCGGCTGGTGAACCACACCTCGATCCCCATCGCCGTGGGCGAAAGCCTCTATTCCCACCTCCATTTCCGGGAATATCTCGAACGCCACGCCTGCTCGATCGTGCAGGTCGATGTCGGCCGCGTCGGCGGCATCACGCCGTGGCTGAAGGTCGCGCACATGGCCGAGGCCTTCAACATCGCCGTTTGCCCGCATTTCCTCATGGAACTGCACGTCGCCCTCTGCGCCGCCGTTCCCAATGCCCGCTGGGTGGAGTACATCCCCCAACTCGATGACCTCACCAGCCAGGGCATGACGATCCGCGACGGCAAGGCGATTCCCAGTCCCCATCCGGGCCTCGGCATCGCCTGGGATTTCGACGCGATCGCCAGCCAGACGGTCGATGGCTCGCACAGCATCCATATTTAGGAGAACAGTCAGTTGGCCGATATTTCGGGAAAGATCGCCCTCATCACCGCCGGGGCGCAGGGCATCGGGCGGGCGTCGGTGGAGGCCTTCTCGAAGGCCGGGGCGTTCGTCATCGCCACCGACATCAACGCCGATAAGCTCAAGGAACTCGACGGCATTCCGAACGTGACGACGCGCGTGCTCAACGTGCTCGACAACGCCGCCATCGAGCAGGCGGTCGAGGAAATCGGCCGCATCGATATCCTCTTCAACTGCGCCGGCGTGGTGCACAGCGGCGATATCCTGGCGATGCCCGACAAGGACTTGCAGTTCGCTTTCGATCTCAATGTCTGGGCGCAGATCCGCACCATCAGGGCCATCCTGCCGCAGATGCTGGAACGCGGCGACGGCGCCATCATCAACATGGCGACGGTTGCCTCCTCGGTGAAAGCGGTGCCCAACCGCGCCGCCTACACCATCTCGAAGGCCGCCGTCATCGGCCTCACCAAGTCGATCGCCGCCGACTATACCTCCAAGGGCATCCGCGTGAACGCCATCTGCCCGGGCACGGTGGAAAGCCCCTCGTTGCACGAACGCTGGGCCGCCACCGGCAATGTCGAGGAAGCGCGCAAGGCCTTCATCGCCCGCCAGCCCATCGGCCGCATCGCCCAGCCACATGAAGTCGCCGACCTCGCCGTCTACCTCGCCGGCGCGACCTATACGACGGGCCAGATCCACATCATCGACGGCGGCTGGACGGCCTGACCGTCGATCTTTGCTTACCCCCTCCCCAACCCTCCCCACAGAGGGGGAGGGTGCAGGGTGAGCTTTGGGCATGGCCGTGCCAATATCCTCCGCCCGGCACCTCCCCCCATGTGGGGGAGGTTGGGAGGGGGGCGAGGAAAAGGAATCCCCCATGAAAATCATCGGCCTCCGCACCCACGACCTGCGCTTCCCGACCTCGCAGTCGCTCGACGGCTCGGATGCGATGAACCCCGATCCGGACTACTCGGCGGCCTATGTGGTGCTCGAAACCGATGACGGGCTCGAAGGCCACGGCCTGACCTTCACCATCGGCCGCGGCAACGAGGTGGTAGTGGCGGCGATCGAGGCGCTGCGCAGCCGCATTGTGGGGCTCGAGCTCGCTTGGATCGGCGAGAACCCCGGCCGCTTCTGGCGCCACATGACGTCCGACAGCCAGCTGCGCTGGATCGGCCCCGACAAGGGCGCCATGCACCTCGCGACCGGGGCTGTCGTCAATGCCGCCTGGGATTTGCTGGCGAAACACGCGAAGAAGCCCGTCTGGCGCCTTGTCGCCGACATGACGCCCGAGCAACTCGTTTCGATCATCGATTTCCGCTACCTGACCGATGCCGTCACGCCGGAGGAAGCGCTCGCCATCTTTCGCGCCGCCGAAGCGGGCAAGGCAGCCCGGATGGCGGAACTCGAGGCCAACGGCTACCCCTGCTACACCACCTCTGCCGGCTGGCTCGGCTATTCGAGCGAGAAGCTGACGCGACTGGCGCAGGAAGCGGTGGACCAGGGGTTCACCCACATCAAAATGAAGGTCGGCCGCGACCTCGACGACGACATCCGCCGGCTCGAGATCGTCCGTCGCATCATGGGACCCGACCGCAGGCTGATGATCGACGCCAACCAGGTCTGGGAGGTCGGCCAGGCCATCGACTGGGTGCGCGAGCTGAAGCCGTTCAACCCTTATTTCATCGAGGAGCCGACCAGCCCCGACGATGTCGAGGGCCATCGCAAGATCCGGGAAGCGGTGGCGCCGGTGAAGGTGGCCACCGGCGAGATGTGCCAGAACCGCATCCTCTTCAAGCAGTTCATCACCCGCGGCGCGATCGATATCGTGCAGATCGACGCCTGCCGCATCGGCGGCCTCAACGAGGTGCTGTCGGTCTTGCTGATGGCGGCAAAATACAAGCTGCCGGTCTGGCCGCATGCCGGCGGCGTCGGGCTCTGTGAATACGTGCAGCACCTGTCGATGATCGACTATCTCTGCGTCTCGGGCACCAAGGAGGGCAGGGTGATCGAATATGTCGACCACCTGCATGAGCACTTCCTCGAGCCCTGCGTCATCCGGCACGCCGCCTACATGCCGCCCATCCGGCCGGGTTTTTCGATCGAGATGAAGCCCGCCTCGATCGCCGGGTATACCTACGGGAAATAAACCCGGCCCCAGTACCGGCCAGGGTTGCTTCCCGCTCCCCATCCCAGCACAATACGTTATATATGTTTCCCAATGTAGCGCTTGGGTGGGGTCGCAGCGTGCTGGTTGGGTTGGCGATTGTCGCCTTGAGCGGCGGCTTGTCCGCGGCCGCGATGGTTCTGGTACTGCGCTACGCCAAGCGCATGCGGCTGGTGCAGGCGCCCAACGGCCGCTCGTCCCACCGCAGCCCGACGCCCGCCGGCGGGGGAATCGGCATCGCCGGCGGCGCAACCCTCGCGGCCCTGTTCGTCGCTGCGGGCCAGTCCTGGCCGACCGTTTGGATCATCGGCTTCGGCCTGCTGCTTGCGGGCGTGGGCCTGTGGGACGACATTTCACCGCAGCCGGCGGCGCTCCGGCTCGGCGCCCAGCTGGCAGCCGTTGCCGGAACGCTGGCGCTGGTCTTTTCCCCCTTCGCTCTGGCCAATGCCTTCGGGCTCGGCATCGTCCCCGATCCGGTGCTGCTCGCTGCCCTCAGCCTGGTGCTGGTCTACTGGATCAACCTGTTCAACTTCATGGACGGCATCGACGGGCTGGCCGGTAGCGAAGCGGTGTTCCTGTTGATGGCCCCGGTCGTGCTGGCGCTGCTCGACGGCTTCGGAGTCGCCTCGACGCCGTTCTACTGGTGGGTACTGGCGACGGCGACGGCAACGGCGGTGTTCCTCGCCTTCAACTGGCAGCCAGCGCGCATCTTCATGGGTGACGCGGGGAGCCTTTTCCTCGGCTTCGTCACCGCCATCTTCGGCCTCATCGAACTGGTCGGCGGGTGGATTTCGCCCTGGGAGCTGGCGATCCTGCCGGCGTGCTTCTTCACCGACGCAACGGTCACGCTGGTGCGGCGGGCGGCGCAGGGCGAAGCGCTGATGACCGCGCATCGCCGGCACGCCTACCAGCGGCTGGCGCGCCGTTTCGACTCGCACCGGCGGGTGACGCTTGGGGTGACGGCCGTCAACGTCGCCTGGCTGCTGCCGCTGGCCGTGGTCGCGCACCTGCGACCGGAATTCGGGCCCGAACTGGCGGCGCTCGCCTACCTGCCGCTCGTGGTTGCCGTCGTTCTGGCCGGTGCCGGCAGATCCGAACATGCCTGACCGCCTGCAGCGCTTCGCGCTGACCCTGCCGGCAGCATCGCGTCGGCTCGCCGTCGTCGGCCTCGACGTCGTGGCGCTGTTGGCGGCCATGTGGGGCGCTTACGCGGTGCGGCTCGGCGTCGCCTTTTATCCCAACGGTACGCAGGCGCTGCTGGCCGTGGCCGCCGTGGTCATCGCCGTGCCGATCTTCATCCGGCTGGGGCTTTACCGGGCGGTGATCCGCTATCTGCCCGAGCGGGCGCTGCTCACCATCGCCCAGGCGATGCTGCTCACCACAACGATCTGGGCGGCCCTGGTGTTCTTCACCGGACTCTATGGCGTCGACGGGGTGCCGCGGTCGGTGCCGATCGTCTTCCTGGCCCTCGCGGCGGCTCTAGTTGCGGGCAGCCGCTTCGCGCTGAAACGTTGGATCGGGGCATCCGACCCTCCCAACCGGCGTAGCAGCTATGTGCTGATCTACGGCGCCAACGATGCCGGCATCCAGCTCGCCTCGGCCCTGTCGAGCGGCGGCTCGGCGACGGTTGCCGGCTTCGTCGATGACGATCCCACCTATCACGGTCGCGACCTCGTCGGGCATCGCGTCTACGCCTCGGACGACATCGGTTCGGTGATCCGCAATATGGGGGTGACCGAGATCATCGTCTCGCTGCCCAAGGCCAGCGGAGCACGGCGGCGCGAGGTGTTCGAACGCCTTGCCGGGTACCCCGTGCAGATCCGGACCCTGCCGGCCATCGCCGATCTCGCTGCCGGCAAATACAGCGTTGGCCACCTGCGGGAGATCGATATCGATGATCTGCTCGGCCGTTCCTCGATCCCTGCCGATCCCGAACTGCTGCGCCAGATGATCAGCGGCCGCTCGATCCTGGTGTCGGGCGCCGGCGGTTCGATCGGCTCGGAGCTGACGCGGCTCGTGGCGCGCTGGGCGCCACGCCGCATCGTGCTGCTCGAGGCCAACGAGTTTTCGCTCTACGAGATCGAGCGGCGGCTCGATCGGGGGCGGGAAACCGAAGTGGTCGCGGTGCTCGGATCGGTCGGCGACGCGCAACTGGTACGCCGGGTGCTCGAGCGCGAGCAGGTCGACGTGGTTTTCCACGCCGCCGCGCACAAGCATGTGCCGCTGCTCGAGGCTAACGTGCTCGAAGCTATCCGCAACAATGTCTTCGGCACGGCGACGCTGGCACGCGCCTCGGTCGATGCCGGGGTGTCGCAATTCGTGCTGATTTCGACCGACAAGGCCGTGCACCCGACCAGCGTCATGGGGGCGACCAAGCGCTGGGCCGAGATGATCATCATCGCCTACGCCGCTGCCGCCCGCGCCGCCGGCCAGCCGACCCGGCTATGCGCCGTGCGGTTCGGCAACGTATTGGGCTCCAACGGCTCGGTGGTGCCGCTCTTCCTCGAGCAGATCGCGGCCGGCGGCCCGGTGACGCTGACCGATGACAAGATGACCCGCTACTTCATGTCGGTGCACGAGGCAGCCGAACTGATCGTGCAGGCCGGCGCCCTGGCCGAGGGCGGCGATTTCTTCCTGCTCGAAATGGGCGAGCCGATCGCGATCCGGACGCTGGCCGAAAACATGATCCGGCTGGCGGGACTGACGGTGCGCTCGCCCGAGCATCCCGAAGGCGACATCGAGATCAAGACGGTCGGGGCGCGACGGGGCGAAAAGCTGGCCGAGGAACTGTTCTACGATCCGGCGCGGGTCATCCCGACCCGGCAGCGCAAGATCCTGCGTGCCGACCGCGTCGAGGAGCAGCAGGGCGTCGATGTCGCGCTGGAGCGGCTCGCCGGGGCGCTGGCCGCGAGCGACGAGGCGGCGGCGCGTCGCATCCTGTTCGAGGTGGTCGCCGTGCCGGGGACCGATCCCGCTAAGGAAACCTGAGCATCAGCGCGCCGGCAACGGCGATGATCATGCCGGCCGCCATCGAGCCGGCCAGCACCATCTGCCGGACATGCCGCAGTCGCGTGCTGAACTCGGCCGGCAGCGGTTTCTGCCGCAGCGGCCCGACGCGCGCCATATCCATCTGCGCCATCAGGGTCTGCCAGCCGGGAGCGGCGGTGGCCGAGCCCTTGTCCAGATGCGTGGTATCGATAAAGGCCATTGCAGCGCCTCCCAATCCGCCAACAGGATCGGGCCGATGCGCTTCTATTTCCACAGTATTCCGGAATTAGAGCTAATTAGAGATAAACGCCACGGAGTTGCTGGGGGTGAGTTCGCAATCACCGATCAGGCGGGCCTGTATGAGCGAAATCGTGATGCGGTATGTAAGTTGACCGCATGGTTAAAAATGAGTAAAGTAAATTTGACTGGTAGTTTTGGAGCTAGTAACTGCCAGGACGGTAGAAATCTGCATTAAGGTGCAGCTGTGTGGGATTCATAGTAAAATCTACAGATAGCGATTCTGGTTGTTGAGGTCGATGAAGAGACGTGCCTGTGTGTTATCACGTAGGTGTTTTTCGCGCTGCCATTCTGGGGGTGTTGTCTTAGGGTGCTGATCGAAGAGTGGCCGGTCAAGATCGAGACAATGGTCGCCGCTCAACTCGGGGGTGTGGGATGCAGTCGTGGGGGCGCGCGCTGTCCGTTCTGTCGGTCGCGTTATTGGCCGGTTGCTCGATGTTTGGGGAGCAGCCGTCCCTACAATATACGCAGGCAGTCGAACAACTCGGGCTCACACCCGTCTACCCACCCCGCGAGGATATCCAAGTCGGCGACCTTTACGCGGTTTCCGCCCATTCGTTTGCGGCGCGGAATACTGCCAAGACGGCGTTGATCGGTCGCGACGACCTCACCCCCCAGATTACCGAGTATCTCGCCAGCCGCTATAAGTTCGCGGACACGGCGGTAGGTTCCGGATCGAGCCCTTCTCTGAGTTTTCAGCAAATCGACGCGCGAAATAGGGTTGCTATTCCGGGACGCTCAGATCGCCTGACGCTTCCGATCGATGGGTTCCCGCAGATCGACTACGACACCGGCGTCAGCGTGGGGGTTCAGGGGCAGCCTCAGAATCTGGCCGCTGTGTTCGGCTTTGAGGCGGCAAAGACGCTTCACATGAGTCTGCTCTTTGGGGGCGTCACGAGCTATGAAGTGCCCCTACCCGTCGGTCTTGATGCGCTTGACAGCTATTGCAGCAACGTCGACCCGGAGATGTGCCAGAACCAATTCCTGAGCAACTGGCTGAACCAGAAATTTCAACTCGGCAAGGGTGATCCGGGCTTCGTTGCGGCAGCGGGCATCCTGATGGTGACCAAGGTCTACCTGGCCCGGCAGATCACCTTTACCTTCAACGATGCCACGCTAGCCGCCGCCGCTGCTGCATCGCTACCGACCAGTGGCACTCCGCCGGCCGCCCCCACGGTCAGTACAACGGCGATCAACGCCGCCGCCGCTTCGCAGGACCCAGCGAACTTGCAGGCTCTTGCCACGATACAGTCCGAGCTCAATGCCAGCCTGGCGCGGCAAGGAGGCCCAGGCGGTGAGGCGAGCCTTTCGGGCTTCACCAGGACTGGCGTGTCATTCAGTCAGGTTTTCGCCCGGCCGGTGGTGGTCGGCTACGAGGGCGTGAGCAAAGTCGGCCAGTAGCGGCCGCGAGGAGTTGAACGATGGCTGTCAAGCCGACTAAGCCCCCCCATCACTCCGATGATCCACCGATTCCCGATGGTCTCGTACCACTGGGCGCTGCTGCAGCCGCTAACAAGGCCACAGGTGGGCCGGCGGCAGAAAATACGAAGGGGGAAGTGGTCACGAGCGAACCTGCCACGCCCTCCAAACCCAAGCACTCCCATGCGAAGCCAATTGAAGGCGGCCCTACGCCGTTGGGCGACGGGGGAATCGCCGTGGTCGCCGACACCGAAACCAAGTCTGGGGCTGCGGGCAAGGACGCGGCAACGAAGGGGAAGACGCCGGTAGATCCGAGCCAGCCACATCACTCTGACGACGAACCAGAGGGCGGCGGAGGGGCGCCTATCCGCTGAACCTCCTCACCCGTGGATCAGGTTCTGGCGCATTTCGCGCGGGGTGATCCCGTACGCGGCGCGAAAATGCTCGTAGAACTGGCTGAGCGAGGTGAAGCCGGACTGGAAGGCCACATTGGCGATCGAGAGGTTGCCTTCGAACAGTAGCGTCCGGGCCCGGATGAGGCGCATCCGAACCACGAACTTGCGCACCGGCACCCGCATCACGTCGGTGAAGAGGTTCAGCGCGTAGTTCGGGTGCAGGCCCACCACCTTGGCCACGTCCTCGGCGCTCAGCGGCTCCTCGATGTTTTCGATGATGTGCCGCACCATGGCCACCACATAGCGCAATGGCGAGGCGGCGCGGGTGGAGGCTCCGATCGCCTCGATCCAGGGCGGCAGCAATTCGTCCCAGCCGACGAGCGCCGTGCGGCGCAGCATGGTCGAAATCTCCGCCTTGAGGATGTCGTGCCGCTCGGGGTTGCCGCTGCGGTAGTCCTGGTACCAGCGCCGCAGCGTGTTCTGGTCGATGGCGTCGGCGGTCAGCATGATCACCCCGCCACCCATCATCGTCTCGGTGAGCTTACCCAGATGCGGCATGTGGAGGAACGAGTCGAGCGGCAGGTAGACGTTGCACTGGCGCGAGTCCTGCGCCGTGCCGCGGTCGAGGCTCACCGTCTGGTGCGGAATGCCGGCCCAGAACATCACCAGCCGCTCGGCCGGCATGCTCACGCGCCTGCCGTCGAAGTTGTAGTCCATGCTGCCGGTGGTGAGCCAGTTGAGCTCGATGTGGCCGTGGCTGTGCTCGGCCGCCATCAATTGCGGATCGAACCAGCGCATGCCGAAGCGGCCGAAAGCCGCCGTGTCGGCGTAGAACTTGCGATCGGGGCGGGGCACCGGGCGCGGCGCCCCCTCGCGATCTCTCGAAGATGATCCTCTGAGCGGTTCCATCGGCTCGCAATCTTTAAAACCCGGAATACGTCCTTAGAAAATCGGATTGCGTGCGCTTTTGCAATCGTTACGCTTTGATAAGCACGGACAGCGGCCTCGATCCGGAGGCTTGGGGTCGCGGCGCGCGTCGCGCCGGTCTGGAGCTTAGGGAGGAAACATGCGTAGACATTTGTGGGCCCCGCTCGGGGCCAGTCTGCTGCTCGGCGCTTCGGTGCTTGCCGCGCACGCGCAGAGCCTGGCGGCGCCGACCACGCCGCCAGACCCACCGAAATTCGCCGCGCAGGGAACGCCGAATTTCGTCAATCCGGACGAAATCTGGACCTACAAGGCGCTGCCCGCCTATCACGAGCCCGATTGGGTGACCAAGCAGTTCGTCTCGACCGGCAAGCTGCCGGCCGTCAAGGACCGTCTCCCCAAGGAGCCGCTGGTCTTCCTGTCGGCCAACATGCCCGATGGCATCGGCGTCTACGGCGACGTCATGCGCCACGTCATCGGTGGCCGGCCGCAGGGCTGGAACTACGCTGCCGGCCAGATCCAGGGCTGGGGCGGTATCGATATCGGCATGTACGAGTGCCTGACGCGTACCGCGCAGGACTTCGAGATCAAGGCCGACAAGCTGGCCCCGCTGCCGAACCTGGCCAAGAGCTGGGAATGGTCCGCTGACGGCCACGTGCTGACCATGCACCTCATCGAGGGCGCCAAGTGGTCCGACGGCGTGCCGTTCAACGCCGACGACGTGATGTTCTACTGGAACGACAACATCAAGGACCCCAACGTCAAGCCGCTCAACTCGACCGGCCCCGACAGCTTCGGCGTCGGCACGACGCTCGAGAAGGTCGACGACTACACCGTCAAGTGGACGTTCAAGGAAGTCCGTCCCGAGCAGTACCTCTACACCATGGCCTATGGTGGGTTCTGCCCGCTGCCGGCGCATATCCTGAAGCCGCAGCATCCGAAGTATTCCAAGAATACCTACGACCAGTACACCAACGCCTTCCCGCCCGATTACATGAACTTCCCGGTGATGGGCGCCTGGGCTCCGGTCGAATACCGCCCCGACGATATCGTCGTGCTGCGTCGCAATCCCTACTACTGGAAGGTTGACGACAAGGGCAACCAGCTGCCCTACCTCGACGAGCTGCAGTACAAGCTCTCGACCTGGGCGGACCGCGACGTGCAGGCCGTGGCCGGTACGGGCGACTTCTCAAACCTCGAGCAGGCCGAAAGCTTCGTCGAAGCCCTCAAGCGTGCGGCCGATCCGAAGGCACCGGCGCGTCTCGCGTTCGGCGCCCGCACCATCGGCTACTCGTTGCTGTTCAACATGTCCGGCGACGGCTGGGGCACTCCGGACGCCCGTGGCACCGCCATCCGCAACCTCAATCGCAACCTCGATTTCCGCAAGGCGATCAGCTACGCGATCGACCGGCAGCACCTCGGTGAATCGCTCGTGAAGGGCCCCTTCACCGCGATCTATCCGGGCGGCCTCTATGCCGGCACGGCCTATTACGACAAGGCCTCGACCGTCTATTATCCGTTCTCGCTCGACTCGGCGAAGGCCGAGCTCAAGAAGGCCGGGCTGGTCGATACGGACGGCAACGGCATCGTGAACTTCCCCAAAGACACCCCCGGTGTCGGCGGCCAGGACGTTTCGGTGACCCTGCTCAACAACTCCGACTACCAGACTGACAAGAGCCTGGCGGAAGGCGTTGTGGCGTCGATGCAGGCGCTCGGCATTCGCGTCATCCTCAATACCGTCGGCGGCACGAACATGACTGCCGTTCAGAATGGCGGTACGTGGGATTGGCAGGTGCTGCGCAACGGTTCGGAACTGATCTCGGTGGTGCAGGGCACGACTTCGCTGGCCCCGACCGGTCCGCAGACCAGCCCGTTCCACCGCGCGCCGAGCGGCCAGGACATCGCGGCCGACCTGCTGCCCTACGAAAAGCAGATGGTTGACGTGGTGAACCAGTTCATCGCGACCTCGGATGCCGCCAAGCGCGTCGATCTGATGAAGCAGTACCAGAAGCTGTTCACCGAGAACGTCAACGAAGTCGGCCTCACCCAGTACCCGGGTGCGCTGATCATCAACAAGCGCTTCGCCAATATCCCGCCGGGCGCGCCGATCTTCATGTTCAACTGGGCTGAAGACAACATCATCCGCGAGCGGGTGTATGTGCCCAAGGCCAAGCAGCAGCCGGCCTACGAACTGCATCCGGATACGCTCCCGGGGCAGCCGGGTCTCGGCAACGGTCCTGTGAAGGGCTAAGCTGAAGCAAAACGCGCGGGCGAGGGGGCCGATCTCCCTCGTCCGCACCAAGAGCCCCGCCAGAGGGCTCGTCTTGCGGGCCGCCGCGCCCACTACAGTCTTGTCGCCTGTCGCGCCCCATGGGCCCGCGCCGGGCGGAGGGGAGCGCCGAAGCGATGTTCCGATTTCTCATCTCACGAATTTTGTCAGCGATTCCGCTGCTGTTGCTGCTCAGCGTGGTGACGTTTGCCATCATCAAGGCGCAGCCCGGCGACTACGCCGACTACATCAAGGCCATGCTGATGAGCCAGGGTGGGGCCACGCAGGAAGCCGCGCAGCAGCAGGCCGATGCCTATCGTGCCGCGCATGGGCTCAACGTGTCGGCGCCGCAGCAGTACTTCAACTGGATCTGGGGCATCCTGACCCGTTTCGATTTCGGCCAGTCGCTCTACTACAACCGCCCGGTCGGCGACGTGGTGGCGGAACGCCTGCCGCGCACCATCCTGCTGGCGCTCACCTGCCACATCCTCGCCTCCGGCATCGGCATCACGCTGGGCATCGTCGCCGCGACCCGCCAGTACAGCTGGGTCGACACGCTGTTCGGCTTCATCTCCTTCCTCGGCATGACCATCCCCCGCTTCCTGATGGCGCTGATCATCATCTACATCCTCGCCTTCAAGCTGAACGTGCAGGAGATCGGCTCGTTTTTCTCGGCCCAGTACGGCGGGGCGCCGTGGAGCTGGGAAAAGTTCGTCGACCTCGTGTCCCACATCTGGCCGGTGGTGTTCATCGCCACCTTCGGCGGTCTGGCCTACAACATGCGCGTCATGCGGGCGAACCTGCTCGACGTGCTCAACGCCCAGTATGTCGAGACCGCCCGCGCCAAGGGCCTGTCGAACGGCGCGGTCATCCTCAAGCACGCCGTGCCCAATGCGCTCCATCCGCTCATCGCCTACCAGGGGGTGGTGCTGCCCTACATGCTGACGGGTGAAATCGAGGTGGCGATCGTCTTCGGTCTGGCGACGGTCGGGCCGGCTATCGTGGGCGCGCTGGGTGTCGGCGATATCTGGGTCACCGCCACGTTCATGCTCGTCCTCGCCTGCACGCTGATCATCGGCAACATCATTTCCGATGTGCTGCTGGCGCTGCTCGATCCCCGCATTCGGCTTGGAGGCGAAGCATGAGCGAGCACGTGGTCAATTCCTCGATTCCGCTGCCCCCCGACGCCGAGGGCCCGATGCCGACGCCGGCCACCGAACCGGTCGCGGACCAGACGCCCGTCGTCGCCGGCCGCTTCGCTGCCGGGCGCGGCAACGAGGGCTATCTGACGCTGGTCTGGCGACGGTTTCGCCGCTCGGTGATCGGCATGGTCGGCTTCGTGCTGGTCTGCTTGATGCTGTTCACGGCCGTATTCGCCGATTTCGTCGCGCCGATGGACCCCAACCAGCAGAACGTCTCGTTCGCGCCGCCCGACCAGATCAGCTTCTTCGATCCGGATGGGCACTTCTCCGTCCTGCCCTATGTCTATCCGATCGTTGAACTCGACGGTCAGTTCGATCCCGTAACGTTCCAGCCGCTGACCGGCCCCGACCTCAAGAACCCCACCCCGCTCGGCTTGTTCGTCACAGGCAGCCCCTATTACCTGCTGTGGCTGATCCCCGCCGATATCCACCTGTTCGGCTCGACGAACGGGCACTCGTTCCACCTGCTGGGCACCGACAAGTTCGGGCGCGACATCCTCTCCCGCGGCATCGTCGGTTCGCGGATTTCGCTGACCATCGCCCTGCTGGTGGTGGCGCTGACCACTACCATCGGCACGCTGGTCGGCATCACCTCGGGCTATCTCGGGGGCCGGGTCGATACCTGGGTGCAGCGTTTCGTCGAATTCGTCCTCGCCTTCCCGCAGTTGCCGCTCTATCTCGCCCTGACGACGCTGATCCCGATCACCGCGCCCTCCAACATCTTCCTCGCCTTCGTCATCGCCGTGATGGCGGTTCTGGGCTGGGCCCAGCTCAGCCGCGAAGTGCGCAGCAAGACCCTGGCGCTGGCGCGAATCGAATACGTCCGTGCCGCGGTTGCGGTCGGCTCGGGCGATTTCCGCATCATTACGCGGCATATCCTGCCCAACGTTCTGAGCCACATCATCGTCTCGATCACGCTGGCGGTGCCCTCGGTGGTGCTGCTCGAAAGCTTCCTCGGCTTTTTGGGCTTTGCCGTGAAGCCGCCGCTGATCTCCTGGGGCCTGATGCTGCAGGATTGCGGCTCGTTCTCGGTGATTGGCTCCTATCCCTGGATCCTCTCGCCGGTGGTGTTCGTGCTGATTACCGTGTTTGCGTTCAACGCGCTGGGCGATGGCCTGCGCGATGCCATTGATCCGTATTGAGTGGTGACCCGAATGGCTGAAGCAACACTCGATCTCGCTCCCCCCGAACGCCACGATCTCGGCAGCCATGGCCGCGAACTGGTGCTCGATGCGCGCAACATTGCTGTCAACTTCAAGGTGGAAGGCGGCATCGTCGAGGCCGTCAAGGATGTGTCGTTCCAGCTGCACAAGGGCGAGACGATCGCACTCGTCGGCGAGTCCGGCTCAGGCAAGTCCGTCACCGCCCGAACGGTGATGCGGCTTCTTACCAAGCGCGCCAGGATCAATTCCAACGCCCGCATCACCCTGGGTGGCAAGGATATCCTGACGCTGCGCGAAGCCGAGATGCGCAAGCTGCGCGGCAACCAGGTGTCGATGATCTTCCAGGAGCCGATGAGCTCCATGAACCCCGTCTACACCGTGGGCCAGCAGATCTGCGAGATCATCCACCTCCACAACCGGGTGTCGCGCAAGGAGGCGATGGAGCGCGCCGAGCAACTGCTCGCCGAGGTGCACATTCCCGAGCCGAAGGCACGCCTCCGCTCCTATCCGCACCAGCTCTCGGGCGGCCAGCGGCAGCGCGTCATGATCGCCATGGCTCTCGCCAACCGCCCCGACATCCTCATCGCCGACGAGCCGACCACGGCGCTCGACGTCACCGTGCAGGCCCAGATCCTCAACCTCATCAAGGAGCTGAAGGCCAAATACGGCATGGCGGTGATCCTCATCACCCACGACCTGACGATCGTCCGGCAGTTTTCGGACTACGTCTACGTGATGCAGAACGGCCGGGTGCAGGAGCACAACACCACCGAGGCGCTGTTCGCCAACCCGCAGCATGGATACACGCGGCATCTGCTGGCATCCGAGCCCAAGGGGTCGGCCAATCCGATCGCCGCCAATGCCGACACCATGCTCGAAGGGCGCGACGTCAAGGTCTCGTTCACGCTCAAGCGCGGCGGCTTCTTCAAACCGGATTTCTTCGAACTGGTGGCCGTCGACAAGCTCAGCCTGAACCTCAAGCGCCACGAGACGCTGGGTCTGGTGGGCGAATCGGGGTCGGGCAAGACGACGTTCGGGCAAGCCTTGATCCGGCTCATCAACAACCAGGGCGGGGAAATCTTCTTCGACGGCGAGCCGATCCACAACAAGGATCGCGGCCAGATGCGGCCGCTGCGCAGCCGCATGCAGATCGTCTTCCAGGATCCGTTCGCCAGCCTAAATCCGCGCATGTCGATCCGGCAGATCATCGAGGAAGGGCTGATCGTCAACAATATCGGCGCCAACAGCAGCGAGCGGGTCGACCGCGTGCGGCAGGCGCTGCGCGACTCCGGTATGCCCGACACCATCCTGCAGCGTTTCCCGCACGAATTCTCGGGTGGCCAGCGCCAGCGCCTCGCTATCGCCCGGGCGATCGCGCTCGAGCCGGAATTCATCCTGCTCGACGAGCCGACCTCAGCGCTCGACCTCAGCGTACAGGCGCAGATCATCGACCTGCTGCGCAAGCTGCAGGACGAAAAGGGGCTCTCCTACCTGTTCATCTCGCACGACCTCAAAGTCGTCCGCGCCCTTTGCCACCGCGTCATGGTCATGCAGTTCGGCAAGGTCGTGGAAGAGGGACCGGTGGGCGAGGTGCTGAGCAACCCCAAGACCGACTACACCCGCGCCCTGGTTCGGGCGGCATTCGAAATCGCAGCTTAAGTTCGAGAGGCATCCATGTCTGGTAATCCCAAAATCACTTTCATCGGCGCTGGCTCGTCGGTGTTCATGAAGAACATCGTCGGCGACATCCTGCAGCGCGAAGCCCTGACCGGGGCTGAAATCCGCCTGATGGATATCAATCCCACCCGCCTCGAAGAGAGCGCCATCATTGCCGGCAAGCTGGTGCAGACGCTCGACGTTCCCGCGACGGTCAAGACCTACTCGAACCAGCGTGAAGCGCTCGACGGCACCAATTTCGTCGTCGTCTGCTTCCAGATCGGTGGCTACGAGCCCTCGACGGTGGTCGATTTCGACATTCCGAAGAAATACAATCTCCGCCAGACCATCGCTGACACGCTCGGCGTCGGCGGCATTATGCGCGGCATCCGCACCGTGCCGCATCTGTGGTCGATCTGCGAGGACATGCTGCAGGTCGCGCCGAACGCGGTGATGCTGCAATACGTAAACCCGATGGCCATCAACACCTGGGCCATCGCCGAAAAGTATCCCACCATCAAGCAGGTCGGCCTCTGCCATTCGGTGCAGGGCACGGCGATGGAATTGGCCAGGGACCTCGACATTCCCTACGAGG
>Ga0209233_1000329_pt1 | contig 48978 bp, 56 predicted proteins | sample AraplaCL_Cvi_mCL_FD_184269 | JGI IMG/M metagenome (GOLD analysis project Ga0209233, IMG submission 184269) | Arabidopsis root microbial communities from the University of North Carolina, USA - plate scrape CL_Cvi_mCL (SPAdes) (version 2) | ecosystem: Host-associated > Plants > Roots > Endosphere...
GCGCTGAGGCTTTGAAGATCGGATGCCATTGGCGCGGGGCTCCTATTTGCTTTCGGCCGCAGGAGCGGCAGCGGGGGCGGCGGGCGCCGGCTTGACGAGTGACGGCGGCGCGCCGACCACGGACTGGTATTCGGCCACGAGCGCTTTGGTGGACGCTGCCGTGGCATCGAGGATGGGCGCCGGATAGAAGCCGAAGAACACCACCAGCGCCATCAGCGGGATGAGCACGAGCCCTTCGCGCCAGTTGAGGTCCATGATGTCCTTGAGGCTGTCCTTGGTCAGCTGGCCGAACACCACGCGGCGGTAGAGCCAGAGCGCATAGCCGGCCGAGAAGATGACGCCGAACGCCGCGCCGAACGCCGTCCAGGTCGACACCTGGAAGGTGCCGATCATGGTCAGGAATTCACCGACGAAGCCCGACGTGCCCGGCAGCCCCACATTGGCCATGGTGAAGCCCATGAACACGAAGGCATAGAGCGGCATGCGATGCACCAAGCCGCCATAGGCGGAAATCTCGCGGGTGTGCATGCGGTCGTAGATGACGCCGACGCAGAGGAAGAGCGCGGCCGAAACGAGGCCGTGCGAGATCATCTGGAACAGCGCGCCCTGCACGCCATTCACGGTGCCCGAAAAGATGCCCATGGTGACAAAGCCCATGTGCGCGACGGACGAATAGGCGATCAGCTTTTTCATGTCCGTCTGCACGAGCGCGACCAGCGAGGTCAGGATGATCGCCGCCACGGAGAGCAGGAAGACGAAGTTCGCCAGCTGGTGGGAGGCATCCGGAAACATCGGCAGCGAGAAGCGGAGGAAACCGTAGCCACCGAACTTCAGCAGGATCGCCGCCAGGATGACCGAGCCACCGGTCGGCGCCTCGACGTGCGCCTCGGGCAGCCAGCGGTGGAACGGCCACATCGGCATCTTCACCGCGAACGAGGCGAAGAAGGCGAGCCACAGCCAGATCTGCATGCCCGGGGGAAATTTCACCGTCAGGAGCTTGGAGATATCGGTGGTGCCGCCCTGCCAGTACATCGCCATGATGGCGAGCAGCATCAGCACCGACCCGGTGAAGGTGTAAAAGAAGAACTTGTAGCTCGCCTGGATGCGCCGCGCGCCGCCCCAGATGCCGATGATCAGGAACATCGGGATCAGCGTGCCCTCGAAGAACACGTAGAACATGGCGAGGTCGAGCGTCGCGAAGGCGCCGATCATCAGCGTCTCGAGCACCAGGAACACCAGGAGGTATTCGCGCACCCGGGTGTGCACCGAGGTCCAGCTGGCGATGACGCAGATCGGCATCAGGAAGGCGGTGAGCACGACGAACAGCACCGAGATGCCGTCGACACCCATGCGATAACCGATCGAATTGCCGATCCAGGCGTAGTTCTCGACGAACTGGAAGCCCGTCTGGGACTGATCGAACCCGGCCCAGAGCAGCAGCGAAAAGAGGAACGTCACGACTGAAACGATGAGCGCGATCCAGCGAACGAGATTTTCGGACGCCGCGTCGCGGCCCGAGATGAACGCCAGGATCACCGCGCCCACCAGCGGCAGGAAGGTGATGATGCTCAGCAGGGAGTTGGCAAAGATCATCCGAGCAGCCCCCCAGCTGCGATGGCCCAGGTGAGCAGTACGGCAATGCCGATCAGCATCACGAAAGCGTAGTGGTAGAGATAGCCGGACTGCAGCCGCACGACCTGCCTGGTGACGTCCGCCACGCGGTGACCCAGGCCCTCGACGACGGTCTTGTCCAGCAGCCAGTCGTCGAAGCCGCGCCAGACGGCGGTACCGAGCCAGATCGCCGGGCGCACGAAGATGACGCCGTAGAGCTCGTCGAAATACCAGCGGTTGAGCAGGAAGCGGTAGAGCCCCGGGTTCTGCGCGGCGAGGCGCTTGGGCGTCTCCGGCGAGCGGATGTAGAAGTACCAGGCGGTCAGTAGCCCGACCAGCATGGCGATCGTCGCCGAAGAACTGACCCAGAACGGGGCATGATGCGCCGCCTCGATCGCGTCGGCGTTGACCGCTATGGCGCCCTTGAAGAAATCGGCGATCACCTCAGGCGTGCCCATGAAGCGGCCAGCGAACAGCACGCCCGACAGCACGGCGCCCACGGCCAACACATAGAGCGGCACCAGCATCAGGTTGGGGCTCTCATGGGCGTGCTCGTAGGCATACTGCTCCGCATCGTGCGAATGGTCGTACGGTATGGGTGCACGCTCGTCCACGGTGTCGGTATGGTCCGAGCCATGGTGATGCGGATGATGGGCCCCACCCCGCGGCTTGCCGTGGAAGGTGAGGAAGAGAAGCCGGTAGGAATAGAAGCTCGTCATGCCAGCGGCGATCACCAGTGCCCAGAAGGCGAAGGCGCCGTTGTTGCCGCCCACCCCGTAGGCCGCCTCGATGATCGAATCCTTGGAGAAGAAACCCGCGAAGCCGAGCGGCGTGCCCGGGATGCCAAGGCCGGTCAGCGCAAAGGTGCCGATCAGCATCATCCAGTAGGTTATGGGGATCTTGTGGCGGAGGCCGCCCATCTTCCGGATGTCCTGCTCGTGGTGCATCGCGTGGATGACCGAGCCGGCCCCCAGGAAGAGCAGCGCCTTGAAGAAAGCATGCGTGAAGAGGTGGAAGATACCGGCCGAATAGACCCCTGCCCCGAGCGCCACGAACATGTAGCCGAGCTGCGAACAGGTCGAGTAGGCGATGACGCGCTTGATGTCGTTCTGCACGAGGCCGACGGTCGCGGCGAAGAAGGCCGTGATGGCGCCCACATAGAGCACGACGGTCATCGCGGTCGGCGACGCCTGGAACAGCGGCGACAAGCGCGCCACCATGAACACACCCGCCGTCACCATCGTGGCGGCGTGGATGAGTGCCGAGACCGGGGTCGGCCCCTCCATCGCGTCCGGCAGCCAGGTGTGGAGCAGGAACTGCGCCGACTTGCCCATGGCGCCCATGAACAGCAACAGGCAGACCACCGTCATCGCCGGCCATTCACCCCACAGGAAGTGCATGACGTCGTTCTGGTGCGCCGGCACCGCGGCAAAGGCGCCGTCGAAATCGATGTGCCCGAGCAGCGCGAAGGCGCCGAAGATGCCGAGGGCAAAGCCGAAATCACCAACGCGGTTGACGATGAATGCCTTCATGGCCGCGGCGCCCGCGGCGGGGCGGTCGTACCAGAACCCGATGAGCAGATAGCTCATCAAGCCCACGCCTTCCCAGCCGAAGAACATCTGGAGGAAGTTGTCGGCGGTCACCAGCATCAGCATGGCGAAGGTGAAGAGCGACAGATAAGCGAAGAAGCGGGGCTGATGCGGATCTTCGGCCATGTAGCCGATCGAATAGACGTGGACGAGCGACGAAACGGTGGTCACGACGACCAGCATCACCGCCGTCAGCGTGTCGACGCGCAGCGTCCAGTCGAGCGACAGCGGACCAGAATGCACCCACTCGAGCACCGTGACTTTCGTCACGGCATCGAGGTGGCTGCCTCCGACGATCGGCAGGAACACGATCCATGCCAGCACGGCGGCGAGCAGCAGCAGGCCGGTGGTAACGTACTCCGACGCCTTGGCCCCAATGACCCGGCCGAGCAATCCCGCGATCAGCGCACCGATCAGCGGGAAGAAGACGATTGCCTGGATCATCCGGCTCAGCCCTTCATCAGATTGACGTCTTCAACCGCAATCGAGCCGCGGTTGCGGTAGAAGATGACCAGCATCGCGAGGCCGATCGCGGCCTCGGCGGCGGCGACCGTCAGGATCAGCAGGGCGAACACCTGCCCCGACAGGTCGTGCAGCGCCGCCGAGAAGGCGACGAAATTGATGTTGACCGCCAACAGGATAAGCTCGACCGACATCAGGATGATGATGATGTTGCGGCGGTTGAGGAAAATGCCGAACACGCCGAGCGTGAACAGAATTGCTCCCACGGTCAGGAAGTGACCGAGTCCGATACCTTCAGCCATTTCCGCCCCCTTACAATCCCTGACCAGACTTGACGCTGACGACCTCGACGCCCTCGTGGCGCTTGCGGCTCGCCTGCTTGACCGGATCCTGGCGTTTCACGTTCACCCGGTGCTGCAGCGTCAGCACGATGGCGCCGATCATGGCGACCAGCAGCACGCCGCCCGCCGCTTCGAAGACGAACACGTAGCGCGTGTAGATGGCATCGCCGAGCGCGCGGGTGTTCGATACGCTATCCGCGATCGGCACCAGATTGGCGCCGGCCACGTGCGGCCCCACCACGACGCTGCCCGCCACCATCAGCAGTTCCAGCAGCAGGATGACGCCGATGATCGCCCCGATCGGCATGTATTGCAGCAGCCCCTGCCGCATGTTCGCGAAGTCGATGTCGAGCATCATGACGACGAACAGGAACAGCACGGCCACGGCGCCGACATAGACCACGATCAGGATCAGCGCCAGGAACTCGGCCCCGGCCAGCATGAACAGGCCCGCCGAGTTGACGAAGGCCAGGATCAGGAACAGCACCGCGTGCACAGGGTTACGCGCCGCGATCACCATCAGGCCGGAAGCGACCGTGATGATCGAGAACACGTAGAAGAAAAAGAGCGGCAGGGTCATTCGGGGTCCTTACCGGTAAGGCGCGTCGAGCGAAATGTTGCGCGCCAGTTCCCGCTCCCAGCGGTCGCCGTTGGCCAGGAGCTTCTCCTTGGAGAAGTAGAGTTCCTCGCGCGTTTCGGTGGCGAATTCGAAATTCGGGCCCTCGACGATGGCATCGACCGGGCAGGCCTCCTGGCACATGCCGCAGTAGATGCACTTGACCATGTCGATGTCGTACCGAACCGTCCGGCGCGTGCCGTCGTTCTGCCGCGGACCGGCCTCGATGGTGATCGCCTGGGCAGGGCAGATCGCTTCGCAGAGCTTGCAGGCGATGCACCGCTCCTGCCCGTTGGGGTAGCGCCGGAGCGCATGCTCACCGCGGAAGCGGGGCGAATACTCCATCTTCTCGAACGGGTAGTTGATGGTCTTTTTGGGCGCGAAGAAGTAGCGCATCGACGCACCGATCGCGCCGACAAATTCCAGCAGCAGCAGACGACTGAGAACGTTGGACATATCTTCTCTCCGCCCTATGCCGCGCCGCCATGCCATCCCCAGCCGGTGAGCTGGAGAATGAAGGCGAGGACGATTACCGAGATGAGCGACAGCGGCAGGAACACCTTCCAGCCGATCCGCATGAGCTGGTCGTAGCGGTATCTGGGCACGAACGCCTTGACCAGCGCGAACATGAAGAACACGAGGCAAAGCTTGAGCACGAACCAGATGACGCCCGGCACCCAGTTGAAGGGTGGCAGGTCGATCGGCGACGCCCAGCCGCCGAGGAACAGGATCGTCGTCATGGCGCACATCAGGATGATGGCCACGTACTCGCCCAGCATGAACAGCATGTACGGCGTCGAGGAATACTCGACCATGAAGCCGGCGACGAGTTCGGACTCGGCTTCCACCAGGTCGAAAGGCGGCCGGTTGGTTTCCGCCAGGGCCGAGATGAAGAACACGATCATCATCGGGAACAGCGGCAGCCAGAACCAGTCGAGGAAGCTCAGCCACGGGACGCCAAGCACATGGGCGAGCCCCATCTGGCTCTGCGCCACGACGATGTCCTGAAGGTTAAGCGACCCGACGCAGAGCAACACCGTGATGATCACGAAGCCGATCGAGACCTCATAGGAGACCATCTGCGCCGCCGAGCGGAGCGCGCCGAGGAAGGCGTACTTCGAGTTCGACGCCCAGCCGGCCATGATGATGCCGTAGACGCTGAGCGAGGAGATGGCGAAGATATAGAGGATGCCGACATTAATGTTGGCGATGGCCCAATTCTTGTCGAGCGGCACCACGACCCAGGCCGAAAGCGACAACAGCCCGGTGACGAACGGGGCCAGCATGAACAGCGTCTTGTCGGCGCCGGCAGGGATCACCGGCTCCTTGAAGACGAACTTCAGGAGGTCGGCAAAGCTCTGGAACAGGCCGAACGGCCCCACGACGTTCGGGCCGCGCCGCACCTGCACAGCCGCCCAGATCTTGCGATCGGCGAGCAGGATGTAGGCGGTGAACAGCAGCAGCGCGACGAGCAGCAGCAGGCCCTTGTAGACGAAGCCGACTTCCGTGCCCCAACCGAGGACCGGGATGCCGAGCAGATAGTTGAGGGCCGCGAGGATGAAGTCCATTGCCGTCCTACTCCGCGGCCTGGGCGGTGCGTTCCGCCGCAAGTTGCTGGCATTCGCCCATCACGGCGGAAGCGCGCGCGATGGGATTGGTGAGGTAGTATTCGACGATCGGCGACTGCAGCGCCGCGCCGGTCGACTTGACGCTTGCCTTGGCGAGCGAAGCGAGATCGGCGGCGGCCGTCGGCGCTACCTGGTCGATGCGGGCGAGATGCGGGAACGCCGCATAGATCGCGGCTCGCAACTCGCTCAGCGAGTTGAAGGGCAACGGCTTGCCGATGGCGCCCGACAGCGCGCGGAAGATCGCCCAGTCTTCCTTGGCGTCGCCCGGCGGGAAAACGGCGCGCTCGGCCATCTGCACCCTGCCCTCGGTGTTGACGTAGGTGCCGCTCTTTTCGGTGTAGGTGGCGCCGGGCAGGATGATGTCGGCGCGGTGCGCCCCGGCATCGCCGTGCGTACCCACATAAACGACCGTGGCATTGCCCATCGCCGTCATGTCGTATTCGTCGGCGCCGAGCAGGAACAGCACGTCGAGCTCGCCCTTGCCTGCCAGACCGATCTGGTCGGCCGAGCAAACACCGCCGTCATGCGGCACGAAGCCGATGTCGAGGCCGCCGACACGCGAGGCGGCGTTGTGCAGCATGGCAAAGCCGTTCCAGCCCTCGGCATTGTTGCCGCCATTGGCGGCAATCTGCGCGGCGAGCGCGATGACGTCGCGACCGATCTGCTTGGACTTGGCGGCGCCGTGCGATACGGCGCCCTCTCCGACGATCACTAGTGGCTTCTTGGCCTTGCCGAGGACGTCGGCGAATAGCTTGCCGGCTGCAACGTCGGCGAGCGTATCGATGCCCGCACCGAGATAGGCGTATTCGTACGTGAGATCGGCCTGCTCACCGATAACCGCAACCGGCACGTTACGGGCGCGCCATGCCTTGCGGATGCGGGCATTGAGCACCGCCGCTTCCTTGCGCGGATTGCTGCCGACGATGAGAATGGCGTCGGCCTCATCGATCCCGGCAATGCCGGCGTTGAAGATGTAGGCGGCGCGCGGCATGTTCGGATCGATACCCGACATGGCGGGGCGGACATCGGTCATGCCCGAGCCCAGCGAGGTCATCAGCGCCTTGAGCGCATACATGTCTTCGACGGCAGCGAGGTCGCCGGCGATGGCGCCGATCTTCTTGCCATCCTTGCCCTTCACCGCAGCCGCGACGGCCGCGAGCGCTTCGCCCCACGAGACCGCGACGAGCTTGCCGTTCTTGCGGACGTAGGGCCGATCGAGGCGCTGGGCCTTGAGGCCGTCGACGATGTGACGGGTCTTGTCGGAGATCCACTCTTCATTGATCGCCTCGTTGACGCGCGGCAGCACGCGCATCACTTCGCGACCCCGGCTGTCGACGCGGATGGCGGAGCCGATGGCGTCCATCACATCGATCGTCTCGGTCTTGACCAGTTCCCACGGACGGGCGTGGAAGGCATAGGGCTTGCTCGTGAGCGCCCCAACCGGGCAGAGGTCGACGACATTGCCCTGGAGCTCGCTCGACAGCGCGCGTTCGAGGTAGCTCGTGATCTCGGCGTCTTCGCCGCGGCCGGTGAGGCCCATCTCGGTGATGCCCGCGACTTCCGTGGTAAAGCGGACGCAGCGCGTGCAGAGGATGCAGCGGTTCATCGAGGTCTTGACCAGCGCCCCGATGTACTTGTCCTCGACGGCCCGCTTGTTCTCGGAAAAGCGTGAGGAATCGACGCCGTAGGCCATCGCCTGATCCTGCAGGTCGCACTCGCCGCCCTGATCACAGATCGGGCAATCGAGCGGATGGTTGATGAGCAGGAACTCCATCACCCCTTCTCTGGCCTTCTTGACCATGGGGGTGTTGGTGAAGATTTCCGGCGGCTCGCCATTGGGGCCGGGACGGAGATCGCGCACGCCCATGGCGCACGAGGCCTGCGGTTTCGGCGGCCCACCCTTCACCTCGATGAGGCACATGCGGCAATTGCCGGCAACGGAGAGACGCTCATGATAGCAGAAGCGCGGGATCTCGGCGCCGGCGGCTTCCGCCGCCTGCATGAGAGTATAGTAGTCCGGAACCTCGACGAGCTTGCCGTCAACCTTGATGTTTGCCATTCCGAACCTACGCTTGTTTGTCCGCAAAGCGGCCTAGAAACCAGCCGACGAGGCTGCAGACGATACCGCCCCACCAGAGGCCCGGCTGATACATCGGGAATGCCGAACTCCCGATGCTGTCGCGAATGCTCTGGCAGTCAACCGATTCCGCCGCCAGGCAGTTGAACTTGGCCGCCAGCTGGCCAAATGGCCCCTGCCATTGCCCGTAATAGGTCAGCCACCACAGCGCCGACAGGGCCAGCACCGTCAGCCCGGTCTTCATCAGCGGATGAAGCTGGGCGACCGGCTTGCGCTTGACCTCGGTCATGCCGCACCGCCGCAGCGCTGCGTCTGCCAGAGTTTTACATGCTCGAGGTGGGACCAGTCGAAGGCGAAGTCCGAATTGCCGTGCGCCTGCAGATGCTCGAGGCGCTGCTTGGCCTCATCGAGGGAGGGGACATGGCCCTCCTCGACGAACCACATGCAGAAATGATGGGCGCTCATCAGTTCGAACCACTCGGCCTTGCGCGCATAGAACCGCTTGTGGACGGTGTTCCAGACGAACTGCTCGAGTTGCTCCACGGTCTCCCAGACGCTCATGTTGACGGCCATCATCGGGTCGGGAAACGGGCGCAGGTCGAGCGCGCCATCGTTGCTGCCGTCGCCGATGAGGCGCCAGACGAAACCAGGCATACGCTCCGCCATGGCGTTGATGCGCCCGAGATTGTCGACGAAGTCCGCAATGCGGGGATCGCCAACCGGGTACTTCAGCCGACCGATGTTGAGCTCGGCGAGGTGCATCAGTGCGCAGGCTCCACGAGGTCGAAGCGGCGCTCGATGCGGTCAAGCCGACCTTCAAATCGATCCATGCGCCGATTCAGGACGGCGACGTCTTCTTCGACGTTGGTCTTGCGGACCTTCACGGCTTGCAGGTCGTCGATAACCCGGTCGAGCTTGGCGTCCATGCGACGCAGCACGAGGCTGTCCGGTTCGTCGGCCATTTTCTACTCCGCCGCGATCGAGGGCACGGCGCCCTCGGAGGTGGAATTGTAGGTATAGGCGTCGATGCGCTTTTCGATGACGTCGCGGAAATTGCGGATCAGGCCCTGCACAGGCCAGGCAGCCGCATCGCCGAGCGCGCAGATGGTGTGTCCCTCGATCTGCTTGGTGACCTCGAACAGCATGTCGATTTCGCGCTTCTGGGCGCGCCCTTCGACCATGCGCGCCATGACGCGCATCATCCAGCCGGTGCCTTCGCGGCACGGCGTGCACTGGCCGCAGCTCTCGTGCTTGAAGAAGGCCTGGATGCGCCAGATGGCCTTGATGATGTCGGTCGACTTGTCCATGACGATCATGCCGCCGGTGCCGAACGAGGACTTCTTCTCGCGCAGGCCGTCGAAATCCATGATTGCGGTGCGCATGTCTTCGCCGCGCACCACCGGACATGAGGCGCCGCCGGGGATGACCGCCAGCAGGTTGTCCCAGCCGCCGCGGATGCCGCCACAATGCTTTTCGATCAGCTCTTCGAACGTGCAGCCGAGCGCGTCCTCGAACGTGGCCGGCTTGTTCACATGGCCCGAGACCATGAACAGCTTGGTGCCGGTGTTGTTCGGACGGCCGATTCCCGCGAACCAGGCCCCGCCGCGACGCAGGATTTCCGGCACGACGGCAATCGATTCGACGTTATTGACGGTTGTCGGATTGCCGTAGACGCCCATGGCGGCGGGGAACGGCGGCTTGAGGCGCGGCTGGCCCTTCTTGCCCTCGAGCGATTCCATCAGCGCCGTCTCTTCGCCGCAGATGTAGGCGCCGGCGCCATGGTGGACGACGATCTCGAAGTCCCAGCCGTGGATATTGTTCTTGCCGATCAGGCGGGCGTCATAGGCCTGCTGCACGGCCGCCTCGAAGCGCTGCCGCTCGCGGATGAATTCGCCCCGAATGTAGACGTAGGCGATGTGCGCGCCCATGGCGCGGCCGGCAAGCAGGCACCCCTCGACCAGGTGGTGCGGGTCGTGGCGCAGGATTTCCCGGTCCTTGCAGGTCCCCGGCTCGGACTCGTCGGCGTTGACGAGGAGCTGGCTCGGACGGCCGTCGTTGACGCCCTCCTTGGGCATGAACGTCCACTTCAGCGCCGTCGGAAAACCGGCGCCGCCACGGCCACGCAGGCCCGAGCCCTTGACCTCGGCGACGATCCAGTCGCGGCCGTTGTCGATGAAGCCCTTGGTGCCGCTCCACGCGCCGCGCGACTTGGCGCCTTCCAGCGTCCAGTCGTGAAGGCCATAGAGGTTGGTGAAGATGCGATCTTTATCTTCGAGCATGAATCACCTCACCGCGTCTTCTTGCCGAAGACGCGTTCGTACTCGGCCAGGCCGCCGCGCGCCAGCACCTCAGCCTGCTGAAGCCAGTTGTCGCGCGCCACCCGACCGCGGAAACCGAGTTCCCCTTCGACGGCGTCGATCTGGGCCGGGGTCAGCTTGGCAACCTGCCCCCAGGTTGTGATGCCGATGGCATTCAGCGCGCCTTCCAGCACCGGGCCGATGCCGCCGATCAGCTTGAGGTCGTCCTTGGCGCCGTCCGGTGCATCGAACAGCTTTGCGGGCGATTTCTTGCCGGCATCGACCTTACCGGCCGGCGACTCTGCGCCGGTCGCATCTTCGCGCATCGCCCGATTGGGCTGCCCGTCGGCGTTCGCCGCGGCATTGGCGCTGGTGCGCTCGGCTTCAGCCTTGGCGACCGAAACTTTTGGAGCGGACGGCGGCCCCTTGATGGCCGGAGCCGATTCCTCGGAGACGTCGCCCGGCCGGCTGGCCGTCGTCGGCGCGGGCTCGGCCGGCTTGGGCGCGGCGGCAGGCGCCGGGGCGGCGGGTGCCGCGGCCGGAGCTGCTGCTGCCGGGGCAGCAGGAGCCCCCGCAGGCGCCGGCGGTGGAGGGGGCGGCGGCAGTGGCCGATAGGTCCGCTCCGCCGTCGGCTTTTCGAGCAGCGTCGTCGGACCGCCCTCGGCGGCGCCGAACTGCCGGTCGATCTGCGGGCCCGGCTTAATGCTCGCGCCATTACCCGCCTCGAAGGCGTCGATGATCTCCTCCAGCCGTGCCGGGGTCAGATCCTCATAGGTGTCGTTGCCGATGCCGATCATCGGCGCATTGACGCAGCCGCCCATGCACTCGACTTCTTCCCAACTCAGCGTTCCGGCAGCGTTGGTCTCGAGCGGGTGATGGTTGATGCGGTGCTCGCAGACCGCCCGCAACTCCTCGGCGCCGCGCAGCATGCAGGGCGTCGTGCCGCAGACCAGCACGTGCGCCTTGGTCCCCACGGGCTTCAGCAGGAACTGGGTATAGAACGTCGCCACTTCGAGGACGCGGATATAGGCCATATCCAGCATCTCGGCGACGCGTTCGATCGCCGCGCGGGAGACCCAGCCCTCCTGCTCCTGGGCACGCCACAGCAGCGGGATGACCGCCGATTGCTGGCGGCCGACGGGATACTCCGACATCTTGGCGCGCGCCCAGTTGTCGTTTTCGGGCGTGAAGGCGAAACCTGCTGGCTGAACGGATGGTTCGGCGAGACGACGGACGGACATCAGAGGCCCCCCTGCCCGGCCGGCCGGTATTTCGTCATCGAGGAAAGCGCGGGTACTGTGACGGTCACCGGTCGACTTCTCCGAACACGATATCGAGCGATCCCAGGATGGCGGTAACGTCCGCCAGCAGATGACCGCGCGTCAGGAAATCCATGCCCGACAGATGGGCAAAGCCCGGGGCCTTGATCTTGCAGCGATAGGGCTTGTTGGTGCCGTCCGAGACCAGATAGACCCCGAACTCGCCCTTGGGCGCCTCGACCGCGGCATAGACCTCGCCGGCCGGCACCTTATAGCCCTCGGTATAAAGCTTGAAGTGATGGATCAGGGCTTCCATCGACTGCTTCATCTCGCCGCGCTTGGGCGGCACCACCTTGCCGTCGGTCGACGACACCGGGCCCTTGCCCTCGGGCGAATTCAACAGTGCCACCACCTGCCGCATGATGCGGATCGACTGGCGCATCTCGTCCATGCGGATGAGGTAGCGGTCGTAGCAATCGCCGTTCTTGCCGATCGGGATGTCGAAATCGAGCCGGTCGTAGCACTCATAGGGCTGCGCCTTGCGCAAATCCCACGCGGCACCGGAGCCACGGATCATCACGCCGGAAAAGCCCCATTTCCACGCATCTTCGAGCGAAATCACGCCAATGTCGGCGTTGCGCTGCATGTAGATGCGGTTGCCGGTGAGTAGCGTCTCGAGATCGTCGCAGACCTTGAGGAACGGATCGCAGAAGGCTTCGATGTCGTCGATCAGCGCCTGCGGCAGGTCCTGGTGCACGCCTCCGGGACGGAAATAGGCCGCGTGCATGCGGCTGCCCGAGGCACGCTCGTAGAACACCATGAGCTTTTCGCGCTCGTCGAACCCCCAGAGCGGTGGCGTCAAGGCGCCGACGTCGAGGGCCTGGGTCGTCACGTTGAGGATATGGCTCAGCAGGCGGCCGATCTCGGCATAAAGCACCCGGATCAGCTGGCCCCGGAACGGAACGGTGATGCCGAGCAGTTTTTCCACCGCGAGGCAGAACGCGTGCTCCTGATTCATCGGGGCTACGTAGTCGAGCCGATCGAAATAGGGCACCGCCTGGAGGTACGTCTTGTACTCGATCAGCTTTTCGGTGCCGCGGTGCAGCAGCCCGATGTGCGGATCGACCCGCTCGATGACCTCGCCATCGAGTTCAAGAACCAGGCGAAGCACGCCGTGCGCCGCAGGATGCTGCGGCCCGAAGTTGATGGTGAAGTTGCGGACTTCGGCTTCGCTCATTACTGCTTCGCCTTCTCGTCGCCCGGCAGCACGTAGTTCGTGCCCTCCCACGGGGACAGATAATCGAAATTGCGGAATTCCTGGGCGAGCTTCACCGGCTCGTAGACGACCCGCTTCCGCTCCTCGTCGTAGCGCACCTCGACGAAGCCGGTCAGCGGGAAGTCCTTGCGCAGCGGATGACCATCGAAGCCGTAGTCGGTCAGCAGACGGCGCAAATCGGGATGCCCGGAGAACAGGATGCCGTAGAGGTCGTAAGCTTCGCGCTCATACCAGTCGGCGCCAGGAAAGATCGGCGTCAGGCTGGGCACCGGGGTCGCCTCGTCGGTGGTCACCTTCACGCGCACGCGAAGATTCCGATAGGGGCTCAGGAGGTGGTAGACCACGTCGAACCGCTCGGCCCGACCCGGATAGTCGACGCCGCAGATATCAGCGATCGACATGAACCGGCAATTGGCGTCGTCATGCAGAAAACCGATGACGTCAATAATCGCGGCTCGGTCGACAACCAGCGTAAGTTCACCCACCGCCACGGTGTGCGACAGCAGCTTGGCGCCGAGTCCGTCGGCAATGTAGCCGCCCAGTTCCGCGAGCGACGCTGCGAGTGAAGCCTGATCCATCGCGACTATCTTTCGATCGTTCCGGTGCGCCGGATCTTCTTCTGCAGAAGCAGCAGACCGTAGAGGAGGCCCTCGGCGGTCGGCGGGCAGCCCGGCACGTAGATATCGACCGGCACCACGCGATCGCAGCCGCGCACCACCGAGTAGGAATAGTGGTAATAGCCGCCGCCATTGGCGCACGAACCCATCGACACGACGTAGCGCGGCTCGGGCATCTGGTCGTAGACCTTGCGCAGCGCCGGCGCCATTTTGTTGGTTAGTGTGCCGGCGACGATCATTACGTCCGATTGGCGCGGCGAAGCGCGCGGCGCGAGACCAAAGCGCTCGACGTCATAGCGCGGCATCGACATCTGGATCATTTCGACCGCGCAGCAGGCAAGGCCGAAGGTCATCCACATCAGCGAACCGGTACGGGCCCAGTTGATCAGCTCATCGACGGTCGTGACGAGGAAGCCCTTGTCGGCCAGTTCGTTGTTGATCTCGACGAAATAGGGGTCATCCGCACCGATCGGCTTGTTGGTACGCGGATCGATGATGCCCTTGGCAGGCGGCGCGATCAGCGTGCCGGTTTGCTCGCTCAATCCCATTCCAGAGCCCCTTTGCGCCACTCGTAGATGAAACCGACGGTCAGCACGCCGAGGAAGATCATCATCGACCAGAAGCCGAACCAGCCGACATCCTTGAAGGCGACTGCCCACGGGAAGAGAAAGGCCACTTCGAGATCGAAAATGATGAACAGAATCGACACCAGGTAGAAGCGGATGTCGAACTTCATGCGGGCATCGTCGAAGGCGTCGAAGCCGCATTCGTAGGCGGAAACCTTCTCGGGGTCAGGCTTGCGGTAGGCCACCAGGAACGGCGCCACCAGCAAGGCAATGCCGATCACGCCCGAAAGCCCCACGAAAAGGACGATCGGCAGATAGTTGCTGAGCAAATCGGTCATAGTTCAGCCTGTTGTTTCGCCGGCACGCTAAGGCCGGAGACCGCCGATTCTGCGGGCAATTTGGGCCCGCGAACCGGCGTCGAGAATGGGCAAGGGCTTAGCCCGTCCCCCAGCAGGATTCAAGGAAAAGAAAATGTGATCCGGGTAGTCAGCTTTGCGCGGAATTTTTGCCGCGCAGCCTCGGCCAAGCGCGGCAAGAAACTACTGCGGGCGCCGGCAAGCCAATCCGTCAATGCGGCTCGTGAGCGAGGCGCTCAGGGCAAATGGAACAGCAGGCCGGCCTGCACCTTGGCGCCGCCAGGGGAGGTGCCCCACGTCCCCGTGCCAAGGACTTCGCCCTTGACGCTGACAACGTCGGTAAGCCCGTATTCGGCACCGCCGCCAAAGGCATAGCTGCCGTTGCCAGCGACCCAGCCGGTACCGCCCTCGCCATAGATCATGAGGGCATCGGTGACCATCACGCCGACCCTGCCCAGCGCGAAGAAGTCGTAAGTGCTGCCGGTCGTCACACCGGGCAACCAGTCGGCCTGGAACTCGATGCCGGCGAGTACCGGACTCGAGAGGTCAAAATTGACGCCCGCGACCACGCCCAACTCGCCCGAATGATAGGGGCCGGTCAGCAACCCACCCTGCGCGCCGGCATAGAAGCCGTTGAAGTTGAACGCGGCGGCATTGTACGCCGGCGCAGCCTGCATGGGCGGATAGAGCCCCGCGGCATTTGCCGTTCCGGTGGCGCCAATGGCGGCGAGTCCAAGTGCGAGTGCGGCGAGTTTGCGCATGGGGAGAACCCTCGAAGGCGACCTATTGCCTTCATTGTCGGGATCTACCCAGTTTCGGGCAAGCCGATTGCGGGCAATTTTACCGAACGCGGCTAACGACTGGTAACCATGCCGTTTGGGCTAGAAGTGGAATTGCGCGCCGAGGGTCAGCTGATTGCCGGCCTCCGAGCCGGTAACGGGCATGCCGCGCAGGTACTGGGCTCGCACCGAAAGGTCGGGGCTGACTGCGTATTCTAGACCGCCACCGACCAGCACGTCGGCGTTCGATGCATCGCCGCTGTCGATGCCGTAGCCCGCAGCGCCATAGGCGAGCAGACTGTCGGTCACCAGCACCCCCGCTCGACCGACGCCCTGTATTTGTGCCGAGGTTGCGCCATCACTGGTAAGGCCGGTCACGGCCACTTCCGCGCCGGCCAGCATGAAGTTGAAGGTAACGTTCACGCCGGCATCGATGCCGAGGCCAAAGCGGTCTGCCGCGTTGTCGGTTCGCTGGTAGCCGCCGAACACGCCGGCGTAAAAACCGCTCCAGTCGTATTGGCCGGTTGCAGGGGCGACCGGGATCTGTTGCTGCGCACTGGTCGAATAGCTGATCGGGTCGGCGGCGACCGCGTTCGTAACGCAGCCCAAGGCCAGGATCAGCGATGTAAGAGTAAGGCGACGCATTTCCGCTTCCCTTCGCGACCGGGCCGGAAACGTCCTGGCTATTGCGCGGTTCCGCGATCCAGCTGCCGGTGCAACGGTAAAGAGGTGGGGTCGTGGAATGGCCAAAACAAGGCTGCGATCGCCCTGCCGCGGGCCTGCGAGCGGCCTAGTGGTGGCTGCTCGATGCGGTCGACAGCGCCCGCTCCGACGGCACATCGGGGGTGGCCGCTTCCATCACCGGGTCGTACCAGCTGTTGGGCGGCAGATGCGCCTCTTCATAGGCGAGGGTACAGGCCCGTTCATCCGGCGTCTGGTCGGCGTTGATCAGCACGGTAGCCGGATGGTCGCCGGAGGCCTGGAAGGTGCAGCCATAGATCACCAACCCGTTCGGCTGCTTGCGGCACCTGGCGAACATGTCGGCGCCGGGGATCATGAATATTGCGAGCGGCACGGCCACCGGTAGGAGGGCGGTCTGAGGCGGCCGGTTGTCACAGGGCTGGAGCGGACGCCCAAGACCGTCGGCGCAAGCATTGCCCGAATAGAGCACAGCACATCCAACCAGCGCGAGACCGCGCCACAGCCCCTGTATCAACTCGCTTTGCCCCTGCCGTAGTCCAGTTCGGAAAGTGTCACCGAGTTTTGCCGGCGCGACAAGAACTCGTCCCGCTCATGGCCCCACATCGGCAGCTATAGAGGTCGAGAAGTGATGGAGTGTTGCCCGGGCGCCACGGAACCACTTGGCAATCCGAACGGTTAAGGGCCTGTGAACGCCAGCGAACTGTTCACGAATTCCACTCACACGAGGAGAAATCCGATGCGCAAGTCCCTCATCGGCGGTGCCGTTTTGCTTGGTGGCCTCATGGCTGTTTCGGGCGCAATGGCCCAGTCGAACTGGAGCGGCATGACCTGCTCCGACTTCACCAAGCTCGATGCGAATTCGCAGGCCAGCATCGCCGGCCAGATCGGGCCGTCCGACTCGGCCCAGTCGCAAACCAGCAATAGCGGCCTGTCGAGCACCAACGAGACCGGCAAGTCGTCGACCGCCAACGAGATGGTCGCCTCCAGCGGCAACGACACCTCGACCCAGCCGGTAACGGCGGCCCAGATCGCCTCCGCCTGCGAGGCGGCGCCGGCCAATACCACGCTGCACGATCTGCTTTCCAAGCCCGGTTCGCTGCAGTCCGGCACGACGAAATAACGGTTCCCCGCCATCCGACCTAGGTTGGCAGCAGAGCTCTCGTCCACAGTCGTGGACGAGAGCTTCTCATTTTGGGCTGGCTAAACCGGTGTCGCGGCTCTTGCGGCGGCTCCGGCAATATGAACTTTAGCCTCGATGCACGCTCTAGAGCAGCGGCACTGCAAGGGGCGAGGGTCCGTGGTCCTGCCGATATACTTCATCAACCTCGAAAGTCGCGCCGATCGGCGACGTTTCATGGAGCGGCAGTTTTCGAGCCTCGGCTTGCAGGCGATTCGGCTCGAGGCGACGCGATCGCAGGACATCCCGGCCGACCTGGTCGCCAGATATTGCGATTCGCCCTATGGCCGCCCCATGACGCCGGCCACCTTGGCCTGCAACTTCAGCCATGTGAGGACCTGGCGGCAATTTCTCGCGAGCGACGCCGCCGCTGCCGTGGTCTTCGAGGACGATGCGCTGCTGTCGAATTCCCTGCCGGCGTTTCTCGACGCCTGGCAGCCCGATCCGGCCGTCGACATCGTGCGCCTGGAGACGATCGGAGAGGCGCGGAGTCGCGTCAGAATGCTGCCGGCCGACAGCCACGTTGCCGATATCGAACTCTGCCGCACCTTGATCCGTGACGTAGGCTGCGCCGGCTACATAATCAGCCGGCGCTGCGCGGCCAGGCTCGTCGAGAGCCCCAAGATGATGACTGAACTCGCCGATGCCGTACTCTTCGACCCGTTCTCGAGGCCGGGAAGCCGGCTCGCCGTCCGGCAGACGGTTCCCGCCCTTTGCATCCAGCTGTGCTGGACGGACGGATCGGCGGAAGAAGCCCGGACCGACCTCCCCGCCGTCAGCGACAAAGGATGGCGACGCCGCACCAGCGTCGCTTTGGGCGAAGTCGCCCACGAACTGCGTGTCGGCATCAGCCGCGTCGCGCAGATGCGGATGGCGGGAATCAGCTACCGGCCGATCCCGTTCCGCGCCGACTGAAGATCAGGCGGCTGCCTTCTGCTGCATCGCCAGGCCCTCCCCGTCGAAGACCTGCACGGCGTCGGGATCGTAGCCGAGCCGGACGGTTTCCCCCGGGCGGACCGAGGCGATGCCGCGAAGCGAAACGGTCATCGGCGTGTTGGACGCAAGGTGGCCGTGGACGATCGTTTCGGCCCCCAGCATTTCGACGGCGTCCACCTCGATGCTCAACTCGCCATCGGCGGCCAGCTGGAGATGCTCGGGCCGGATGCCCACCGTCGCAGCGGAGCCCGGCGCCAGCACGACCTGGCGGCTGGGTGCGCGAAGTTTGACGCGGCCATCGTCGACCGCCAGAACCGCGGTCGCGTCCGCTACCGTTGCCGGCAGGAAGTTCATCTGTGGCGCGCCGAGGAAACCCGCAACGAACTGGTTGCGCGGGCGAGTGTAGAGCTCGATGGGCGAGCCGCTCTGCTCAACCTGGCCATCACGCAGCACGACGATCTTGTCGGCCATCGTCATCGCCTCAACCTGATCGTGCGTGACATAGACCATCGTCGAGCCCAGACGCTGGTGCAGGGCAACCAGTTCGCCGCGCATCTTTACCCTGAGCTCGGCATCGAGATTGCTCAGCGGCTCGTCGAACAGGAACGCCTTTGGTTCCTTGACAATGGCCCGCCCGATGGCGACGCGCTGGCTCTGCCCCCCCGAGAGTTGATTGGGCCGGCGCTTGAGCAGGTGCGAAATCTGCAGCACCTCGGCAGCCGCCGCGACGCGCGTCCCGATCTCCGCCTTTGGCGTGCGCTGGTTTTCGAGACCGAAGCGCAGGTTCTGTTCCACCGTCATGTGCGGATAGAGCGCATAGGACTGAAACACCATGGCCATGCCGCGCGCCGCCGGCATCAGGTGGTCGCAGCGCTTGCCGTCGATGTCGATCTGCCCACCCGACAGTTCCTCCAGCCCCGCCATCATGCGGAGCAGCGTGGACTTGCCGCAGCCCGAGGGGCCGACGAAGACGGTGAAGGCGCCATCCTCGATCGCGAGGTCGACCCCGTGGATCACCTCGACCGACTGATAGCTCTTGCGCACCTCCCTGAGTTCGATGCTCGCCATCAGTTGAGCTCCGCGCGGTCGCCGGACCGCAGCGCCGCAACAGCCGAACTGGTGTCGCCGACCGTCACGGTCATGGCCGGCAACTCGCCGCCCAAGACGCTCAGCACCCGCCTGCCACCCGCGCTGGCGACTTCGCCCCAGGCGCCGCCGGCCGACCAGAACAGGCGATAGTCGCCCGCCGATTTCGGGGCAAACCGCATGGTGCGATCGACGAGGTCGGCCTGGAACCCCGCCCAGGCATTGACCAACTGCCAGGCAGACATCGAGCGGGCATAGTAGGAACCGCACTCGATCTCGTTGAACGGGTTGCGGCGGGCGCCGTCATAGCGGGCGCGCACCGCCCCGACGATCTCCAACCCCTCCTCCGCCAGGCCGCGCATGATCATGTGCGATGCCGAGGCATATTCGACCCCGGTCCAGGCTTCCTCGGCATAGGGCGCCGCCACCATCGGTTGGCGCGTCCCCTCTGGGTAGGTCGCGATCAGCAGCCCGCCCTCGTCCTCGAAGGCGAAGTTGCGACAGGGGTTGAAGTGGTCGGCCATCGACTTGCGGTAGTTTTCATCGAACACGGCGCTGAGCGCGGAGCTGACCCGGCCTTCGTCGAGGAACAGCCCTAGCCCGGCGACTTCCGCGTGCCACTGTCCGAGGATCTGGTCGGCGATGCAACCCTCGGCGAACTGGTACTTGATCTCGCCATGCTCGGCCGACCAGTAGGCGTCCATGAAGCTGTCAGCCAAGACACCGGCGTTGCGGCCGGTGTCGAAAGGCTCGAGCACCGACTTGTCGTCGAGGTCGATCGCCTGGAAGAAATAGCGGCCGTTGTAGAGCTTGGAGTCGATGTAGTCGGCCCCTGCCCGGCCCATCCGGGCGCATTTTTCCGCCAGTTCGCCCTCACCCAGCGCCTCGGCCATGCGCGACATGGAGAGCAATGCTGCCACGTACATCGTCCCGAGCCAGGAATTGGGGCCGAACAGCTCCATGTCGAGCGTCTGGTGCTGCCGGCCGGACAGGATGCCGGTCTGCTCCGGGTCCCAGCGGTCGGGATTGGCGTCGGACCAGGCGTAGTCCATGGCGCGTTTGATCATCGGCCAGTACGCCTTGAGCCACTCGGTGTCGCCCGACTGCCGCCACTCGCGATAGGTCTTGATGATGGCGCCGAAATGCCCGTCGGCACAGGGGCCGATGATGTCAAAGCCCGACCCGAGCGGCAGCTTTTGGCGGAAGGTGAGCCCACCCGTCGGCAGCTGGTTGTAGGTCCATTCGGTTTCGCGCAGCGAGCGCTCGAGTGCCGGGAAGAGGTGGCTCAGCGCCTGCTGGTAGTTCCAGACGTGCGTGCAGGAACCCTCGCAGGAGCCGTCGAACCGGTGCTGGCCCTCCCAGGCCCAGAGCTCGCCGTGCTCCAGCCGGATGACGGTCGCGGTGCGCAGCAGCGCCAGGGTCGCAGAGGCGGCATCGGTGATCGGCGCGGGAAGCGTCGAGCCGAACAAGCTGTCCCGGAAGGCGAGCGTTGGCCCGGCCAGGCCGTCCCAGCGCGCGAAGGCATCTTCGGCCGAGGCAAGCGAATTCCGCCATTGCGTGGCGTAGTAGTTCGTCCAGAGCGGCGTCTTCTCGTTGGGGATCTGTCCGTCGGGCTTGGCGCGGAAGGCCCAGTAGATGTCGCCCTTGGGAAAGCTCCAGGAAATGACGAACCGAACCGTCTTGCGGCCGCCGGCCGGTACACTGACTTTGGCCGCCAGCGTGCCGTGCTCGGGCAATTGCTGCATATGGCGGGTGGCGCGTGGGCCGTCATAGTGACGCTCGGTGAGCGGACCGGGTCGCGCGAAATCCTTCCAGAACACGGTCAGATCGTCGAACCACTGGCCGCGATAGTGATGGTCCTGGTGCTGCACGTCCTCGGCGTCGGTGGCGATCGTCAGGTCGCCGCGGTCGGCCTCGGCCGAGGGCGTCTCGGAAGCCGTCATGTGCAGCGAGGCGACTCCGCCGGCGCGCCTGAAATCGTGCGCCCCCGAATTGCTGCCATAGTTCCCGAGGGTGCCGGCCAGCGTGTAGTCGATCGGCGCGTCGGTGGTGTTGACGAGCTCGAACACAAACATCGCCACGGGCATCGAGCTGTCGCGGTCGTTGTGCGGGATGAAAGGCGAGAGCGCCGTCATGCGCACCGCACCGGGAAAGCGCGGATCTTCGAAGGTGAGGTCGGCGGCGGGAAAGCGCCCGTAGAAGCCGACATTGCGGAAGTGCGGCAGGCCCACCAGCGTCTGCCGCATGGCGCCGTGCCCGAAGCCGTCGAACATCGGCCGCAGCCCGGGGCTGCCCGAGGCATTGTCGTCATAGGGGCCATTGAGCACGCGGGCGTCCAGCAGCTTGCCGCCCTGCTCCGCTTTGACGGCGAAGTGCGAATAGCCGTTGAAGCCCTGCAGCGCCGGTCGGTTGCGGATCGACCAGTCGCACAGGCGCCCCGAGCCCGAGATCGAAAAGCCGCCCGAGCCGATGCCGCCGAGGGGAAACCGCACGAACTTGGAGCGTTCGCCGTTGTAAGCGAATTGCTGGTCGATGCCGGTCAGATCGTTCCACATCAAGTGTCTTCCCAAGGGTGCTGGAATGAGAGGTACTGGAGTCAGTTGCGAATGCCCGACATCGTCACGCCTTCGATGACGAACCGTTGGGCGAGGAGGAAAAGCAGGATCACCGGCAGCACGGCCATGCTCATGGCGGCCATCACCACGGCGAGGTTTCCCTGGCCGAGGTAGCCGCGCAAAATGTCCATGGCGAGTGGCAGCGTCATCGCCTGTTGCGGGCCGAGCAGCACCTTGGCCTGGAAATAGTAGTTCCAGGTCTGGGTGAAAGTGATGATCCCGAGCGCCGACAAGGCCGGCCGAAGTTGCGGCAGTGAGATGCGCCAGAAAATCTTGAAATAGCCCGCGCCATCCATGAGCGCCGCCTCTTCGAGGACCTTTGGCTGGCTCATCATGAACTGGCGCATCAGGAACACGCCGAAGCTCGAGGTGAGGTACATCAGAGCGAGCCCGATCGGCTTGTTGATGAGGCCGACCTTGGCGAAGCCCAGATAGATCGGCAGGATCGTGACCTGCGCCGGAAACATCAGTCCGATCAGCAGGATGAGAAACAGGGCGTCGCGGCCGCGGAAACTGAGCCGGGCAAAGGCGAAGGCTGCCAGCGTGCAGGTGACGAGCTGGCCGATGGTCACGATTACGGCGATCTCGACCGAGTTCATGTAGATCTGGAGGAACGGCACGCTCGATTTCCACACCGCGAGGTAGTTGGTGAAATCGAGGCTCGGCGGAATGAAGCTCGGCGGCATCTTGTAGGCGTCCGCCACGGAGCGGAACGACATCGAGAACAGCCATGCGAAGGGCAGCAGCATGAAGATCGCGAGCACCAGCATGACGGCCAGGATGGCGCGATCAATCCAGCGGGTAGCTGCCTTGGTTTCCATCGCTCGCCTCCTCAGTACCGCACCAGGCGGCGCGAGATCAGCAACTGCACACCGGTGATGATGAGGATGACGACGGTCATGACCACCGCGACCGCGGCGCCATAGCCGATCTGAAAGCTGCCGAAGGCCTCCTCGACGATGTTGATCGACATCGAGCGCGTCGCGTCGCCGGGCCCGCCCTTGGTCAGGATGTAGATCGATTCATAGACCTGCAGCGCCCCGATCGAAGCGTAGACGATGGCGAAGAACACCACGGGCGAGATCCACGGCAGGGTGATGCGCCAGAACCGCCGCCAGGGCGATGTGCCATCCATGATGGCGGCCTCGATGATGTTCTTGGGCACCCCCTGGAGCGCCGCGATGAAGATGATCATGAAGAAGCCGGTGTTCTTCCAGACGTCCATGAAGACGATCGAGGGCATGGCGTTGCTGGCGCTGGTGAGCCAGCGGACCGTCGGCAGGCCGAGATGGGCGAGGTAGTAGTTGAAGATGCCGTTGTCCTGGAAAAAATAGCCCCAAACGATCGACACGAACGCCGCCGCGATGATCACCGGCAGGAAGAATGCCAGCCGGAAGAAATAGAGCAGCCACCCCGGCATGGCGCGGTTGAGCGCCAGCGCCAGCAGCAGGCCGACGCTGACATTGCCGGTCACCGCCATGAGCGTGAAGCGAAGCGTGTTCCAGAAGATCTGCTTCGAACGGAAATCGAAGAAGAAGCGCTTGTAGTTGTCGAGCCCGCTCCAGTGCGAGCCCAGTTGCGGGTCGTAATAGGCAAAGCTCAGGATGACCGTGACGATGACCGGTGCCAGCACGAATGTGAGGTAGAGGGCCATCGCCGGAAAGACGAAGAGGTACCCTGCCCTCGCCTGGCCGGAGCGCAGGTCTGAGCGTTGCAGCGCTGTTGCGGTCATGAGGTCACCATCGGAGAAGGATGCGCCGCCGAGCGGCGCATCCCACCATAGACGCCCGGGAGGAGCGTTGTATCTGCCGGCCGTCAGCTCGAAGCGAGCGACTGCTTCAGACGCGCGAACGAGTCATTGAGCTCGGCATCGGCCTGCTTGCAGCCATCGGCGATCGAGACTTCATCGGCCATCATCGCGGTGTAGTACCGGATGAAGATCTTCTCGACTTCCTGGAAGTTGGCCGGGGACGGCACCGCCTTGGTGTGCGGCAGCGTCTGGTAGAAGAGATTGGCACTCGGCGGGAAGGCGAGAAATTCGGGCGTCGAGGCCGCAGCCTTCGAACCCGGGACCGAGCCGCCGGCCTTGGCGACGTCCATTTCGAGTTCCGGACCCGAGAGTTCGGCAAGCATCGCCTCGACCGCCGGGTTCTTCGAACCCTTGGCAATGCCCACGGCACCGAAACCCACGACAGTGTAGTCGTTGACCTTGGTCGGCGGGATCGCGACGTCCGTGTTGAGCTTGGCGTTCTTGATGTTGGGGATCACCCAGTGACCGCGGCTCATCATGGCGACCTGCCCGGCGAGGAACTGGTTGTCGAGCGTATCGTTGCCGGGGATCGGCGAGGAGCCATCGACATGGATGATGTCGTGCAGGAACTGCAGGCTCTCGGCGACCTTGGGATCGAGCATGTTCGACTTGCTCCAGTCGTCGCTGAGTACGCCCGTGCCGTTGGAGAAAAACCAGGGCTGCACGAAGAAATTCTGGTTCGGCACCTCATAGCCCCACTGCACCACGTTGCCCGAACCGTCCTTGACGGTGAGCGCTTTCGCGGCGGCGCGGAAATCGTCCCAGCTCCAGCTGGTCTTGGGGTAGCTGAGCTTGGCCTTGTCGAAGAGGTCCCGATTGTAGTGGATCATGATGTTGTTCCACGACGTCGGCACGAAGTAGGTCTTGCCCTGATACTTGCAGTCGTCGAACAGCGCCGGGGCGAAATCCGAATAGTTCGGGTTGGCGGCGACGAAATCGTCGATCGGCTCGAACACGCCGCGCGAGGCGAAGGTCTGGAACGTCTCGATGGCGGTGCCGTAGATGTCGTATTGCGAGTTCGAGGCGAACTGGCCGAGCACCTTGGTCACGAAGTCGCCCCAGCCGGTCGAGATCGGGTCCATGTCGACCGAGACCTTGTAGTTGGGAAACTTCTTGTTGAAACGCGCGATGGCGTTGTTGGTCGTCGCGAGGTCCGCGTCGCCGCCATTCATCAGGATGCGGATCGTGCCGGAATCGGTCGACTGGGCAAAGGCGCGCCCCGCAAGGCTCGAACTCGCGGCGAGCGCCGCGGTGGACAGCATGAAGCTGCGACGGTCTAGCTTGATCATGAATTCTCCTCCCTGTGCGCTCTCCCAAGCGCGAATGTGAGCCCCGCCGGCATCGCCGGTCGAAACGTTTCGTTTTGCACCATCAAAGAGCGGCGCGGGGTACTTGGCACAACCACCGCACAGGTATTTTGCAAATACGAAACGTTTCGTATATTGCACGGAAGGCAATCGGTCGCAAGGGGGCACGGTGTCGACGATCAAGGACGTGGCAAAGCGGGCCGGGGTGGCGATCTCGACGGTTTCGGCGGTGATCAACCGCTCGGCGCCGGTGAGCGAGGACACCGTGGCGCGGGTCGAGGCGGCGGTGGCCGATATCGGCTACACCCCGCACGGCGCGGCGCAGAGCCTTCGCTCCGGGCGCTCGCGGCTGATCGGGCTGGCGGTGCCCAACATCGCCAACCCGCATTTCGCCGCTGTAGCCCGCGAGGTGGAAAACGTCTGCCTCAACGCCGGCTACACGACCGTGGTCTACTCGACCGGCCAGGATGCGGAGCGCGAAAGCCAGGTGCTCAAGATGATGCGCGTGCAGCGCGTCGCTGGGCTGATCGTCATCCCTACCCGCTCGGACGCCGAGCACGGGGCGGCGCTGGTCAACCAGATCCACGTGCCGACGGTGTTGCTCGACATGTATGTCGACGGCCTGCCCTACGACGTCATCAAGACGGACAATGTCGAGGCCGGGCGGCTGGCAACCGAGCACCTGCTGGCGCTCGGGCATCGCCGCATCGGCATCATCGTCGGCATCCCCGGCCTCGCCACCAGCGATGATCGCTATGCGGGCTATCTCAAGGCCTTCGCGCACCGTGGCTTAGTCCCCGCCGCCGAACTCGTGCTGCCGGGGCATTTCGACCAAGGCAGCGCGCACGACGCAGCCCTGGCGCTACTCGACCTGCCGGAACCCCCGACGGCGATCGTCACCATTTCCAACATGATGACGATCGGCCTGCTTTTCGCCATTCGAGAGCGGAAACTGCACGTGCCCGCGGAGCTGTCGCTGGTGGGCATCGACGATCTCGAGTTCGCGGGACTGCTCGATCCGCAACCGACGGCGGTGATCACCCCGATCTTGCCGATGGCGCGGCGATCGATCGGCAAGCTGCTGGCCCAGTTGGCCGGCGAACAGTTGGCGACCGCCGAACGGGAGGTGCATCAGCCGGAGCTGATCGTGCGCGGCTCGTCGGCGGCACCGAGGGGCAGCCAGAGCGCTGACGGGTAACAGGTTGGCAGGAGAAAGGTGCGCTTGAGCTGGGGCGACCCAACGGGCCACCGGCATCCGCGCCACTCAAATATATCCTGTGATTTCAGGAAGATGAGTGGCGCGAGAGACGGGGCTCGAACCCGCGACCTTCGGCGTGACAGGCCGACGCTAACCCTAGATACGGCAACTAGAGTTTCAACACCGAGACGGTCGGAACAGGCCGCTATTTGGCCAGAAGTTGAAACTCTTCGGCCCACCTTTCCCGCGGCTCGGCGCGCGACCTAAACCCCTGCCCTACCCCAACTCAGGGTCGTCGCGATCGCCTACTGCGACCTCCTGGCGACCGCTTGCCGCCATTGACTAGTCGCCACGCGCGATCACCCGACGCACCAACCTGCGCGCGCTTACCCGGCTCGCGGCCCAGGCGCTTGCCCACACGGAGAACACCACATGCGAATCCTAAAAATGGAACTCGTCGAACCGCGATGCCGCCGCGGCCCGGTCGCTCGATTTGACGTTCAGATCGACAGCCGTATCGCCGTCCGCCACATGGTGCTGTCGATCAGCCCCACTGGGCAATTCCGAGTCTTCCCGCCCAATCTCCGCGGCGCCAACGTGCTGTGGATCGGTCCTGACCTCGCTTCGGAAATCACAGCCGCCGCTGAGGCGGTTTTCAGCAACTTTGGAGGGCAATTGCCCAATGCGTCGCATCATCGAAGCCGAACTGCCTCGTGAGCCACTCGACCCTGATTCCGATTCCGAACGGTGGGAAGCGATCGAAGCGCTGATGAGCGCGCATTCAAACCCGCCGCCTCGACAGCTGCATCATCGCGAACTCGCGTCGGGATACCTTGTCGCTGGTCAACTGTCCTGCATTTTTGGCGCGTCCGGCCAGACCAAATCGGTTCTTGCAATCGACCACGCCTGCCGTCTCGCCAGCGCCATCACATGGAGCGACGGGGGTGAGGTCGAGCCCGATCCGGAGGATCGGCAGAACGTATTGTACATAGCGGCCGAGCGCCCCGAGCAGGTACGCCGCAGGGTGGATGCCTTTGTGATGGAGCACAAACTTGCGCCCCTCTCGAATTTGGTCATCTACAGCGGTCCTGTCGACCTGTGTGCCGAGGACGACCGCCTTCTGGATATTGTCGATGTCGCCAATCGGATGATCTACAATATCCCCCACGAGGAAATCGATTTCATCGTGATCGACACCCTCGCCGCGGCCATGAGTAAGCCCGTCTCGGATACTCACGCCACGAATACGGCCAGCCACAACCTGGTGAGGCTCGCCCACTACCAGGGTGCCCATGTGATGTGCGTCCACCATCAACCGGTCACAGGCGAGCCCAGAATGAGCGGCGGGCACTTGGCGGCGGCCATGGACCTGATCATCCATGTGAAGAAGACCGCCGGCGGTTCCGTTGCGCAGGTCGTCAAAGACAATGGGCGCGATCAAAAGCAGTGGGTTCGACTACACTACTCGCTCAAGTCCATCGACATGGAGTTCGCCGACGGCACAACCGCATCGGAGCCGATCGTCGTGCCTGACCTAGAGCAGCCGAAGGAAGATCGCGCCGGTGACGGGCCGCTAAAGCGCGGGAAGGCGCTCACCGACGGCCAGGCTGAGGTTTTGGCGGCGCTGAGCAAGGCAATCGGCGCAAGCGGCGAGACATCCGCCTCGATCGAGGAATGGCGCGCAGCATACGACGCCACCGAGAAAATTGGCGAGACAGCGACGGCACGCCGAATGCGTTTTCATCGAGGTTCTAAAGCACTGATGGCATCGGAGAAGGTAGTCGCGGCTTCCCCGAACAAGTGGTCGATTTCCGCGTAACAGTGAGAGCGTAACGTAACACAAAGCCAGCGAACGTTTCTGAAGTAACGTTACGTATGCCGCGGTCACCATTGTCCAGTTCCATCGATACAGCGTAACGAACCGCACCCCCCTCTAAAGGGGGTGCGATACGGTGCGTTCGCTGTAACGAGGAATTGGCACCGCCGAAAATCGGTGGGAATGCCGACCGCAGCATGATTTCCAGCCGAGGGACCGTATCGTCATCGACGGCCGCAATCCCCCCACCCTCTCTAGTGCGCCAATTCGCGGGAAATATCAACCCGTAGTGTTTGGGCAGCTCGAAAAACAAGATGTAGCGGCCCCCAGCGATTCGGCGCGTGATTGTTGCTGTCCACTCTGCAGCGCAGAGTTTCAATCATATCGAGGAGTAACCCCCGCGTGCATACCACCGAAGCCACACCACAAAGGACCAGCCGCCGGCCGACGGCGCGCCTGAATCCGTTGCAGCGCGAAATGAGCGCCGGCCGTGTCAGCGGCGAGCTAGACTTGGCTCGACACATGTTCGAACGAGAGTTCAACACTGCCTATTGGTCGAGTGGGGGTACTGCGTACGTCCCCGACCAGACGCCCACGGACGCCCTGATCGGAGCAGAGCACACCGCGAACTCGGCGTTGTTCTGCCGTTACCTGGGCTTCCGCATAGGCTCCGATCTATTCGGCGCAATGGTGGATGCCATCATCTCGGACTTCACCATGGCGGAACTCGCGTACCCGCTCGACGCATCTGCAAGCCAAACGGCTAAGTCAGCGAGCGGGCGGGCGCGGATCGTGGCCGCCCTAACACTGACGTCCTCGGTTTGGGAGGACTGGATGGACCTAGAAGCCGGGGATCGTGCGTCGAGAGGTTCGTATGGTCTTGGCGAGGTGTCGGCACTGATGTCGCCCGATTTGTTGGAACTGTCGGTGGAGATGGCAAAGCGCCGCGGCAATCACGTGTTTGGCGCCTACCAGCGTCGGGCGTCTGCCCTGCGGGAATTCACGTCGAATGCGCCGGTCGTACCGCAATTGCTGTCTTCCACGATCCGAATGCCATCGGCCATCCAGATCACGCCGTCGGTTACCCCCGCCCCCCTCTTGCACTGAATTGTGCTATACTTGAACTAAATCGAACCACGGGCCTCGCGGACAACGCGAGGCCCGACTTGTCTGCGCCGGTGTTTGACTCCCCGCCGAGCGCCGAAGTGGCTGGGCGAAGTCGGACGCTTGGCCCGGCCACGACCTTCAGGGGTGGCGGGTTTCCAATCTTCCGCCAGATGGGCCCCGCAACCGGTTCCCAGGCCTGTGTATCTATCCACGCCCAGAAAAGGTTTGAAAATGGCAAAAACCGGCCGCCGTTCGGCGGCTTCCCTTGGCGTGGCCCCGGTCGCGCCGCTCGAGACGATCAAGCGGCCCAGTCCACCCGCCGAACTTACAGTAGAGCAGGCCGCCGAGTGGCGAGCGGTTGTAAGCCGCATGGCGCCGGAGTGGTTTCCTCGAGAGACGCACGGACTCCTGGCCACCTTCTGCCGGCATGTGGTTGCCGCGCGCCGAGTCGCACGGCTGATCGAGACGTGCGTCGCCGCTGAGCCGATCAACGTCGACCAATTCGATCAGCTCCTACGCCTGCAGGAGCGCGAAAGCCGGGCAATAAGCTCACTCGCGACCCGCATGCGGATCACACAACAGGCCACCGTGCACAAATCGCGGCAAAAGCCTGAACAATCACCCTCCCCATGGGAGGGCTGAACCCTAGGACATCACCTTGCACATCGAAGCAGACTTCAAAGTCATCGAAATCGCCGACCGAACCGGCAGCCCGCAACACCCGAAAACCCGGTCCGCGCTGTTGGAAATTCAGCCGCCCGCCGAGGGCGAGCCGGCCAATCCCGACATCACGAAGATCGAGATTTCCGGCCTTTCCGCCGGGTCGCGAGCGTTCCCGATCGGATCCGTGCACCGGGTCAGCTTCGACTGGGACGGCACGTTCCGCTGACCCTGCCAACCATCGGGCGCTAGCCCCCAACCCCACGGGAACACCATGCCAAACACTTCACCGCGCGGCCCGCAGGCCGCCGCGTCGCCGTCTGCTGCCGAAATCCTGGCCGCGATCCGCGATTCCCCGCCCGTCGCGGCCGCCATCGCCGGCGCCACGGCGCGGAAGGTCGCCGAGCGCCAGCGCCTCGTCGACACCCTGGCGACCGCCGAGGCTGCCGCCGCCGCAGCGTGGCCGGTCCTCTCGGCCGAGATCGAGGCGGCGGTCGCCGCCGAGCACAAGGCAGAAGCCGCATGGCGTCGGGCACAGCATCGGACGGCGGCCGCCGCACACGCCCGGACCGCCGCGTCTGTGGCGCTCGACCGGACCCGCAACCAGGTCGAGGCGGCACTCGTGGCCGGCGCCGACGAGACAGTGATCTCGGCCTTTGCGGAATGGATCGAGGAGGAGATCGCGCGCGTCAACCGCCAGACCCTTCCCGGCGACGCGGTAACGCGGCGCGAGGGCAGCGAGCATGTCACCAGCATCACCACAAACCGCACTTCGGTGCTCGCGCGTCTCGCCGCTCTCCGCGAGGCGCGAGGCGCTGTGGAGGGGCTTCGTATGATCCCCGACCAGTCGACGGTCCCGAGCAGCATCGCCGAAATCCGCGCGGCGCTGCCGCCCGTTGTCGAGCAAACATCCGTCACCCGCCGCCGCATCGAACGCCCCGACGATCGGCAGTTCGGCGTCCGGGCCGCGTAACCCCAAAAGGATTCAGATGAACACCAAGATGAAGACTCGCACCGCGGACACGGCGGACGGGTCGAGCGACCTGCTGTCGTTCGCTCGAGAGATCACAAAAGGCCTTGAGACCATCAAGGCAATCAAGGCGATGCCTAAAGTCGCCCACCGCGCCTTTTCCAGCCTTGGCGAACAGGCGATCGCGATCGCCACCGCCGAACGCGGTGGCCCGGTCGACTACCGCCTGGTACGCGCCCCCGCCGGCGCGAATATCGGCGACCCTTCTGCCGGCGGCTTCGTGGTGCAGGACGATTTGGCGCAAAGCTTGATCCGCTCGGTCTATGCGCGATCGGTGATTGCGCCGCTGTGCGACATTCGCGAAACCGCGCATCCCCTGCGCGAGACCAAGCTACCGGGTACCGACGAGTCAAGCCGGGCCGACGGCGCACGAAACGGCGGTGTATTGACGTATTGGGAACCGGAAGCCGTAGCGCCGACGAAGACATTCCCGAAGTTCCGGCTCGTGTCGTTCCAGCCGAGAAAGGTCATCTCGATCGCCAGGGTGACCAACGAGTTGCTCGCGGACGCGCCGATGCTGACGGGGTATCTGGAGGACATCTTCAGCGACGAACTGGGCTTCACTCTGGACCGCGCAATCCTCGTCGGGACCGGCATTGGGACGCCGTTGGGGATCATGAACCTGCCAGCGCTGATCACCGTGCCGAAGGAAACCGGCCAGGCTGCCGCGACGATCGTCAAGGAAAACATCGACAAGCTGTGGTCGCGCCTTCCGGCCGCAAGCCGGCGCCGCGCAGTATGGCTGATTTCGGAAGACGTGACCCCACAACTGTTCTCCCTCAACCAGGCAGTCGGCACCGGCGCGCCGTTCGCATTCTGCCCACCGGGCACTGTGCCAGGGGTCAGCTACGGCACGCTGTACGGGGCACCGATCATCGAAGCGGAGCAGTCGCCGAGCCTGGGAAGTTTGGGCGACGTCGTCCTTGCCGACCTGTCGAGGTACACCATCGCGCAGTCGGCGACCGCATTTAGCCTAAGTCTCCATTCGGGCTTCGATTCGGACGAGGTCTCGTTCAGGGTGAGGATGTTTGTCGACGGGAAATCGACCCAGGTGTCGCCGATCACGCCCTACAATGGCTCTACAACCCGCTCGCCCTTCGTCACCCTGGCGGCTCGGCCATGAGCGCCATAGGGACCATTTCCAACGTGATCGGCTTGCAGGAGATTCTCCTGCTAGGCGGCACGCTGCTCGTCGGCGCGGGCGCAGTCCTGGCCGTCGGCTGGGCCGGCCTCGCAGTGCCGGGCGCCGTCCTGATCTTCGTCGCGATCCGCGGCGTGGCATAAAGTTCCGGCCGGCCGACTCCAGCGGCCGGTATCCTGGGCGGTGGCGCATGGCGCTGCCGCCCTCTTTCTCCAACCCCGAGAAACCCCATGACCACAACCTCCCCGCCTCCGGGGACGGCGCCGCATGCGCTCGCGCACCTACTCGACGCAAACCCGGCGCCGGATGATTTCGAACGGTCGATCGCAGAGTGCGAATCGAAGGGTCAACTGACGCCGAGCATTGCGGCCGACCTGCGCGCCGAACTGGCCGACTATGCCGCCGCGGCCGGCGCGCTCCGGGATGACCTGTCGGTGGGAGTCTTCCTCGCCATCACGAAGAAACGGGACGACAGCTAATGGCCTATACCCTCACTCCTGCGCCGGGCACGATCTCCATTTCCGGCGCGACGATCACCGGCATCGGCACGACGTTCACAGCCTACAAGATGGGCGCGCTGATCTTCGTCAAGGACATCGGCCTCGTCGGGCAACTTGCTTCCGACCCCGTCACTGACCTGTCGGCCACGCTGGCGCAGGCATGGGCGGGCTCGACTGTGTCGGGCAAGTCGTTCGGCGTCTTCTCGCAGCCTGACCCCGCGGTCTATTCGACCCAAGTTCGCAGGCTCCTGCAGACGCTCGCCGTGCCCAAGACCGGCCAGAACATGGTGTTCGACGGCACCTCGACCACGGCCGGTGACCCTGGCGCGGGCAAGGTGCGCTTCAACTCGGCCAGCAACCCGACCATTGCGTGGATCAGCTACACCGACGCCGACGGCAACGGGATTACCGGCCTCGTGCAGGCCGTTGACGACGTGGTCAATGCCGTGTCGCGGTCGTCGCTGACCTTCCGGCCGACCGACGGCGCGAGCGCCTTCGTCGACCTCAACGTGACGAGCACCATCACAGACAACACGACTTACGCCGCAGTGCCGGTTTCGCTGCGCGCCGGGTCTGTGCCCGCCAACCTGGCGGCGCTGGCCATGACTGCCGTGCCCTCAGGCAAGGACGGCGCAGCCGGCAGCAACGGGACCAATGGAACGAACGGCACGAACGGGACGAACGGGACGAACGGCATCCTGAGCGCGGTCGAGGTCATCAAAACCTCAGCCTACACCGTTCTTGCGGCCGACACCGGCAAGACCATCATCGCCAACAGCGGATCCGCTATCGGGTTCGCAATGAGCGCTGCCGCGACGCTTGGGTCGACGTTCGAAATCCTCGTCAAGAACATCGGCGCCGGGACGCTGACGATCACGCCAAACGGCGTCGAGACGATAGACGGCGGCGCAACCGCGACGCTGTTGACCAACCAAAGCGCGCTGGTGTCGAGCAACGGCACCACGTTGCGAACCTTCAAGGGAGCGGGCGGCCTGGCGCCAGCCAACAACCTGTCCGACCTCGCTAGCGCATCGACGGCGCGGACAAATCTGGGCGCCCTCGGTGTCGTCCGCACGCAGGTCTTCACCGGCTCGGGCACCTACACGCCCAACGCCAACATGGTTTACTGCGTCATCGAGTGCATCGGCGGCGGAGGTGGTGGTGGCGGGTGCGCCGGCACGGTCGGCCAAATCAACTCAGGCGGCGGTGGAGGCGCGGGCGGCTATTCGAAGCTGCTGGCGAGCGCTGCGACCATCGGTGCGTCGAAGACCGTTACCGTCGGCGCAGCAGGCTCGGCTGGGTCGACTGGTAACAATGGCGGCGGCGCGGGCGGGGCGACCTCTGTCGGAAGCCTGTGCGTGGCCAACGGCGGCGGTGCGGGCGCAGGCGGTGGCAGCGGGGGCGGTGGCAATGCCGGCAGCGGCGGCACGTCTGGAACTGGCGACGCCACAGGGACGGGCGCATCGGGAACACCCGGCACTCCGGCAACCGTCACTAGCATTTTGATCTACGGCGGCGCCGGCGGGGCGACGATCTATGGTGGCGGCGGTCCGGGTGCATTCAATGCGAACGGAGTGGCTGCAACCGGGTACGGCAGCGGCGGCTCGGGTGGCCACACTGACAATGCCGCCACAAACCGATCGGGGGGCGCCGGCGCGCCAGGACTCGTGATCATCACTGAATTCTGCACACAATAGGGAGCGAGCAATGACCACCTATTGCAAGATTGAAGGCGGCATCGTCGTCAATCGGGCCCATTTCGACGGCGCGATGCCGGATGGCTGGGCACAAGCCGGCGACCTATGGGTTGCCGATGAGGCGGCGGCGATCGGCTGGAATTATGCCGAGGGGGGGTTTTCCGCGCCGGTGCCGTTGCCGCTCCCGGTCGACCTGGTCGGCTACGCCGCCGACAAACGCTTTCGGGTCGAGACCGGGGGTATCGTGGTCAATGGAGCCACCATCCAGACCGATCGGGCCAGCCAGGCGATGATCACCGGCGCGGTCACCTTGCTCAACAGCGACGCCGATCTGGCACAGGTCGACTTCAAGGCAAGCGGCGGCTGGGTCTCGCTCGACCGCCAAACGATGCTCGTCATCGGCAAGGCGGTCGGGCGCCATGTCCAGGGCTGTTTTTCGGTTGAACGACTTTTCGACGCCGACATCGCCGCTGGCACCATCACCGCTGCCGCACAGATTGAATCCGACAGCCGCTGGCCGGCCGCCTAAACCGCGTCGCCCCTCCCCATAAGGACATCCCCTATGACCACCACCACCGCGTCAGCGGTCGAGCCCGCTCGCGTCCGGCTCGCCCGTGCTCACGTCGCAATGTCGTCGGGCGCCTCTCGCCGCCACGCGCTGCTGCTCGCCGACCGGATCGAGTCGGACTTCGAACTGCTCTCAACTTTCGCGAAGCACATCCGCCTGCTTGAGGAAACGGTGCGAACTTTGGTCGCGACCGCCCGGCACGTCGACGATCTCCTCGCAGACGGGCGCACGGGCTCGGCAAGGCGGTTCCTCCGGCACATGGTCGCGTTGCCCGCCGCGGAGCCCCTGGCGCCCTTGGCGCCGCCTGACGCGCTGTTCCAACCCGGTGCTGCCTGATGCCATCATTCGCCGATATTATTGCAAAGATTACCCTTCGCGCGACCGCCGAGGGTGTTGACGACGCGACCGGCAAGCTGCGCGGCCTGGCGGCGGCGCAGGACGGCGTGGCAGTCGCATCCGACACGTCTTCGAAGGCGATGCTGTCCATCGAAAAGCGTCTCAGCAGTCTAAAGTCAGCGGTCGACGAGGGGTTTCGATCTGAACAACGAATGGAGCAGGTCGAACGAACCCTGAGCGCTGCGCGCGCGCAGGGGTCGATCACCCTCGACGAGCAGAACCGCCTGCTCGGCCTCGCGAAGCTAAAATACACCGAGGCCGGCGAGGCCGCCAAGGTGATGGGCGAGCGGGTCGACCAGGTCAAGGAGATCGCCAAGGGCCTTGTGGTCGGCCTTGGCGCCGGGCTCGCCTTTACCGGGCTCGCCGAACTGCCGGAAAAGTTCAAGCAGGCAATCGAGGCGGCCGCCGGCCTCAAGGAGACTTCCGAGACGATCGGCATCACCGCCGAAAACCTGCAGCGCCTGAACTATGCCGCGTCGCAAAGCGGCATTTCAAGCCAGACGATGACCGACGCGCTTGAGAAGTTCTCGAAGAACCTCGGCACGGCAGCGACGGGGACGGGCGCCCTTTACAAGGTGCTCGAGGCGAACCATATCGCCATTTCCGGCGACGTCACCAAAGATTTCGAGCGGTACGCCAACCTCGTCCAGAACGCCACGAGCGCTGAGCAGCGCAACTATCTCGTGACCACCGCCTTCGGCAAGAACGCCCAGGAAATGGGCCGACTATTCGAGGAGGGCGGCGAGGGCATCGCCAAGATGGCCGCGCAGGCGGACAGCCTCGGCATTGTTCTGGCGGGCAACACGCTCGACGGCGCGAAAGAGTTGAATCAGGAACTGTCGACGCTCAACCAGCAGTTCAGTTCGACGTTTTCCGATTTCGCCCTGTTGACCGCGCCTCTGGTCATCAGCGCCATGCACAACATTTCGGACGCCGTCCACGGCGTCAAGTTGGCGCTCGACGATGTCAAGCAGGGCAACATCCTGCAGGCGATCGCCGATATCGAGCAGGGCCGCATCAACCTCAGCAGCCCCGGATCGATCCTATCTTCGGCCAAGCACGTTGCAGATGCGTTCAATCCTGGCGCCGCGGCTGGCGAAGCAATCTCAAACTGGCTGCTCCCTCAGATGGGCATGACCGCCCCTGACGCGGCTCCCCCTGATGTGGGGGGCAACGGGCCCGCGCACGCGTTCATTCATGGATCCTCGCCCAAACCAACCGTCTCCCCCAACGCGCCCGCCGAGTCGGCGGCAGCCAAGGCGGCCGCCGATTACAAGCGCGTCACCGACGCGCTCAACCTGCAGATCAAGGCGCTGACCGAGACCGACCGCCAGAAGGCGATCGACAACGAACTGTCGAAAGCCCACGTGGCCGCGTCTTCCAAGGAAGGCCAGGCCATCACCGACGTCGCCGGCAAGTACTACGACGAGCAGAAGGCGATCCAAGCCGCTAACCAGGCGGCCAACTTCCTCGCGCAAACGACCGAGTCTGCTTTCGAGGGCATCATCAACGGCAGTTCGTCGGTGCAGGACGCGCTGATGTCGATCGTCAAGGCGCTCGCGCAGGCGGTCTTGCAGGCAGAACTGCTCGGCAGCGGCCCGCTGGCCGGAATCCTCGGCACGGCGCCAACCACATCGGGCGGCGCCGGCGGCGTTCTCGGCTCGCTGTTCTCGGCGCTGATCCCGCACGCCAACGGCGGCGTGCAATCGGGCGCCGGCATCAGCGCCTACAGCGGCCAGATCGTGTCGTCGCCGACCATCTTCCCGTTCGCTCGAGGTGCCGGGCTGATGGGCGAGGCCGGCCCCGAAGCCATCATGCCGCTCAAGCGCGGCGCCGATGGCAAGCTCGGCGTTTCCGGCGGCGGCAGCGGGGGCGTGGTCAACCTGACCGTGAATGTCGACGCACCTGGCGCATCGAAGGACGACGCCGACAAGATTGCGTCGCGGGTCGCGGACAGTCTCCGCCGGACGATCAACACTCGGTTCGCGGGGGCGGTGCTCGACGTGCACCAGAACCCGCGTGTGCAGGGTAAATCGTATTTTTAGGGCTCGGTGGGGCCGCCACGCAAAACAATTGCGCCCCCTGAGCCCGCCCTAGGTAATATCAGCGAAGCGCCCTAGCTTACGGTTTCTTGAATACTCCGGCGGCCCAATACCAAGCAGACATGACGGCGTTAAGAATCGGAGGGCTTCGCAGAGGAAGGGTAACGATCCACACAACAGCCGCCGCACAAGTCTGCAAAATTCGTTGGGCGTGCGGGGAGCGATCTATCAGGTACCCTACTACAATTACGGTTATCGTCCCCTCACAGGTCGCACGAAGAAAACCAACCCAATCGCCAACCGCGAGCGCACCTAACCCACCCATCACCCCCGACACGGCATAATGTAGCCTATTGAATAGCCACTTCTTCACGTCGGTCCAAGCTGGGGCAGCCAGCTTATAGGACGCAACGACATATCCGAGAGCTCGCAGGACTTTAGTTATTCTGCCAGGAAAGTCCGCAAGGTCGGCACTCCATTCCTCCAGGTAGCGATCTCGAAGCGGTTCTGGTAGCCTTGAGACGGCCTTTCCAGTAAGCCATCGTGAGACAAAGTCCGACCACTCTAGTGCCTCGGTGCCGATTATGCCGCCGATCACAGCAATACCGATTTCTCTCAGGTCGTCGCCCATTCAGTCCGACCCCCCAGGTGCAGTTCAGCGAATGCTCTATTTGCCTCGTTCTGGCCCAAAGCGGTGATCGAATAGTACCGGCGCCGTGGCCGCCGCTCGACTGCCGGATCAATGGCCTCCCAGCTGCTGGAAAGCCATCCCGCGCCTTCTAGGCGTATGAGCAGCGGGTATAGCGTTCCAGACCCTACCTTGGTTGTCTTGCTGATTTCAGAGCCAGCAACCGCTCGTCGTGGATCATCGAGAAACAATTTCAAAACCCTTAGGGTTGGTCCGCTCATTCGGACGTTGCTACTCATGGTTTCACTCAGCCTCCCGATGGCACCAGCAAGACCTAATCGAAACTCGACATAGGTGTCAAACGAAAATCGACATAGGGGTGTCCCTACTCCCATATCCCACTGTGAAGTTGACCCGACCCGGCGCGATATGCTGACGCCAGTCGTTTCGGCAAACTTACCCACCGCACCGGCGCCTCATCACCGCCGACCGAACTTGCCAGTGGTCTTTGGCGGTGAGGGGCGCCGCTGCGGGGCCGGAGGTCGAGTCTAGCCCCGCAGCGGCGCTTACCGGGCGACAGGAGTGGACGCCCGCGCGCGGAACGCGTTTGCAAGCCAAGTGTTGCCAGTCTGTGGCTGCGACGGGTCGTCGCGCCTACCTTCCCCAGAAAGGGCGCAGCCGGGCCGTTGGGGTTCCCGAGGCAATCGAGCCGAACCGACTGCGCCCGGCGAGGCGCCGCGGGCCCCGCCGGCTCGACAACGTCGATGCAAAGATGCGGTTTCTCAAGCCCGTTGCGACGGAACGCCGCGCCGCTCGGTCATGACGCCTCCCACTTGTTCTCGTCGTCCACGCCGTCGCTGGGCAGCGCGGCGAACGACCGCTCGAGCGCTGTGCGTGCCCAGACCCGGCGCGCATCGATCCGCTTAGGCTTGGGCATACGGCCGTCGGCGACCATCTGGTCGAACTTGGTGGGCGACACGTCGATGAAGGCCGCGGCGATTTCGCGCGACAATCCGATCGGCGGCAAGGATCGCGGCAGAGCGGCAAGCCGGTCGGCCTTCTTTGCCGGCGGCGCCACGGCAGCACGCGCGGACGCTAGTGCCGCGCTCAGCTCCGACGGATCGAGGCCGAGCAGCATAGCGGCATGGGTAAACTTGGTCAGGCCCGGTTCGTCCATTTCATTCCTCCTGCGGCTTGCCGCCGCGTCCGTAGTTTTCCCAGCGGTTCAGTTTTGACTGCCAGGCGATTGGGTCGTTCAGCCACGGCGCGTCGCGCCAGGCGCCGATGGTCGGCAGATTCGCGATGGCGGCGATCAGCGGCGCCTGCGGCACGTTGGTGTAGTGCCGACTCATGTCGTCGGCGGCGTGCCCGAGGATCTGGTCCTTGATATGCGGATGCACCCCTGCGATCACGAGTTGCGTCGACACCGTGTGGCGGCCGGTGTACGGCGACACGTCGTCTATCGGCGTGCCTATGCCGCGCAGCCGCTTGCGGGCGCCGCTGATGGCGCCGGCAAGCTGTCCCTTGGTGTCGTCGTCGGTCGGCGGATACGGCCGCCCATGGCGGTTCAGGAACGCCGCTTCCGCGCCGCGCGCCTTCAGGGCCGTGAGCAGGGGCACAAGCATTTCGTGGATCGGTACGCCGCGGGGCTCGCCGGTCTTTGATGACTGGACGACGAGCCAGCGCCCGTCGACGTCGATGTCGGCGCACTGCAGCGAGAACAGTTCGATCGGCCGCATCCCGGTGTAGAACAGCGCGGTCATGATCATGGCCGGGGCCGGCGACATCGCCGACAAGAACTGCCACGCCCGCTCATAGGGGACGGGGCGAGTCCCGCTGCGCAAGGCGCCCGACCTGTGGCCGGTTCCTTTGGGCTTGCGGGGGCGTCTCCATGTCCTCGCCGCTGCCCATTCGTTGCCTACGGCATAGTTCCAGACCGCGATGAACGGCGTGTACGCGCACCGATTTAGCGTCGCCGGAGATACGTTCGGATAAATCGCGTGGGCGGCATCATCCAGGTTCTTCTGATGCAGGTCCGATAGATCCACATCGCCGAGCCGAGCGACCAGCTTTTGCAGATAGGTGCCCTGCCCGCCGTCTTTGGCATACGCCTCGCACGCCTCTCGAAAAGTCGGCCGGTTGTCGCTTGCCAAGATTTTGCGTTGCGCGGCAGCCGCCAACGAGCGGGCCCGGCGCAGATCGTCGGTCTTGGTGCTGAAGAAGTAGGCGCGCCCCAGAAGCGTGCCCCGCGCGTACCAGTTCCGAGAGTTCGGTCTCTTGATCAGGATTAGCGTCCCCTGGCGGACGATCTCGGGTGCCTTGCCCTGCATTTTACTGCGCCTTTCAGAGGCGATGATATGCAGAAGCGGCGGATGGATGACAATAGTACAATCGAAATGCACTGATAGCGCGTGCTTTATTGGAAATATACGCGATTTCGTTTTTCCGGTGATGCCGTTTGCCTCAACAAACCTAGCAAATGCTGGGGGTGCAAATTCCAGCCAAAAGCGGCTATCAATTCTGACCGATGACATCATCGGCCGGAGGCACGCTCGTGGCGACTATTTTTTACCTATTGGGGTTCCTGACCATTGGCGTCGGCGGTCTGTCGGTTTGGCGCGCATTTTCTTCAGTTGCTGAACGCAGCAACGACTATGCCACCGTCGGAGCGCTTCTAGGTTCGACTTCGGGCCTGTCCGTCGTTTTTGGTGGCCTGCTAATTCTGGCGATCGGCGGCGTACTTGGGAGGCTTGATCGGATAGTCGAGAATACGCATCGCGGCTTCAACGGGGACACCAGCCGATGGCCCAGAGCCGACCGTGAGAAGTACGAGGCGGCGCGAGCGCGGCGACGTGAGCCAGACGGGGCTTAAGCCCTCGTCGACCGAAGCAAGCTAGCAACACCAGCAATCGCGCGTTGCGTAAAAATGTGCCGGTGAGTGAGATCGCCATGCACCGCGATGTCGAGGGGCGGGTCGTACTCTAAGTTTCCCGCGCCGATCTTGGCGGCACGATCGTAGGTTCGCGTCTCCGCATCGCTGTTATCAATCAACGCCCCCTCCCCGTCATACGACGCGGCCCTTATTGTGATCGTCGACCGAGCCATTGGCTCCCAAAGGGTCACATCGATCAGCAGCGGTGGCGGCCCATCCGTATCGATCGGGGCACCGGCCGCCGCTTCCAGGCTCCCGCTCATCCCTGCCTCGACCAACGCCACAAGCGCGTCCACGAGCGTGTGGTTGGGCGCCAGGGCCTGAAGTTCGGGAATAGGCAGGAACGACAAGTCCCACGCACCCTCGGCTGCCATCATCCTTCCGTGGTTGCGCACTGGAATGACCGCGTCTTTGACCGCTGATGCCCCGGCAACGGCAAGGAGCAACCGCGCGGCGTCCGTGGCGGTCATCCTCGGCGCGCTCGGTCCCCTGCCCCCTTTGGATACCAGGTCCACTTCTCTCAAAAGCCGATAGGCCACCGATACGGACGCAGGCGGAACGCCCAATATCCGAGCCAGCTCGGAACTCAATTGACCGGGTGACGCCACTCATCCTCTCCATCGCATATTTAATTCAATGGCACTTGACGTTCACCATTGGATGAAATATCCATTCGCACAGTTACCGCTGAGGAGCAATGAGAAATGACCGCCCCGACCAATTCACAGACCGCCGACTTCGCCAAGTTCGACGACGACATCGCCCATGGGCGCACCACCTCGAAGCCGTGCGAGGTGGTGTGGTTCGCCTTCCCGAGCGCGGGAATCCCCGAGCAGCGGACTCGCGGCGCTATGCATACGTCGACCTGCGGCCGGTTGCTAAAGTTTGTGCCCGCCCACACCTGATCCCCTTTCCGCGGCCGGCCACCTCAAGGGCGAAACCCATTCCCTCCGCGCCGGCCGCGGGATCCATTTTCAACAATTGCGAGGTCGAGAATGCTTCCGCATGCAGATCGAACTCCCGTTGGCGGCGGTGTCCGTTTCAGGGTCGAGCCAAGGCTGATCTCCCCCAGGAAGGCGGCCCGTCGGCTGTCACTCACCGAGGCGGAGTTCGCTGCGAAACACGCCGACCTGCTGGCCCTCGGCTTTCCTGAGCCCTACCCGGTCATAGGCAACTATGATCTCGTCGCGGTGGATGCTTGGCTTGATCGGCAGTCGGGGCTCACCTCGGCCAATGCCGCGAAGCCGGCAACGGCAAGCGCGGCGGAGATGCGGGCAAGGTTGGCGACACTTGGTTGAGATTCGCCATCCTCACTATGTGATCCGGAAGGGCAAACACGGGTACTGGGCGCCGACCCCGGCGATGCAAGCTATGGGGTTCAAGTTGGTCTCCTGCGGCCACGACGGGCCGGCGGCGTGGGCGATCGCAGACGAGTGGGAGAGACGCTATCAGCGGGCTCGCAAGGGCCTCGAGCCCGCGCCCCGGAAAACCTGGCCGCCCAACAGCGTGGGCGACGCCTTTGATCGCTATCGCCACACCAACGCGTGGAAAGACAAGAAGCCGCGCACTCGTGAGGACTGGGAGCGCGGCTGGCAGTACATCGAGCCGTTTTTCGGCGACCAGCCGCCGGCCGCCATTACGCTCGAATTCCTCGACGAATGGTACTCTCGGCTGAAGCTAGCCAAAGGCGTCGGCGAGGCAGGTCGTGCGATGAAGATCTGGCGCGCCCTCTACAACGTCATGGCAGCGATGCACCTCTGCACGCCAAACGGCGACCCTTCCCTGGCTATCCGCAAGGAGGCCGTCAAAGGACGAACCGAGACGTGGCGCGAGCCTGAGGTCGTTAGATTGGCCAAGGGCGCCTGGCGCGCCGGCTACCACGGCCTGGCGTGCGTCATCGCGGTATCGTGGGACACCCAATTCTCGCCCGTGGATGCGCGCACGCTCACGCCTGCTCAGGCGGTCACTGACGGCCGCGACTGGGGATTTATGATCGACCGTACCAAGACGGGCGAACCTGCCTTTGGCACCCTATCCCGACGCACTCAGCGCCTCGTGCAGACCTATGTGGCCGGACTGGGATTTGAGCTGCTCGACTCGGCCCCGATCTTTCGCACCCGCGGCTTTGCGCCAGGGCCAAAAGGCGGCCGGCCGCGAGTGGGGGCGCCGTACACCAAGGATTCCCTGATAAGCGATTTCTCCGACGTCCGTCGCCTAGTGTTTGGCAGCGCCGAGAAGCGGCGCCTGATGGACATGCGGCGGTCGGGCGCGGTGGAGGCCAATGCAGGTGGCGCGTCTGTCGAGGCGATCTCGGCGAAGATGGGCAACAGCATCGACCAGAACAAGGAGCTTCAACGGACCTATATGCCTGTCAACTTGGTCGCCGTCCGCGCCGCTGACGAAGCGCGCCGGATCGGTCGGAAGAAAATCGGTCAGGAACAGAACGTGGTCAGAAAGTTGAAACTACGAGGGGCCGAAAGTTGAAACTCGCGACGGCCTGCCTCAGGCGTCACCCGAGAACCCTTGCTACTTCAAGGGGTTGAGTGGCGCGAGAGACGGGGCTCGAACCCGCGACCTTCGGCGTGACAGGCCTTCTAGACTACCTGGCCGGTGAAGGAATGTTCCTACCCTGCAGCGAGCGAAAGGCACGGCAATTTGGCGCGAAGTGGGAACATGATTGGCCACTCTTTCACGTCATGCTCGAGATGCCAGGCGAGCGGCGCAGCGGCCTTGCCGAGTTCCTCCTTGATGCCCCTAGCCCGGTCGTCGGAGTTGGCCGACGATCCGCTGTAAAGTTGGCAAATGATAGTTACGCACGGCACGAACAGCCGGTTTTGGCCCGAAGCGGTCGCTATCATTGTGCAAAGTAGGGCCGACCGATAGTGAGTTTGGCATTCGGGTTCTGGGAGAGATTCGCGGATGTCTCAGATCGAAGTGACGGCTGTCTCGAAGCGGTTTCGCCAGCACAAGCGTCACCCCGGGTTCTTCGGGGCCCTGAAGACGCTAATCACGTCGGAATATACCGAGGTCACCGCGGTGACGGACGTCAGTTTTGACATCGGCGCGGGTGAGGCGGTGGGGTATCTCGGCCCCAACGGCGCCGGCAAATCGACGATGATCAAGATGATGACCGGCATCCTCGTGCCCACCGATGGCACTGTACAGGTGCTCGGCCGGACGCCGCACGAAAGGCGGATGGAGATCGCGCGACAGATTGGAGTAGTTTTCGGCCAGCGCAGCCAGCTCTGGTGGGACTTGCCGCTCGCGGACTCATTCGTGCTGCACCGGCGCATCTACGACATTCCACAGCCACGCTTCCGGGAGAACCTCGAACGGTTCTCGGCAATGCTCGACCTTGGGAGCTTTCTCGACCGGGCAGTGCGCCAATTGTCGCTGGGCCAGCGCATGCGGGCTGAAATCATTATGGCGCTGCTGCATGACCCCAAGGTGCTGTTTCTCGACGAGCCGACCATAGGGCTCGACGTGGTCGCCAAGGATGCGGTGCGAAAGTTCCTGGCCGAGGTAAACCGCGAGCGCGGCGTTACCATCATTCTGACCACGCACGACCTGCAGGACATCGAGACCATCTGCCCGCGGCTGATCATGGTAGATCACGCGCGGCTGATCTTCGATGGCAAGCTTGGCCAGCTGCGGGCGGGGCTCGGTTCGGGGCGAAAGCTCATGCTGGAGTTTGGCCGCGATCCCGGCCCGCTGAACCTCGTGAGCGCGACGTTGGTCGCCGATCAGGGATTGAGGAAGCAGTTCAGCATCGATGCGGCCGGCGTGTCGGTGCTGGACGTGCTGGGCCAGCTCGGCAGCGGTTACGATCTCAAGGACATCTCGCTCGAAGAACCGACGATCGAGGACGTGATCCGGACGTTCTACCAGCGGCGCAATGCCGGACCCGTGCCGGCGTGAGAGTTTACATTGCCTTTGCCCAAAGCGCGTTCCAGACGCAGCTGGCATATCGCAACGAGGTTTGGGTAACCCTGCTCGCCAGGGTGGTGCAAGTGTTTGCCTACGTTGCGATCTGGCTCGCCATCTATGCGCGCGCTCCGAGCATCGCCGGGGTCACGCTACAGCAAATGGTGACTTATGCGCTGCTGAGCGGACTGGTGGCCGGAGCGATCCGCTACGAGACGATCATTGGGGGCATCGGTCGCGCGCTTAACACCGGCGAGGTGGCGGTGTGGCTGCTGAAGCCCGCGAGCTTTCCCCTCTACGTGCTGATGAGCGAACTCGGTCGCGCTGCATTCCGGCTGGTTTTCCACGTGGTGCCGACGGTGGCGGTTGTGGCGCTGGTCTATGGCATACTGCCGCCGGTCACCGTCTTGCATGGGCTGATGTTCTTGCCCTATCTGTTGCTCGGCTTTGCTATCGTGGCGTTGCTTTCGGCCCTGTTCGGGCTGGTAGCCTTCTGGCTGCTCACTTCGTTTTCCCTCGAATGGATGTTTCAGGCGATCCTCAACCTGCTCTCGGGCATGGCCATTCCATTCTGGTTCTTTCCGCAGCCCTTTGGAGCAATCGCCGCGTGGCTGCCCTTCGCGTGGATCGCCTATTACCCGCCGGCGGTGTGGCTGGGGCGGCTGACGCCAGGCGAGACAGTGCTGATGTTCGCGGTGGGGCTCGGCTGGGCGGGAGGGCTGGCTATCGCCGTCGCGCTGTTGTGGCGCAAGGCTTCGACCCGCATCGTGGTGCAGGGAGGCTGAGCATGCTCAAGGGGCTCTCCGTCCTGCCGCACCTAGCGCTCATGCACCTGCGGGCACAGATGGAGTATCGCGGCGCATTCTGGATCGACCGGGTCGCCCAGATCATCACATATGCGAGTTCGTTCGCCGTCATCTGGATCATCGCCGAGCGCTTCGGCGGGCTTGCCGGCTGGGACTGGTCGCAGCTGGCCCTGCTCTTCTCATTCCACCTGCTCGGCTATTCGCTCGGGGCGGCGCTGAGCTTCACCCAAATGCGGCAGCTGGAGGAAGCAGTTCGGCTTGGTACGCTCGACGCGCTGATGACCAAGCCGATGAGTCCCTGGGCCTATATCGTGTTTTCGGGTGTAAACCCCGGCTATGCCGGGCACGTGCTGCTAGGCGTGGTGATGATAGCTGGTGCGCTGGCCATCGTTCCGGTGCCCTGGTCGCCGGCCTGGGTGCTCTACTTCATCAGCGCGTTGCTGAGCGCCGGCATGGTGACCGGCGCGCTCTTCACCATCATCGGCGCCACCGCACTAGTCTGGACGCGCTCCAACCACCTCTATTCGGTGTTCTTCAGCTTCTGGGACCTGTCGCGGTACCCGCTCAGCATCTTCCCAGCAGCGATGCAGACGGCGCTGATCACCGTTGTGCCGCTCGGCTTCATGGCCTCGGTGCCGGTGGCGGTGCTGCTGGGCAAGCCAGTGCCGATCCTCGGTGAGTGGGCCGGGCCGGCTGCATTGCTGGCCGGGCCGTTCTTCGTCGCGCTGGCGATCCTGCAATGGCGGTTCTGCATCCGGCGCTACCAGGGTGCGGGCGGCTAGGCGTCAACCGTAGGCTGTGAAAACCAGAAGTGTCCGCCCTGGCGCAAACCGGACAAGGGCCAGGGGAAGTTTGCCTCCAGGAAGGTGCGCCTATCCCGGCAGGCACGCGGCGGGCGCACCCGCCACGGTCGGTCATAGTCCCAGCAGTCCGCGCCGCGCCCACAGCACGAACAGCGACAGGGCCAGCAGCACCAAGTTCATCGGCAGCGACTTGGCGGTCTCGCCGCGTCGCGCGTGAAAGCCGATCGCGAGGATCTGGATCAGGCTCAGTCCTACTGCCGCGAGCGGCGTCAGCCAGACCAGGATGCCGGTCAATACCGGCAGGATGATCCCCAGCGCGCCGGCCATCTCGGAAAGGCCGACGAAGCGGACGAGCGGCACCGGCACGTCGCCCGGCCACACCATCATCTTGGCGAGGTCGGGGATCGGCCGGAACGTCTTCAAGACGCCAGCCATGCCGTAGGCGAGCACGAGCAGCGCAGTAGCCACCCACACCCAGAAATCGAGAGTCGTGAACATGTCGATGATCCTTTGAAGCTAGTGCTTGATGACGATCTTGCCGTGGGGTGCAGCTGCGAGCGCAGTGTGCGCCGCACCGAGCTCGGGGAGCGGGAAGGTCTTGGCGATCGGAATGGCAAGCTCACCGCGGGCGGCGGCCTCGACGACGGCCTTGAGCTTGGAGGGGTTGTCCTGCGTCTGGATCGAGGCGACCTTGACGCGCTCGCCGGGATTGACCTCGGGCGGTGTTTGCACCACGCTTGCGACGGTGCCGCCGTCCTTGACCAGCGCGGGCACCTTCCCCGCCAGCGCCGGAGCCGCGCTCACCGCGTGATCGAACTGCGCGCCGGCTGCCGTCTCCACGTCGACCGCCTCGCCCGCCAAGGCCTGGCCTTCGCTGAGCCGCGCCGCGCGCACACCCGCGACCGGGGTGGCCCCGATCTCCTTGAGGTATTGCACCGCCGCCCGGCCGACCGCCCCCAGCGCGCCGGCCACCAGCACCCGTTGCCCCGGCGTCACGCCCAGCGCATCCACGGCGTCGCGGGCGGTGAGGCCGGCCACCGGCAACGTCGCCCCTGTTTCGAAGCTCAGATTGGCCGGGAGTTTGGCGAGGCCGGCCACCGGCACCGCGGCCTTCTGTGCATGGGCGCCGCGGCCGTTGATCGGCAAGTGGCCGACGACCCGATCCCCCACCGCAAAGCCGGTCACGCCCTCGCCGACGGCCGTGATGGTCCCGGCGGCGTCGATCCCCAGGACGCCCGGCAATTCGATCGGCATAAACTCCTTCAAATAACCCTGGCGGACGTAAAGATCGACGGGGTTGAGCCCGGACGCTGCCACCCCGATGACCACCTCGCCGGCCTTCGGCGTCGGCTCTGGTGCGTCCTCGAGCCTGAACTGGTCGACATCCCCATACTCTTGCAGACGTACGGCCTTCATCGCTATATGCTCCATTGCATCAATTTCGATACGATAGGGTTCACTATCGTTACGCGATACGATATGGATTACTATCGTATGGAGGTCAACATCTTTTGAAGGACTGGGCTGCCGATCATCCCAAGGCCAAGCTTATGGCCCGCAAGCGCGCGCAGATTCTTGCCGCGGCGCGCGATGTCTTTTTGCGCCTGGGCTACGAAGGCAGCTCCATGGAGGCGATCGCCGCCGGCGCCAATGTCTCCATCATGACCCTTTATCGACACGCCGAGAGCAAGGACGACCTGTTTGCGGCTGTCATCGCGAGCGCCTGCGATCCCAACGATCCAGCCGAACAGGCCGAGTTCGCACGGATGATCGCCAAGCCCCTTGAGGAGGTCCTCATCGGGCTCGGTATGGTCGCCCAGCAACGTCTTGCCGATCCGCAGACCGTGTCGCTGATGCGCGCGGTGATGGCCGAGACGACGCGCTTCCCCGAGCTCGGCGACATGGCCTATCGGGGCTTCGTCGGCAACCTCGAGACTATGGTGACCGACGTGCTCGGCCATCTCCCGCAGACGCAGAGCCTCGGCAAGGCTGTACGGCGCAAGCTCGGCGAGCGCTTCATTGATCGGCTGTTCGGCGCCGACATGCTGCGCATCCTGCTCGGTCTCAAGGGCCTGACCCCGCACGAGCAGAAACAGCGTGCGGAACGCGCCCGTGACGAGACCCTGACAGCCATCGAGGCTGAGCTTGCCGCGGCACATAATAACGGCCGCAAAACTGGCTGATGCCGTCGTCACGCCGGTGGCTAACCGCGCTTGACCTCATCCCCCAGCTTCACCGTCCGCCATTTGACGTAGTGGACATCATAGGGTCGCCGCACCTCGAGTTGCCCATAGTCGCCGGGCTGCGGCGAGTAGAGCGCGACCACGACGCGGCGGTTGGTGCGGCATACCGGGCAGGTCATGGTGATGTCGTCGACCTCGTGGTCGCCATAGCGGGCCACCAGGTCGGCGGGCAGGAAGTAGCGCGTGCGCCGGCAGCCGCGGCAGGTCACCTTTATCAAGCTGCCGAGCTTGGCAGCGTCCTCGAGGCCGAAGGCCGGCCGGAGCCGCCAGCGCGGCTTGCCATATCCTTCGGGCATCAGTTGGCGGTCGGTTTGAGGCGCCTCTTGTCGCCCTTGCTGAGGGCGCTCTGCACCAGCACCGGCTGGATGCCGAAGTGCTTG